>Ga0207695_10002260_pt1 | contig 28830 bp, 27 predicted proteins | sample KBSC54metaG_FD_184354 | JGI IMG/M metagenome (GOLD analysis project Ga0207695, IMG submission 184354) | Corn rhizosphere microbial communities from Kellogg Biological Station, Michigan, USA - KBS C5-4 metaG (SPAdes) (version 2) | ecosystem: Host-associated > Plants > Roots > Rhizosphere > Soil...
GCATGACGCGCATCTTCGACGACGATCTACAGTCCGGGTTGGGCACGCGGGCCATCCATGCTGGTCAGCGACCGGATCCGCTGGCCGGCGCGATCATGACGCCGGTCTACCTCACGTCGACCTACGTGCAGGAGGGGCTCGGCAAGAACAAGGGATTCGAGTACGCTCGCAGCAGGAACCCGACGCGAGACGCACTAGAGCGGAATGTGGCTGCGCTGGAAGATGGGCGACATGGCTTCGCCTTCGCTAGCGGTACCGCGTGCGTCGACTCGATCATGAAATTGTTCCAATCCGGCGATCACGTGATCTGTGGCCAGAACGTCTACGGCGGCACGTTCCGGCTGTTCGACAAGCTGCTGCAGAAGATGGGTCTGCTGTTCACGTATGTCGACACCCGCGATGCCCAACGGATCGCCGACGCATGCACGCCGCGCACCGTCGCCGTGTTAGTCGAGACGCCGACTAACCCGCTCATGTGGATTACCGATCTGTCGGCTGCCGCGGAAGCGGCCCATCAGGCCGGCGCGCTGCTCATCGTGGACAACACGTTCGCCACACCGGTATTCCAGCGCCCGTTTGCGCACGGCGCTGACATCGTATTTCATTCGACGACAAAGTACCTCAACGGCCATAGCGACATGATCGGCGGCATCGCCGTGTTGCGGGACGACGACCTGGCCGACCGCTTGGCATTCATTCAAAACGCTTCTGGAGCCGTTCCAGGACCCTTCGACTGCTGGCTTGCCATGCGAGGCACCAAGACGCTCCATTTGCGCATGCCGCGGCACGACGAGAATGGGCGACGCGTAGCCAGCTGGTTGGCTGAGCGCGTCGGCGCCGAACGAGTGATTTACCCCGGGCTGCCGTCGCATCCCCAGCACGAGCTCGCCTGCCGCCAGATGCGTGGCTTCGGCGGTATGATCACGGTGGACCTCGGAACGCGCGAGCGTGCCGCGCGGGTGCTCGGTCGCACGAGAATCTTTTCCCTGGCGGAATCGTTGGGTGGAGTAGAGAGCCTCATCAGTCATCCGGCGTCGATGACCCACGCATCCGTGCCCCCCGAGCGCCGCGCCGAGCTCGGTATCGGAGAAGGGATGGTGCGGCTGTCGTGCGGGGTCGAGGACATTGGTGACCTGATCGCGGACCTCGATCACGCCTTCGCCACGTAGCCGCGACTTTCCGAGCGAGCGACCACCCATGCCTAACCAACTGATCCAGATCGCGCCTGCCTCGTGGGAGCACCCGGCGGACCGCGCCGCGCTCAACACGCTGCGCGCCTTACCCGGCTTCGATGAGGTCCTGCGCAAGGTGATGGGACTCATTGGCGAGCGCGGCGTCCGGAGCTTGTTCACCGCCAACGCGGTGCGCGTCGGGCCTCGCCAGCGGCCGAAGCTGGACGCGCTGTACGAGGAAGTGCTGCACACCATGGACTGGGCGGAACGCCCCGACCTGTTCGTGTCGCAGAGCCCGGTGGCCAACGCGATGGCGGTAGGCTTCGACAAGCCGTTCATCGTCGTCAACTCAGCCGCCATCGACATTCTGGACTGGGACGAGCGCCGCGTGCTGCTGGGCCACGAGTTAGGCCACGTCATGAGCGGCCACGCCACCTACACCACGCTCGCGCTGCTCATTCTGCGCATCGGATTCAGCAACATTCCGGGGCTCGGCCTCATCGCGCTGCCGATCCAGCTCGCGCTCATGGAGTGGTCGCGCAAGGCGGAGCTGTCGTCGGACCGCGCCGGCTTGCTCGCCACGCAGGACCCGCTCGCCTCGATGCGCATGTTCCTCAAGTTTGCCGGCGGCATCACCACCGACGACGAAGCGAACCTCGATGAATTCCTCACGCAAGCGCAGGAATACGAAGAGCGCGGCGGCGCGCTCGACGCGATCTTCCGTGTGCTCAACGTCGCCATGCGCACGCACCCGTTCAACACCGTGCGCGCGGCCGAGCTGCAACGCTGGATCGCAACCGGCGCGTACGATCGCATCGTGAATGGCGACTATCCGCGCCGCGGCGACAACGACCGGCCCCTGTCCGACGACTATGCGGAAGCTGCCGGTTATTATCGAAACGAGGCGCAATCCGCGGTCGAAACGATGAAGGATGCGCTCCGCGGCGCCCGCGACGCGTTCAACAACGCCTACCGGAACGCTACATCAAAGTGAAGGTGTTGCTCGTCGGCGGCGGCGCTCGAGAACACGCCCTCGCCTGGAAGCTCACGTCCGACGATCCATCCCTCGACCTGATCGCTGCGCCGGGGAATCCGGGAATCGCCGAGCATGGCCGCTGCGTATCGACACCGGCCACTGACCTCGCCGGCCTCGTGGAGCTCGCGCGCCGCGAGCGGCCGTACCTCGCGATCATCGGTCCGGAGGCGCCGCTCGCCGCCGGCCTGGCCGACGCGTTGCGCGCGCACGGGGTGCCGACGTTCGGACCCGGCGCGGCCGCCGCGCGCATCGAGTCCTCGAAGGCGTTCGCCAAGCAGTTGATGCTCGATGCCGGCGTTCCGACCGCGCAGGCCGGCCGGTACGTCAGGCCGGAGGACGCGAAGCGCGCCGCGCGTGCGTTAGGCGCGCCGGTCGTGATCAAGGCGTCCGGCCTGGCCGCCGGCAAGGGCGTGGTGATCGCCCGTACGTTAGGCGAAGCGGAGCAGGCGATCGACGCGATGCTGGTCGGCCACTCGTTCGGCGAGGCGGGCAACGAGATCCTCGTCGAGGAGTTCATGGACGGCGAGGAGATGTCGCTGTTTGCCCTCACGGACGGACGGCGCGTCGTGCCGATGTTGCCCGCCCAGGATCACAAGCGCCTGCTCACCGGGGACACCGGGCCGAACACCGGCGGCATGGGCGCCTTTGCGCCGCTCTCTATCGCGACACCGGTCCTGGTCGACGACGTGGTCGAACGCGTGATGCGTCCGACCCTGCGCGCGCTGCACGATGCGGGTACCCCGTTCACCGGCCTCCTCTACGCCGGCCTGATGGTGGCGAGCGACGGCTCGTCGCCGCGCGTCGTCGAGTTCAACTGCCGGTTCGGCGACCCGGAGACAGAAGCGCTGCTGCCGCTGCTCGAGGAGCCGCTCCTGCCGCGCCTGTTAGGCGTCGCCGAGGGCGAGATGGAGGAAACGCCGCTCCGGTGGAGCGGACGCCACGCCGTGACCACCGTGGTCGCGGCGTCGGGTTATCCCGAATCGCCTCGGTTGGGCGACCCGATCGCGCTGCCTGCGGCCCGCGCCGATGTGCACGTATTCCATGCCGGAACCCGCCGCGCGGACGACGGGCGCCTCGTCACCGCCGGCGGCCGCGTGTTCGCGGTGACGGCCGTCGCCGACACGCTCGCCGATGCCCAACGCTCGAGCATTCGTACCGCCGGAGGAATCGAGTTCGCGGGCAGCCAGTACCGCGCCGACATCGCGTGGCGGGAGCTCGAGCGCCATGCCGGAGCTGCCTGAAACCGAGACCATCGCGCGCGACCTGCAGCGCGCGCTCGCGGGAGCCCGCATCACCGGCGTGACCGTCACGCACGCCGACGTCCTTCGCGAAACCACGCCGGCCAAGCTGCGGCGCGCGCTCACCGGCGCCACGATCGAGCGATGTTGGCGGCGCGCCAAGCTCGTCGTGCTCGATCTCTCGACCGGCAACCGGCTGGTCGTGCAACCCCGTTTCACCGGCGCGTTGTTGATCGACGCCGGCGCCCTGCCCGAGCGCGAACGCGCCTACTCGACTCTCCTGCTCAACCTCGCCGACGGACGCGCCCTGCACTATCGCGACATCCGCCGGCTCGGCACCGTGACGCTGATGTCGCCCCAGCGTTGGGAACGCCACGCGGCAACGCTGGGCGTCGAACCGCTTGACGCTGCATTCACCGTCACGCATCTATCGGGCGCTCTTCGGGGCTCCTCACAGGCGGTGAAAAAGTTGGTGATGGATCAGCGCCGGATCGCCGGCCTCGGCAACATCTACGCGAACGAAGCGCTGTGGCGCGCGGGGATCGATCCATCGCGTGCGGGCCGAACCATTCGTGCGGACGAGGTCGAGCGGCTGCACGCGAGCATCGTGGGCGTGTTGCGCGAAGCCATCGAAGCGCGCGGGACGAGCTTTCGCGACTATCGCGATGCATCCGGCGAGCGCGGCTCGTTCGCGGCACGCCTCGATGTCTACGGACGCGGCGGCGAGGCGTGTCATCGCTGCGGCGGGCGGCTCCTCGCTACCGACGTCATCGACGGCCGTGCGACCGTGTTGTGTCCCCGCTGTCAGCGATGAAGCGGCGCTCGCTCCTTCCGCCTTGCACCGACGACGACCAACTCGCGCGCATGCGCGCCGCCGTGACCGCGGATGCGCGAGACCGGCCCGGCGTCTATCGCATGCACGGAAGCAGCGGCGAAGTGGTCTACGTCGGGAAATCGAAGCGGCTGCGGACGCGCCTGCTCAGCTATTTCCGCGGTCGATACCCCGAGGACAAAGGCGCGCGCATCATTCGCGAGGCGGTGCGCATCGACTGGGACTACACACCGAGCGAGTTCGCCGCGCTGTTGCTCGAGATGCGGCTCATCAAGCGGCTGCGTCCGCGGCTCAACGTGGCGATGAAGCGGGACGACCGGCACTTCGCGTTCATCAAGATCTCGCGCGGGCCCGCGGCAAAGCTCACCGTCGTCCGAGGCCCAACGGAAGACACCGCCGCCTACTACGGCCCGTTCCAGGGCGCACAACGGGTGAGCGAATCGCTGCGCGAGCTCAACGACGCGCTCGGCCTGCGCGACTGCACGGTCGAGCGCAAAATGCACTTCTCCGATCAGAGCGAGCTCTTTCAGATCGCGCGGACGCCGGGCTGCATCCGATTCGAGATCCATAAATGTCTGGGACCGTGTGTCGGCGGCTGCTCGGAGGCGCAGTACGACCACCGGCTCGCGTTAGCACGCGCGTTTCTCGACTGTACCGATGACACGCCCCTCCAGACGCTGCGCCGCGAGATGGAGGCGAGCAGCGCGCGGCTCGAGTTCGAGCGCGCGGCCGCACTGCGAGACAAAGTAAACCGCCTCGAAGAGTTGCGCGTGCAATTTCTGCGGCTGCGGTTCGGCGTCGAGTCGCTGACGTTCGTGTACACCGTGCCCGGCCACGGCGGCGAGGACCGCGTGTACCTGATTCGCCGCGGCCGCGTGCGGGACGAGCGGCCCGCGCCGCGCACGCCCGCCGATGAAGCGGCGCTCGAACGGGCCATCGCGGACGTCTACGGCCCGATCGAGCGCCAGACCACGCGCGTGCCGACGCACGAGATCGACGAGATGCTGCTCCTCACCTCATGGTTCGGCCGCTTCCCCGAAGAGCTGGAGCGCGTTAGGCACGTGCCTCACCGCAGCGTCTTGTCCAGATACGACACGGTCGCGCTGTCGGCGGCGAGCCAGGAGGCGTAGCGCAGGAAGCCGTGGATCTCGTCGGGGAGCACGAGCTCCTCGTATTTCACGCCTTGCGCATCGAGGCGCCGCGCGAGATCGACCGTCTGGTGGAAGTGCACGTTGCGGTCGTCATCACCTTGAATGAGAAGCACCGGCGACTTCCACGTCGACACGTACGCGACCGGCGACGACTGCCACGCCACCTTCTCCGCCGAATCCAGGTCGGCCTTCTCGTACTGCAGCGCGCGGCGCGCGAAAAACTCCTGCACGTCGGACATCCAGTCGTGCACGCCGTGCATGTCGACGCCGGCCGCGAAGAGATCGGAGTTCTTGGCCAGCGCCATCGCCGTCAGGAAGCCGCCGTACGAGCCGCCCCAGATGCCGATGTGCGCGCCGTTCACCTCCGGCAGCGAACGCAGGTATTCCGCGCCGGCCTTCACGTCCAGATACTCCGAGGCGCCGAAGCGGCCGGCGTGATCCGGATGATGAAACTCGTGCCCGTAGCCGATGCCTAACCGATAGTTGACGGCGAGCACCACGAACCCGCGCGACGCGAGGTACTGGTTGACCGCATACGAGTTCGAGTAGTAATCCATGGGGTGCCAGCCGAGCAGCATCTGGCGCGGCGGGCCGCCATGGACGAACACCACGGCCGGCGCGTGCGACAGGCCGGGTTTGGCGAAGAGGTCCGCGTGCACCTCCGTGCCGTCGGATGCCTTGTACGTGACGGCCCGGGGCACGATGAGCTGCGATGCCGGAAAGTCCGATGGAATCCGGTCGGCCCCGATGAGCCGCGCCGCGCCGCCGCCTAACGGAACCACCGCGGGTACGGGTGGCCGTCGCGCGTCGGCCGACAGGTACACCACCGATGCGCCGTCGCCGGTGACCACCGGCGTCCACTCGACTCCCGTCCCCGGCGTCAGATTCACCGGCGCCGCTCTGTCCACCGGCACCTTGAACACGTGACGGCGCTCGATGTCGTCCGGACCCGCGCCCATGTTCGATGCGTACACCAGCGTCTTGCCGTCGCGCGACATCGTGATGTACTCGGCCATACCGCGCGCGGGCGTGAGCAGGAGCGGCGTTCCTCCGGAAGATTCAATGGAATAGAGATGCGGCCACCCATCGACATCCGAGAGGAACACGATGCGGTTGCCCGTTGCCCAGTGAAGATTCGCTTCGCCATCCGTGGTCGGCATGGAACCGCGCAGCGTGTTCGGACTCTGCCACACTTGATGGGCGGCCAGCGTCGACAGATTTGCGGCCCAGATGGCAAACGGCCGCGGATGCTGCTCGAGCATCGTCTCCGGCGCGCCACCGTTTCCCGGCCGGCGCACAAAGGCGATCTGCGTACCGTCCAGCGACCACTGCGGATTCTCGTCGATCGACGTCGAGGGCGACACGTAGCGCAGCGGCGTCGAGTCGTTGGTGTAGAGCGCGATGAACGAGTGGTCGCCGCGCGACGACACGAACGCGAGCGTGTTCCCATCCGGCGACCATTCCGGATCCTCGCTCTCGCCCGTCGCGAACAGCAGTCGCTTGCCCGCCTGCGATCCGTCGGTCGGAACTACCCAGATCTGATGATCCCGGACGTACGCGATGCGGTCGCCGCGCGGCGAGACGGCGGGGAGGTCGCCTTCCGCGAGCTTCTTGGGCTCACCGCCGCTCGCGGGCACGGTCCAGATCTCTACCATCGGCTGTACAGGACTCGATGCCGGATCCGGAGCCAGATTGCCCGGCGCCGGCCAATTGGCGTCGTGGTCGCCGCCGCGCACGTAGACGACCGTGTTGCCATCGGGGGTGAAGGCGAGATTCGTGAGCTCCTGCCCATCGTCGGCGGCGTAGCTCGTAACGCGATGCGCCTGCCAATCGGGCGCCGAAGCGACGTAGATGTTCCGCACGCCGCGTTCATCGAAGACCCATGCGACCCGCGCGCCGCTCGGCGCTGCGACGAGCGCCGACGGGAACGGGTACGACATGACCTGTTGCAGGGTGAACGGGCCCGTCGCGCGCTGCGCACGGGCGACGCCCGTCGCCGCGCTCGCGGCCAGGAGCGCAGTCGCTAGGCACACGAGCGACCTGCGGAATGAGCACTGATGCATGGGGATCCTCGGAGTGAGAGTGCGGCGCGGCGGCCGATGTCGCCGCGACGGACGGCGACATACTCGCGTCCGGCGCAAGCGGCGTCAACCAATTACTCGCTGCCGCGCACCAATTCGCGCGGTGGACGAATCCTCGCGACGATCAGCCGACCGTCTCCGCGTCGACCGGAATGATCGCAACCTCTGCCCGGCCCCGGGCAATCGTGAGCCGCGCAACGCTCGGCTTCAGGTTGAAGCGCCGCGGTCCGGCGGCGCCGGGATTCACGATGAGACGTCCATCGACTCGGGTGACGAGCGCTTGATGTGTGTGGCCGTACACGAGGACATCGCCCGCGTATCGGGCGGCGAGCGGCTCGGGTCGCGGCTGTCCGAGCTCGTGTCCGTGGCTTACGTGGATGCGGACACCCGCCACCTCGCGCACCAATTCCTGCGCGAGACGCGGGTCGTCCGGCTCGTCGGTGTTGCCGAACACCGCCTCGACGGGCGCAATGAGCGCGAGCTCGTCGAGCACGTCATCGCCGCCGACGTCACCGGCGTGAAGGATGAGCGACACGCCGGCCAACGCCCTGTGGACGCCCGGCCGCACCAGGCCATGCGTGTCCGAGATGAGACCGATGACGACGGGCGTGTCGTTAGGCATCGACGCCGCGGCGCGGCGCCGCGTCGCCCCACCGTGCGCTCAACCGGTGCTCCACGTCCAGGTGGTCGAGCACGCGGGCGACGACGAAATCGACGAGGTCATCGATGCCCGTTGGCGCGTGATAGAATCCCGGCGCGGCCGGCATCACGATGGCGCCGGCGCGGGACACGCGCAGCATGTTCTCGAGGTGGATCACGCTCAGCGGCGTCTCCCGCGGTACGAGGAGCAGCGGGCGTCGCTCCTTGAGCGTGACGTCGGCTGCGCGCTCGATGAGCGACCGCGACGTTCCGTGTGCGATCGCCGCCAGCGTCCCCATCGAGCACGGGCATACCACCATCCCGCTGGTGCGCGCCGAGCCCGACGCCGGAGCGGCGCCGCGATCGCCGTCATCGAACACGGTCACGGAGCGGTCCCACGCGGCCGCGCCGACCCGCGCGCGCAGGGCGTCCGCGTCCCCGATGCCGGCTTCCATGCCTAACAAACGCCATCCGTGCGATGACACGATGAGCGACACGGTCCGGCGGGCCGCCGCGAGCTGCTCGACCAGGCGCACCGCGTAGGGCGCACCGGAGGCGCCGGTGATCGCGACGACGATGGGCGCGGCGCGCGGCGTCATCGCCGGATCAGCCGCTCGAGCAGCACGAACCCGAAGAACGTGACGCTGATGATGCCGTTCATCGTGAAGAACGCGGCGTCGAGGCGGGACAGGTCGCCGGGCCGCACGAGCGCGTGCTCGTACACGAGCAGCGCGGCGACGACCGCCACGCCGGCGAGATACAGCGCGCCGCCGCCTAACGCCAGGCCGGCGCCCGCGAGGCAGAGTACGGTCAGCGTGTGGAGCGCGCGCGCGGCGCGCACGGCGCCGCGCTCGCCCAGCGTCACCGGCAGCGAGTGCAGGCCGTGCTGCCTGTCGAAGCCGACGTCCTGGAGCGCGTAGAAAATGTCGAAGCCGCCCACCCAACCCATGACGGCGATCGCGAGCAGCACGATCGCCCACCAGGGACTGCTCCAGGTGCCGGTCACGGCGAGATAGCCGCCCACCGGCGCGATGCCCGTTCCGAGTCCGAGCGCAAGGTGCGCCCAGTGCGTGAACCGCTTGGTGTAGCTGTAGAAGAGCACCCAGCCTAACGCAAGCGGCGACAGGCGGAAGCAGAGCGGATTGAGGCGCCACGCCGCGAACACGAAGAGGGCGGCGGCAACGGCCACGGCCGCCGCCGCTTCGCCGACGCCGATCGCACCGGACGGAATCTCGCGTTGCGCCGTCCGCGGATTCTGCGCATCCAGCCGGCGATCGGCGATCCGGTTGAAGCCCATCGCCGTGAACCGCGCCGCCGTGAAGGCGACGGCCACCCAGCCCACCACCCGCCACGTCACCGGTTGGGCATAGCTCGCCAGCACCACACCGACGAGCGCAAACGGCAGCGCGAACAGCGTGTGCGGCAGCTTGACCAGATTGGCGTAACGCGTCAGGCGCGACGCGCCCGTGAACGTCTGGCCCTCGCGCATGGGCGCGGTGTCCGTGGTCATGCCGCGCCCCGCGCCTCCCCCCGCGCGCCTAACTGAATGCTCACGCGCCGGGCGGAATGCCGAGCTCTGCCCAACGCGCGCGGACGCGGGCGTCGGTGGCCGCGTCCATCACCACTCTGCCGGGCCACGGCCGATCGAACCCTTCCTCCGGCCATTTGCGCGTCGCGTCCAGGCCCATCTTCGATCCATACGTGAAGGCGCGGCTCGAATGGTCGAGCACGTCGATCGGCCCCATCGTGAATCGCGCGTCGCGCTCCGGGTCCAGATTGTTGAGCGCCACCCACCACGCCTCCTGCGGATCGCGCACGTTCACGTCCTTGTCCACGACCACCAACAGCTTCGCCAGCGCCATCAACCCCTGCCCCCACATCGCGTTCATCACCTTGTACGCGTGTCCGGGATACTGCTTGTCGATCGACACGAAGACGAGGTTGTGAAAGATCCCCTCCGCCGGCATGTGATAGTCGACGATCTCGGGGATCGTCAACTTGAGCAGCGGCAGAAAAATGCGCTCGGTGGCATGGCCGAGATAGAAGTCTTCCATCGGCGGCCGGCCGACGATGGTGGTCGCGTACACCGGATTCTCTCGCATCGTCACCGCCGTGACGTGCACGCACGGATAGAGATCGGCTAACGAATAGAATCCCGTGTGGTCGCCGAACGGCCCCTCGGTGACTAACGGCTCGCGCGGATCGATGTACCCTTCGATCACGATCTCCGCTTCGGCCGGCACCTCGAGGTCGCACGTCACCGCCCTGGCGAGCGAGACCGGCTCGCGGCGCAGGAAACCGGCGAACAGAAACTCGTCGACCGTCGGCGGGAGCGGCGCCGACGCCGCGTACACGGACGCCGGATCGGCGCCGATCGCGATGCACACCGGCATCGTCTCGCCCCGCTCGGCCATCACGCGCCAGTGCGCGGCGCCGACCTTGTGGCGCTGCCAGTGCATCGCCAGCGTGCGCGACCCCAGTTGCTGCACGCGGTACATACCGACGTTCCGAATGCCGCGCACCGGGTCGCGTGAAATGACCATCGGCAGCGTGATGTAGGGACCGCCGTCCTCCGGCCAGCAAGTGATGATCGGCAGTCGGTGCAGATCGATCTCGTCGCCCTGCCACACGATGGCCTGGCACGGCGGCGACCCGCTCCGCATGCGCGGCGGAAACTTTCCCACCTCGAGGAGCCGCGGCAGCAACGACAGCTTTCCGAGAATGCCCTCCGGCACTTTGAGCTCGAGCAGCTCGGTGATCCGCGCGCCGATCGCGTCCAGGTCGTCCACGCCTAACGCCATCGCCATGCGCCGCAGCGAGCCGAACAGGTTGATGGCCACGGGATAGTTCGATCGCGACCCGTCGCGCAGCACGGGCTGCTCGAACACGAGTGCCTTCCCGCCCCCTGGACTTTTCATCACCCGGTCGGCGATCGCGCACAGCTCGAGCTCCACGGGCACCGGCGCGCGCACGCGCACCAGCTCGCCGGCCGCCTCGAGGGCCGAAAGAAATTCGCCTAACGAATCGAGGCTCACGCGCCGGCTCCTCGTTCGCCCCAGTGCACCGCCGTCACGCCGAGGGTGAGCGTCTCGTAGCCCACGCCGGCGAGACCGGCCTGCGTCAGCCGCGCCGCGAGCTCCGGCGCCGGCGGAAAATGCGCCACCGACTCGGGCAGGTAGCGGTACGCGGTGCGATGGCCGCTCACCAGGCGGCCCACCAGCGGCAGCAACTGTCGAAAATACACGTGGTATACTCCGCGGACGAGTGCCGAGGGCGGCGCCGAGCAGTCGAGCACCACGAGCCGAGCCCCTGGCTTGAGGACGCGCGCCAGCTCGCGAAGCCCGGCGTCGATGTCGGCGAAATTGCGCACGCCGAACGCCACCATCGCGCCGTCGACCGACGCGTCGCCTAACGGAAGCTGGAGCGCGTCCGCCACCAGCGCGCGCACGTTCGCCGCACCAGGCTTGTTCCCTCCCGCCCGCAGCATCGCTTCGGCGAAATCGGCCGCCAGCACGGTGCCGGCAAATCCGGCGCGCTTCGACAGCTCGACGCTCATGTCCAGCGTGCCGGCGCACGCGTCGAGATAGAGTCCCCGCGGACGACGCTCCCAGCCGAGCACGTCGATCGCCCGCCGGCGCCACCGGCGATCGATGTTGAACGACAGCAGCCTGTTGAGAAAATCGTAGGTCGGCGCGATCTCGGAGAACATCCGCCGCACGTATCGGCGCTTGACCACACCGCTCGCCTGCGCGCCCTGCTCCGCCTGCGCGTCAGTCGCGCGCTCGCGCCCCGCACCCGCCGCCTCGAGCGCTTCGCGCCGTTCCGTGTCGACCGCAGACATTCAGGAAAAGTTGGGCTCAAGCAAAAGCCAAAGCAAGCGCGATGCTGGATGCCCGAGCACCAGCACGCTAACTTGCGCGAGCATCGGCCGGTTGACCGTCTCGCACTCGATCGAGTTGCCGTCTTCCTACGATCTCTCGACCCTCCCCGACGCCGATGTCGCAACCCTCGCCAAAGAAGGACGGGAAGCGGCGTTTCGGGAGCTCGTTCACCGCTACGAACGACCCGTCTTCTCGCTCATTTTCCGCATGGTCCGCGATCGCGAGACCGCGGAAGATCTCGCGCAGGATACGTTCGTTCGCGTCCTGAACCACATCGATCGCTACCGTCCGGAATTCAAGTTCTCGAGCTGGTTGTTCAAGATCGCTAACAACCTCACCATCGATCATCTCCGCAAGCGCCAGCTCGACACGATCAGTATCGAAGGCTCGCCCCACGCTCAGACCACCGCCGAAGCCGAGGCAACCTCGGTCGACGTGCGGTCGCACGACGAATCGCCGCTCGAGGAAATCGAGTCGCGTGAGCTCGGAACCGCCATCGAACGCGCCATCGCCCAGCTTCGCCCCGAATATCGCTCCTGCATTCTCCTGCGGCACGTCGAGGGCCGGTCCTACGAGGAAATAGCGGCCACCCTCGACCTGCCCCTTGGCACGGTCAAAACGTACATCCATCGTGCCCGGCACGAGCTCCGGGAAGCCCTGTCTCACCTGCGCACCTGACGTGAAACCCTCTGACACACCGCAACGTACGACTTGGTGGAGGCCCCGTGGACAGACACCTACTTCCTGAAGAGATCGATCAGCTGCTTGACGGCGACGTCGGCTTCGGCACGGCGCCGCTCAAGATGCACGTTCGGGCTTGCGCGACGTGTCGCGCCGAGCTCGACGAGGCGCGTGCATTGGTCCGGCAGCTCGAGCATCTCCCGCACTTCGTGCCGTCCACCGTCTTCGCGGATCGGGTGCTGTCGCAGGTCCAGGTGTTCGTCCCCTGGCACGTCGCCGCGCTGGATACTGTCCGCGGCTGGATGCCGCGCACGCGCACGGCTCGCGCATTTGCGTGGACCGGCGTAGGCAGCGCCGCCGTGGTCCTCACCATCGTGTCGCTCTTTCTGCTGACGCGCCTCGACGCGGTGATCTTCTCCATCGACTTGGCAGTCGGCCGGGTACGCGCTGCCGTCGGCAGCGGTCTGGCCGACGTCGTGGCGGCGTTCTTCGGGAATGCGGCCGTTCACGCGTTTCGAACGAGCGGCGCCATCGGCGTCTGGGTCGCGCTCACGCTCTTGTTGTTGTTTGCCGCCGTTACGGCCCGTGCGATGCGCGCCGTGGTGGCGGGTCCGCGCCGTCGTTAGACCGATGCCGACCCGCCACCTGGCCTGCATGCGCGCCGCGATCCTGGCTGGCGCGCTCGCGGTGGCCACAGCCGTCCATGCCGCCGGGGCCCAGACCAAACGCGCTCCTGCCCGCGCGCCGAGCGCCGGCGATTCGATCACCGCCCTCGTCGACTCCCTCGGCCGCGATCCCAACGGCGTTGCGATCGAGCGGTCCGCGGTCGAATCCGGGCCGCGCACCGTGCCGGCGGGGACCACGGTCAACGGGTCCATCGGATCGTTCCACGGGCCCCTCGACGTCCGCGGCACTGTCACGGGCAACGCCGTTGCGTTAGGCGGCGACGTCGTCGTTCATTCCGGCGGCGTGGTGCGCGGCGACGCGATCGCGTTAGGCGGCCACGTGCAGCTCGACGGCGGAACGGTCCAGGGCGAGATGCGCTCGCTGTCCGCCCTCACCGTGGGGCCGCTGGCCAAGAGCGCGCCGCGGACGCCGGCGCAGGCCACCAAACGGTCGCTGTCGCTGGCCGTGGGCTGGTACCTCGTGCTCGCGGTGATCGGCCTGTTCGCCGCCCTCTTCGCGCGCGGCAACCTCGAAAACATCGCCGAGCGCATCCGCGACGACTTTTCGCGGTGTTTCTTCTACGGCGTCGTTGGGCAGATCGCGTTCTTGCCCGCGCTCGTCGTCTGCATCGTCGCGCTCTGCATCACCGTCATCGGCATTCTGCTCATTCCCTTCGCGATCGTCGGCTTCGTGTTGGGCGGCGCCGGTGCCATCGCACTCGGCTTCCTCGCCATGTCGTATATGACCGGCGAAGCGGCCATGCGATGGCGCGGAGCGGTATCGCCGTACACTCCGCCGCCGGTGGTGCAGTTCCTGTTCATCGGGTTGTCCCTTTACTTCGTGCTGTGGATGGTCGGTGGTCTGCTGTCGTGGGCTGGTTGGTTCGGCGCGCTGATTCGACTCGTCGCGGCTATGGTGACGTGGGTGGCTGTCACCGTCGGGTTCGGCGCCACGCTTGCGTCGCGCGGCGGTACACGCGCGCCGGGTGGCCGCGTTCCGCCCCCGCGAACGCCGCCCACAATCCCTGACGCCAGCTGGCAGACGCCGACGCCGGTATCAGGCGTCGCCGCGGCGCGCCGTCCCACGCCGCCGCCCCGGTCGGTACAGCGCTGATGCGCGCTCGACGCCACTCCTTGGCCGTGCTCGTGTTCGCCCTCGTGGCGGCACACGTTCCGGCAGCGCGCAGCCAGGTCTGGAGGACGGTCACCGCCTCGCGTCAGCGCGGAGCGGCCGATTCACTGCGGCTCCACGTGTACTTCGGCGCGGGCACGTTCAACATCATGCCGGCCACGGAGCCGCTGCTCTATACGCTCGATCTGCGATTCGACGCCAACCGCGTGCGGCCGATGCACCATTACGACGCCGCGACGAACACGCTCACGATCCGCTCGGACAGCGCGATCGGCCACCCGTTCTCGCTGGACCTCAAGCGCACCGGGTTCAACTTCAACGGACCGGGCGACGACCGCAACGGCACCGACCTCTCGCTGGGCCTCGCGCGCGGCGTGCCGCTCGACCTCTCGCTTACGTTAGGCGCGTGCGACGCGACGCTCGATCTCTCGAACCTCTCGGTGCGGCGCCTGCACCTCGAGACCGGAGCGAGCCAGACCACGATGACGTTTTCGGCGCCCAACCCGGTGGCGATGACGTCCATGCAGTTGGACATCGGCGCCGCCGGCCTCACCGTGAACTCGCTCGGCAACGCCCGCGCGGCGAACGTGCAGGTGTCGGCCGGCGTCGGGGGGGCGGACCTCGACCTCGGCGGAACGTGGACCGGCACGATGCACCTGGTGTTGAGCGCTGCGTTAGGCGGCATCACCCTGCGCGTGCCGCAGGACGTGGGGATCGAGGCGCGCGTCGCCAAAACCCTGGGCAGCCTCGACGCCGCCGATCTCACCGAGCGCGACGGCGTCTACCATTCGGCCAACTGGACGACCGCGACGCGCACGATCGTCATCGACGCCACCGCCACGCTTGCCGGTCTCGAGATCACCCGCGAGTAGGCTGCGCAGGCCGTCGGTCGCCGCCGGCTCGTCGACCCACAAAGCGCGATTCAAATATCCGACGCCGTGTGCTGGGCGTTCTACGGCGCCGGCCTGAGAAGCACCGGCGTCCCGCGCGCCGCACCCAGCGTCCGGCCGGCGCTGCCATCTCGCACGGCGATCTCGAGCAAGCCCGATGACCCGGTCACCGCCACCACATCGCCCGATGTGCCGTCGCCGTACGACCGCACGATCGGCACCACGTGCTCGCCGAGCACTACCGATCCTCCACGCGGCGCCACGAGGTTGGTGATCAGATTGCCGAACCGGTCGACCGTGATCACTTCGCCCGACAGGGTGCCATCGGCCATCCGCTTCGCCTCGGGCGTGCGACGCAGCAGGGGCGCGTCGTACGTCCGGCCTAACGCCTCGAGCGGCGAGCCGCCGGCGAGGCGCGCCGCGGCGGGGGCGAACACGTCGCGCCCGTGAAATGTCGCCGACGCCTGCGGCGGGGTGGGCAGCTCGACGACCCGCACGTCCGACCGCAGCAACGCGGGCGACAGCACGCCGTTGTCGGGCCCGACGAGAAACCGGCCGTCGCTCTCCACCGCCAGCGCCGCGCGCGGGGTGCCGACGCCCGGATCCACCACCACCAGGTGGATCGTGCCTAACGGAAAGCGCCGCCAGTAGCGCGCGATGGCGAGCCGCGCGCCATCCACATCCTGCGGCGCCACGTCGTGCGCGATGTCCACCAGCTGCGCCTGCGGCAGCATCGCGTAGATCACCCCCTTCATTTCGCCGACGTATCCGTCGGCGGTGCCGAAGTCGGTGAGGAGCGTGATCAGCGGCATGGTCACACGGACTTACGCTTCCATCGGCCCCAGCGCCAGAGCGACATCATCGCCACGCCGCGGCCCAACGCAGTGATCGAGATGGTCCACCAGATCCCGGCGGTGCCCCACCTGGCAGCCGCCCACACCGCGATCGGAAGCCGCAGCACCGTCAGCGTGCTCGACGTGAGCATGGGCGGCAGCGTCTCCCCGGCGCCGCCCAGCGCACCCTCCAACACGAGCTCGCTTCCGCTGAACAGCGTCGATACCGCCGCGATCCGCAGATAATGCGCGCCCTCGATCACGACCGCCGGATCGCGCGTGAACAGGCCGGTGAACTGCGGCGCCAACGTGAACTCGAGCAGCGCACCGACGGCGCAGATCGCCGTGGAAAACCCCGTGGCGATCCAGCCGGCGCGCGCCGCGCGCTGCGGCTGCCGCGCGCCGAGGTTCTGTCCGACGATGGCCGCGGCCGCGGCGCCGCAGCCCACGCCGATCATGAACGTCCAGCTCTCGACCCGCTGCCCGACGCCGAGGGCCGCCAACGCCGGCGTGCCGAACTCCGCGGTCGTGCGCGTGAGGAGCACGTACACGATCGCGAACACGATGCCCGTCACGGCGGTGGGGAGCCCGACGCGCGAGATCGCGGCCAGCGTGCCGAACGCGATCCGCCCCACGCGGATCTTCCGTCGGCGCGCGAGGAGCGCGATGCCGAGCACGAAGGCGACCGCGCGCGTGGCGATCGTCGCCACCGCGGCGCCCGCGATGCCTAACCGTGGCGCCGGCCCCAGGCCGAGGATGAGCACCGGGTCCAGCACCAGCGCCGCCGCCACCGTGGTCACGAGGAGCAGGAACGGCGTGCGCGTGTCGCCGGAGGCGCGGAACGCCGCGTCCACGGCGAAGAAACCGAAAATGAGCGGCGCCCCGATCAGGTAGGTCCCGAGATACCGGATGCCTAACACGGTGACGTCGGGCGGCGTGTCCATCACCGCGAACATTCGGTCGAGCGCCAGGTGCCCCGCGACGGCAATGACCGCCCCGATGAACAGCGCATACACGACCGCGTCGCCCACCGCCCGCGCCGCGGCGGCCGGCCGGCCCTGCCCGTGGCGCCGCGACGCGACGGCCGTTAGGCCGACGCTGATCATGTCGGCGCACGAGATGATCATCCAGATCCAGAATATCGACGTCGACACCGCCGCCAGCCCGGCCGCGCCGATCTTCTGGCCCACCCAGAACGCGTCGACCGAGTAGAACAACGTCATGAGCAGCATCGACGCGACCGCCGGCAGCGCGAACACCACGATCGCGCGCGCCAGCGGCCCACTCGTGATCGCCGGGTTCGCCCCGTACTCGCCCGTGACCGCGACGGTCAGAAGCCCGTCGCGAGGGTCCAACGGCAACGCGGCCGCCGGATCGAGCTCCGGCGGCCGCGTTGGAGTGGACGGCGTCACGCTTCGCTCGCTCATGCCGCTCTGGCCCGGTCCACCGCGTCCACGACGCGACGCGAGGCATCTTCGAGCGCGCGCGCGGCCGCCGACTCCGGCTCCGACAACACGATGGGCACGCCTTCGTCGCCGCCCGCGCGCACGGGCGGATAGAGCGGAATCTCGCCGAGCAGCGGCACACCCAGCTCATCGGCCAGACCGCGCCCGCCGCCGGCGCCGAAGATCGGCGTCCGCGCGCCACAGCCGCTGCACTCCAGCCAGCTCATGTTCTCGACGATGCCTAACACCGGGACGCTCACCCGCTGGAACATCCGCGCGCCCCGCAGCGCGTCGCCGACCGCCACCGGCTGCGGCGTCGTCACGATCACCGCGCCGTGCACGTGCGTCGCCTGCACCAGCGACAACTGCGCGTCGCCCGTCCCCGGCGGCATGTCGACCAGAAAATAGTCGAGCTCGCCCCAATCCACGTCGCGCAGAAACTGCGTCACGATCTTCATCACGATCGGACCGCGCCAGATCGCCGGCTGGTCCCGCTCGATCAGAAACCCGAGGCTCATCAGCTTCACGCCGTGCGCCACGAGCGGCTTGATGCGGTTGTTCATCACCGGCGGGGCTTCGTCAACGCCCATCATGCGCGGAATGTTAGGCCCATAGACGTCCGCGTCCATGATGCCCACACGCGCACCACTCCGCGCCAATGCAACGGCGAGGTTGGTCGCGACCGTCGTCTTCCCGACGCCGCCCTTGCCGCTCGAGATCGCGATCACATGCCCCAGGTTGGGATACTCGACCGGTGTCGGCGGAGGCGGCACCGCCGCGCGCCGTGACTGCGGCTCCTGTCCGATCACCGGCAGCGCGCGCCCCGCAGGTGACGCGTCCTGTGCCGGCGGCTGCGACTTCTGCTTTGCCTGCGACGGATCTTTCACGTCCACGCGCACGTCGGTAACCCCGTCGACAGCTTCGACCGCCTGACGCACCGAGCGCACCAGCGATGCCGGATCCTCGGCAGCAAGCAGCATGGTGAAGCGCACCCGGCCTTCGACCGTCACGCCGATGTCGCGGATCATCTCCGACGACATCACGTCGAGGCCGGTGCGCGGATTCGTCACCGCGCGCAACGCTGCCGCGATGCGCGCTTGCAGAGGTTCAGACATGTCGTGATCTCCCCGATCGTTCAGACCGCGCGCACCGCGCTGATCTCCGGCACCTGCATGCGCAGGTGCGCTTCGATCCCCTGGCGCAACATTCCGGCATCCATGTCACAATCCGGACAGTCGCCACCGATGCGGAGGACCGCTACGCCCGTCTCACCATCGAACTCGACGAGCTCGATCACCGCGGCATCGAGACGCAACAGCGGCCGCATTTCCGTCAGCGCTTCGCGAATCCGGCGCTCGACGGATTCGTCATCGCGCGGAGCGTGCTTCCACAAGCTCATGATGCCGAAAGCTAGGTGGGGGCCGGCTCGCCTGCCAAGTCTCGCCCCGGCGACTGCTTGCCGACGAACTCACGAGCCGCGCGCAGCACACGATCGCAGACCTCGTCCAACGAACCAGGGATGAGTGCGCCCGCGGCTCGCGCGTGACCACCGCCGCCGAATTGTCGCGCAAACGCGTTCACGTCGACGCTCCCTGTGCTCCGAAACGACGCCTTCACCTGGCCGTGCGGCAGCTCGCGGAAGAAAATCGCCATGCGCGTACCCGCCACGCTGCGCGGATACTCTGCGATGCCGTCCAGTTCCTCGGGATGTACGTGGTGTCGCTCGAGCGCGCCCGACGGCAGGGAGACCCATGACAGTCCGTACGCCACATCCACGTGCAGCGACTCGAGCGCTTCGCGAATCACGCGCAAGCGCCCAACGGAGACCGACGCGTAGATGCGGCGGTACATCTCCTCGGGATCGACGCCCGCGGCGAGCAGTTGCCCGGCCATCGCATGACACCGCGGCGACGTGTTGCTGAAACGGAACCCGCCGGTGTCGGTGAGAATCGCCGTATAGAGCGCCCGCGCGATGGCAGGCGAGAGCGGAAGGTCGAGGACGCACGCCAGATCGAACACCAGCTCGCCGGTCGCGCACGCGGCGATATCCGCCATCACGATGTCGCCCGCCGGTGCATCACTCGGCACGTGATGATCGACGACGATGCGCGGCACGTGCAGGGCGCGTACCGCGTCGGCCAGGTTGCCTAACCGGCGCACGTCGTTGATGTCGAGCACCACGAGAAGATCGATGTCCTCGATGGCGCGCGCGCCGGCGGCGCTACGCTCGTCCACGCCCTCGAGCAGAAACGAGAACATCGACGGCCACGGCGTGGGATTGACGATGCGCACCACCAGCCCGCGCTGGGCGAGCAGATGCGCCATCGCCGCTTCCGACCCGCATCCGTCGCCGTCCGCGTTGATGTGCGTCGACAGCGCCACTTTCCGCCCGGGCTTCAGCTCGGCGCCGATGCGCTCGGCCGCGGCGCGGCGCACCGACGGAACAGTCAAGAGATCAGGCAGCGATAGAGTCATGGTCTATCAATAGCAAGCGGCGCCCCGAACCGGGGCGCCGCTCTCCGTGCAAGAATCGCGCGGTCAATCCGCCGCGACGGCGGACGGTGCTTCGATGTTCTGCTGCAGCCGGGAGTGATACCGGCCGTAACCAAAGTAGATGAACAGCCCTATGACGAGCCATACGGCGAGCCGGATCCACGTGTCGAGCGGCAGGAACACCATGAGGCCCACGCAGCAGAAAATACCCAGGATCGGAACGAGCGGGACAAGCGGCGTGCGGAATGGACGATGGAGATCCGGTCGCGTACGGCGCAGCACGATCACCGCCGCACACACGATTGCAAAAGCGAGAAGCGTACCGATGTTGACTAGTTCGCCCAGCAGCTGGATCGGAAACAGACCGGCGACGATCGCGGCAACCGACCCAGTGAGGATCGTCGTCACGTATGGTGTCTTGAACCGCGGGTGCACCTTCCCGAAGACGGGCGGGAGAAGTCCGTCGCGCGCCATCGAAAAGAAAATACGCGGTTGACCCATCAACATGACCAGCACCACCGACGCCAGACCCAGGATCGCCCCGATGTTGACCACTTCCTTGAGCCAGCCAATCCCCGTGTGCGCGATCGCGACGTACACCGGAAACGCGACGTTGAGATCTGTGTAGTGCGCCAGGCCCGTCATGACCAGCGCCATGAGGATGTACAGAACCGTACAGATGGCTAACGATCCGAGAATGCCGATCGGCATGTCGCGTTGCGGATTTCGAGCCTCCTGGGCGGTTGTGGATACCGCGTCGAACCCGATGTACGCGAAGAAGATCACGCCTGCGCCGCGGATCACGCCGCTCCACCCATAAACGCCCGTCTGACCCGTCGTATTGGGTGGAATGAACGGGTGCCAGTTCGCCGGATTCACGAACGCGAACCCGATGCCGATCACGAGAAGGACGATCGCAACCTTCACGAAGACGATGAAGTTGTTGAAAGTCGCCGACTCTTTGATGCCGACCACCAGGAGCACCGTCATCGCTGCGGCGAGCACCAGCGCCGGCAGATTGAGCAGCGCGCCCGTCGAGTGAATGTGCCATCCACCCGTGACGGTCAGTGGTGCGTTCGACAGCGATGCCGGAATGTGTAAGCCCCACTCGTTCATCAGTGCGGTGAAGTAGCCGGACCATCCCACGGCCACAGTCGATGCACCGAACAAGTATTCCAGGATCAGGTCCCACCCGATGATCCACGCCAGGAATTCGCCCAACGTCGAGTACGCGTACGTGTACGCGCTCCCGGCGATCGGAATCATGGAAGCAAACTCCGCGTAGCACAGGCCGGCGAACAGACAGGCGATTCCGGACAGGATGAACGAGATCACCACCGCTGGTCCGGCGTACTGCGCCGCCGCCGTGCCCGTCAGCACGAAGATGCCCGCGCCGATGATCGCGCCGATGCCCAATAACGTGAGGTTCGTCGCCCCGAGCGCCCGCTTGAGTGAGCCCTCTCCCTCAGCGCCGGCCTCGTCCATGAGCGCGGCTATGCTCTTCGTCGCAAACAAACTCATTCGGGATCTCCGTCGGAGACTATGATATTGATGGATGCGCGCGCGCCACGCGACATGAAGGCAGGACTAGGCGGCGACGGTGCTACGTTCACGGGGCGCGCCCCCCTTTGTCAAGGGACACGTGCTTCGCACACCGCCGGCTACACCGAGTAGTTGGGCGCCTCCCGGGTAATCGCAACGTCGTGCGGATGCGATTCGCGAAGACCCGCCGTTGTGATCCGCACGAACTCCGTCTCCGTGCGCAGCGCCTCGATCGTCGCGCAGCCGACGTATCCCATCCCGCTGCGGAGCCCGCCGACCATCTGATAGATGACGTCGGCCACAGGTCCTTTGTATGGCACCCGACCCTCGATGCCTTCAGGGACCAGCTTCTTGGGCGACATCTCGCCTTCCTGAAAGTACCGATCGGCGCTGCCGTCCTGCATGGCCGAAAGGCTCCCCATGCCCCGAATCATCTTGAAGCGACGTCCCTCGAGGAGGAACGACTCGCCTGGGCTTTCCTCCGTTCCCGCCAGCATCGAGCCCATCATTACCGATGAGGCCCCTGCGGCCAGCGCCTTCACGATGTCGCCCGAATACTTGATTCCGCCGTCCGCGATCACCGGCACGCCACCCGCCCCCTCGACCGCCTCGAGCACCGCCGTCAATTGCGGCACGCCGACGCCCGTCACCACACGCGTCGTACAGATCGACCCCGGGCCCACGCCAACCTTCACCGCGTTCACACCGCGCTCGACTAACGCAGCCGCACCGTCGCGCGTCGCCACGTTGCCCGCAATGAGCTGCACGTCCGGGAACATCTCGCGAACCGTGGCCGTAGCCCGCAGCACCGACTCCGAATGCCCGTGCGCCGTATCCACCACGATCGCGTCGACTCCGGCTGCAATGAGCGCCGACGCGCGCTCCGTCATGTCGCCCGCTGCGCCGATCGCGGCCGCAACGCGCAGCCGTCCGTGCTGATCTTTGTTCGCCACCGGGAACTGCCGGCGCTTATGGATGTCCTTCACCGTGATGAGGCCGCGCAGCTTTCCAGACTCATCGACCACCGGCAGCTTCTCGATGCGATGCTGTCCAAGAGTTCGTTCGGCCTCATCGAGCGTCGTGCCCACCGGCGCGGTGACCAGTCCATCCTTCGTCATCGCATCGTGCAGCGGACGGTCGAGGTTCCGCTCGAATTGCAAGTCGCGATTGGTAATGATCCCGACTAACCGGCCCTCGCGATCCACGATCGGCACGCCGGAGATCTTGAAGCGCATCATGAGCGCGTTCGCTTCGCGGAGCGTCGCGTCCGGCGCCAGGGTGATGGGATTCAGGATCATACCGCTCTCGGACCGCTTCACCCGATCCACTTCGGCGGCCTGACGGTCGATCGACATGTTCTTGTGGATCACGCCGATTCCGCCGGCCCGCGCCATCGCGATCGCCATTTCGGACTCGGTCACCGTATCCATCGCGGCCGACACGAGCGGCAAGTTGAGCGGAATGCCGGTGGTGAAGCGCGATGTGGTGCTGACGTCCTTCGGATGCGAATGCGAATGACGAGGAACGAGCAGCACGTCGTCGAACGTCAACGCGTATCCATCGCGCACGCGTGACGCGCCCTCTTCAATGCGCGACGGCCCGCCCTCCACTGACGTGGAATGGGCGGGCCGGAGGGCTGACGCGCGAGTTGTGGTAGCCATAGCCAAAGCTACGGCGTGCACCTATACGCTGCAAGCGCGCTGAGGTGCATCGCCCCTCTACAGGAGTCGTTTGCGCAGCCGCCGGCGGACGCGCACGCGCGCACTGAACGGCAGGAAAAACGCCGCGGCCAAGAGGACCGCCTCGAGACTCTTTGGCGTTAGCTCGCGCGGATCGCCATCCCAGTGATCGGCAAGCACATCGGCGCCGGCGTGCGAGATCAACCGGTCCAGCGCCAGCATGATCACGTAGATGTCGTCCACCTGTCCGATCAGCGGAATGAAATCCGGAATGAGGTCGAACGGCATGACCACGTAACCGATGGCGGCGCCCACCAGCACCTTGTCCAGCACCGACACACGCTCATCGGTCAGCAGGCCCCACAAGAGTCTCAGATACGACGGAATCTGCCGCACCGCACCGAGCACCGTGCGCTTTGCCGCACGCCGCGGACCGCGGCCTGACCGGCGCTCCTGTCGCTCGTACTTGTCGCGCAGCCAGGCGCCGCCGAGCACTCTGCCGCCTTGGCGCTCGAGACGTTTCGTTCTCAGACTCATGACGCACCTCCCGTCGGCTCCTGCGACTGCGTTCCGTTAGGCGAACTGGGCGCCGCCGCCGGCGACGGTGCACCGTTTTCGGATGCAGGTTCATCCGCTCGATCCGTCGATGCGGCGCGACTCGCCGTGCGTGCCGCAACTTCCATCACATCCGATGCCACTGATTTCCCCGCCGCCGCAACGCCCTGCAACACTCCCATCGCCTTGTTCAAGAGCCCCATCGTCTCTGCGATGCCCGTCGCCGAAACCCGGCCCGCCCGCAGGCTGTCCTCCACGCCTTCGGCAAAGCGCTGAAAAACGTTGGGCGTCTGCGCGGTCTTCTGCGCATAGCGCGATTCTAGGAACTCGAGGTAGTCGAGCACTTGGTAACCACGCTCATCAGGCAGCGTGTCGAGCTTGCGCAGGAGGCGATCCCGCAATGTCTCGTTCATGTCATCTACGGCAGTGACGGCGTCAACCGTGCCAGCGAACGCGGCGGCCTCGCACGTCGATATGCACGTAAGGATGACGATATCTGCGGCTGGTGTACACTCCCATGCCGCCCACCAGGTCGGGATACTCCGCTTCGACCGAGTCCACGGCCGCGGCAACGAGCCGGGCGTCTTTGCGATCGATCTTGCCGTTGCCGTCCGCATCGATCGAGACGTCGAGTGCATCGCCAAACTGATGGCGACTGTCCCGGGCGGCACGAGGCACATGCCGGTTGTACGCGGGCGTCCGGAATCCAGAATGTAGATCGAGTTCGACCGGAACATCGCCGCGCTCGCGGCCGAGCGACCGCGAGATGCGCTCGAGCACCAGCTCGAGTTTGTCGAACACACGCGGATCGATCGCCGCATACCGCGGCCACGTCTCCTGTCCGTCCCGCGACAGGAAATCGCCCAGGCGGAGGTGCGCCGATATCGGCAAGTCGACTTCGTCCGACGTCACCTTCACGAAGCCTTCGGGACGATCGGTCGAATCCGCGCGATGCCGCTCGCCGCGGTACCATCCGATCTTGTAGCCGTCGAGGGACAAACCGTGTTTTTCGTCGAACGGCACCATCACGGCGAGCGACATGCCGTCGACCACGTGCTGCTGCGTGCCGTGAATCAGCGTGAGCCGGTAGAAGCCCGGTTGCTCGGGCGCGACAAGCGTGTCGCCCGAGTAAGCGCGCGCACTGTCTTCCAACTGCGAATCAGACACGCGCTCCCACGCGTAACGTAGCGTGAGCGTGTCGTCAGGCATCGTAATCGGATAGTCGACAGCCTCGCCGGGCATGGCAACGGCAAGTCGGAGCTCGCCACTCTTGCCGAGTGCTTCGGGCGCCGGTGTCGCCTCGAGAGCGAGCGCGCCGAAGGAACTGTCGACCACAAGTCGAGGCGCGGTGGCAGTCGCAAGCGCGCCCGGGGGATGATACCAGCCGATGACGCCTGCGGCGGCGCCGCCCCAGAATGTCAGCTTGAGCAGTTTTGTTAGGTGGCGGCCCGTTGCCGAGGCCGCTCGGAGCATGAGATGCCGACCGGAAGCTGACGGCCGGCCGCTGATCACCGTGCGCTCCAGCGCACGCGCTCACCGCGCGTATCGATGTGCACGAATGGTCCGTGCGCACGAGTCGCGTGATACAACCCCACCCCGCCGATCAGATCGGGGTGCGCCGCTTCCACGCGGTCGACCGCATCGCGAATGACGCGAGCGTCCCGAAGATTCACGCGCCCGTCGTGATTCAGATCGTCCATCCGGCCCGACTCGGTGTTGTCGACGAACACATCCGCCGCATCCCCATACTGGTGACGGCTGTCGCGAGCACGACCACCGCGCTTGCCGACGCCGCGTCTGTTGTACTCCGGCGTCCTGAACCCCGACATGACCGTCAGGTGTGTCACGTGGACGCCGTGCGCATTCAGATCATCGATCACGAGCTCGAGCTTGTCGACCAACTTCGGGCTCAGCGCGAGGTACTTGGGCCACACGTCTTCCTGGTCGTGCGTTAGGAAGTCGCGCAGTTGAAAGTGCTCCGACACCCAGGTGTCCTCGTTCTCCGGTGTGACTTCGATGAAGCCATCCGGATCGGCGTACATCGAGTCGCGAGACGCGTGCCGTTCGTGCGGCCAAGTGCCAAGCCAATAGGATCCGATGCGTCCCTTTTGCTTTGCGGCGAACGGCACGAGCGAGATGAAGCAGAGCGGTTGCGTTAGAGCGCTATCATGAACCGCGTAGACACCGGGCCGATCGAGTGCGCTGTCGCCGAACAATTCTTGAAGCGCATCGACGCCGTACGGATGCGACGGACTCACGAAGAGCGCGCGAAGTTTGCCGCTGCGGCCCACGAGTGAGTCGAGAAACCAGAGACCTGCTTTGGCGGGAAGCGGCGCGCGGCCCGGAATGGGCGCGTCGATCGAATCGCGCGACGAAACAGGAACGCGCGCCGCGTCAGCGCGCGGTGCCGCGCCTGCGGCCGCTGCGAGTGCGATTCCTGCACCGACGACTCGAATGGCGCGCGCGAAGCGATGCGCGCCTGTATGTGCACGGACCATCGGCGCCTCCCCGGCAACCAGACTGACGGCAACGACGGGGCCGTCTCTTGGCTTTGCGCGTCGGCTTTTCGCAGCCGACTTGCCCTTGGCAAGGAGCCCCCGTCACGACGGGGGAGGAACTTCCAATAACCTTAGGGGGGACGCACTTCGCGGTAACCCGCAACCCGTGTCTACAAGCCAACTTGACTGACCAAACGGTCAATAAATGTACACGGGCGTTCCGACCGGAACGATGCCGTACAGATAATCGATGTCTTCATTGCGCAAGCGCACACACCCATGGCTCGTCGCTTCGCCGACGGACCTGGGCTCATCGGTGCCGTGCAGGGCGTAGCCGTCACCCAGGTTCAGCCGATGGCCGCCTAACGTGCCACGGTATTTGCGCTGATTCGTTCCGTAAGGCGGCACGATGATGTTCTTTCCGTCGACGATTTCGCGGCCCTCGCCGGACTCGTACGGCACTTCGTGTCCGTCCGGATATTTCTTCACGACGTCGTTGCCGTCGACCATGATCACCGAACCGTCGGCCGCCCGCACCTTCTGTCCGCGCTTGAGCATCACCACGCCGAGCTTTCGCTTCTCGGCGATCTCGAGAAAGTGCCAATCGGGCGGCACCCACACCGGGCCCGCATCCTTGCTCTGCACCGTGAGGCGGCCGCGCGGCGTGTCGAACTTGTATTCGTCGCGCCCGTCCTGCTTCACCAGCGTCTTGCCGCTGCCAACCGCGACGCGCGTCGTGTAGAACACGCTGTCGCCTAACTTGTACCACAGCCGGCGGTCGGAGATGCTCACCACGATATACGGCTTGTCCGCATCCGGGCCGGGACTCGCCTCCGCCATCGCCCGGCGCAGCGAGTCGGCCGTCACGCCGGCATCGCGCCGCACCTGGTCGAGCAGATCCCAGTTGCGGTTGAACACGATCCGGCTGATGTCCCGCCGGTACCGCACCTGCAGCGTCGAATACAGAAATGCGCCGGACGCCGCCGCCACGACCAACGCGATGCCGCCCAGCACGTACGCACCGCGCGAAATCGAGCGAAACGGATTCATCGCCCGATCCTCGCAGCGCCCGACACGCCCTCAGTAGAAATAGACCACCATCCCTTTGGTTACGTTAGGCACGATCGCCTGCAGGTCCTCCGATCGCGCACGCACGCTGCCCGGCATCGTGTACGACGAATCGTTGAGGGGCCCGTTGGTCGGCAGCGAGTAGATCACCGTGCCGCCATCCAGCACGATCGCCACGGGGCCCAACGCTTTCGTCAGCGTCCGCCGCGCCGCCGGCGGCGGCGTGAGTCCGCGATCCGTATACACCCACTCCGGCACCTGCCAGGAATCACTGTCGCTCAGCACCGCCTGCACGGCGCGCGCTCCGCGCGGGATGGCCAGATGCACGGTGTCCGGCGCCGTCCCGATTCGGCGCTCAGGTCCCATGCGGATGGGAATCGATCGCAGAAGCGCGCCCTGACGTTCCAGGTACATGCGGCCGCTGTCCACCGACACCGCGAGATGAATCTCTTTCCCCCAGCGAGCCTGCCGGCGGATCAATTCCATCTCCATTTTCAGCCGCTTCGACCGCGAGCTCAGAATCGCATCGGCGCGCTGCCGCTCGAACTCGTCCATTCCCGCGCGAAGCCGCTGCGTTTCGGCTTCGTATCGACCGCGCTTATAGACCAGCCAGCCATCCAACGCACAGCATGCAATGATGAGCAGCACGATGGCCGACAACAGACCGGGATGCTTGCGACGGAATCCGGAAAACGTCGGCCTGCCCGGCGGCTGCTCGCGCGGGACGAGCCGCCGCACCGATGGGTCGTTCGGAGGTTGAGACGAAGTCACCTGGCTGTAATGCTGAGTACGTCGAGCAACGGCACACCTGAAGGTTCACTGCGTCCTGATCTGACCCGCGCCGTCACAGTGATCGCTGCGAGAGGATCGATACGCTTGGCCTGATCGACCAGCGACGGCGGCAGAGCCAGGTACAGCAAGGAATTCTCCTGACCGGGTCCGCGCGCCAAAATGTACGGTTCGTCCGGCGCCATTCCTTTTCGTAACGGGTCCGCCGTCTCAACGGCGATCTTCTGGACCACCCACCGAACCACCTGCCCCCGATATCGATCGGGCTGAGCGCGGAGGTCGGCCGCGCTGATCATCGTCAGCACCGTGCTGTCGGATGGACCGAGGTCTTGTGCCCGAACCCATCCTTCTACCTGAACCCGGACCCACCCCCGATCGCGCGCCACAGCGGTTACTCGCGCGCTCGAGTCGATGGTACCGAGGCTCCCCGCATCCGGCGCCATGTACAGCGTTGCGCGTCGCTCGAGCGCCAACGCCATGACCGCCTGCGTTGCGCTATCCGGAGCAACGTCCCCCTCGGCGACGGCGGC
>Ga0207695_10002262_pt1 | contig 28824 bp, 24 predicted proteins | sample KBSC54metaG_FD_184354 | JGI IMG/M metagenome (GOLD analysis project Ga0207695, IMG submission 184354) | Corn rhizosphere microbial communities from Kellogg Biological Station, Michigan, USA - KBS C5-4 metaG (SPAdes) (version 2) | ecosystem: Host-associated > Plants > Roots > Rhizosphere > Soil...
ACATCGAGTGCAGCATCTGGACGATCGGATGCATCATGCTGCACAAAATAACCGCCAGCCCGCCCAAAGCATTCGCCGCTGTCTTGGACCTGTCGGAATCCGTGGCGCCAAACTGGGGATGACTCAGATGGAATGATTCATTGCAGTTAAACTTACTTCGGCGTTTGCGGCTTCATCGCCCGATCAGTCGCCATGCCTTGATCGTGATTTGCTTTCATCCATTGGTCCAGCGCTGCCCGCAGGCGTGCAAGGTCGGCGATGTGATTGGGAGCAGCGGCCAGATTCTTCAGTTCATCTGGGTCGTTCGATAAATCATAAAGTTCTTCGGGCGGCCGGTGGTAATACTCACGAACGATCTCGGCGATCGTCGGATCGGTCTTCGCATGCGCAAGCCAGGAGGGAAAGTAACCGGTGTCCCCCGGCCGAAGGTCGATGTGGGTGTGAAATTCCAGGGAAGAATCGAGATTGCGGATGTATTTCCAGGAGCCGAGGCGCACGGAGCGCGCGGGATAGAAGTTGATGTTGCTGTCGCCGCTGTGGGTGCCGAAAACGCGATCGCGAAATGTTTCAGATTTACCTGTGAGGACGGCCATGAACGACTGCCCGTCGATTCCCGGCGCGGCGGTCTTCGGATCGGCTCCCGCTGCTTCCAAAATCGTCGGCAGAATGTCGATCCAGCTTACCATCGCCTTGGTGCGCCGCCCTGCCGCAATGTGGCCGGGCCATACGAAAATCAGCGGCACCTGCAGGCCGGCCTCGTACAGATTCCATTTGGCGAACGGCCACCGCGCGCCTTGATCGGCGCTGAAGGCGAACAGCGTGTCGGCAGGCAGATATTTCTTAGCCGCCGCGCGCACCATCCCCAGATCGCTGTCGGCCCGGCTCACCGCCGCCGCATAACGGGTGCGCGCCTCGCGCGTTTCGGGAGTATCTGCGTTTCTAGCCGGCAGTGGCACGTTTGCCGGATTAAGCATTCTCCTCTTCGGCCAGGGCACGTGCGGAAAATTCGTGCCCACCAATAGACACAGAGGTTTTTCGCTCTTGCGATTTGCCAGCCACTCCACCGCCTTCTCGACGCAGATATCCTGGTGATAGTTGTAGTAGCCGGCGTAATCGAAGCCGTAAGTTGTCACGTGGCCATAATGCGAAACCTTCCCGATCGCTACGACCTCATAACCCAGCGCCTGAAAATAAGCTGGCCATTTTTTGATCTCCGGCTTCGCCTTTTGCTGATTGAACATGACGCCATTGCGCAGGTTGTAGCAGCCGGTGAGCAACGCTGCCCGGCTGGGCGCGCAGGTCGGCGAAGTCGCAAAAGCCATATCGAACGTCAGCCCCTCTTTGGCCAGTGACGACATATTTGGCCCGGGGATCTGCGTGTTTCCATAAGCTGACGAATCTTTCACCGACATATCATCGGCGATGAACATCACGATGTCCGGCCGCTTGCTCGCTGCCGCGAGTGCATTCGATGCATGAAGCGCAGCGAAAATGAGAAGATAGATGGGGGCCCTTCCGAGCGATATACGCATGTCAGTAAGTGCACCGTGACGTGCTGCTGAGTCGCCATGATGGAGGATTATCGCGCCGCCAGGTTAGCCGCGACGCACCAGCGGAGCGCTTTCCCGAAGCGCTCCGCTGGCGCGTCGCGGCTAACCTGGAATGACAATCGACGGTCCCCATCCCTGTGCCCCACCCTCGTTCAATCGGCTTGGATATATCCTTCCACCACAATTCATTTGACAAGCAAGCAATTTTTCACCACCATGAATTTGTGTGGGAGAGGGCTCAGGTTTGCTTTGCCATTTCTTTTTCTGGTCGCGGCGTTCGCCGGTCCACCTCCCATTGAAAAGCAATGAGGTTTTGGGGTTTTCAGGGGAACACATCGAAGGTAGGAGGTCGTATGTCCGCACCGATTTCCAAGCGTCGGCCGCGTCATTGGAAGATTTTGCGCGCTTCATACAGCGTATGGGAGCGCCTGGAGTCCCGCCGGCTCCTGACAGCTAATCTCTATGTCGATTTCGGCGACAGCTTTCCCGCCGCCGGTCTGCAGATGACGGTGAAGCAGCTTCGCGACACGTTCAGCAACGGCGGGATCCAGGGGCCCGATCTTCGGCCAGAAACTCGCGCCGATACCAGCGCCAACTACGTTGACTCCGATACGCTGACCTATAAGCCATTCAATCCGCTGGTCACCTTCGACTACAACGGCGATGGAACCGTTAACACGCAGGATGCAACCGATCTTCGCAACAGCGTCCTTTCATTAATCAAGCGATATTACTCAGAGCTGGACGTCAACGTGCAGACCGCGTCGGCGTCCAGCGTTTCCGACATCATCAACACGCTCAAAGCCAGCGGCCATAACGATGCCTACGTCCTGTGCGATGCAATGACCCCCGTGGATTCTGGAGAGTTCGGCATCGCATCCGGTTTTGATATCGGAAGCAATAACTCGCGGCCGGATTCGGCCAACGCCTATGCTGATATCATCCTTGGCAGCTTCTCTGGGGCGCTGGCCGATACCGCCCTGGCTTACACGACCAGCCACGAGCCGGGTCATACCTTCAGCCTGCAGCACACCAACAACGGATCGATCAGCAGCGACGATGGGCTGCTGACTCAGTCGGATCTCATCGTCGGCTCGGCAGGAAATCCCAACCGCACCAACTTCGACTTCTTCACGCGCTATCCTCTTCCCACCGACAGCGGATCGCCCGCCACCTACAGCCCTTATCTGCAACTGGCCAACGATCCCAACGTCGGCACCAAGCCCGGCGCCCCTGCCTATGTGACAGGCACCGGCGCGTGGGACAAAATCACGCTCACCAGCGGCGGCGGGACCACCGTCAACGTCAGCGTCGGGGCCTATCGCGATTCAGGCTTTGCCGGTGAAATCGGCAGCGACTACACCTATACCATCGACGACTCCAACGGCATCCTGATCGAAACCGGCCTCGGTGATGATCAGGTCACCATCAATGCCAACATCAATGCCAACATCACCGTCCACGGCATGAAGGGAAACGATCAGCTCATCGTCCTGGGTGATGGCGCTTCCAGCGGCTCCTATACCCCGGGCACTGCCGCTGTAACGGAACTTGATGACAACACCTATTACTCCGGCAAAGTTGTCGCCGGCGGCACCACGATCAACATGGCCGAGTATCAACTCGGCGGCGCGGTGTCGGTGCAGGGCATCACCAACTTCAGTTTTGCCAGCCCCAACTCCAACGATGTGCTGACCGAAGACAGCCCCTCGGCCGGAGCGGACCGCATCTCGGGGACCAGCGGCGGCGTCGGATTCGTTCCGCTCACCTTCACCAACGTATCTCACTTTACGGTTGATACTGGAAGCAACGACGGCGCATCTCCCAATGATTCGGTGACATTGCAAGCGGCGCCGGCAACTGGGTTGCTGGACATGGCGGTGAACACCGGCGCGGGCGACGACACGCTCAATGTCGATTTCAGCGCCGCCAACCCCGTCCCTACCGGCGGCCTCAGTTACAACGGCGGCACCGGAACCGGCGACCGCCTGGTTCTCCATGGCGGTTCATTCGCCAATGAAACCTACAACGCGACCGGCCCAGGATCAGGCTCCGTTTTGCTCGACAGCTCCGACATCACCTACTTGAATCTCTCCCCGATCGACGACACCACAAGCGTCACCAATGCCCTCTTCAACGCCACCGCCGGCGCGGATGTGATCAATCTCGTCAATGGCGCGATCATCGGCGGAGCACAGACCGCACAGATCAATAGCGGGAACGGCACCTTCGAGCTGGTCAACTTCGCCAACAAGCAGCACATGACCATCGAAGGGCAACTGGGCGCCGATGTATTCAACCTCAGTGCCAGCGTCGCACCAACAGGATTGGCCGACCTTGTCGTGGACGGGCAGAATTCGAGCAATACCGGCGACGATGCGGCGATCGATACGTTTAACGTCAGCAACACGATCGTCCCGACGACGCTCAATGGCGGCGCAGGAGCCGATAATTTCAATATCACTGGCACCGGCGCCGGCAGTACGCTGGTCGCCAACGGCCAGGATGGAAACGATACCCTTTCAATCTCCGGCAGCGGCGCCGGCAGTACAATTACTGCCAACGGTCAGAATGGGAACGATGCTTTCACGATCTCTGGCAGCGGCGCGGGTAGCACCATTACCGCCGGCGGTGAGGATGGCGATGACACCTTCAGTGTCACTGGCGCAGGGCTCGGCAGTGGATCGGTCAACGTCAACGGTGACAACGGCAGCGACACGTTCAACATCACATCGTCGCCCAATGCCACCATCAACATTACCGGCGGCGCTGCGGCCGATATTTTGAATCTCGACGGCAGCACGAACACTTATGACATTTCTTCGTCAAGTGCCACTGCATCTGGCCAGCAGCCGGTCAATTACTCAGACGTTGAGACCTTGGCCTTCACCGATGGAACCTTCAATGTGCCGGGCGTCGTCACCGAAGATGTTGTCGTCAACAACGGCGCAACGCTCATCGGAAATGGCGCGATCACCGGTTCGGTCACCAGCAACGCCGGCGGTACGATTTCTCCGGGCATCAGCGGCCCGGGCATCCTCGGCTCCGGAAACCTGGTGATGAATGCCAGCTCGACCTACAGCGTCGATCTCAATGGTACGACGCCGGGAACGCAGTCCGATCAGCTTAATGTCACCGGCAACGTCACGCTCAATACGCCTGACCTGACTGGGAATGTCGGATATAGCTCGATCCCCGGCGACGAGATCGTGATCATTCACAACGCCGGCGTCGGCACCGTCACCGGCAAATTCGCACAGGGAGATATGATCACCATCGGCGGCCAGAAGTTTGCCATCGACTACAACTACGATGCCGATGGCGATCTGCAGTACAACGATGTTGCCTTGATCCGCTACGGCGCGGCCCTCGCTCCCGACCCGTGCGATCCGACGCAGATGGCCCTGTACGTCAGCGCCACGACCGGCAACGATAACATCAGCGTCGTTCCTGTCACCGGCAATAGCAGCATGCAGGTCTTCATCAACAGCGATCAATTCGGCCCATTCTCCTTCGGCGGGCACATCATCGTCTTCGGACAGGCGGGCAACGACGTGATTAACGTCTCCATGCCTTCGCGCAGCGCTTTCGTCTATGGCGGGCGCGGCGATGATCTGATTAACACTGGTAACGCCGGCTCTATCCTCATGGGCAATGACGGCAACGACACGCTCAACGGCGGCAATGCCTCCGACCTGCTCATCGGCGGACTGGGTGCCGACTGGATCAACGGCGGCAATGGCTCCGACATCCTCGTCTCCGGCAAAACCACATACGACACCAACTCCACCGCCAATCGGAAGGCGCTTTGCAGCATCCTCGATCAGTGGACCCACTCGGGCTACACGCAGGGCATCGATGCCATCGTCGATGGCGGCGGTAGGCTCAATGGCGCGTACGTCCTCGACGCCAGCACCATTGTCGATGATGCTAGTGTAGACCATCTCAGCGGCGGCGAAGGCCGCGACTGGTATCTCCTGAACCTCACCGGAGGAACCTCAACCGACATCGTCAGCGATGCCACGAAGAATGAAACGCTGACGGATATTTGATGCGAGGGTATGTGTCGGCACTTTGGGACAGAAAGGCGGGGCGGATCCGAAACCGCCCCGCTTTTCCTCACTCATGAGCGAGACCCTTTAGCGGCTTTTCTTTTGCAGTTGGCGAAGGAGGGCCTGCGCATTTTTGATCGAATATCCGTTTCGGTCGTTGTTGAAATAGGCCCAGACTTGTGAAGCGCCAGACGATCGGATTCGCTCCGTCCAGATCGCCAGCTCGGCTTGCGAATAATCGTGGCGGTACCATTGTTTGGTGCCGTGGAACCGGACGTAAATCTCGTCGGCGGTTTTGACCAGTTCATCCGGCAGGCGCGGGCCGCTGCAGGAACAGAAGATAATGCCTGCCGAACGGAATGCCGAATAAACCTCCTCGTTCCACCAGCTTCGGTGGCGAAATTCCACAACATTTCTGCGGTTGGGATCTAGTTGGGCGACGATGCGCCGGAGCCGCGCCGGCGTGTAGTGGAAACTGGGAGGCAATTGAAACAAAAAGCAGCCCATCTTCGATCCCAGCAGGTCGGCGATGTAGCCGAAATCCTTGATCAGTTCCCGAGTCCCCGAAAATCGTTTGATGTGCGTAATCAACTCGCACACCTTCACGGTGTAAACGAATTTTCGCCGCCCCACGTTTCGACGCCATGATTGCACGGTGGCAACGGTCGGCCATGAGTAAAAGGGCGCGTTCAGCTCGACCGTTTTGAATTGCGCGGCATAGTGGTCGAACCAATCCGCCGTGCGTATCGCTGCCGGGTAAAATAAATCCCGCCAATGCCAGTAAAACCAGCCGGAACAACCGATATGAAAGCGAGATGACGCGCGCCGGTGTCGACCAAGCGACTCATGCGTGGATTCAGATCGAGTTGCCAGCTCATAGTCCACGCGTGCGGCATGCATTTTTTTGGCGCGGCCTAGATTTGCAGCACGTTCTTTTTCTCGCCGTGCTTCGCGCCTGGCTCGTCGTTCCAACTGAGTGAGCTTCGCTTTGGTTGTCGAAGCCGTTTCTCGTTTCTGCTCGGATCTCAATCCTGCTTCTCCAGGCGGAGTGTATGCAGCAATTGATGCCACGACAGGGTGTAATTTTCCGCCCTGGATCTGAATGACGAATGATTCGGCGAATCGAAATCGCAGTCATCGCGCGCTGAAACTCTCCGCGCTCTTCGGATCCCCATTCCCTTTGTAGATCGCGACCTGCGGATAGGGATACAGCGGACGCGTCATCGCGAGCTTGCCGTTTTCATGTTTTGTTGCGATGACCCGATCCGGCGCCTTTTTGTGTTCCACCGAATCGACGATAACCGACAGCCAGTCGACTTCCGACGCGCCTGGCCCTCCGCCGCAGTGCAGGCATCCGGGGATCATGAACAGCCGGCAGTAGTCGGCGGCGTCTCTGTCGTGCGCTCGCACCTGTTGAAAGTAATCGACCGTCGCCTGTGCCTGTAGCGCCGTGTCGGCCCAGCCGTGCCAAATGATCAGCTTTCCTTTGTGTGCTTTGAATTGACCCAAATCGGGATTGGTCGCGTTCAGAAACGAGGCGGCCAGCCGCGTGTCGGTGGCATAGTGGGACATATCGTAGGTTGAGTAATCCCAATCGGGCCGATCGAAGACGAAATACTTGAAGATCTGGGTGCCAAAAGCAAACATCAAATCCGGGCAATGGTCTTTGGATACCATTGAAGGGATCGGTCCGACCATCCACGCCAGCCAATTGTCTGGATCGCACTCGGCTCCGGGACTGTAGCCGGGATAAATGGGAGTTTGTCCGTTACGCGCTCCTGTATAAATGACTTCGATCGCCCGGCGCTGCTCGTCCGTCAGTCCCTGCACCTTCGATAAATCAAAATGTGCCGAGGGCGGATCAGCGATGATGCCGTCCTTCAGGCCGTCTTGCGCGTCACACTGATCGAGAATCGACTGCCGGAGCTTGACCAATGCCGCTCGGTCCAGCACCGTGTGATCGAGATGTGCCGGATCGGGATACAGCGCCTTGGCGATGGCCACCGAAGTGGCGGCGAAGCCGGTCCAGTTGAACGCCGGCGCCCCGGCGACGACCCCATCAAAATCGTTGGGATATCGTTGCGTTTCCATCATCGCCTGTCCGCCCCCGCGCGAGCAGCCGATGAAGTAGCTGTAGGCCGGGTCGGCATGGTAGTAGGCCCGGATCAGCGCTTTAGACACCTCCGCCGTCCGATGCACCGCCAAGTATCCGAAATCCAGTTGCGCTTCGACATTATCCCGCGCCCAGGAAGCCAGGTAGACGGATGGAAACTCGTGGCCGGTATCGGTGCCGACGGTGGCGTAATGTAGATTCACGCAATCGCGCGTCCCGTTCTGCACCGAGCCGACGAACCCGCCGCCCCCGCCCATCACGAATCTCCCGTTCCAGCCTTCCGGAAGCAGCAGCTCAAACCGGATGTTCCCGCCGATGACACCCTCCACCTGCACATATGCGACGGTGTTTTTTCGCGGATCAGCCTTCACCGGCGTGACCTTCTTCAACACCACATCCGGCAGCCGCAATTGCTGGAGTTCCTCGACGGTCAGATGAGTTGTCGATTGGCCGAAGGCCGAGCAGTCGAGCGTGAAGAGGATGACAAGCGCTATGGGCAGGTATCGCATAATCGAAGATACGCGCAGAACCCATTTCCGTGTTGAGTTCGTTATGAAGCCGTACGCTTTCTCCCTGTCGGCCCAGTCAGCATCTGCCGGAGCGCCTGGCTGATGAGCTCTGATCGCTTCAATCCATTCTTGCGCGAATAAGCTTCGGCCTCTTTGAGCAGATCCGCTTCGACGGTGATCGATATCTGCCGCGTCCCTTTTCCAATTTTGGGTCGGCCCCTGCGTACGATTCGCTGGGCCCGCGCGATTTCGGCGGAGCTCGCCGGCCTTAATTTCGCCAAAAGCTCTTTGCCCGACATCGAGTCAATCTCATCGTAAACCGCCTGTTTTTCGGCAGCCGACATCGAGTCAAAAATCTGGCCCGTCAATTTCTCGGAGCCGCGTCGATTTTTCATGGTACTCCTATCTTCCTCGCCTGCGCCGCGTGGTGAGCGGCATGGCATGGATGACGTAAATCGTTTCTTCCTCGGCCTGCTTGACCCGATCGAAGATGAAAATCGCCGCGATCATGCGGTCCCCAATGCCGCGTCCCTCGACATAATACTTGTCGCCATCCATCGACTTCATGCGGCGGTTGCGGACTTCGCGTCGGACGACAGCTTCGATTTCCGGGACGGTGCAGCCGTGCTTTGTGGCATGTTCAAGATTCCAATCGTTCCATCTGAATCCTCCACCCATGCGGAATATTATATCATAATATCCGTGAGACGAAAGAATAAAATATCATTTTATTTGAAATAAACGTGACGGGAATTTTCGCGTAACCTATATTTGGCAGCCGTGCTGCCTGACCTGAGTCACTCCCATATGCTTAAGTTGCTCCATGCGATCTTCAAGTCTTCGAACGCCAATCCGGCCGCGCCACCCGAAGGCGACGACTTCCTCCGAGAGATCGCGTCAAAGCCGATCTTGGTGATCTCCGCGACGGTCAGCGAAGGCATCGACGCCAGCGCGATGACACAGGATCAATTGCTTGCCGAGATCCGGAAGGCGCTCGAACGCGACAAAGAAAATCAGAAGGGATATGGCCTTTTTGTGTATACCGTGAACGGGCAGCGCCGGCTGCCATTTTTTACGAGTAACGAGCACGCGCAGAAGTTTTGCGGGGAGTATTCAAAGGAGCGGAACCGTGTGTTCCCATTCATGGTCCTTGAGGCCAATGGCACTTTTCTGGGGAAGATCGTTCCATCCTCCTACGACCTTGTTGTGATGAATGACAAAAGTGAAGACGAGCGCGTCCTATCGCCCGAAGAGCTGGCCGCCGCAAGGCGAATGTGGGGATAATCTGCGGGATCGCGTTGGCTGAAAAGAACGATAGCAAAAGACCAAGTTTCGAAATGACGTGACGAACCGGAGTAGGCCGAAGCCAATGCGAGATGCGCGACACGAGCCTGTTAGCCACGATAAAGCGTTAGGTGAACTCTCGCAGATGTTTCTCGCAAATCCGAGCGATCCCACGCCTGGCAGTGACGATCTTGACACATCCCGCTTTGATTTCACCATGGAAAGCCTCGGTGCGATGGACGAGCATTTGGAACGGATGCGAACGAGGCAATTGTCGAATCGGGACTGGAACAGCTTCATTCTTCGTAGCGGCGCTTACGTCGGCGAGGTCATTCGGCGATTCGCGCCCCCACCGACGGAATGGCACTGGCTCGGTTACGAAGATGCCGCCGCCGTGCAACCGTTCGTCGCGTCGTTAGGCAGGAGCATCGATACTGCTGCTGTTCTTTGGGATGGTAGGGACGGAGTGATATACCCTCTGGCGAAGGTCGCGAAATATCTTAGAAACGGTTCGGAGGATAGCGTGAAATTCTACGCACAGGTGATCATCTCTTTGCCGGCCGCCCTTCCTCCCAAATGAAGGCGGCAACGCAGGAGCGCCCTGATTCGATATTAAGCGCATCCTGCCGCGTCATTGCTGCCTGCCTTTCCCCGTTTTCGGCTTCTCCCCACCCCAAAGATGGTCCGCAAAATCCATGTACCGCTCCCAATTGTAGAGCGTGAGGTTATGAATGCCGCGGCGAATGTGATAACCCATCGGGCCGCGGATCAGCGGCGTTTCCAGCGGGGGCATTTCGTCGGGCTTGAATCCTTCAAAGCCATAGAGCGCATAGACCGGCCCGGCTCCCACGAGCGAGAGAAATTCGCCGCGTTGATCGGCCCAGAAATCGGCATCGGCATCGGCGACGCACAAGCCGCGCGGCGCGATCAGCGCCAGCAACTGATGCTGATCGACGGGAAGCTGATCTTCGCGATTGTCGAATTGCTTGAAATTGTCGCAAAACCAGTAAGGAAAGCTCTTGTTGATCGCGGCGACCGTTTCGCCGAACCGGCGTCGGCTCAGCGATGCGCCGCCGCGGCCCGAGCAATTGGCGCAGACCAGCGCGAAGCGCTGATCCTGTGCCCCGGCCCAGAGGGCCGTCTTTCCCCCGCGGGAATGACCGATGACGGCTACGCGATCGCCGTCGATCGCAGGGTCGGTACGCAGATAATCCAGCACCCGGCTCGCGCCCCAGGCCCATGCTCCGATGGTTCCCCATGCATCCTGTCTCACGACGCCGCCCCCGGCCGGCCATACGCCGCGAACGCCCGCGGCTCGTGCTTTTGGCCCGTCTTTATCCGGATCGACGTCAACCGTGCGGAAGACCGCTGTCGCGTAGCCGCGCGCGATAATTTCTTCGACCGGCCAGAATTCGTCCTTTTTCGCCCGGCTCGGATCGGCGCTGCCGACCGCGCGATTGTTGATCAGCAGGAACGCGGGGACGGGATGGGACCTCTCGTTGGGAATCATCTCCGCCGCTTCAAAGGTGAACGATTTGCCGGCCGAGTCGGCGCTGGTGACGCGCACCCGCTTGAGCGTCGCATGCCCATCCAGCGCCTTGGGGTCCGTCTGCACGACGTCGAAGCTCACCTTCGGCGATTCAATCGGAGACCGCCCATAGACGAACTTGCGAAACAGCTCCAGTATCTCTGGCCGTCGGACCTTCTCCCACTGCTCGGTTGTCGTTACGCGCGTGCCATCCTCGCCCAGCAATGCATCCGGTAACCGATACGCCGGCACCTGCTCCTCGCGATAAATCCAACTCGTATGCTTGTCCGCCAACGCCTTCTGAAGTGCAGGGTCGGCGTGCCAACCACGAGAGTCGCCGGTTGCGGCGAACGATGTTGAAGCCAGAAGGAACGCTGATGCGATGGAAAATGCTTTGAGCATTTTAATGGACCCTCGTTTCGCGAGATTAGACATCGCCGCCGGCAATTATGTTAAACTTGACCGCATTGCGCCTCATTCGGCCCTTGCCTTGATCCGATTGCCTTCGCTGGTGAACTCGTGATGAATGGAAATATTGCCTTGCAAGTCGACGCTGAGATAGAAGGCAACAGTCGCAATCCGGTTATCGTTCTCTTCCAGCCTCAGAACATATCTGCCACCGAAGACCGGGATTTCCTGGTCCCTCTGAGAACTTTGTATTCATATGACGCTGTAACGTTTCTACAGTGCAGATGGTCTTTTCCATGAACACCTCCTGTGCACGCCATTGTAACGGGGTGGCTGTTCCGCGCTCGAAGCCGACAAGCGGCGGAAGGAGGAGAAGCTGCTAATTAGCAACCCCGTTTCGCCGCTTGCCGGCTTCGCGCCTGCGCACCCTCTCACGGCGCAAACAGATCAAACGCCTTTGGACTCGGCCTTGATTGGGGATCGTACTGCTTCTGCCTTTGCTGCATTACCCGGTTGCCGACAATCTGCACGACGATCAATAGCGCCAGGCCAGCGACAAAAGCCCAGAGAATTACCCGGTCCCTTCGCATTCCAAATCGCTACGCTATCGCGCTGATCGACTTATTGCATTACACTCCATTCAGTTTGCGCTGAACTGGGAGCCACGAGAGACCCGTTCCTTCGAAGCGGTTTACACGATAAAATCGCCGCGGAGGCTCAAGATGAGCGACATGATTCAGCGGCTGGAATCGAGGGTTTTGTTTTCATCCATCGCGACATTCGTCGCTGACGGCGCTCAGCTCGCGACGGATATCAGAACAGCCCGCGCCGACGTCATCCAATATGCGACGGCTTTGTCCAAAGACGTGCGGACCGTCGGGGCGGACGTGCGAAGCACGCCGGCTTCCGCGCAGAAGCAAACTCTTCTCAAGACGCTGCGGACGGATGAAGCCAAATGGACTTCGGTGATCCGCGCTGACGTTCGGTCGGCCGTCAACGTGGCCAATGCCAACGGTCGCCACACGATCAGCGACGCGATCCTCGTGTTCCGTCACCCCACCAATCTGGCCTACATCGGAAAACTCGCCGCGGACCTTGCCGCGATCGGAAGCGGATTGAACGCGCCGCTGAACCAACTACAGAGCGATGCTACGTCAGCCTACACCGCATTGCTGGGAGATTTGAATAACATCGCCGCGGCCAATCCCACCGATACGAAGTTGCAGACCGACGTTCAGCAGATCACGGCCGAGAGCCAGTCGGCCATCACCAAACTGACGGCCGACGGGCAGACGATCAAATCGGATCTTGCGGCGCTGGGCGTGAAGCTCGGCGGCTAAGGTACGCGAGCGTTCAACCCGATCCTACGAACCGGAATATTGCGACAGGAACGCGATGGTGAAATCCTGCGGCGAGATATTTTTGGAGGAGAAATCGGCCAGCACCGTCGCCTCACTGGTCAGGTTCTTAAAGACGAAGGGGCGGATCGACGGATTTTTCCCGCCGAGTTGCTTGATGGAAAGCGCCTGCACGCCGAATGGCGTCCCTCCGTTGTTGAACTGAATATTTCCGAGACTCAGATTGAGAATCTGGCTCGCGGCGATATCGGAGCCGATGTCGGCAAAACCCTTTGAGTTTCTCAGGTTGACGCTCTTGATGCTCGCATTGGCGGGGAAAGCGGTGCTGACCGGCGGGAATGGAGCCACGCCGGATGCGCCTGTACCCGCGTAGATTTGCGAGTCATCGAGCGCCAGCGCGGAAATCGTCCCAATATTTCCAGCGGTATCGATCTGCGAATTTTGGATCGTAGCGGCTGAGAGAGTTGCCAGGTCCAGAGTCCCGGGGGCGCTGAGCGCAAGCGTGGAGTCATGCAAATTGCCGCGAACCCGCATCGAACGCAGCGTTCCGGCGGCAAGATTGAATTGGGCATTCCCCGCGATCTTGATGGAATTGATCGAAGCCGCGCTGACCGCCTGATCCGACGTCCAGTTGCTCGCGATCAGAGTCCCAACGGTGCCGGTTACCGCGAGCGAAGCATTGCTCATCGTCGTGGCATGGAAGTTGGAGAGGCTGCCGCCGACGGTCATCGTGGCTGCCACTGCCGAGCCGAGAGTAACCGTCTTGATCCCCCCGGCGACCGTGAAGGTGCCGATCAGTGAGGCCGTTGGGGCGACAAAGGAGTTGAGCGACGAGGCGGAGTTGAAGGCACCGATGCTGACCGTCTTATTCCCACCGGTCGCGGCGATCTGAATCGAACTGGCGGCGGTCGTCGCATTGGTCGTCATTTCCAGAATCGCAATATTCGTTCCATTTGCGATCGCCCCCTTGCCGCTGGGGCTCGAAGCCAGATTCTGGCCGCCAAGGTTTACAGTGAGCGTTCCGGGGCCGGTCGTCTTAATGGTTACATGAGCGCCGGCGGCGGTTGTGAACTTGAGGAATGACAGAGCGCCCTTTCCGATGGTGAGACTGAGCGTAGATTGCGGTGCAGCTACCGTCGCTGTTACCGGGGAAGTTGGAGCGGACGAACCAGTCGTATTTACTGCGATCACAGTGTACGAGTAAATACTTCCGGGCGTCACGCTCGTATCGGCGAAGCTTGTAGTCGTGATACCTGTTGCGATCGTGGCAAAGGTGCTCTGGCCGGGTCCTTCGCGCTGAATTTGATAGCTGCTCGCGCCGCTCGATGCGCTCCAGGTAAGCGTGACTTGCGTGCCCGAAGTGCCATCCGCCTGCAAATTGGCGGGAGTTGGCGGAGCAGTTTGCAGCGATCCGACAGTGACCGTTGCGGGCAAGCTGAAAGGCGAAGCGCCGCCTGCGTTGGTCGCCTGGACCTGATATTGGTAGCTCGAGCCTGCGGTCACGTTTGTGTCTACGTAGGCTGTGCTGGTAAGGCCCGAAGCGATCGTGACAAAGCTGCTCTCGCCCGGCCCCTCGCGCTGCAGGTTGTAGGCCGTTGCGCCGTTTGGCGCACTCCAGGAAAGGGAGACCTGCGTTCCCGACGATCCATCCGCCTGCTGGAATGCGGGAGCCGATGGCGCGGCGATGCTGCTGCCGAGGTTGATCGAGGCATTGGCCGCCACCGAAGCGGCGCCGCCCGAATTCACGGAAACCACTTGATACTGCACGTTCGCCCCACTGGGCTCGGTCGTATCAACAAAGCTGCTGCCTGTGATGGGGCTGCCATTCACCTGTGCAAACGCACCGCCATTGACCGATGCAAGCACGTTGTAACTGGCGGCTCCTGACATCGGTGTCCACTGAAGATTCACGCCGGACGATCCCTGAGTCGCCTGCAGATTCATTGGAGTCGGCGGCGTCGCTTCGAACGTGGCATTCTGCAGCAATATGAAAAGGTCCTGGTAGTCGCTATTGGGGCCGACATAGTTGCGGTAGTCCAAACCCACGAGCCAGGTGTTGGGAACGAGATGCCCGCTGGCATCGACTACCGGGAAGAAACGTACGGCATGGGCGCTGCCGTTATATTGCAAGTCTGAAGAATTGGCCGAGTCCTGGCTGACCTGGCCATCAAGATTGACGCCAAAGGCGCCTGTCGGACTGAAGGTGGTCTGGACCGTGCTGTAGGTAACCGGCAGCAGGTTCGGATAAACCGATTGGCCGTTGTTGGGCGCATCCTTATACAGCCATTTGGTCGATCCGCCCGGCAGGTACCATCCTGTTCGAGCCTGGGCAAGCAGTGGCGTCGATGCTCCCAATCCAGACGCCGCGGTATAAGTGAATGCCTTTGAATTTGCGACGCTCGTGATCGTAAACGTGCCGTCGTACCCGGCGGGGCTCACGCCTTCGATATTGACCTGTGTACCGACCGCGAACGATTCGGCGCTGCTCGTGACGACTGTCACCGTGCTTCCCGATTCGCTGATCGATGTGATATTGACCTCTTGAACCACGCCGTTGACGGTCGCCCATGCTTTGGGCGTGGCATATTGCGAATGAAACGCGGCCAGCTCCGTCATCGACACCGGCTGGGTCGGATCGGCAACAACCAGCAGTCCCTGATTGGTCGATGGATCGACCTCCGAACCGTAATTGATGACGGTGTTCCCGTTATTGGGAAATTCCGTGCCACTGGTTGAAGCAGAGCCGACGTCGTTGACGTTGTATCCCCACAACAGATTCGAAAGGGTGTGGAAGCCCGGCTCGTTTTCATGCTCCGTTTCATATTGCCAATAGCCGGCGAGGTTGACCGTCTGGATCGGATTGACCGGGTCGTCGGAGTTAATCGTGAGCGTGCCGGTCCAGACTCCGCCCGCCTGATTGCTGGGGATACCTGAGGTGCTTTGGGTGTCGTTCGTCTGGTCGCCGGTGTGAGGCGGATTGCTGTTGCCGATGAACTGGATGGTAACGTTGAGCGAAGAACCCGCGGCAATCGAGGTATGGGCCGCGGGAGGATTGACGAGTGTCCAATTGGTCGTGTCGGAAAGCGTCAGGCTGTTGAGCACCAGCGGCTGGTCGCCGGTGTTGTTGATCGTGATCGCATGGGTGTTGTGAACCACGTCAGGCACAATCGAGTTCACATAGGTAATGCGGTTGAATACCACCGTCGTGGAGCCCGGCGCCGTTTGATTCAGGTTGATTCCCATCACCGGCGAATTGTTGGCCGTTGTATTCGACGGGACGGAGCCGCTGGTCGCATTTGGGGCCGCTTTGACGTTGCTGATAATTCCGACAAAGTTGATGAAGCTGTTGTATGTACTGGAATCGTAATCTTCGATGGCAAAGACAAAGCTGTTGGGGACGACGGTCCCGTTAGCCGTTTCCATCGGGAAAAAGCGGATTTTTCGCAGACCGTCAGTGCTGCCGGTGTTGAAGGCATCTTCGCTGTAGTGAATGTCCAGTTGACCGCTGGGGATGGTCGTGCCGGGGAACGTGCCGTACAAGGCGAATGGCGCGCTGCCGGGGTTGAAGCTGGTCGCGCCCAGCGCCGTCGGATCGACGATCTGTGCATCCGCTTGCCCGACGTAGAACAACTCATTGAGCGCGCCGGGATTGCCCGGCGTGTAGTAACCAACCCGGCTCACGGCAGCCGTCGCAGCAGAGAAGCTGGCAAGGGGCGTGATCGTTACCGGTGATCCAGCGCTGGCCACCACCAGCCGCTGCATCGGCACTTCCTGGCTGGAAGGGTCAGGGTTGATCGGATACGCCTGCGTATTGATATTCGCATCGTTCGGCCCGGCTCCCACGATCGTCGGAATATTCTGCGCCCGCAGAACCTGCACCAGCGACGGCTCCAGCGTGCCAAACTGGCCCGGCGTTCCGATTCCGTGCAGGTTCACATCGAAGGTCGGATTGACCGGATCGTCGCTTTGGATCTGCAGCAGAGCCGATTGCAAGCCGACGGCCGTAGCGGTGTATTGCAGATCGATCGTGAAAGATGCCCCCGGCGCGAGGCTCGACGGAAGACTGGCGGAATTGGTGATCGCAAAGTCCGAAGCGGCGGCTGGCGCTGATGGATCGTTGATGATGCTGAATGCGCCGCCAGCGAAGTTCAATGGCGCTGTGCCAGCGTTGGTGATCGTGGCCGTTTCAACGCGACTGGCGGCCGCCCCGGTGTATCCTTGAGCGACCGTATTAAATGCGACCGCGTTATTCACTGCCGAAGTCGTGACCAACAAGTCCGGCGATCCGCTCAGCAATTGCCGGGGCTCCAGCAGCTCGACCACCGCACTGCATGCCTGCTCAACAGACCGGCGGCCCTTCTTCACGCATTTTCTCATGAATCTCATTCTCCTGAGTGTTCTCTAGCCTATCGGCTCAGATCGCCAGCGGCCATTATCGAGCAAATCGGACCGCTCCGCTACAGCCTCTATGTGGCACAGTCGCCCCCGACTGTGTTCGACCGAAGGTCGAAGGTTCCTCGTGGCCAAATCACAGCCGAGGGCGACTGTACTACATCAAATGCTGGATGTGAGTCGCCATAAGGAAGCGCCATATCCCCCAGCAACGCCAAATCTTGCGGCATTGCCGCCGTATAGCACCCTCCGCTAGACTACCCTATCCAATTCGATCCAAATCGGAGCCCATCCCATGACTCGCCCCACATCCATTGTCGCAGTCTTGCTGCTTCTTCTTCCGCTCTGCATCCCCGCCGCGCGCGGCCAGGAGCGTGCCACGTCCCCAGCAAAACAGGCCCCGCCTAACATCGTCATCATCATTTCCGACGATGTCGGCTACGGCGACGTTGGTTGCTACGGCGCGACAAAAGTGAAGACGCCGAACATCGATCGCCTCGCGTCGCAGGGCTTGCGGTTCACCGATGCTTACGCCACCTCGGCCACCTGTACTCCCAGCCGGTATTCGCTGATGACCGGCCAATATGCCTGGCGCAAAAAAGGCACCGGCATCCTCCCCGGCAACGCGCCCCTCGTCATCGATCCCAAATCGATGACCGTCCAGCGCATGCTTCAGCAGAACGGTTACGCCACCGCCTGCGTCGGCAAATGGCACCTGGGGCTGGGCAGCGGCAACGTCGATTGGAACGGCACCATCGCGCCGGGCCCGCTCGAAGTCGGGTTTGATTACTGTTTCATCATTCCCGCCACCGGTGATCGCGTACCTTGCGTTTTCATTGAAAACCACAAGGTTGTCGGCTTCGATCCATCCGATCCGATCGCGGTGAGTTATGGCATCAAGGTCGGCAACGAGCCGACCGGGCGCGATCATCCGGAGCTTCTGAAGGTGAAGCCGAGCCACGGGCATGACGACACGATCGTCAACGGCATCAGCCGGATTGGTTTCATGGCCGGGGGACATTCAGCGCTTTGGAAGGACGACCAGATTGCCGATACGCTCACCAAGCAGGCCGTCACATTTATCGAACAGAATAAGGAGCGCCCGTTCTTCCTTTACTTCGCCACGCATGACATTCACGTCCCGCGCGTGCCGGCCCAGCGCTTCCGCGGCACCAGCGAATGCGGCATCCGGGGCGACGCGATTCAGGAGCTCGACTGGTCGGTCGGCCAGGTGATGCAAACGCTCGATCGGCTGAAGCTGGCCGACAACACGCTGGTGATTTTCACGAGCGACAATGGACCGGTGGTGGATGACGGCTACGCGGACGGCTCGGTTGAGCACCTCAATGGCCACACGCCCGCCGGCCGCCTGCGCGGCGGAAAGTACACCATCTGGGAAGGCGGGACGCGCATGCCCTTCATCACCCGCTGGCCCGGCCGCATCAAGCCGGGCGTGAGCCATGCCATGGTCTGCCAGGTGGATTTCCTGGCCTCTTTCGCGGGACTGGTTGGAAAGACGATTCCCGCCTCCGCAGGTCCAGACAGTTTCGACGTATCTAATGCTCTTCTTGGGCAATCGCCCGAAGCGCGCCACGACCTGATCGAACACAACGGCGCCGCCCAGCTCGCGCTGCGCGAAGGCAACTGGAAGCTCATCGCCCCCGGCCCCCGCGCCCGCCCCCAGGCCAGGCCGCAGCTTTTCAATCTTGCCGATGATCTGGCTGAAGCCCAAAACGTCGCGAAAGAAAATCCCGACGTCGCCAAACGCCTCACCCAGAAGCTTGCGGAGCTTCGCGAAGCTGGGCATAGCCGGCCGGGTTTTCAATCTTGATTCAGCCCGCTTTGCCCAGATTGCTCCGCGGTTTGCTCTCTTCTCATCCGGATTTAATTCGTGCCACCCTGCGCGGTGGCGAGAGGAGCTTGCGATGGCGGATAATGCGGCAAAACCACGGGATCAGCGGAAGAACATGGCGAATTGGAAACCCGGCAGCGAATCGGGCGAAGCAAAAGATGTGGCCGCTCCGGGAGACTTCGGCGTGCCGGTTGGGTCCGGTCCGACGCGCGAGCGTGACTATGTGAATGAGAATACGCGTCGCAGCGACCCCGGCGCGAGCCAGCCGGCCGACTGGGAAGAAATCGGCGTTCGTGATCATGGCGCCGGCGCACCCGCCAGCGGCCCCGGCTCTTCCAGCGCGGGTGACCTCGATCCCGACATCGTCGGCGTCGGCACAGGAGGCACCGGCGTTGCGCAGTCCGCCCCGGATGACTCGCCCGGCCCCGACGATGTGACCGACGCCAGCGACGCGTTTGCCTCAGGAGGCGAAGCGAACATCCGCCCCGCCGGCTCCGCTCGCGCTCCTCGCGCACCACGCTCGCGCGGCAATTCGATCAATGGCGATCTCGATATGCAAAACGGTTCCGGCGGCCGGGGCGCCGATGCCGCCACCAATCCCGCGCGGGGCGATGACTCCTTCGCCGGCGAAATCAGCTCCGGCGAAGCCAGAGGCGATGATCTCCCCTTCGGCGAGCCACCCGATGAGCAAGGTGGTTCGGATGAGGATGACATCTGATTCAAGTTGTCTGCCGCGTACGATCCGCTTCAGCGGACGCGCAGCCGCACCATCGAGCGACTGGCGCGTCCGCTAAAGCTGACTTTACAGAATTGCGCCCTCTGCCCATCCCGATTGCCACCTGCATCCTGCGTTGGCTGTGGCGAACATGGGTAAAACTTGCGTCGGTCGCAACGCCATCTTGCAATGGCGCTGATGAAACCCATCTCACTTGCGGTTGTTTCTACTGCGATGTTCATTCTTGTTGGATGCTGTTCCCAGCGCCAGGGAGCAACCATGTTGGCAAGCGACTCAAAGACTCTTCGCTATCAATTCCAGCAGGACGACCTGGACCAGAGCGTTGCGATGCGGGTGGCCCAGAAAGGCCCGCAACGCCAGCTGCAGGTGCTGGTGCTGTCGGGCGGCGGGTCGAACGGAGCTTGGGGTGCCGGGTTTCTCAAGGGATGGGAATCCAAGGGCACGCGGCCGGAGTTCGATCTGGTCACGGGCGTCAGCACCGGCGGATTGCTGGCGACCGGTTCTTTCCTCGGCGATGATGACATGCTCCAGCAGGCCTTCACCACGACCAAAGACAGCGACGTCAAAGGAAGCCGCTTTTTCCTGACGATCCCCTTCTCAGATTCTGTCTACACCTCAAAGCCACTGAAAAAGCTGGTTGCAAAATACATCACCAAAGACGTGATCGATCGTGTGGCGGCCGAAGCTGCGAAGAATCGTCGGCTGTATGTTGCCAGCACCGATCTTGATGCCGGGCGATTGCACATCTGGGATCTGACGCGCATCGCTGCTGCACACGATTATGATTTCTATCGAACCGCCCTGCTGGCTTCGGCCTCGGCGCCGATGATCTTTCCGCCGGTGAACATTGAAGGAACCCTCCACGCCGATGGCGGCGTCAAAGCCAATTTGTTCTTCCGAAACAACCTGTTACCCAAGCTTGCCAAGAGCCATCAGAAGGTACAACTTCGCATGCGAGCTGAGTCAAAGGCGACGCAACTCCCTGAGCCCAGCGTGTACGTGATCGTCAACGGCCAGCTCAACCCAGCCATGACCGCAGTCGAGGATTGTCTCATCCCACTTGCCCAGCGGTCGGTCAGTTGCCTGATGGATTCCAACAATATCGGCTGTCTTTACGAAACCAAGTACTGGGCGGCCGATCTTCACTACGATTTCCGTCTCGCGTTCATTCCCAATGATGCGCCGGCGTGCGAGTCCTTCACATTCGATGAGCCGAAGATGCAGGCGCTTTACGCTGTGGCGGTTCAATACGGCCAGCAATACGCCAATCAGTCCAAGTGGATGGATGTGCCCGAGCCGTAGAATCGTACCTCAGGGACCACCTGCAAAGATCATTTGGGGGTTCTCATCGTCCTTTCATGGATGAACAGGTAACGTATGCGGCTTGATCCAGTCCGCAGGTGGAGGAGCCATGCGATCAATTCTGCTCTCGGCTGCCGTTTCAATAGTGATTGCAGTATCTGTCGCAAGCCCAGCCAGCGCCGCCGCGCCGGCGTTCGATTCGGCCGCGGATCCGGCGTATGCGCAGTACGTGGGGACGGGCGCACCCATCGTCGGAACTAATGGCGGCTATGGCTGGGGGCCGTGGGAGGAATGGGTTCCGAATCCGAGTATTCTTTTGTCGCCCGACGTTCACGCGTATGCCAACACCACCACTGGCCCTTCTTGGTTTCAAAGCCCCGTAACGTCGCCCGGAGCCGCGTGGGTAATTCCGGCCGAACTGGACGGCTTTTTTGTTCCTATGTTCGTCGAACGTCGCTTCGATGGGTTGCTTGCCGTAGGTCAGACGCTTTCATTTGACTGCGAGGGCGTGATGACAATTGGTATTCTTTCCCCCGACGGCTCGGGCTTTACATATGAGATTGATCCAGGCAATCCATATCGAGGTAGTTTCCAACATAGCCTCCCGATAATTCCGTTTAACACCAACGTCAACTACACCTTCGAAGGGGGTCATATCTCGATCACTCCAATTGGCTCGGACCATGCAATTCTGTCGATCACCTCATACGGCCCACTTGGAGGTGCGGAGTCGCTGGAATTGCCTTATGCGGATGTCAACGGCGTGGCCTTTGAAGCTAACCCCGGCGATTTGTCTGGCTTTGTCAACAATCTCTCCATCACTCCCGAGCCGGGGTCGGCGGCGCTGATTGCCGCGGCTGGATTGGGGTTGATTCTTCGACGGAGCCGGAGGAGCCGGCGGTTGGTCAGGTAACTTTGGCTTTTTCCAGGATCCTATACAAACCATTTTCAGCAGGGCCATAGGCGTTTGGAGGAGAAAATGCAAAGGCGATTTCTGCCCAAAATTCTGATGATGTTCCTGGTGCTGGCGGCTGGCATGATGTTCTTTCCAGCGAACGCACGCGGTGACATCTACGTTGCCAATTGGGGGTCGAATACTATCGGTGAATACACAAATGCCGGTGCAACCATTAATGCTTCGCTCATCTCAGGCTTAAATTTTCCGAATGGCTTGGCATTGTCCGGATCGAATTTATTCGTTTCAAATTCTGGCACCGGTACTGGCGCCGATGGCGTCATCGGAAAGTACACGACTTCTGGCACAACAGAAAATCGGAGCCTGATTTTCCCTCTGACTTTCCCAGAATGTCTGGCCGTCTCAGGGTCAAATCTCTTTGTAGCCAATCCATTCAGTGGGACGATCGGAGAATACACTACGTCCGGACAGACGGTGAACGCCAATCTCGTTACAGGGCTCAGCAATCCGATCGGGTTGGGCATTGACGCAACGGGTTCGAATCTGTTTGTTTCCAATTACATTTCAGGAACAATCGGCGAATACTCCACTTCAGGGGTGGTGGTCAATGCCGCTTTGATTTCTGGATTGAATTCTCCTGCTGATCTGGCAGTGTCTGGTTCGAACCTTTTTATCTTCAATGCCTTCTTTAATGCGACGAGCTTCACCTACGGGCCAGGCACAATCGCCGAATACTCGACATCCGGTGCCGTCGTGAATGCCTCCCTGATTTCGGGATTGCCACCGGGGCCAACAGCGCTCTTCGTCTTTGGATCGGACCTATTTGTTAGCAGCTACAGCGATGGCACGATTAGCGAGTACACCACGTCCGGCAATCTCGTGAACCCTTCCTTAGTCTCCGGATTAAATGAAGCGAGGGGTATTGTGGTAACCCCCGAGCCAGGGTCGGCGGCGCTGATTGCTGTGGCTGGATTGGGGTTGCTGCTCCGGCGAAGCCGGAAGGGTCGGTCATTGAATATACCGGGCTCCCACTTGTAGAGACTCGTTTCGGCTCGCCGCTTCGCGCCTTGGCGTGGTAAAACTCGCGCAACAAGGGGCGGCATATGGCCGAGTTCCGAGTTCATGACGAAATATCTGCATTGAGCATTAATTACTCATCTCTCGCGTCGGCCTGGGATTGCGGCAGAACGGAGCCTCAAAACCGCCCGCAGCAAAAAGTTATCTTGAATTTGTCAGAATATTTACCTAACATATGAGTTTGAAAGTTGTCCGGAACTCGGTGTTGTGCATGAAGGGATAGCGGCTGGCAATGGAGGCGTCTATGACAATGAGGCAAGCTGCCTTGATCGCGATCGAAAGAGCCTCTCACGAGACAACTCGAGGCAAAGTAGGAGCTGCGGATGCGCATGCGCGGAGGCGATGCCGTCGGTGTAGCGCGAAAAATTGAAAAAGTGGTGCATTATGGTGCATTTTGGTGCGTCGCTTGTGCGACAGTTCCCGGCGGCCCACAACATGTGGTGTTCGCCCGCAGACTGGAAGGCTGTGCTGCGGGCGAAAAGGCGTTGCATTGGGGAGGTGGGACGAAAAAACTCAAAAAGTGATGCAAAACGATGCATTTTGATGCATGGCGGGCGCGCGACCCTCAATAGGACGCGAATTTTAGGGTGGGCTGGTGGAACGATGCATCATTCATGCATCAAAAAATGGTGCATGTGATGCATGGTGATGCACGGAAGGAGAGAGCTTGGCATACGGGTCCGCCCGCATTTGCAAACTTTCCTGATCAGGCATATCAAGACGGAGGCTGGCGACGGCTAGGCAATGGCTCGCTTCGAATGCGCGTGCAGTCGCGGCGAGCCGATGGCGTTTAAGTATTGAAGGCCCATGAAAGTTCTTTTGATTGGTGGCGGCGGACGGGAACATGCGTTGGCCTGGAAACTGGCCGATTCTCCGCGTGTGACCCGGCTCTTTGCCGCCCCGGGAAATCCGGGAACCGCGCAGCTTGCCGAAAACGTGGCGCTCAACCCGATGGATTTTGCCAAGGTCGGAAAATTCGTCCGTCAGAACCAGATCGAGCTCGTCGTCATCGGGCCGGAAGATCCGCTCGCGGCCGGATTGGCCGATCATTTGATCGAAATGGGCGTGAAAGTTTTCGGCCCGGTCAAAGAGGCTGCACGCATCGAGGGCGACAAATGGTTCGCCAAGGAATTGATGCGCCAGCAGGCGATTCCGACAGCCGAGGCTCGGACCTTTACCGATGCGCGGTCGGCCGAGGAATATGTGAAGCTGCGCGATGAGCCGCTGGTGGTGAAAGCGGCGGGACTCGCCAAAGGAAAAGGCGTCAGCGTCTGCTATCGCACGAGCGATGCCATCGAGGCGATCGATCAATGCATGCGACAGAAAGCGCATGGCGAGGCGGGGAATCGCGTCGTCATCGAAGAGCTCCTCACCGGCCCCGAATGCTCCATCCTGGCCTTCGTTGATCGCAAGAATATCTACGTGATGGAATCGAGCCAGGACCACAAGGCGGTGGACGATGGTGACACCGGCCCGATGACCGGCGGAATGGGCGCTTATTCGCCGACGCCGATCGTCACCGAGGCGATGATGCGCGAAATCGAGCGCGACATCCTGGTGCCGGCGGTGGACGGGTTGGTGCGCGAAGGCATCGATTACAAGGGCGTGCTCTATGCGGGGCTGATGCTCACGCAACATGGGCCGCGCGTGCTGGAATTCAATTGCCGATTTGGCGATCCGGAAACTCAGCCGCTGATGATGCGGCTGCAGAATGATCTGGTCGAAGTGCTGCTGGCGGTGGTGGAAGGCAAGCTCGATCAGATCGAATTGAAATGGGATCCGCGACCCAGCCTTTGCGTGGTGGCCACCAGTGGCGGATATCCCGGCAAATATCGCACCGGAATTCCCATTCACGGCATCGTCGACGCGGATGCGATGCGCGATGTAAAAGTGTTCCAGGCCGGCACGCGCATGGAAGGCAAGACACTGGTCACCGATGGCGGCCGAGTGCTGGCGGTGACGGCGCTGGGCGACACGATTGCCGATGCGCAGCGACGCGCTTATCAGGCGATGGAGAAGATTTCTTTCGAAGGGATGCACTATCGCAAAGACATCGGCCGCCGCGCGATCGCGCTGGACTCGGCGGGCGGCACGCCATGAGCATCGCCATCCAATCGCTGGATGACCCGCGCGTCGCGGCCTATCGCAATCTCAAAGACAAGGAACTGGACCGCGCCGGCCGGCTGTTCATCGCCGAGAGCGACTACATCGTGCGCCGACTTCTGGAGAGCGATTATCCGGTGGAATCGGTTCTCGTGTCGCAGCGGCGCGAAGCGGAGATCGCCCCCCTGCTGCCGGATCATGTGCCGCTTTATGTGGTGTCGGATGAAGTGATGCGGGGCGTGATGGGGATGAGCATCCACACCGGCGTCATCGCCTGCGGCCGACGCAAGCCCTGGCCGCGGCTGGAAGAGGTGATTCCGAAGGACGCCGATCGACTCACCCTGATGATCTGCCCGGACACCAACAACGTCATGAACATCGGCGCGCTGATCCGCATCTCAGCGGCGCTTGGAGCAAACGCGCTGCTGATGGGCGAGCGATGTCATGATCCGTTCTGGCGGCAATCGATCCGCGTTTCGATGGGCAGCGTCTTCCGCCTGCCGCTCTATCGCGCAACCGATATCGAGGCTGATTTGCATCGCCTGAAGCGCGAGTGGAATGTCGAGCTAGTCGGCTCCGTACTGGATGCCGATGCCGAGCCGCTGGAAAACGCGACGCGAGAAAAACGCCTTGGCATTCTCGTCGGCAACGAAGCGCATGGCCTGTCGAGCGAGTATGCCAAGGCGTGCGATCGGCGCGTCACGATCCCGATGAAGCTCGGCACCGATTCGCTGAATGTCGCGATTGCGGCGGGAATCTTCCTCTATCACTTTGGGCGAGAGGAGAGCTTCCGCCGTGAGTGAGATCCGGTTTGAACTACTGGAACCGGCCATCCAAAGCTTGCCGAGCAGCGACGCGTGCCCATGGATCGGCCGAGCGATTGGACGCCAGCGAGCGCAGCGCGTTTTGCCCATCCGGCCCCGCATTGTTCAAAGCTCCGCATGCCACCGACCAGAAGACCCAGTCGCGCCGGCCATGGGCCATCTCGGTGACCAGATTGACCAGATAAGCGTTCATCTCCGGCCCGCGATTAGACAAATCGCGAACCCCCGCTTCGATGTCGCGCAGATGCACGTTCCTCGATTGCTCAACCCGGCAGCAGATTCGCGCAAACTCATGGGCCGGCCCATGAATATGTTCCATGGTCGCATAAGGCGAAGTGACAACAACTTCGGTCGTCACTTCGCGATCGTCCTGTGCGCGAGTTGGCGAAGCGACCAGTAGCAATGAGAGCCCAAATGATGACGCGATGGCCAAAGCCGAGGTGAACCGATTCATGGACAACCATCCTTTCCTTAAAATGCGTGGCAATGTCGAGCAGTTCCTCAAACCAGGCCCATGCTAGCTGCCAGCCGAATCATTGGGGATATGGAATCAGGGGCTGGCAATAAAAAAGTTCCGCATTGCAAAACCGGATATTTGGGAGCAGAATCGACCGTTTACCGCGAGATGCCAATTTGGAGCGGGTATGAATCATCATGATGCGGAAATCAGCGACGTGGTTGTGGTGCTCCAGGACATGGAGGAGCAACGCGTCAAGGAAGTGATCGACCAGCTCAAGACGGCCGGCTTGCAGGTTTCAACGATGGATCAGAACACCGGCACCATCGAAGGCAGCGTCGATGCCGCCAAGGTCGGTGAGCTCAAGAAAATCAAAGGCGTTAGCTATGTCCGCTCCGTGATGACCTACACCGCCGATTACCCGCCCGGGGACCCGCGCGATCTGGACGGCAAGGAAGAGACCTACGAGGACAGCGAGGATTGATCGACCGCTATGGCCGTCTCGCAAGAAACGCTGGCGTTGGCGCGGAAGCTGAATCGTCGCGCAGCCGAGGAGCTGCTGAGCGATGTCTATCCCGCCGTCTGGCGGATGGCCCACGGCCTGACCGGCAGCGCCAAGGCCGGCCGAAAAGTCGTCGAAGAGGTCTTCCGCAATGCCCTTCGTGTGATGCCCACCTGGGGCAAGGGGCTCTCCGAGCACAACTGGTTCTATCACCACACGATTCAAGCGGCCCGCCAGCTGTCGGCCCATCCTCTGTCCGTGCGCGACGATGTATTGGTGACCATCGATCCCGATCCCACGCCGCAATATGTGGCCTTCATCAGCGCGCTGAGAAAGCTCCCCTTCCAGCAGCGTGAGGCCTTCATCCTTCGCCATGGCGAGCAATTCACCGAACGCCAGCTTGGCATTGCGATGGATTCCTCCACCACCGCCGCGACGTTGCATCTTCGCGCTGCGGCAGAAGCGTTGAAAGGTGTGAGCGGCGAGGATCTTGCGGCGTTAACCTCGCGCCTGACTAGCGCCTATGCAAAGCTAAGCCCATCGGAAAAGACGGTGGTGCCGTATGTGCGCGCGCAGGTGAGCCGGGCCCTCTGGTGGCGGCGCGTCCGCCGACTGATCCGAAGGATCATCATCCTCGCCATCCTCGGCGGCCTCGCGTATCTCGCGTGGCGCTATCGCGCGCAATTGCAAAGCTGGTATGCCGACTGGAAGGACAGCGGGACGCCCAGCACGACCAAGCCATCGAAATGAAAAGCCGGCGCTCCCCAAGGGACGAGCGTCAAGGGGTATATGGAGTACCAAGTGTTTCACGTTCCTCGGCGGAAATGCATTGTGTGCGAATCCGAAAGAGCCGCGCACGAAGTAAGCGGATTAACGCGAGACTGCGCCAATCCGCTTACTTCGCGCGCGGCTCTTTCATGCCCCCATCTCCGTTCGCGAACGGCGAACCTTCAACGTAATAATGCGCGCGCAGCGGCGGGCAGGTCCGCCCGCTAAACTGGACGCGCGGAATTTGATATCCGCTCGGCATGTTCTGGATCTATTATCTCATTCTCGTCGTCGTGCTCCTGGTCGGGTTGTACATCAACCTCGTCGGCGCGCCCGGTCTTTGGGTAATGGTGGCGGCGACACTGGGATACGGCTGGGCGACGCATTGGAACTATGCCGGGTTTGCAACGCTGGCGACGATCATCGTGATCGCGGGGATCGCGGAGATTCTGGAATTCTTCGCATCCGGGGCGGCAGCCAAGCGCGCCGGCGCGAGCAGACGGGGCGTCATCGGCGCACTGATTGGCGGCATCGTCGGCGCGATCTTCCTCACCATCCCCTGGCCGATCATCGGCACCATCATCGGCATCTGCATCGGGACATTCCTTGGCGCGCTAACGGGTGAACTCACCGTCGGCAAGGAACTGGGCGGATCGGTCCGCGTCGGATTCGGCGCGGTGGCCGGGCGATTGATGGGCACGCTGATCAAGATGCTGTTTGGATGCACGATCTTGGGGATTGTTCTGTTTGCCGCGTTTCCGGTGAAGATTTTTGGGAAAAACGCAGCGCCCCTTCCGACGCTGCGCGGACCGACTTTGACGACCGCGCCAGCAAATGGGAATTAGATCCCAACGTTTAGCGGGCTCGCTTGCGAGCCGTTGCGCGCTCTTTCTTTTAGCATTGCAGGAGAAACCCGAAACTGCCTTTGAACGAAAACAAAAGGCGCGCACAACGGCGAGCAAGCTCGCCCGCTAGTGCGTCTGTGAGCGTTCGAGAACAGAGTGGTTCAAGTCCACTTCGGGCACACGTTCTCCGGCCCGTAACTGAAAGTAACTGCGACGCCGCGAGGCGTTCGTGGAGAGCAACTGGAGGT
>Ga0207695_10002265_pt1 | contig 28809 bp, 27 predicted proteins | sample KBSC54metaG_FD_184354 | JGI IMG/M metagenome (GOLD analysis project Ga0207695, IMG submission 184354) | Corn rhizosphere microbial communities from Kellogg Biological Station, Michigan, USA - KBS C5-4 metaG (SPAdes) (version 2) | ecosystem: Host-associated > Plants > Roots > Rhizosphere > Soil...
GGGTATCTCGACAGGTTCGGTTGCAAATGCTTTAACAACCTTAGGGGGAGTGGTACGTGACATCAGCTATAATCAGAGGATTGAAATTTCTTGTTTCTTTGCACCCGCTCAAACTGCTCATACGTCATGCAAAAAATCTTATTGAAGTTGCTTACCGTCGCATTCATCCTTTCCTTGTCGGCTTGTGGCTTGCTACCGGAACAAAAAGACGAGACGATTGGCTGGTCTGCCTCCAAATTATACTCGGAAGCCAAGGAAGAGCTGACCGCAGGCGGTTACGAGAAGTCGATCAAGTACTTTGAAAAGCTCGAATCGCGTTATCCGTTCGGCACTTATGCGCAACAAGCGCAGATGGATATCGCCTACGCTTACTACCGCCTGAACGACCAGCCGCAAGGCCTGGCGGCGGTCGACCGCTTCATCAAGCTGCATCCGAATCATCCCAATGTCGACTACATGTACTACCTGCGCGGACTGATCAATTTCAATGATCGCACCAGCATCTTCGACACCTTCACCGACCAGGACAACACCGAGCGCGACCCCAAGGCCGTCCGCGACGCCTTCGATTCGTTCAAGCTGCTGGCTGAGCGCTTCCCGGACAGCACTTACACTCCGGACGCCCTGCTGCGCATGAAATACCTGGTCAATTCGATGGCGCAATACGACGTTCACGTGGCCAATTATTATTATCGCCGCGGCGCCTATGTATCGGCCGTCAACCGCGCCCAGGCCGCCGTGAAGGAATACCCTGATGCGCCGGCTGTTGAAGAAGCCTTGTTCATCATGATGCGCGCGTACGAAGCCATGGGTCAGAAACAACTGCGCGACGACACCGAGCGCGTGATCCAGGCAACTTATCCGAACAGCCCCTATTACACCGGCGGCCCCAAGGCCAAAGACAAGCCATGGTGGAAGATCTGGTAGGCCCGGCATCAACGCACTCCATGAAAAAGCCCCGCAATGCGGGGCTTTTTCATTACATGGATAATCGTCCGGGCGCTTATTCAGCCACACGCCGACGGAACACCCACGAAGTCTCGCTGGATACCGATTCATCAAAGGCATAGCCGTCGAGATCGAAGTTCTTCAGCTTTTCCGGCTGGTTCACCCCCTTCAGCGCGGCATAGCGCGCCATCAGGCCGCGCGCGCGCTTGGCGTAGAAGGAAATGATCTTGTACTTGCCGCCCTTCCAGTCTTCGAACACCGGCGAAATCACCTTGGCCTCAAGCACCTTCGGCTTGACCACCTTGAAATACTCTTCCGACGCCAGGTTTACCAACACCTTGGCCTTGTGCCCCGCCAGTTCGGCATTGAGCGCCCTGGTGACGTCTTCGCCCCAGAACGCATACAAGTCCTTGCCATGCGGATTCGTCAGCCTGGTGCCCATTTCCAGGCGATAAGGCTGCATCAGGTCCAGCGGACGCAACGCGCCATACAGGCCGGACAGAATACGTACATGAGACTGCACGTAATCCAGTTGCTTGACGGAAAGCGAAGCCGCATCCAGGCCTTCATAGACGTCGCCGTTGAAGGCCAACACGGCCTGCTTGCTGTTCTTGCTGGTGAATTTGCGCGACCACGAGGCGAAGCGGTCGGCGTTGAGGGTCGCCAACTGGTCTGAAATTCCCATCAACGTGGCGATCTGCGCCGGAGACTTCTGCTTCAGGACCTCAATCAGTTCTGCGGAACGTGCTATGAAATCGGGCTTGGTGTGGATGTCGGTGGTCGCGGGAGTGTCGTAGTCGAGGGATTTGGCGGGCGATAAAACAATCAGCATAGAGGGTCCTGTTAATTTTTTCGACATCATACCGAAAGCGTCGAAACACGTCTGCGCAAGCGCCATTCCTTGACGCGGAAGCAAGTATGAATTGCACCGCCGTACGGTGTTGCTAATCCGCCAAAGCCAAAACTATTTCTCCGACGCCCTTAACTTCTTCATAAAATGGACGTTCATGTCATACGCGGTATGGGGCATCCAACGAGAACAATCCAAGCCCCCGCGGATACGGAATTTGCACCAAGAACAAGCAGTGAACATTGCATTGCCGCGGCACGATCAACGGTCAGCCGTCACATCCACCGACAGGGAGGCTCTATGAAATGGTTCTATGATTTGCAAATTTCCAAAAAGCTGCTGATTTCCTTCATCCTGGTGCTGGCGCTGACCTGCGCACTCGGCGCCTTCGCCATCGTCCAACTCGGCAAGGTCAACCAGGCATCGACCGACATCGCAACCAATTGGCTGCCCAGTGTCAGGACCTCGCTTGAATTGAAGGTCCTCCTGGTGCGCATCCGTTCCGTCCAACTACAACACGTGTTGTCTTCTACCGAAGCCGATTTCGTCGCCAACGAAAAGCTGCTGGACGACATGGTTCCGGCCATGAAGAAAAAACTCGCCGACTACGAAAAGCTGATCGACACGGACATCGAAAAAGCCGTCTATCCGCAACTGGTGAAAAATTTTGACGCCTTCCTGGCGCTGCAGAAGAAAATCCTCGACCTTTCGCGCCAGAACAAAAATGAGGAAGCGCGCGAAGTGATCATGAAGGAAGCCACACCGATCTACCTGGCCATGTTCGCCAACGCGGACAAGCTTGTCGCCGCCAACCAGGAAGGAGCGGACCAGGCGGACAAATCTGCCGAAGCCACCTACGATTCCTCGCGCATCATGATCGTGGCCATGCTGGCCGCCTGCATCGTGCTCGGCATGCTGATGGCAGTGTGGGTTGCACGCATCGTCTCCAATCCGCTGCGCCTTGCAGTGAACGTCGCGCAGCGGGTTGCAGACGGCGACCTGACCGCCGACATCCGACCGTCCAGCAAGGATGAAACCGGACAGTTGATGTCCTCGCTCAAGGCCATGAACGACAGCTTGTTCAAGATCGTCAGCCAGGTACGCCAGGGCACCGACACCATCGCCACCGCGTCCAACGAAATCGCGGTCGGTAATCTCGACTTGTCCAGCCGCACCGAACAGCAGGCAAGCTCGCTGGAAGAAACCGCCTCATCCATGGAGGAGCTCACCTCGACCGTCAAGCAAAACGCCGACAATGCGCGCCAGGCCAATCAATTGGCGGTATCGGCATCGGAAGTGGCGATCCAGGGCGGCAATGTGGTGGAACAGGTGGTCGACACCATGGGTTCGATCAACGACTCGTCAAAGAAAATCGTCGACATCATCAGCGTCATCGACGGCATCGCCTTCCAAACCAATATCCTGGCGCTCAACGCTGCGGTCGAAGCTGCGCGCGCCGGCGAACAGGGCCGCGGCTTTGCGGTCGTGGCCAGCGAAGTGCGCAGCCTGGCGCAGCGCTCGGCCTCGGCAGCCAAGGAAATCAAGGCGCTCATCGACGACTCGGTTGAAAAAGTCGGCACCGGCAGCAAGCTCGTCGCGCAAGCCGGCGCGACGATGACTGAAGTGGTCAGCAGCGTCAAACGCGTCACCGACATCGTCGGCGAAATCACCGCCGCCAGCCAGGAACAAAGCGCCGGCATTGAAGAAGTCAACCAGGCCATCACGCAGATGGACGAAGTCACCCAGCAAAACGCCGCGCTGGTCGAAGAAGCCGCGGCAGCCGCACAGTCGCTGCAAGACCAGGCCGCAAAACTGGCGGAAGTAGTCAGCGTCTTCAAGCTCGACGCGACGCAGGCCAGGGCCGTACCCGTCGCAACGCCGGCACGCCGGGCGCCGCCGGTGGTTGCCCGACCGGCGCCATCCGCCCCGCTATCGCTGCAAAAAACCTCCGTCCCGCCGCCACGCCAGATCCAGCAGACCACCGCCGACGACGGCAACACATGGGAACAATTCTGAACCGCGCCGTCGCGCGAGGGTAACTGTCCGCCTGCATCGCCGCGTCATGACGACGCGGCTTTTTTTTCCCGCGCGGCGGACTTGCAAGCCGCACAACACGAGTCAAAAAAAGCTGCAAGGCCATCATTGCCCGACGAGCAGATAAGGCCCACATGGATTAGTATCTGGGTATGGAACAATGCAGGATGACGACATCGTCCACGCCCGGCAGCGACAACAGCAACTGCTGCCGACGGCGCCAAGGACGGGACCGGCGCCTGCTCGATTCGACACCTACCAGGAGGAGATATGAAACGCGACAAAGCTCTGATGGCTGACATCCTCACCACACTGTCGACCTTCGGCACCAGCTACGGCGACATTGAGAAGATTCAGACCAATCTCACCACGCAGAACACCCCGCCCGAACTGATCCAGCATCATTTGCGACTGTTGCACGATCGCGGCCTTGTCGCGGTCGACATCCATCAATTCTGGCGTCTCACCGACCAGGGTTACGACGTCGTCGAAAGCGGCGGCAACCTCGGCGATTCGCCTTCGGACGCCACCAGGAAAGCCCGCGGTTTTGACAATTAGCACCATTACTTCCCCCGGCTCCGGAACGCCTGCCGCTGTTTTCGCTTCGCGCCGTATCGTCCTCGACACCAATGTCTGTCTCGACCTGTTCGTCTTCCGCGATCCCCGCTGGGCGCTGTTGCTGCAAGCCATGCGCGAGCGCCGCGTCGAGGCCGTCACGCGCGAAGACTGCCGCATGGAATGGCTGGTGGTGCTCAACTACCCACACCTGCCGCTCACGGAAGAAGACAAGCCGGCCATCCGCGCCGAGTTCGACGGCCTGATCACCTGCCTGCCCAATGCCTCGGTCAACACTTTCGGCCTGCCTGTCTGCACCGATCCGGACGACCAGAAATTCCTGGAACTGGCGCTGCAATCGGAAGCCGGCGTGCTGATCACCAAAGACAAGGCCTTGCTCAAACTGGCCAAAAAGACCGCGCGCAAAAACATGTTCGCCATCATGACGCCGCAAGGCTGGCATGCCGCCATGGCGGATGAAATCGCGGCATAACGCCGCACGAAAATGCGGCGCGCGATTGCGCCCTGGATCGTTATTGCCATCGATTTGCAGCGAGTGGGGGCCGACGCCGGAAATCCGGCTAAAATGCTTTCTTTCCGCTTTCTTCCAGATTCATTTCCATGAGCCAGCCAGCCAATATCGTCTCTAAACTGCCCCGGGTCGGCACCACCATTTTCACCGTCATGTCTGCGCTTGCGAGCGAAAAAGGCGCCGTCAATCTGGGCCAGGGGTTTCCCGATTTCGATTGCGATCCGGCGTTGGTCGACGCGGTGACACGCGCCATGAAAAACGGCCTCAACCAATATCCGCCGATGGCAGGGGTGCCGGCACTGCGCGAAGCGATTGCGCAAAAAATCAAGACGCTGCACGGCCATACCTACGATGCGCTGAGCGAAATCACCGTCACCGCCGGCGCCACGCAAGGCATCCTGACTTCGATCCTGTGCGCCGTGCATGCCGGCGACGAAGTGATCGTGATCGAGCCGGCCTACGACTGCTACGTCCCCGCCATCGAGCTGGCCGGCGGCATCCCGGTGTTCGTCCAGATGACGGTCAGCAGCGACGGCTACAGCGTGCCGTGGGATAAGGTCGCCGCTGCCGTCACGGGCAAGACGCGCCTGATCATGGTCAACACGCCGCACAACCCGACCGGTTCCATCCTCAAAAAAGCCGACATCAATGCGCTGGCCGACATCGTGCGCGGCACCGACATCCTGATCCTGTCTGACGAAGTCTATGAACACATGGTCTACGATGGCCAGGCACATGAGTCGCTGTGCCGCCATCCCGAGCTGGCGCCGCGCACCTTCATCAACTCCAGCTTCGGCAAGACTTACCACGTCACCGGCTGGAAGATCGGTTTCGTCGCTGCACCCGCCGCGCTGACCGCCGAGTTCCGCAAGGTGCATCAGTTCAATGTCTTCACCGTCAACACGCCGGTGCAATACGGCATCGCCGAGTACATGAAAAAACCGGCCCCCTACGTCGAGCTGCCCGCCTTTTACCAGCGCAAGCGCGACCTGTTCCGCGATGGCCTGAAGAACACCCGTTTCAAGCTGCTGCCGTCCGACGGCACCTACTTCCAGTGTGTTGAATATGGCGCGATCTCGGATTTGTCCGAAGCCGAATTTTCCAAATGGCTGACCACGGAAATCGGCGTCGCCGCGATCCCCGTCTCGGCGTTCTACAACACGCCCAAGGAATCGGGCATCGTGCGCTTCTGCTTCGCCAAGAAGGACGAGACGCTGCGCCTGGCGCTCGATCGCCTGGCCAAACTGTAAGCCGTCGCAACAATAACAACGCCCACCCATGACAGCCGAACTCAAAGCAAGCCGCAACGACGCCACACTGATCCTCACCTTCGCCAATCCCGGCCAGCGCAACGCCGTGGACAGCAATGTCCTGGCGGCAGCGATCGAGACGCTGTCCAAGGCCGAGCGCGACGACTCCGTTCGCGCCCTGGTGTTGACCGGCGCCGAGCACGATTTCTGCGGCGGCGTTGAAGCAGGCAAGGATCTCTCGACGCAAATCGCCGCCCTGGAAACCCTGCAGAATCTGATCGAGATGCTGCGCAGCTTCCCCAAGCCGGTGATCGCCGCCGTCGAAGGCATCGCGCTTGATGCCGGTTTTTCGCTGGCGCTCGGTTGCGACCTGATCGTGGCCGGGCAAAATGCCGCCTTTGGTGTTTCCCCGGGACAGGTCGGCACCTGGGCAATCGGCGGCGCAGGCTGGTTCCTGCCCAAATCGCTGCCGCCGCAATGGGTCGCTGAAATCATGCTCGACGCCGGACCGCTGCCGGCGGCGCGACTGCATGGCGCCGGCATCGTCAACCGCCTGGCGCCGGACGCAGAGGTGCTGGACAAGGCGCTTGCGTGGGGCGAACAATTGGCAACAACACCACCGGCCGCCTTTGAACAGTTCAAATCATTGCTCACCAGCGCTTCCGGCACTACACTGACGCAATATTTCTCGATGGAAAGACATGCGTTGCTGACCAGACGTCCCGGCGCAATCTGATCCAACCGCGATAGCAACCACACCGGCATCAGCACAGCGGGATTGCCGGCAACTCTTCAGACCTTTCTTTCGCTATGACTACATTGCCGTCAATGAGTCAGGAGAACACACAAGACAATCCCTCTGAGGCGGGCGGCAACAACGCCGCCACGACGGCGTTGACGCTTGCCGCCATTCACTCTGAAATAGCGCTCGCGGCGCTGGCGCCCGAATGGAGCGCTTTGTGCGCCGCCCTGCCGGTGCAGCATCCGTTTGCAGAACCCGACTGGAATCTCCACTGGTGGCGTCATCTGCGTGCCCGCCGCCTGCTGATCCACGACCGCCTGCACGCCTTCGCGCTGCGCGACGTACACGGCAAACTGGTCGCGGTGGCGCCGATGATGATCAGCGTGCGCCCCGGCATCGGCGCCTTTGGCGTCAAGGTGCTGCAATTCTTCGGCGCCGATCCCAACATTACCGAGGTACGCGGCCTGATCTGCCATCCCGGCGACAGCGATGCCGCACTCGCTGCGTTGCAAGCCTATCTGCTCGCGCACCGGCATTTGTGGGACTGGATCGAATGGCAAGGGCTGTCGCCGGAGCAGGCGCGACAATTGTCCTCCCCCGACATTGAGCAACCGAAAGCGCGCGTGATGTGCTACCGGCCTTTGCCGTCCGATTGGGATACGCTCAAAGGCGGCCTGTCGCGCAACATGAAGGAAGCGATCCGTAAATGTTTCAACTCGCTGCGCCGCGACGGCTTGCAGCACACCTTTGAAGTAGTCGAACGGCCCGTCGACGTCACGTCCGCGTTGGCCGATTTCTATCGCCTGCACACCTTGCGTGCGCGCAGCGCTGAAGGCGTGCCGCACGCGGATGCTTTTCGCGATCGCCGAAGTCGCGCGTTTCTGTCGGCCCACGCCAGCATGCTGGCGCGCGAGGGCCGGCTGCGGATATTCCGCTTGCGCATCGGCGACCAACTTGCCGCCACGCGCATCGGCTTCGTACTGGGCGATCAGCTATATCTTTATTATTCAGGCTACGATCCCCGCTGGCGCTCCTACAGCCTCATGACCACGCTGGTCGTTGAAACCATGCGCTGGGCCATCGCACAAGGTTTCAACGGCGTCAACTTATCAACCGGGCGCGATCAGTCCAAGTTGCGCTGGCAACCCCAGGAAAAAATCCTGCACAATGCCATCCAGATCTCGCCGCGCCACCGCTCCGCGGTGTTATTCCGGGCGTACACCCGGTTGCGAAGCTACCCGCTCCTGCATCGTTTTTCGCGCAAAAAATAGGTCTTCGGGGGCGGTCACGAAAACGCCTGGTCCCCTGCGCGTTTGCACCGCATCGGCTACACTAGCCCGGCACTTCTCCTGAGACTCTCCGAGGAGATCCGCTCTCCGTTCACGACTATTTTTCATCATCATTTCGCCCCATAAGGAAGACCATGATTGACGTATACAGCTGGGCCACGCCCAACGGCCACAAGGTCCACATCATGCTGGAAGAACTCGGCCTCGACTATCGCGCGCATGCCGTCGATATCGGCGCCGGCGATCAGTTCGCCGATGAATTTCTGAAGATTTCGCCGAACAATAAAATCCCCGCGATCGTCGATTCGGACGGTCCCGACGGCAAACCGATTTCGCTGTTCGAATCAGGCGCCATCCTGATTTACCTGGCCGGAAAAACCGGCAAGCTGCTCGGCGCCACCGACCGTGAAAAATACAACGTGTTGCAGTGGGTGATGTTCCAGATGGGCGGCCTCGGCCCCATGCTCGGCCAGGCCCACCATTTCCGCATCTACGCGCCGGAAAAGATCGAGTACGCCGTCAATCGCTACTCCAATGAAGCCAAGCGCCTGTATGGCGTGCTCGATAAGCAGCTGTCCAAGACCGCTTACCTGGCCAGCGACGAATACACCATCGCCGACATCGCCAGCTTCCCATGGACGCGCTCGTGGAAGAACCAGGGCATCGAGTTGAGCGATTATCCGAACGTGCAACGCTGGTTCGACGCCATCAACGCACGTCCCGCCGTGCAGCGTGGCGTCAACGTGCTGGCCGACAAGCGCCAGGCGCTGACCGACGACAAGGCGCGCGAAATCCTGTTCGGCAACACCCAGTACAAGAAGCGCTGAATCGCGCCCTTCACTTTTCGCTCTTTGCCCTTCGCCGGGCCGCCGCTCGCGCGGCCCGGCAATTTCCCGTCCCTTGCCTTTGCATATCTTGGCCTAGTTCTTTCAGACGTTTTTGGCCCTTTTTACCGGACGCTCGCACTCCTACACTTGTGACATCAACCACAAGGAAAGATGATGAGCGAAACGATATTCCTGGCCGGCGCGACCGGCGCCATCGGCACCGTGCTGATCCCTTTGCTGCGCGACGCGGGTTACACCATCTACGGCGGCACGCGTCGCCAGGCGCGCGCCAATGCCTTGCGTGAACTGGGCGCAATTCCCGTGATGATCGACGTGTTCGACGCCGACGCTCTCAAGTCGGAATTGATCCGTATCGCACCATCCGCCGTCATTCATCAACTGACCGACCTGCCCCGCCTACCCGATCCGCAGGCGATGGCGCAAGCCGCCGCCGGCAATGCCCGCGTCCGTACTGAAGGCACCCGCAATCTGGTCGCCGCGGCGCTGGCCGCCGGCGCCACGCGCCTGATCGCGCAAAGCATCGCCTGGGCCTATGCCCCCGGCGACAAACCCTATCTGGAAGAACATCCGCTGGACATTGAGGCGGAAGGACTGCGCCGCGTAAGCGTCGGCGGCGTGGTGTCGCTGGAAGCGCAGGTATTGCAAACGGCCGGACTGAAAGGAACCGTGCTGCGTTACGGTCAGCTCTACGGCCCCGGCACCTGGTCGGCCGAACCGCAAGGCTCCAGCCCGGTCCATGTCGCCGCTGCCGCGCACGCCGCCTTGCTGGCCCTGCAGGGCAATGCCTCCGGCGTGTTCAACATCACCGAAGACCACACCGAGGCAAGCAATCAGAAAGCCCGTCGCGTACTCGGCTGGAATCCCGCCTTCCGTTCGCCGTATGGTGTTCAATCGTGAACATGCCGCTGCCACCTCTGCCAACGCGTCGCCATGGCTATCGCCTCGTCTTGCTCGGCGCCGTCTGTGTATTGCTGCTGACGCAATCGCCGGTACCGAAAGCGGCCGGCCGTTGGATTGCTGATATCTGCGTCGGCGCCGGCGCGGACGTTCTACCGTTCTCCAGTGCGCCGCTGGCGGCCACCGGTGGTGGCGGTGTGACAACTCCCGGGACGGCCGCCGCGACCAGCGTCAACGTGATTTCGTGCGAACCGCTGCCCAACGCGCCCGGCAAATCGATCACAACGATGATGGTGGATTTTCCGCCGCTGGCCTATTCCGCGCCGCATCGACATCCGGGATCGGTGACGGCAATCGTGATGGAAGGAACCGTACGGTCACAAATGGAAGGCGGGCCCGTCGTCAATTACCAGAAAGGCCAGACCTGGATGGAGGCGCCGTACGCGTTGCACGCAATGGCCGGCAATCCCGATCCGGCCAAACCGGCGCAACTGCTGGCAATCTTCGTGACCGATAGCAATTGCGGCCCGCTGGTGATTCCCGAACCGCAGCTGAAGAACTGACTCGCTGCGCGATCAGTAGCGGCGCACGATGAACTCGGCGACGCACACCGGCTTGTCGGCATCTTCGCGTTCCATGGTAATTTCCCACACGACTTGCGCGCCGCCGGGAATCTCTTCCACCGACTGCAGCACGATGCGTCCGCGCACCTTGCTGCCAACCGGCAGCGGCGACGGGAAACGCACGCGATTAAGGCCGTAGTTGAGCAGCATCTTGACGTTGCCCATGGAGATGCTCTGGCCCATGATCTTCGGCAGCAGCCCCAACGTCAGGAAACCATGCGCGACCGTGCCGCCGAACGGCAACTCGCGCTTGCTGCGCTCGACGTCGACGTGGATCCACTGATGATCACCGGTGGCGTCGGCGAACAGGTTGACCTGTTCCTGGGTGACTTCGATCCAGTCGCTGACCGCCACTTCCTGGCCGGCCAGTTCGTGCAGTGCTTCAATACTTGCAATCTCGCGCATACCTGTCCTTGATGATTCGTTGTCTGATTGACGATGGATCGTAAAAAAGCGCCGGATGATTGCTCAACCGGCGCCGTTTGTGCTGCCTCTTTCCTTATACCGCGCTGACGTCGAGTTCGGCTTCGGTGTTGGCGATCACGTCTTCCTTGGTCACCCCCGTGGCCAGCTCGATCAGCTTCAGGCCTTGCGGTGTCACGTCGATCACACCGAGGTCGGTGATGATGCGATTGACCACGCCCACACCGGTCAGCGGCAGGTTGCATTGCTTCAGGATCTTTTGCGAGATGCTGCCGTTCTTGCCCTTGGCCACGTGCTCCATCAGCACCACCACGCGGCCGACACCGGCCACCAGGTCCATCGCGCCGCCCATGCCCTTGACCATCTTGCCCGGGATCATCCAGTTGGCCAGGTCACCCTGTTGCGATACCTGCATCGCCCCCAAAATGGCGATGTTGATCTTGCCACCGCGGATCATCCCGAAGGAATCCGCCGAGGCGAAGAACGACGAACCGGGGATGGTCGTCACGGTTTGCTTGCCGGCGTTGATCAGGTCGGCGTCGACCTTGTCTTCGGTCGGGAACGGGCCGATGCCGAGCAGGCCGTTTTCCGATTGCAGCCAGACTTCAATATCCTTGGGAACGTGATTGGCAACCAGCGTCGGCAAGCCGATGCCGAGGTTGACGTAAAAACCGTCCTGCAATTCCTTGGCTGCGCGTGCAGCCATTTCGTCTCTGGTCCATGCCATGATTATTTCTCCTTATTTGGACACGGTCCGTTGTTCAATCCGCTTTTCCGGCGTGGCATTGACCACGATGCGGTGCACGAAAATACCGGGCGTGTGGATCTGGTCCGGGTCGAGGTCGCCGACTTCGACCAGTTCTTCCACTTCGACGATGGTGATCTTGCCGGCCATGGCGACGTTGGGGTTGAAGTTACGCGCGGTCTTGTTGAAGACCAGGTTGCCGGCCTTGTCGGCCTTCTGCGCCTTGACCAGCGAAACGTCGGCCACCAGCGAGCGTTCCATGACGTACTTGGCGCCGTCGAAGTCGCGGATTTCCTTGCCTTCGGCCACCAGCGTGCCCACACCGGTCTTGGTGAAGAACGCCGGGATGCCGGCGCCGCCTGCGCGCAGCTTTTCCGCCAGCGTGCCTTGCGGGGTGAATTCGAGTTCCAGTTCGCCGGCCAGGTACTGCCGTTCGAACTCCTTGTTTTCGCCCACGTAGGAGGCGATCATCTTCTTGATCTGGCGCGTGGTCAGCAGTTGGCCCAGGCCAAAACCGTCGACGCCGGCGTTATTGGAGATGGCGGTCAGGTTCTGTACGCCGGAGTCGCGCAACGCCGCGATCAGTGCTTCAGGAATGCCGCACAGGCCGAAGCCGCCGACGGCAATCGTCTGGCCGTCCTTGACGATGCCGGATAACGCGCTGGACGCGTCGGGATAGACTTTATTCATGCTGTCGCCTCTCTTTTCTATTGTTTCCAGTTGCTGGTGTTGCTACTGTTGCCGCAACTTGCCGGCTCATTCTAATCCATCTCCATGACGGCAGCTTGACGACATCGCACGGTTAAACCGGCATGGCCTTGTTGTCGTTGAGGTCGAGCCAGCCCTTGATGATGCGGTAGGCTTTCCAGATCCATGCCAGCGACCAGATCAGCACTGCCAGCGGAATACCAATCAGGGTGACCCATGCGATGCCGCCGGCAAACAACCAGAACAGATACCACCAGAACGAGCGGATCTGCCAGCGATGGTGGCTGTAGACGAAGGTATCCGCAGCGTCGCCGCGCTTGATGTAATTCACGATCAGCGGCAGCCACGACAGCATGCCCAGCGACAGCACCAGGCTCAGCCCGTGGAAGATATACAGCCACCACGCCAGGTCCTTGGCCGACTGCAGCCTGGCATCGAACACCAGCTCCTGATTTCCCTGACTTGTCGTCTCCATGCTTTCTCCTCGGTTGCCTGCGGTTGCTTGTGGTGGCTTACGATTAAGCCAATATGTTCAAGATGCCGTCGAGTCCCACAAAGTTCAATGCTACGCTCGCTTGCGCGCGTACCACCGGCTTGGCGCGGAACGCCACCGAGAGTCCGCTGATGCCCATCATCTTCAGATCATTGGCGCCGTCGCCCATGACAATCGCCTGCGATGCCGGTACGCCCAGCTCAGTGCAAACGCGCTCCACGGTCAGGCGTTTTTCGTCGGCGTTGACGATGCCGCCGACCACTTTTCCGGTCAGCTTGCCGTCGACGATTTCCAGTTCGTTGGAATGCGTGTAGTCGAGATTGAGACGACTCTTCATGCGGTCGGTGAAGAAGGTGAAACCACCTGACACCAGCAAAGTCTTCAGACCGGCAGCCTGGATCACCTGCAACATCTTCTCCGCGCCCAGGGACAATTGCAGGCGCTCGTCATACACGCGCTGCAAGGCGCCGGCATCGAGTCCCCTGAGCAAGGCGACGCGACGCGTCAGGCTCTCGTTGAATTCGATTTCACCGCGCATGGCGGCTTCGGTGATTTCGGACACTTGCGGCTTCAGACCTTGCATGTCGGCGATCTCGTCGATGCATTCAATCGTGATCAGCGTCGAATCCATGTCCATCGCCACCAGCTTGAAATCCTTGAGCGTGCGGCCCGCTTCGACGAAGGCGTAGTCGATATGCTGGGCCAGGCAGGCGGCGTCGATTTGCTCTTTGAGTGCGGCGCTGTGGACAACGCCCTCGCAACGCCAGGCATGTGCATTGATATCGGCCACGCGCTGCGGCTGCGCGAGCGCAATGATGGCCTCGACGTCGGCGCGGTTGGTGTTCAATCCCTGTAAGGTCAGATTCATGATGCTTTTTTCTTCGTATTTAAAAATTTTCAGCCAACCAGCGAGCGCATGGTCGCCTTGATTTGCGTCACGCGCGCGTTGAGGTCGGGCATGTTGGCGGTGATGCGCAACTTGTCCTGGCCGTTGAGCTTGATGTGACGATTCTTCTGGATCAGCTCGATGATGCGCATGGCGTCGACCGGCGGATTCGGCACGAATTGCAACAACGCCGATTCGGCGTGCGCATCGATCTTGATGATGCCGAGGGGCTTGGCGGCAATGCGCAGGCGATGCGTCTCGACCAGCGCCTTGGCGACTTCGGGAAGCTTGCCGAAGCGGTCGATCAGCTCTTCCTGCAAGGCGTCGATGGTTTCTTGCGAGGTGCAGTTGGCAAAGCGTTTGTACAGAGACAGGCGCTCATGCACGTCGCCGCAGTAATCGTTGGGCAGCAAGGCCGGCACGTGCAGGTTGATCTCCGTGGTGCTGGCCAACGGCGCCGCCAGGTCCGGCTCGCGACCGTCCTTGAGCGCACGCACCGCTTCGCTGAGCATGTCGGAATACATCTGGAAACCGATCTCGTGCATTTCGCCCGACTGGCTGTCGCCGAGCACTTCGCCGGCGCCGCGGATTTCGAGGTCGTGCATGGCGAGGTAGAAGCCGCTGCCGAGTTCTTCCATCTGCTGGATCGCTTCGAGACGACGTTGCGCCTGCTTGGTCAGGCCCTTGACGTCGTTCACCAGAAGATAAGCATAGGCCTGGTGATGCGAACGGCCGACACGGCCACGCAACTGGTGCAACTGCGCCAGGCCGAACTTGTCGGCGCGATGCATGATGATGGTGTTGGCGGTCGGCACGTCGATGCCGGTCTCGATGATGGTGGTGCACAGCAGGATGTTGGAACGCTGCGCGACGAAATCGCGCATGACCTTCTCCAGGTCGCGCTCGTGCATCTGGCCGTGCGCGATGACCACGCGCGCTTCCGGCAACAGCGCCTCGAGCATGGCCTTGCGGTTTTCGATCGTGTCGACTTCGTTGTGCAGGAAGTAGACCTGGCCACCGCGCTTCAGCTCCCGCAGGCAGGCCTCGCGGATGGTCGATTCGCCTTCGGCGCGCACGAAGGTCTTGATCGCCAGGCGCTTTTGCGGCGCGGTGGCGATGATCGAGAAATCGCGCAAGCCTTCCAGCGCCATGCCCAGCGTGCGCGGGATCGGCGTGGCGGTCAGCGTGAGCACGTCGACCTCGGCGCGCAGCGACTTGAGCGCCTCCTTCTGGCGCACGCCGAAGCGATGTTCTTCGTCGATGATGACCAATCCCAGGCGCGAGAATTTGACGTCGTCGGACAGCAGCTTATGCGTGCCGATGATGATGTCGAGCGTGCCGTCGGCCATGCCCTTGATGGCTTGCGTGATCTCTTTTCCTGTACGGAATCGCGACAGCTCGGCAATGCGCACCGGCCAGTTGGCGAAGCGGTCGGCAAAGGTCTGCGCGTGCTGCTCGGCCAGCAAGGTGGTCGGCGCCAGGATGGCGACCTGCTTGCCCCCCATGACGGCGACGAAGGCGGCGCGCAGGGCCACCTCGGTCTTGCCGAAACCGACGTCGCCGCAGATCAGGCGATCCATCGGCTTGCCGCTGGTCATGTCGCCGATGACGGCATTGATGGCGGCGGCCTGGTCGGGCGTTTCTTCAAAGCCGAAACTCTCGGCGAAGGTTTCGTAGTCGCGTGCGGAGTATTGGAATGCATGGCCTTGGCGCAACGCACGGCGCGCATACAGGTTGAGCAGCTCGGCGGCGGTATCGCGGATCTGCTGCGCCGCCTTGCGCTTGGCTTTTTCCCACTGGCCGGAACCGAGCGAATGCAGCGGCGCGTCTTCCGGCGAAGCGCCGGAATAACGCGCGATCACGTGCAATTGCGAGACCGGCACGTAGAGCTTGGTTTCCTTGGCGTACTCCAGATGCAGGAATTCAGTCTCGCCCTCGCCCAAGTCCATGCTGAGCAAACCCATGTAACGGCCGATACCGTGGTTGGCGTGCACCACCGGATCGCCGATCTTGAGTTCGGACAGATCGCGCACCATGTGCTCGACCTGCGTGACGTTCTCCTGCTTCTTGCGTCCGACGCGTCGACCGGAACCGGCATACAGCTCGGTCTCGGTAATAAAAGCGACCTGTTCCTGCTCCAGCTCGAAGCCGGCGTGCAGCGGCGCCACGCCCAGCATCAGCGGCTCGGTGTTGCCGATGAAGCTGTCGTAACCGTCGCACAGCGCCGGATGCAAATCATATTCGGCGAAGTATTGCTGCAAGGTTTCGCGGCGACCATTGGACTCCGCGCACAGCATGACGCGCTTGCCGGTCTTGAGCAGATAGCCGCGCAAGTTGGTCAGCGGATCATCGGTGCGGCGATTGACGGCGACGTTGGGAATCGCCGCCGACAGCGCTGATGGCGCATCGTCGGTCTGCAATACCCAGCGGCCGTAAGGCTTGACCAGCGTAAAGAAATCTTCATCGGTCAGGAACACCTGTTCCGGCGCCAGCACCGGTCGTTCGCGGTCGGCCTTGAGGAAGTTGTGGCGCGAGCGCGTGTCGTTCCAGAAGCGCTTGATGGCCTGATCGATATCGCCGACCGTGGCGAACATGCCGTTCTCGGGCAGGTAGCGGAACAGCGTCGCGGTCTCTTCAAAAAACAGCGGCAGATAATATTCGATGCCGGCCGAAGCGATGCCGTTACCGATGTCCTTGTAGATCGCCGAACGCGAAGGATCGCCTTCGAACACCTCGCGCCAGCGGCTGCGGAAGGCCGTGCGAGAGACTTCGTCCATCGGGAATTCGCGCCCCGGCAGCAGGCGCACTTCGCGCACCGGATACAGTGAACGCTGAGTGTCGGCGTCGAAGGTGCGGATGGTTTCGATGGTGTCGCCGAACAGGTCGAGACGATACGGCAGCGCCGAACCCATCGGGAAAATATCGATCAGGCCGCCGCGCACCGAATACTCGCCCGGCGACATAACTTGCGTGACGTGAGTGTAGCCGGCCAGCGTCAACTGCGATTTCAGGCGTGCCTCGTCGAGCTTTTCGCCCTGCTTGAAGAAGAAGGTGTAGGCCGCCAGGAAGCCTGGCGGAGCCATGCGCAGCAACGCTGTAGTGGCAGGCACGATCAGCACGTCGCACTGGCCGTTCTGCACTTCGTACAGGGTGGCCAGGCGCTCGGATACCAGGTCCTGGTGCGGCGAGAAGGCGTCGTAGGGCAGCGTTTCCCAGTCGGGCAGCAAGTGGCAGCGCAGCTTGTTTTCGCTCTCTTCACCGTCTTCACCCCGGCGCTGGAACCATGGGATTTCCGCCAGCAGGCGCTGGGCGTCGGTGGCGTTGGCCACGACCACGGTCAGCATGCGCTTCTCGGCTTTCAAGGCAATCGCGGCTTGCGCCAGCAGATAGGCGTCGGCGGAGCCATGCGGCGCCGGTGGTACAAAGCGCGCGCCCGGCTTGGGAAGGGATTTTTTCAGGTCAAAAGACATTGGCTGGATCGGGAGGCGCTGGAAAGCGCGCAAAATACTGCGAAAGAAGCCAAATTTGGCTTTAGAATTCAGCCTCACATTATAAACGAAGCCCTCTGCTGGCAAGGCTGCGCCCCAAGGCGCCGCACGCAGGCATTTTCTGCGCCCTTGCCGTCATGGCGCACCGGCATGACCGCTTCCGCATCGTCACCTCAGGCCCGTCATTTTGCGCTGATCCCCGCCGCCGGCATCGGTGCGCGCGTGGGCGGCAACATCCCCAAGCAATACCTGCCGCTGGCCGGCAAGCCGATGCTGCAATATGCGCTCGACACCTTCGCCGCCAGCGCGCTCATCGCCCACACTTTCCTCGTGGTCAGCGCCGAGGACGGTTACGTCGATGACTTCCTTTCGACGCAGACGCAACTGGCGGGCAAGCTGACGGTGCTGCGCTGTGGCGGCGCGACGCGACAAGACAGCGTGCTGAATGGTTTGCAAGCCATCGGCACGCAGCTCGGTGCCGACGATTGGGTGCTGGTGCATGACGCCGCGCGTCCGGGACTGACGGCAGAACTGCTGGATCGTCTCATCGCCGCATTGCATGACGATGAGGTCGGCGGCCTGCTTGCACTGCCTGTGGTCGACACGCTCAAGCGTAGCGGCGGCACGCCGGCGCTGCGGGAACGCGTGCAGGCCACCGTACCGCGCGCTGCGCTGTGGGCGGCGCAGACGCCGCAGATGTTCCGCTACGGCTTGCTGACGCGGGCGCTGGAACAAGCCCTCGCGCAGAATCGCGTCGGCGACATCACCGACGACGCCAGCGCCATCGAGATGCTGGGCATGCAGCCAAAGCTGGTCGAAGGCAGCCCGCGCAACTTCAAAGTCACGCTGGCGCACGATGTCGCGCTGGCCGAACTCTTCCTGAAGACATAAGGATATAAAGGATATACAGCATGACGTTTTCCCCTCCTCCATTCCGCATCGGCCAGGGCTACGATTGCCACGCGCTGGTGACCGGACGCAAGCTGATCATCGGCGGTGTCGACATCCCGCACAAGACCGGCCTGCTCGGACATTCTGACGCGGATGTGTTGCTGCACGCCATCACCGATGCGATTTTCGGCTCGGCCGGACTGGGTGACATCGGCCGCCATTTTCCCGATACCGACGTGCAGTTCAAGGGCGCAGACTCGCGCGTGCTGCTGCGCGAAGCAGTCAAGCGCCTGGCCGCCGCCGGTTATGCAATCGGCAATGTCGACGCCACGATCATCGCACAAGCGCCGAAGATGGCGCCGCATATTCCTGCCATGGTGGCGCACGTAGCGGCGGATCTCGGCATTGCAACAGAGCAAGTAAACATCAAGGCCAAGACCAACGAGAAACTCGGCTACCTCGGTCGTGAAGAAGGCATCGCCGCCGAGGCGGTGGTTTTAGTATACAAACCGGCTGCAAATTAAATCGTTCTCATAGAGTGAAAAACGCTTGCATTGGCGATTTAATCGGTATAATTAAACGGTCGTTAAGATTCGAGTTGGTAGTGCGGTATTAGTCTGTCATTCCTCTCTAGGTTTAAACGATAATAACGGGCAAAAAGCCCACACTAACTTATTTAGGAATTAACATGGCAACTGGTATCGTAAAGTGGTTCAATGACTCGAAGGGCTTCGGCTTCATTACTCCTGACGAAGGCGGCGAAGATTTGTTCGCTCACTTCTCGGCTATCCAATCGAACGGCTTCAAGTCCCTGAAAGAAAACCAACGCGTTTCTTTCGAAGTGACTACTGGTCCTAAGGGCAAGCAAGCTTCGAACATCGTCCCGCAATAATTGCGCAGATAAGCGAATCGATTCGTCGGTTCGCTTCGATGATGAAAAATCCCCGACATGTCGGGGATTTTTTTCGTCCGCAGCTTTGGGACGACGCGTTCACGCGTACCCTGCCCCAATAAAAAACGCCCGGTGTGACCGGGCGTTTTTGCGCGTACAACGACGCCGCAGAAACGGCGACCTCAGTGCAGATCGACGTCTCGGCAGATCATCAGATTTCTTCGTACAGCGGCAACGTCAGGAATTCGGCAAACGTCTCCGAGGTCGACATGTCTTCGAAGATCTTGGCGGCGCGGTCGTAGGTGGGACCGTTGCCGGCCACTTCCTTGACCTTGGCCAGTTCTTCCGGAATCATCGCGCGCACCATGTCGGCAGTGACCTTGCGGCCGTCTTCCAGGTTGCCCTTGCTGCTGCGGATCCATTGCCAGACTTGCGCGCGGCTGATTTCAGCGGTCGCGGCATCTTCCATCAGGTTATGGATAGGCACGCAACCGTTGCCGGCCAGCCAGGCGCCGAGGTAGTGGATGCCAACGTTGATGTTGTAACGCAGGCCGGCTTCGGTGATCGGCGTTTCAGGCTGGAAGTTGAGCAGGTCGGCCGCCTTGACGTCGACGTCCGGACGTTGCTTCTCGAACTGGTTGGGCTTGTCGCCGAGCACCGCCACGAATTCCTTCATCGATGGTTCGACCAGGCCAGGGTGAGCCACCCAGCCGCCGTCGTAACCGTCGGTCGCATCGCGACGCTTGTCGTTGATGATGCCTTGCATGGCGATGGCGTTCTTTTCCGGATCGTTCTTGATCGGGATCAGTGCGCTCATGCCGCCGATGGCCGGCGCGCCGCGCTTGTGACAGGTCTTCAGCAACAGCAATGCGTACGAACGCATGAACGGCGCGGTCATCGTGACCTTGGCGCGGTCGGCCAGGCAGAAGTCCTTGTCGTTCTTGAACTTCTTGATGCAGGAGAAGATGTAATCCCAGCGGCCGGCGTTCAGGCCCGAGCTGTGCTCGCGCAGTTCGTACAGGATTTCTTCCATTTCGAAGGCGGCAGTGATCGTTTCGATCAGCACGGTCGCCTTGATGGTGCCTTGCTGCAGGCCGATTTCGTTTTGCGCCATTACGAAGATGTCGTTCCACAGCCGTGCTTCCAGGTGCGATTCCATCTTCGGCAGATAGAAGTAAGGACCGGCGCCGCGCGCCAGTTGCTCCTTGGCGTTATGGAACAGGAACAGCGCGAAGTCGAAGATGCCGCCGGAGATGCGCTTGCCGTCGATGGTGACGTGCTTCTCGTCCAGATGCCAGCCGCGTGGGCGCACCACCAGCGTGGCGATCTTGTCGTTGAGCTTGTAGCTCTTGCCGTTCGATTCCAGCGAAATGGTGCGGCGGATGGCGTCGAACAGGTTGATCTGGCCGCTGATCTGGTTGTCCCAAACCGGTGAATTCGAATCTTCGAAGTCGGTCATGTAGCTGTCGGCGCCCGAGTTGAAGGCGTTGATGACCATCTTGCGCTCGACCGGGCCGGTGATTTCGACGCGACGGCATTTCAGTGCTTCAGGGATCGGAGCGATCTTCCAGTCGCCGCTGCGGATGTTCGCAGTTTCCGGCAGGAAGTCGGGACGCTCGCCGGCGTCCAGACGCTTTACACGCTCAACGCGCGCGGCCAGCAATTCCTGGCGGCGCGACTCGAAGGCGCGGCTTAATTTGGCTACCAGCGCGAGCGCGTCAGGCGTCAGGATCTGTTCATAACCAGGCTTGATTTCACCAGAAATCTGCATCCCGGCCGGCAGTGTCAATTGCGTCATGCTGTGCTCCTAAGTAGATAAAAAATCGGATGACAATGTCTTGTCGAATTGTATTGTTGTGCACTTAGTATATTTAAACTAAATCCACATGAGTGAAACGTTTTATCACTTTATCTTTGCGTTTTAGTCACAAGTGACGAGATAATGGCTGCGCCGCTTTCCAGCCTTCGAGAGTACCGCCATGGATCAATTCAAGCAAATCTCCACCTTCGTCGATGTCGCCGCCAAAGGCAGCCTGTCGGCCGCAGCCCGCGCCGAGGGCATTGCCCCCGCCATGATCGGCCGCCGGCTCGACGCCCTTGAGGAGCGCCTGGGCGTCAAACTGCTGCAGCGGACCACGCGCAAGATCGTGCTGACCAATGAAGGCGCGGCCTTTCTCGAAGACTGCCAGCGCATCCTGACTGACCTCGAAGACGCCGAATCCTCGGTATCCGAGCGCAGTGCACGTGCCAGCGGCAACCTGCTGATCTCGGCTCCGGCCGGGTTCGGGCGCCAGCACGTGGCGCCGCTGGTGCCGTCGTTCCTGACCGAACATCGCGACGTCACGCTCACGCTCAACCTCAACGATCGCATCGTCGACCTGATCGGCGAAGGCGTCGATGTCGCCATCCGCATCGCCGCGCTGACCGATTCCAACCTGATCAGCGTCAAGCTGGCCGACAACCACCGCGTGGTGGTCGCGGCGCCCTCTTATCTGCGCCGCCATGGCATTCCCGAGACGCCCGACGACCTGGCGCGCCACAACTGCCTGGCCATCAGCAGCGAAGGCAGCCAGCGCGGCTGGACGCTCCGGCAGCACGGCAAGGTCAGCGTCTACAAGGTCGGCGGCAACATGGTCTGCAACGACGGCGAAGTACTGCACAACTGGGCGCTCAACGGCAAGGGACTGGCCTGGCGTTCCATGTGGGAAGTCGGCGCTGCGCTGGAGTCGGGTGAACTGGTGACGGTGCTGGACAAGTTCGACGCGCCGGCGCCGGCGATTTATGCCGTCTTTGCCCAGCGCCGGCACTTGCCGCTGCGGATACGCGCCTTCGTGGATTTTCTGCGGCATACCTATGCCCAGCCGAATTACTGGCGCCATCCCGCCTGAGCAGCTTGAAGTGATCAGGCTGCGGCAATTACCACTTGCCGTAAGTCGCCACGATTCCGCGCAACAAGGCGTCGCGCTCCGCACCGAGATGTGCGCCGCTGGCGTCGCCTGAAGCATCCTTGCCCACCGCCGTGTGCACCACCACCAGCCTGAGCGCAGGGTCGACAAAAATCGCCTGGCCGTACACGCCCAGCAGCGCGAAGCGGCGCCGGCTGCCCGGCAGGATCCAGGTCTGCAAGCCATAGCCGGAATATGTGCTGCCGTGATATGACATGGTCCCCGGACGGAAAGCCGCGGGCTGACGCTCCGGATCGGTCATGTCAAGCAGATGTTCACGCTGCACGACGACATTGCCGCGTACTTCACCATCGGCGGCCATCATCATTCCCAGGCGCGCATAGTCGTACACCGTGGCGTTAAAGCCGCCTTGCGCGATCTCGATGCCGTCGCCGGGATTGAGCATCCAGGTGGCCTTGGACTGGGCGCCGATCGGTTGCCAGATTTTTTCACCGAGGTAATCGCACAGAGTGCGCCCGGTGGCGGCGCGCAAGACCAGCGCCAGCACGTTGGTCTGTGCTCCCGCATAGTTGAAACGCTCACCTTCCGGATCGCTGCGCTCGGCAATGCTGCGCACGGCCTGGAGCGTACCGGCCCTGCGCATGATGTCGTTGAAGCGGGCGCGGTCATCGTGTGCCGAGTAGTCTTCGACATACCTGGCGCCGGAGGCCATGCGTAGCAGATTGACGAGGCGTGTTTCGCCGTACAGGGAGCCGGCCAGTTCGGGAAGATAGGTTTTTGCGGGGTCATCCAGCGAGCGGATGCTGCCGTCTTCCAGCGCCTTCATGATGCCCAGCGCGACGATGGTCTTCGCCATTGAATTGGACAACATGCGCATGTCGGGGGTGCGCGCGTAGTTGTAGCGCTCGGCCACGATACGGCCGTCTTTCACCACCACGACGGCCGTGGCGCGCTGGTGGGTCATGTAGTCGTCGAGTGTGAACGTATTCCCGCGAAAACGATAGGTGAAGGCTGTGTCGGCCGCACTCTTTTCCAGCGCCACCGGATCGCGCGACGGCGCCAGCGTACAGGAGGGATTGAAGCTGTCCATCGCGCTGAAGGAGCCCACCAGGTAGTGCTGCTGATAGGCTTGGCGAAGATTGGAAGCGACCGGATAGCCTGAAGATTTTCCCAGCGCGTCTTCATCGGGAGCCGCTGCGGCAGAGACGGCGACGCCGGCAAGCAGCAACGACACGACCAACAGTCTGATGGTCGCGACCTTGCTCTTGCTCATGTGCTTTGCTTACAGCCCGGTGTGCGTTGCCACGAAGGCTTTGACCTTGGCGGCATCGGCAGGCATGACCTCGAAACGCTGCGGCAGCGCTTCGATGTTTTCGAAGCCGGCCGGACGGTCTGCGTCGCGGCCCAGCGCTTCACGAATGGTCTCGTTGAACTTGGCGGGCAAGGCGGTTTCCAGCACGATCATGGTGACGCCCTCGGCGAGGTTTTCACGCGCTACCTTGATGCCGTCTGCGGTGTGCGTGTCGACCGTGATGCCGTAGCTCTTTTCGGCGAAGCGGATGGTTTCCAGGCGGTCGGCGTGCGTCGACTTGCCTGAGGCGAAACCGTAGCGGATCACGCTGGCGAATTCATCGCCGTCGCTGCCCGGCTTGCCGGTCAGGTCGAAGCCGCCTGCGGTCTCGACCTTGTGGAACAGGGCTTTGACGCGTGTGCTGTCGCGACCCAGCAGATCGTAGACGAAGCGCTCGAAGTTGGACGCCTTGCTGATGTCCATGCTCGGGCTGCTGGTGTGGTACGTCTCGGCCGACTTGCGCACGCGATAGACGCCGGTGCGGAAGAATTCGTCGAGCACGTCGTTCTCATTGGTGGCGACCACCAGCTTGTCGATCGGCAGGCCCATCATGCGCGCGATGTGGCCGGCGCAGATGTTACCGAAATTGCCCGACGGGACCGTGAACGAGACCTTCTGTTCATTGCTGGTCGTGGCTGAAAGATAGCCGCGGAAGTAATACACCACCTGCGCCACCACACGCGCCCAGTTGATCGAATTGACGGTGCCGATCTTTTGCGCGGCCTTGTAGTCGAGGTCGTTGGAGATTGCCTTGACGATGTCCTGGCAATCGTCGAACACGCCTTCCACCGCGAGGTTGAAGATGTTCGGGTCTTGCAGGCTGAACATCTGTGCGGTCTGGAATGCGCTCATCTTCTTGTGCGGCGACAGCATGAAAACACGGATGCCCTGCTTGCCGCGCATGGCGTACTCGGCGGCGCTGCCGGTGTCGCCGGAAGTCGCGCCGACGATGTTGAGTTCGGCGCCCTTTTTGGCCAGCGCATATTCGAACAAATTGCCCAGCAACTGCATGGCCATGTCCTTGAAGGCCAGCGTCGGACCGTTCGACAGGCCCTGCAGCACCAGCTTCTTGCCGTCCTTGTCTTCCAGCGTACGCAACGGCGTGATCTGCGCTGCGTTTTCACCGGCGCGCGTATTGCGATACACATCGGCGGTATAGGTCTTGTGCGTCAGCGCCTTGAGGTCGGCATCGGGAATGTCGCCGGCGAACTTCTTCAGCACTTCATAGGCCAGGTCCGCATAGGACAGCGTACGCCATTGATCCAGCTCGGCGCCGGTGACCTGCGGATATTGCGCCGGCAAGTACAGGCCGCCGTCCGGCGCCAGGCCGCCCAGCAGGATTTCGGAAAAGGAAGGTGTGGCAGAGTGACCGCGAGTGGAGACGTATTGCATGGCGTAAGTAAGAGTGGAAATGGTCTTGCAACGGGTTGCACGGAGACCGCCATTATAGCTGGCTCGCGCAGGGAATCCGCGTTTTTGCCTGCTAGAGCACCACGTGCGGCTGCGACGCCAGCAAAGTGCGGATCAGTTCCGCCTGGCGTTTGGCGCCGGTCTTGGCGAACAGGCTGGCGAGATGGGTGCGCACGGTATTGCGGCTGATGTCGTTCTTCAGCGCGTACGATTCAATGGTGTCGTTCTCGAGCAAGGCTTCGGCCAGGCGCGTTTCTGCCGGCGTCAGGCGATAGATGACCTGCAGCTGCGCCGAGCGTGAGACACGCTGATGCGTCATGTCCTGCAGGATCAGCAACGCAAACGGACCGCCGCACAAGGGATCGAGCGCGGCCGGAATCGTCGCCGGGATCACCGACACCAGCAACGGTGTGGACTGCTTGCGGCGCGCGATAGCGAACCATTGTCCCTGGCGCGGTTCCGTCTTGGTTGCCAAGCGCAGCGCATGCTGCAGCCGCTCGGCGTCCGCCGCTTCGGACACTGCCAGCTTGTCGTTGCGTACTGACAGACCGTCGCCGGCGGCGAGGATGGTGGTTGCCTGCGGATTGAGCGAGACGATGCGGCCGGCGGCGTTGATCCACAAGGTGCCGTAAGGCAGGTGCGCCACCACAGATTCGCTCGCCGACTGCTGGCGCTCCAGCGTCTGCATGCGCGCGCGCAGCGTGGCGGAACGAATCAGGTGCGGCGACAGGCTACGCAGGAACGCATATTCGTTTTCGGCGTATTCCTGCGCGCCCAACGGGCGCAGGAAGGCGATCGCCTCGGATTGCGTGGTGCGCTCGCCAATGCGCCCGACCACCATGTGACGGCCGCCATATTTGAACAGGAAGTCGTTGTAGATTTCGCTCTTGCGCACGAAGCGCTCGTCGAAGCGTTGATGGTCGGCGCGCCATTCGCCGACCTGCCCGGTGGCGAGCCAGCCGAGGCGGTCGTCGACCTGGCTGTAGTATTCCCTGTATTCGAGATCGCCGGCCTGGTAATCGCTGTTGCTTACGCAGGACGCAATCACTTCGCGGCTTTCCACATCCATGTGGACGTAGTGTCCGGCAATGGCGCCGACCTCGCGGCAGATCATTTGCATGGCCGGTGCAATCCGGCTCAGATCCTGGACTGAGTCGTAAATCAACTCCACCAGCTGGCCGAAGCGCTGTTCCGCATTCCCCGTTGACATATAAAAACCCCTGAATCGCGTTGTTTGACGTTTTTTATCGCGACTTCTATCCCTGTGGTCGAGCATAGAACATTTCGCCATCTCATTCAAACGAATGAGGCTTTTTTCGACGCCCGTCTTTACAATTAATGCAACAAAAAAATGCCTGCCGGCATCTTTCGGCAGCAGCTCATATCCTGGGGAGGATAAAAAATGGAACAACAAAACAAATCCGTCGCATTGACCATCAAGCGGCTCGGGAAAAACATCGGAGGCAGCGTCTGCCTGATCTCGCTGGTGGCCGGTTGCGCCTCCAACGGCTACGACCGCAAGGCGACCACAACGGTCGACGCAATGAAATCCGGCAGCGCGGAACTGGCGCTGCAGGCGCTGGAACAGCAGAATCCCGACAAGGACAAGGACCTGCTCTACTTCATGGAAAAGGGCGAGCTGCTGCGCATGAAGGGCTCCTATGAAGCCAGCAAGGAAACCTGGCTGGCCGCCGATGAAAAGGTGCGCGGCTGGGAAGACCAGGTCAAGACCGATCCGTCCAAGCTGATGGGAGACATCGGCTCCTTGGTGCTCAACGACACCACGCGCCGCTACGACGGCCGCGACTACGAAAAAGTCTTCATCAACCTGCGCCTGGCCCTGGACCATCTGGCCATCGGCGACTGGGATTCGGCGCGCACCGAAATCAAGAAGATGCACGAGCGCGAAGCCATCATCGCCGACTTCCGCAGCAAGGAACTGGACGCCGCCAAGAGCAGCGCCGAATCGAAGGGCCTGAAGACCACTTCCTTCAAGGAACTCAACGGCTATCCGGTGGAAACGCTGGAAGACCCGGCCGTGCGTGCGCTCAAGAATTCCTATGAATCGGCATTCGCCAACTACCTCGCCGGCTTCGTCTACGAAGGCCTGGGTGAGCCGTCGCTGGCGGCTGCCGGCTATCGCAAGGCGATTGAAATGCGTCCCGGCCAGGCCACGCTGGAAGAGGGATTGAAAGGCCTGGACGGCCGCGTGCGCAACCGTTCGCCGAAGCTGGTCGATACGCTCGTCGTGATTGAATCGGGCAGCGCGCCGGCGATCAGTTCGATGACCTTGCCGATCATCCTGCCGATTCCCGGCCGCAGCGGCCTGAGCCTGATCGCTACGCCGATTTCGTGGCCGGTGATCCGCGCCGCCGACAATTCGGTGGTGCCTGCCAGCATCACCATCGACGACAAGCCAGTGCAAGTCGCCCTGCTGACCAGCGTCGACCAGATGGCGCGCCGCGCGCTGTCGGATGAAATGCCGGGCATCATTGCGCGCTCGTCCATCCGCGCCATCACCAAGGGCGTGGCGCAGAAAGCCATCGACGACAATGCCGGCTCGCTGGGCGCGTTCGGTTCGCTGCTGAGTATCGCCGCCAAGGCCGGCACTATGCTGGGCGAAGTCGCCGATGAACGCACCTGGCGGACCCTGCCGGGCTTCTTCTCGGTGGCGCGCGTGAAGCTGGCGCCGGGCATGCACAAGATCTTACTGCCGACCGCGACCGGTCCGCAATTGCGCGAAGTCGGCGTATCCGGCGCCTATGCCCTGGTCTCGTTGCGCACCTCGGGGCCCTCGCTTTATCTGGCGCAGACCCCCTATAATGCCGAGCAAGCAGCTTTGGCATTGGCGGCGCCGGAAAAACCGATCCCCGCTGCGAAGAACGCCAAGGCCAAGACCACCGGCAAAAAGGTGGCGGCGAATAACAAGAATGCTGGCAACGATACGGCAACCGCAGCACCGGTGGAAAAAGCCGCCACGATCGCCAGCAACACCAAGAAAAAAGCCATTGTGCCGGTATCGGCCAGTGTCAGCGCACCGTGAAAACGCGGGCGCTGAAAACGGGATCAAACAGGGAATCGACCACATGAACATCAAACACGCATTGCGTGCAGGCGCGCTGGCGTCCGCACTCGCGCTCGGCATGCAAGCCATGCCGGTACAGGCGCAAACCATCGCTTCCAAAATCGAGTTGCTGGGCGCCCCGGCGTCGCTGGAATTCACCGGCCTGCGCATGCGCGAACAAAACGGCCTGCTCAACGTCCAGGCCGAGCTCACCAATCGCGACAACCGCCAGCACACGGCTTACTACCGTGTCAAATGGATGGACGAAACCGGCTTCCAGGTCTGGGACGACGAGCCGTGGAAACCGCTGCTGGTCAACGGCGAACAAAAGCTGACGCTGCAGATGGTCTCGCCGACCACCAAGGCGCGCGACTTTGCGATCCAGTTCAGCGCCACCATCAACAAGTCGCTGTCGACCAGCGACGCGCCTTTAATGGGTCGCTGAGACCACATCGGTCGCCGCCTCCGCTTTGATTCACATTACTGATTACCACAAGGAATTGCCATGATGCACACCACCGCCCGCAACGCCGGCCTCACCCTGATTTCCGCCTTGCTGTTCGGCTGCGCCCAGACCGGTACGCCGACTGTCGGCAACAACGTCCAGTACGGCGACGCCAAGGCCGTCGAACAAGTCACCAATGAATTCGGTTCGACCGACCTGCAAACCATCGCCGAATCGATGGCGCGTTCGCTGGGCCAATCCGCAGCCGGCTACAAGAGCAAGCCGCTGGTGACCATCGCCGACGTCAAGAACAAGACCAGCGAATACATCGACACCCGCTCGATCACCGACTCGATCCGCGTGCAATTGCTCAAGGGCGGCACCATGCGCTTCGCCACCGACATCGTCGGCATGCAGAACCAGACCGACGAGCTGACCCGCCAGAACAACACCGGGCTGTACAAGAAATCCGCCACCGCCAAGGTCGGCAAGATGGAAGGCGCGCAGTTCCGCATCGAAGGCAACATCACCTCCATCGT
>Ga0207695_10002267_pt1 | contig 28806 bp, 26 predicted proteins | sample KBSC54metaG_FD_184354 | JGI IMG/M metagenome (GOLD analysis project Ga0207695, IMG submission 184354) | Corn rhizosphere microbial communities from Kellogg Biological Station, Michigan, USA - KBS C5-4 metaG (SPAdes) (version 2) | ecosystem: Host-associated > Plants > Roots > Rhizosphere > Soil...
TCGGAGGCTTCCGCATAGGCAACATCGCCGACCAGCCGGCTCTTGCCCTCGCCGCGCTCCGGTGCGGCAATGCGGTTGATGCCGACATCGATAACCGTTGCGCCCGGCTTGATCCAATCGGCCTTGACCATCTCAGGCCGACCGACCGCGGCCACCAGGATATCAGCGCCGCGAGCCACAGATGCCAGATCCCTGGTGCGCGAATGCGCCGTCGTGACAGTCGCATTGGCATTGAGCAGCAATTGCGCCATCGGCTTGCCGAACAGATTGGAGCGGCCGATGACGACGGCATTCAGCCCCGACAGGTCCTCGCCATGAATGCGCCGCACCAACAGCATGGCGCCGGCCGGCGTGCAGGAGATCAGTCCGGTTGAGAGATCGCCGGTCGCAAGCTTGCCGGCATTGACCACATGCAACCCATCGACATCCTTGTCCGGCCGGATCGACTGGATGATCGCATCGGAATCCAGATGCTTCGGCAGCGGCAGCTGCACCAGAATGCCGTGAATGGACGGATCCTCGTTCAGGGACTGTACCAAACCAGCGAGTTCTTTCTGCGTCGTTTCCGCCGGCAGCGTGTGCTGGATGGAGTTGAAGCCGCATTCCTTGGCCATCTTGCTCTTGGAGTTCACATAGGCGTGGCTGGCCGGATCATCGCCGACAATGATAACAGCAAGCCCGGTCCGAACACCGGTCTCCGTCTCTAGCCCGCCGGCGGCAACCTTCACCGCCTCGATCACCGAAGCCGCCGCAATCTTTCCGTCGATCACTGTCGTCACGCTCGTCTCCCGATATGAATTCGGCAGCAATCTACAAGCCGTCAGCCTGATCGAATTGCCTGCAAACGCCCTATGGTGTCTGAAAGTGGTAATTGCAAGGAGAAAACGGCGGGCCGATCAACCGCGGCCGACATGCCTGTGCGCGGCATAGGTTTGAACCTTGGCACGCAGGAACGCCAGTTCCTGACGGACACGCGTCCATTCATCGGCGCCGGCCGGTTGGCTTCCCATTTCCGGCATAGGGGCCGCAACAGGTTCGTCGGGAGCATCATGCGTTGACGGAAACTCCAGCTCGATATCCTGCTGAAGAGCGGTGGTGGTATCGACGACCGTATCGTCCTCCGTCGGCGCGGCACCAGTCAACCATTTACGCAGGAAAACCAGGCAAAGAGCCAGGCAGAGCCCTCCCAGGAAGCCGATCTCCTGATTGCCGACAAGACCGTCGTCCAGCGGCGCTGCGGCTGCGACGGCCTGCGACACCACGGTCAACGGCGCCCCGGCTTCTGGCGGAGCAATAACGGGATTTTGCTGATCGGCCTCGTAGCGGCTTTGCGCGGCGGCAACGGCATCCTGCAATTGCGCGAGACGGACGACGTCAATATCGACGCTCTTCTGGCTGAGAGCGGTCATACGCGCAGAAAGGGCCTGCTGGTCTTCAAGGGCGGTCTTCAAGGCTGCATCGCTGCTGACGACGAGCCGTTGCAGCTGGCTGCGGATGCCGGCCGTGAGATCATCGACGGTTGCCTGCTGCGCGAGCAGGCGGGGATGGCGGGGACCAAGCTGCGTCGAGAGCTGCGTAAGCTGCGCCTTCGCGGCGTTGTAACGGCTGCGCAGATCATCGAGGGCGGCCGATGCCAGATCGCCCGGCAATGCACCGCCGAGGACGGAAGCAGGTGTCGCGGATTTGACCGCCGAAACGCGCGCCTTGGCGCTACGCACCGCCAGACCGGCCGCTTTGATGTCGCCATCCAACTGCTGCCGCTGCTCCTGCAACGCCAGCGCCGCCGCGATCCTGTCTTCGCCATACTGCGCCTTGAAGCCGGCGAGTGCGGCCGAGGCACGCTCGAGTTCCTTGCGACTGTTATCGGCTGCCATATCGCCAATGGCTGGTGTTCCCGCCGCCTGCGCGACGGCGGCATCATGCGTGGTGGCCACAGCCAGCCGATTGGCGATCTCGGCGGACCTGACCGGATCGCCCGTGGTGACAGCCAAGCGCAGGAGGCCGGCCGAGCCATCGACGCTCACGGCGACGCCCTTGCGAAGAGCGGCTTGCGCGCGCGACGGCGCATCGGAGGCGTTACCATTGCCGGACAGGAGTTCGACGGCAACGCCAAGAGCGCCCGCCCGGCTGCCGGTAAATTCCGGATCGCGATCCAGCTTCAGCCTGGCGACGACGTCGGAAAGGGCTGAAGGGGCGACCGCGCGCTTTGCCGCTACATCCAGCAATCCCTGGCGCGCGCTGCCCTCCCCTTCAACATGCAGGACGGTCTGCGACATATAGAGCGTCGGTGGCGCGAGCATCGTCGGAATGGCCGCTCCCGCCAGCGAAGCTGCGATGACAAAACCGATGGAGCCAACACCAAAAGTCTGAGGACGCAGCGGGCGGATTTGCTCGCGCGAGACTGGTGTGGCGGTCTGAGCCGGCAGCCCGGTTCCGCCATCGAGCAGGTCGGGCACGAATTCCAGCAGATCGACATCGGCCTCCGATGACGGATGACTGACCGGCTCATCGATGTAGCGATGGCTCAGAATGCTGCTGATATGCTCGGTCAGGGACTGGGCCTGCTGCGCACCTTCCTCCACGAATGCCTTTCGACCCGAGACAGGATAGGGATCGCCGCGGAGCATTCTGCGCAGAATCGCGCGCAGCTCCACATCGCGTGGATCGTCAGAGTTGGCCGCACGCAGATGGGAGGCAACAGAGGGTATATTGTCTTCCAGATCGGAGGCGACACGCCGGTGCGGCCGGCGCGAAACCTCGAAGGCTTCCGCATCGTCAGGGTAAAATCTGAGCCTTGCTTTGTTTTCCGACATGGCAGGTCATCTCGCGCGCATGGTCGGGGACCGATGCGAATGGTTAACCCACTCTAAATTTTCATGCCAAAGAAAAGGTTAACGCCACGTCAGCGCGTGATCAACTCGCGAGTTTATCTCGCGATACGAGCAGCGGCTGCGGCGCTTCCTGTGGTTCTGCGCGAAGGATACGCTCCTTGCGGCCGAACTGGTGCCGAATCACCTGGTAGAAGAACAGCGGCACGCCGAGGACATAGCGCCGCCACAGCCTGTTCGGTTCCAACAGCAGGCGGAACATCCATTCGCTGCGCAATGCGCGTACCAGCCCCGGAGCGCGCGGCACCGTTCCGGAAAAGAAATCGAACAGCGCGCCAACGGTCAGCACCAACCGCGCATGCTGCGGACCGACATTTTCGGCAACCCATTTTTCCTGCAGCGGCGTTCCCATGCCGACGATCAGCACATCGATCTTCTGTCGGCTGATTTCCCTGGTTACCGCGTCGCTTCTCGCCGGATCGAAGAAGCCGTCCGAGATGACGATGAATTCATGCCAAGGCGCGTGTCGCCGCATTCTCTCCGCGGCCTTCTCGACGATCGCGCGACGGCCACCCACGAGACCGATGCGCTTCGGCCGCTCCATGAAGGTCAGCAGCGCCGGTACGAAATCGGTGCCGTTCAAATTGGCGGGAAAGGGCTCTCCGTGGGCAACCCGGGAGGCGATATCGAGACCCACGCCATCAGGCAAAACGAGATTGCGCTCCAGAACCTCGCGATAGCTCTCGTCGCGCAGCATCACCAGCATGTTGTGGGCATTGACGAAGGAAATCGCGGTATGTCCGACCGGCAGGGATGCGAGCTCATCGATGAAGGTCAGCGCGTCTTCCCAATCAAGATCGCAGACCGGCAGATCGAAGATCATGCGGCGTGACGCGAGTACGGCAAAATCAGCGACCGGATTCAATCCAACAACCTCCTGCCGGCAGCGCTCAACCATATCCGGCGCCGGCGATACAAGGCACGCCTCCCCGGCCGTTCGTCGGCGCGGCAACTAGAGAGGCATGCATAGGAGGTGCTTATAGCAAGGCAATTCCAACCTTCCGTTAGAATAAATCATTGAAATTACTTGAAATTGTCAGGGGTTTGTTAACTTTGTCGTCGGGCGGCAAATCGTTGTTGCCGCCGCTCGGATGGGGCGGCGCTATCGCCTTGGCAGGCCGATATCTAGTGAGCAGTCGCGCTGTCGGTCGTGGCATCCTTCACGATCTTCACCGGCTTGACCGTTTTCCTGCCGATGCTTTCGCCGCCATGAGTTTCCTCCTTGGAGAGGTAGTCGAGCTGTTCGATCAGCACGTCGGCAACATAGTCGCCGCCGAGCCGTTCGTTCATCCGCTTCTTCAGATCGCTGCGAAAGGCAGCGACATCGAAGCTCTCGACGTGGGCGATATCGATCGCCTTGTTGCCGATCAGCAGCGAAAAGAGCTCGTCGGTCGTCAGTTCCGGCAAGGGTATCTGCAGTGCGTTTACCTTGCCCTTCTCCATCATGAAGGAGATACGGGTCAGGAAATAGCCGGTCACCTGGCCGTTGGCGATGACGGGAACATTGATCGATTCGCCCTTGACCAGTTCCTGCTGTGCCTTCTTGGCATCGTCAGGACTGGTCGCGGGCGCCGTCGCCGTCTGCACCGAAAAATAGACCGAGGCCAATGTTACGGCGCAGACCCACAGGCCGGTGAGAACGAGCTTGATCATCCAGCCTCACGGACGCGGAATTGCTCTTGCGAATAGGTGCCGTCCGCATCGGCGTTCTGCACCGCGTTCCGCAGAATGTCGGCGACCGCGCGCACGGCCTCGAGATGGGCCTCGACGCGACGCGCGTTCACAACCAGTTTCTTCTTCAGGCCATGAAGTTGCTCGATATGAGCGACGGCGAGTTCCGCCGGATCGGTATCCCGAAACAGCATCGACAATTCGTAGAGGCAGCGGCTCTTGTGAGCGTTCGACACCTTCAGATCGAACTCCGGGTCGGTGCCGATCCGGTTGTTCTCGTTATCGATAATCATCTCCAGGCGGCCAAGGACCGATTTGATTCGATAGTCTTGCGACATCACTTCCATGGTATTACCTCGCTTATGCTTTCTGGGACGTCAGCGTGTTCTGATTGGTGATGCTGGTATCGCTATCGCTACTGTCGTCAGCGGCGGCCAGCGTCTTGCGCTGAAAATCCGTGACGGCGCTCAAGGCCATCTTCTTGTCGTTCTCATTGGTCGCGGAATTGATGGCGCCGGTATTGCGCATCTTGGTGACCTGTTCCTGATACATCTTTTCGGCGATGCCGACGCCGCCATTCTTGGCGATCGTGTTGCCCAGCTGCTCGGCCATCATGCCTTTCCAGATCTCGCCAGCCGAACCCTTGCCGTAGAGCGTCTCGCTGCTCGGCAGCATGTTCTTCACGAAATTCTGCAGCATCATGGCTTCGAACTTGCGATAGACCTGCGGTACCTTCGTCGGGCCAGTGTGGGTATTGGCGTTGCTGAGGCCGGCCTGGGTTGCAGCGCTATTAAGGGCATCGAATGTCGCGCCGAAGCCATTGCCGTTTTCGGCGAGGCTGGTGGCGGCGAAAGCGGCCTTGTTGGCGGCGAGCTTGGCCTGGGCGGCCTCGACATCGGTCGGATTGGCGGCCTTGACGACATCCAGAACCAAATCACTCGGAGGCGAAATAGCCACGTCACGTCTCCTTCTGCTATCGCATGCCCCGGAAACACACGATGCATCGATCGCGTGGAGGGCATGTCGAATCAAACGGTCAGAGCAGGCGGGCAACCCAACGATGCACATCCTGCTCCATGATCGCGGTGATTATGGTTTTTGAACCTTGCTGGAGGCTGGCGTTGCAGCGGCGAAGTGCTGATCGACGATGTCGTAGACCGCATTATCGTCAGCTTCACGCGTTTCGAGCTCCCGAGCGTCCTTCATATGCTCTTCCAGCCGGTCAGCCTTGGTGCGTTCCTGCTGGACCTTCATCTGAATCAGCTCCTGAATGCCTTCAAGCTGCTGATCCCTGATTGTCAGGCGGCCGTAGCGGTCGGCATACTGTATGGAGAACGCCATATGAATGGGGTCGGCGGAGCTGATCGCATCCATCACCCTTTCCATCGATGCGGTGACATCGTCGCGCTGACGCGTCGTATCGGCAAGCTCGTTTTCGGCTATCCGTTCCAGATGCCGCTGCACCGCGACGAGGCGCTTCAGTTTTTCAGAACGACTTCTTTCCGCCATGGCCTACCTGCCCACCGTCTGTGCGTTCCCGAGCCCGTCCAAGGTGCGATGCGCAGCCTTTCCGCTCATCCGTTAATGCCCGTTGAAAACAGTGAGGAACGCATTGGAGAACTGGCTGATCATCGTCGCCATACTGAGATAGAGCATGAACAAACCCCCCATCAGAAGATAGGGCGTGGAAATGAAATAGATCGGTATCTGCGGCGCCAGCTTGTTGATGAAGCCGATCGAGATCTGGAACATCAGGCCGTAAAGCAGAAAAGGGCTCGCCAGCCGCAGCATGATGAAGAAAGTCGCTTCCAGCGCGTCCGTAATGGAGATCAGCGCGGTCCGAGGCTCGATATGCCCGCCGAAGGGAATGAGGGAATAGGAATCGACCAACGCCTGCAGAACGTAGTGATGAAAATCCAGGATGAAGAGAATCATCAGCCCGCAAAAGCTGATGAGGCTGGTCATCGAGGTCTCGCTTGAATCCTCGATCATATCAGCGCCGGCCGGAGCGTTGAAGCCGATCATCATTGATATGACCGTACCGGCGAACTGCAGGCCCAGCGTATAGATCCGGGCCATCATGCCGTACATCAGACCGATGATCGCTTCGGTGAAGATCAACGCTATATAGCTCGCGCCGCTCTTCGACACTTCGGGATAGATCGTATTCCAGAGCAGTGGCAGGATCGCCATCGACAAGGCCACCGAGATAAGCAGCCGAATCTGCGTCGGCACCCGGCCCGACGAAAACCCCGGAAGCACCATCATGCAGCCGCCGATGCGGCAGAAGGCGACGAACAGCGCCAGAATGGTACCCTGGGGGTCAGATATCATGAAATGGAACCTAGAATCTTGATCTCGATCCCCTTGGCCAATTCCACATGCGACAGAACCGGAAGTGTCGCGAACAAGCGTTCGATGATCATGCGCACATAGGAGCGCGTTTCCGGCGACGTGACAAGAACGAAGGGCATGCCTCGGTCCATATATTCACGGATAACTTTGCCTGCCTGCTCGCTGAACTCCTCGAGGCTGCGCGGATCGATGTCAAACTCGACGACCTCGCCCTTCTGATCGCGCTTAAGCGCCTGGTGGAAGACCAGGTCCCATTTGCTGCCGAGGCGCAGCACTCGCAATACGCCGTTGTCGGCCAGATCGCCGCAGAGCTGCTGCGCCATGCGCACGCGGACATGCTCGACGATCTGCTCCGTCTTGCGCACGTGCGGCGCAAGTTCGGCCACGGCTTCGAGGATGAGATGCAGGTTGCGGATCGAGACGCGCTCGGCAAGCAGCAGCTTCAGCACCGCTTGCAAGCCCGAATAGGACATATGCGACGAGCAGATCTCGTCGGCGAGCTTCTTGTACTCGGGATCGAGACGTTCGATCAATATCTTCACGTCCTTGTAGGACAGAAGTGCGGGCAGGTTGTTGCGAATGACCTCGCTCATATGGGTCAGCACGACGGAAACATTGTCGATCGGCTGGAAGCCTTCGCGCTTCAGATCCTCCGTGAAGGCTTCGAGAACGGACACGGCCGGCATGCCGAAGGCGGGTTCGCGGATGTCATCGCCCGGAACGGTGGGTTTGCGGCCGGCGCCGGTGACGACAAGCACTTCGCCGACGCGCAGCACGTTGGAGGCGATCGTCGTGCCGTGGATGCGGATCTGATACGACTTGTCGGCGATGGCCATGTCGTCGATCACCTTGATCTCCGGCACGACGAAGCCGTATTGCGTCGCGAACTTCTTGCGCATCTTGCCGACGCGGAAGGCCAGTTCCTGATGGGCGCCGAGCAGGCGGGTGGAGACGATCTTGCCAAGCGCCAGCTCGATCTCGGCGGTCTTCAGAACCGACTTGACCGAATCCTTCTCCATCTCCTTCGTCTGCATCACCTTCTGCTCCTCGGCGTCGCGGCGAAGCTTGTTCTCGGCTTCGACCTGGCGCGGAATGAACCAGGCGCCGGCCGCCATCAGGCCGCCAAGGAACACGAAGGGCACGAATGGCATGCCGGGCATGATGGCCAGAATGCCCATCAGGACCGCCGAGACGGCGAGCGCGCGCGGATAGCCGCTCAACTGATTGATGACGGCCTGATCGGTGGAGCCGGAGGTGCCGCCGCGCGAAACGAGGAGGCCGGCGGCCAGAGACACGATCAGCGCCGGCATCTGCGACACCAGACCATCGCCGACCGAAAGCTTGACGAAGACGTCCGCAGCCTGGCCGATCGGCATGCTGTGACGGAAATAGCCGATGATGATGCCGCCAAAGATATTGATGCAAGTGATCAAAAGACCGGCAACCGCGTCACCGCGCACGAACTTCGAGGCACCGTCCATGGCGCCGAAAAAGGAGCTTTCCTCTTCCAGTTCCCGACGGCGTCGCTGCGCCTCCTTCTCATCGATCAGGCCCGCCGAAAGATCGGCGTCGATCGCCATCTGCTTGCCGGGGATGGCATCCAGCGTGAAGCGGGCGCCGACTTCAGCGATACGCGTCGCGCCCTTTGTGATGACGATGAAGTTGATGGTGATCAGGATCATGAAGACGATCAGACCGATGACGAAATCGCCCGACATCACCAGGCTGGCGAAGCCCGCAATGACGCCGCCGGCGGCGTCATGCCCCTCATAGCCATGCGAGAGGATGACACGCGTCGTCGCGATATTCAGCGCCAGACGCGTCATCGTGGCGATCAGAAGGATCGTCGGGAAGGACGAAAACTCCAGCGGCTTCTTGATCCACAATGCCACCATGAGGATCAGCACCGAAAGCGCGATCGAAAAAGCGAGCCCGAGATCGATCAGGAACGGCGGGATCGGCAGGAACAGCACGCAAAGAATGACCATGATACCGAGGGCGAACCCGATATCACGAACGCTTGGATTGGCTTTGGGGAGTGCTAATGCGGGTGGTTGTGCCATCGACCGGTTCCGTCTCTTCATGAGAGGGGGCAAACGGCTGATCCGCCTGCCCTATTCGAACCGATCTTTAAGAGGCGAAGCTTGTGCGAGAATGGCTTACAGCCAGCGAAACATATGAGCCGAAAGCCATTTCGGCCTCCGGCCCCGATCTAGAAGCCCGATTGGATTCGGGAAAAGACAAGATTGGTGAAGATCGAGATCTGCGAGCCGACGAAAGGGGCCGTGATGCCGATGGTCACCATGACGGCGACGATCTTCGGCACGAAGGTCAATGTCGCCTCCTGCACCTGGGTCAGCGCCTGAATCAAGGCGATCACCAGACCGACAATCATGGCCGCGAGAACCGCCGGGCCGGAAGCCACGAGCACCGTCCGGATCGCCGCCTGGAAGATATCCAATGCATCGGCTTCATTCATGACATCTTCACCTCAGGTTCAGCCAGCTCCTCATGAGCTGCTGCTCTAGTTCGTACTCGACGAATCGCCGGTGCCAGTATCGCTCGATGATGTCGTCGTATCAATGGCCGTGCCAGCCGGGGCAATCGTCACACCGGCCTGGATCAGGACCTTGTCGCCCGCCGTGGTCTGGGCGATGACACCGTCCGAATAGACGGTTACTTCCTTGATCGTGCCCGTGACCTTGCCGTCGGCGCTCTGGATTTGCTTGCCGATATAGTCGGACGCCTGCGAGATCCATTGGTTCTGCAACACCGTTTCGAGGTGTGAGTTCGTCTGGATCTGCTGCTCGACCTGAGAGAAGCTGGCAAGCTGTGAGATCTGCTGGGTGGCATCCATCGGAGAGGTCGGATCCTGGTTCTTCATCTGTGCGATGAGGAGCTGCAGGAAGTCGTTATAATTCAGGGTGGCGCTCGCCGAGGCTGCGGCAGCGGTTTTGGAGGAACCGCTCGTGCTGCTGTTGACGGCATCTACCGCTGCCATGGAGCAATCTCCCGGCGAATGTGTTCGATCGTGGCCGCGGGCATCTCCTGATTATTCAGAATATTGTCCTCGACCGGATAGAGCCCGCGGATCGCCTTCAATGCATCGAAGGCGCGGCCGGTGGCCACGAGGCCGTCGATACGCTTCAACTCGGCCAGCACTTCCTCATTATGGAAGCAGGACAGCAGCATGACGATCGACTTGCGGAACATCGTCGTCGACTGTTCCTTGCCTTCGGGATTGATGAGGATCATCTGCGCGATGAAATAGAGCTGGCGCAGCGGGGTGTTGGCGTCCTCTGGCTGAAGCACGTGGTTTTCAAGGAGGAAGGTCACATCATTCAGGAATTCCAGGGCGACCTTGCGATCGACACGCAGAACAGCCCCATTGATAAAGATCTTTTCCCCGGCTTTAAGCGATATGCGAAGCGTACTTTTCATTTAAGTCCATCCCTGATGATGGTGGTGACATCGATGATGCCTTGATAGTTTTCCGACTGGCGCCGCCGGATCCGATCGCATTCCTTCAATATCCAGATGGCGATCGAAATTAAGTTGGCGCGCAGTTCGACATTGAGCTGGTTCTCCGGACTTTTCAGGTCCTCGACGAAGCTGACCCATACGCGCCGCGTATAGAACAGGGCTTCAATCGCTTCACGGCCGTATTTCCCCGCATCACGGGCCGCAGAGAGAAGGGCAATCGACCGGTCCAGAACTTGTCGTTCTCGCTCTTTGGCGTCGGCCACTGCATCCTGCATGACTTCCGCATATGAGAACTGATACATTCATGCATCCTTCCTGGTCATTACTTCCCTTTGATCATCAAAGGTAATTTACAAGGCTTAACTGTTGGATCTTCGAGACGATGGTGTAAGCGGTCTGGAGCTGCGTCTCGAGGCTATTGACCTTGGTGGAAGCCTCGTAGGGATCCACTCCCGTCAGGTCGCCAATATTGGTATTGAGAATGGTCTTCTGGGCATTCAGAGCGGTGTTTGCATCCGTCAGGCGCGACTGAGAGAGGCCGAGCTGGCTCGCCTGGGTGTTAAGTCCGTCGATCGCCTGGCGCGCATAGCTGGTCGCCTGGTCGGTGACTGCATTCAATGCATCCTGACCAAGACTGGGCGTCGTACTCATCAGCGAATTGGCAACGGTCGTTGCGAGTGCCAGATAGCGCATACCCGACGAATTCGCATTTGTCGACGAATCGATGACTTCAGAGTTACTAATCCGGTTCGTCATGTTCTGATCCGACGCACTCGACCAGCTGGACCAACTACTGTCGGACGTGACCATCGGCTCGACAATGGTCGTGATGAAGTCCTTCATCTGGGCGCCGCTGAGCTGGTCAACGCTTGTGCCATTGTCCGTGGCATACTGCGTCAACGCTGTCTGGATCGCCGTGGTCGTCGCCGCGGAGTTGTCTGTCACGGGCTGCACGTCGGTGTTGGTGCCGGCAAAAAGATATTCGCCGTTGACCATGGTATTGGCGTCCGCAATGAAGCTGGACATGGTCGCCGTGGCCGTCTGCTGCGTCAGCGACACGCTACTACCGTCGGTATTGCCGCGCAGCGCCACCAGCTGATCCATGAACTTCTGTGCCTGAGAGCTCATATCGCTCAAGGCAGTCTGCGACGACGTCATTCGCTGGTTTGCGATCGAGTTGCTGCTGAGGATCGAATCGATGCGCGTCACTTCCCTCGTCAGATTGACGTTCTGCGTCGTGCCGCTGCCCAACGAAACGCCAATATCCGCATAGGTACCTGTCGTGGCCTCAGTCGATGCATCCGTCATCTCGTTCTGCGCCTGACGGATCGTCTGACGCATGGAGTTCTGAATGGCTGTGCTCGAAATGAAAGAAAGTTTCATGGCTTAGCTCGCAATATCCAGTACCGATTGAAGCATCTCGTTGACTGCATTCAATATCTTGGTTCCAGCCTTGTAGGACTGTTCGATATCCATCATCAGCGTCAGCTCTTCGTCGAGATTGACACCGGTCGCGTTTGAATAGGCGCTTGAGGAGCGCGACAGTGCCGCAGACGTGTTTTCACCCGCCGTCGTCGCCGCGCTGCGCTGCCCCTCGAGCCAGCCGATAGAGCTGGACGAGTAATCCATGAGGCTGGCGCTGGTGTCGGAGCCCGCAGTGGAGTCGAAATCCATCTTCGTGTTCATGGCGGTGATGTAGGCATCCAGCTGGGTGGAATAACCGCTATCGCCGCTGGCGTTGACGACATAGTCCGTCCCGTTGATACCGCCGTCGCGCAGGAGGTTCGGATTGCCGCCCTGCGACGCGATCAATGCCGGGTTGACGGTGATCGAGCCGGCCATACCCGTGACGACGGATGCGCTGGTTGGAACAGTGCCGTCGTTCCAGGTAAACAAACCGGTCTGCGCCGCTGCGGTAGGATCCGTCTGGTTCTTCTCCGAGAAGACCGTTACCAGACCGCGCGCGATTTCATCGAGTTGTTTCTGGTAGGTCGGAGCGACGTCGTCTCGAACCTGCAACGACGCCTGGAGGCTACCCTGCGCCGTGGTGGCGGCGCCCTGACCCGCAGGCAATGCAACACCGTCGATGTAGACATTGTTGCCGGGAGTGCCTGCCGTGTAGGAATTCGTCGGCGTAAAGGTCACCGAGCGCGGAATGGTCTCGAAGAGGGTCGCACCGTTTGTGGTGTAGAGCGCCACGTCGTTGTTGGCGCGCGTCACCGTCGTCACACCGACAATCTGCGAGATCTGCTTCAAGACGGAATCGCGTTGATCGAGCGCATCGGCGACCGCGCTCGATGTAGGCCCGGCGGTTGCCGTCGCGGACTTGACCGCGTCGTTTGCCGTCTGGAACTGATTCAACAGACCGTTCAGCGTATCGACATCGGACGCGATCTGCTTGTCGGCATCGGCCCGGGTGCTCTGCACCACGGTCGTGGCGTCGTTGAGCCCGGTGGCAAGGCTTTGAGCCGCATTGATGGCGGATTGAGCCGCCGTGGTGCTCGACGGCGACCCCGCATAAGTCTGCATCGCTGTCTGAAAGGCAGACAGGTAGGTCGCAGGTGCGGTCTCGTTGTCGTTGCCGCCAATTGTCGCTGACTGAAGGCTGTTATAGGCCTTCAGAAGCAGCTGTTGTGCAGCGTCGGCCGACGCGTTGCCGAGATAGGCCTTCTGCAGCGCCGGCTCGTCGGCGCGAGCGATCTTCACCACCTGCGCGCCAGACATGTCGGTCGTCAGCATCGCCTGGCGACGCGAATAATCCGCGTTGCTAGCATTGGAGATATTGTTCGATACGACGCTGCTCTGCGCGCCGGTATTGTTGAATATCGCCTGTGCGTTATTGAGTGCTGTTGTGAGCGACATGACTGACTCGATACCCTATCCGTTTTAACGTTGGAGTTTAACGTTGGAGGTTGACGAGAACGTCGAGAAGATCGGAACCGGCCTGGAAGACCTTGGAGTTCGCGGTGTAGCTCTTCTGCGATACGATCATATTCGTCAGCTCGGTTGCGAGGTCGACATTGGATTCCTCCAGTGCGTTGGACTGGATGTAACCGAACCCGCCGCTCTGAGGCCAACCGCTGACCGTTACGCCGGACACACCATTCGCCGAATAGACGTTTCCGGTTTCCACGGTCAGATTGTCCGGGCTTGACACGGTGGCGAGCGGAATGCGGTAGAGTGCCTTGGTCGAGCTGTCCTTGTAGACGGCGTTGACAGTGCCATCCTTACCGACGGTCACGCTCGTCACCGGGTTGGGAGCCTGACCGTTCATCTTGCCGGTGGCGCTGAAATCGGTGGCTACCTGGGAGAAGCCGGTCATATCCATGGCAATCGTCTGCGAGTTGGATCCGAAGGTGACGTCGAACGTCCCGCCCGATGTCAGCGCGCCATTGCTGTCGAACGTCAGGGTCGTGCTGCCGACGGGGCCTGAAGAATAGGGGAACGGCGTGTCGCCCGAAGCGGCGTCAGCCTTGTTGTAGATCGAGACATCCCAGGTGTTGTCCGCAGTCTTGGTGTAATAGACGTCGAAGGTGACGGCGTTGCCCTGACTGTCGTAGCCTGTGATCGACGCCTTGCTCGTGTCGGTGGTGACCGGCGCCTGGTTTTCGGACGGCAGATATCCGGTCGCGCTGCTGGTGGCGATCTTGGCATTGGAATTGAGATTGCCCGACATGGTGCCGGTCGTCGTTGCGACCGCTGTTACGCCACTCTGGGTGACATTGATCGGCACCATGCCACCAAAGCCGTTGACAACAACCGAGGGGGAGCCAGCGGCGGCGGAATAGCCCATCAGCGTAAAGCCGGCGGAATTGACCAGGTTGCCGCTGGCATCGGGCGAGAAGTCGCCGGCGCGGGTCAGAAACGTTTGTCCCGCCGCGCTCTGAACGACGAAAAAGCCGTTACCCTGGATTGCAAGGTCGGAGCTCGAAGTGGTGGCCGACACGTTGCCCTGTTGCGAAATCGCATAGTGAACCGAAGTCTCCACGCCGCCGGAATTGTAGCTGCCGCCGGAAGAAGGCAGCACGAGCGAGGAGAAGCTCGTCGACGCCTCTTTGTAGCCTGTCGTGCTGGAGTTGGCGATGTTGTCCGAAACGGTCCCCAAACGATTCGCCTGTGCGTTCATCCCTGAAACCGCGGTTTTCATGCTACCGAAAATGCTCATCTGGAATCCTCGTTTTCCTTCTTGCGACTGAGAGTAGGTGGCGGGCCTTGCGTGAAGCTGTCTGAGAGGAGGAAAAGTCATTCGTCGCGAGGTGACTTTTCGAAGAGCGTCGCCTTGTGTCCGCCCGCGCATCAGCGAGACGCCAAATGGTAAGAGACGACGCACCTTAGAAAGAAAACACAGCCTGACGACTGCTCAAGCAAAAGCCCGAGAATCGCTGGATTCTCGGGCTTTTGCTTGAATTCAACTGACTGGAGGCAGGATCGGGAGCTTCAGCTCCAATCGATGCAGTAACCCAGGAAGCGCTTGGAATCGACCGGATCGAAACCAAGCTTCTTGCGCAGCTTCTTGCGCAGCTTCGAGATATGGCTCTCCACCACATTTTCTTCGACTTCCTCATCGAAGATGCCGTAGATCGCATTGAAGATTTGCGTCTTGGTTACCCGGCGGCCGCGATTGGCGATCAAGTATTCCAGGATGCGCCGCTCACGCCGCGGCAATGCAAAAACATCACCGTTGATTTCCGGGTCGCGACCATCGGCAAAGATGCGAATCGCGCCGATATCGGTGTAGTTGGTGATTGCCTTGAGCCTACGGCGGATTGCCGCGGCTCGTGCCAGGATCTCCCGCGGATGCACCGGCTTGCGGACCACATCGTCGACGCCACAATCAAAAAGCGCAAGAGTCGATTCGAGCGAGGGATGATCGCTGACCGCGATGACGGGTGCCATCGTCCGGTCACGGATCGCCCTGGGAAGCTCGTATACGTGCTGTCCCTGCCCGATCAGAAATGCTTCGACTGCCGCAATATCGCCCTCTGCCGCCGTCGTGACCCATTCGCCAAATTCGCGAGGATCAAATCCCGTGGATGGGATGCCTTCCCGTCCAAAAAGTGAAGTATATCCGTCTTTAACAAGCTCTCGCTCATCAACCACTACGATCATTCGTCCGCCTCCGAATCAGTGTGGTGTTTCGATGAACTATGGGTACGAATCGGGCGAATCACGAACAACTGTCGGAAATGAGTGACGGGAATTAATAATTGATTAACTTTCGAGGGGCGATTTGCACTAGATATAGTAGGTGCTCGGCAATTTACACCGATAAAAAAGTAGTTAGTTATTACATTATTAATATATGTAATTCAGGCCATCTCGCGGCTGTCAACTCCATCGAAAGAGTTAGTGACGGCTAACCGGAAGGGGTATGCAACCTATAGGTTGTCTAGTCCTGGCAGAAGGTCGCCGCGTTAGGCGTCCATTTTCCATAGCCGGTGGCAACCAGATTGGCGATCACGCGACAGACATAGACCTTCTGGGCGGGGTTATTGTTCGGACCGGCATGGTATCTAGCTACCGCCATCGTCCATGTCTCATGCTGGTCATGGAGATTGCGGAGAAACTTTGCGGCATACTCGACGTTACTGCGAGGATCGAACATAGCGGCAACAGAGGGAAAATTCTCGCCGTGGAAATACTGGTTTATCTGCATGCAGCCGATATCGATAAGCTTTGCGCCGTTCTGTCGCGCTGCGGCGAAAGCTTGCAGGGCGGCATTTTCGGACGGCGGGAAGACCGGCCGGCCTTCAATATTGAGGGCGTAAGGATAGAGCGAACCCTTGCGTCCCGTTTCCGTCAACCCGACCGAGTAAAGAATTCCTTCCGGTATTCCGTATTTGGCGGCGGCCGACTGAATTTCACGTTCGCAGAGGCCGGCGGCACCGTTATCGGGTGGCGTCGCGTTTCCGGATGCGAACGCCTCACAGGTAAACTGCGCCAGAGCGAGAACGCTGAGCGTTGCCAGCAGCGCCATCTTCCACGCCGCGCTCACCCGAGCTGCGATTGCCGTCATTGCCATTTGCCTGCTGTCCCGAATAGTTCTGGCCCTTCGGACGTGCATCGCCGCCTTGCCCCTGGTTCAAGAGGGATTGCTGTTGCGACTGCCCCGATCCGGATTGCCGGCTGCCGCTGTCGGACTGCTGATCCGCATTCGAAGCCATGGTCACCGTGATGCTGTCGACCTGATAGCCCTGAGCCCGCAGCGCATCGACCATGCGGCTCTGATCGGCATGGAGCTGTCTGTAGGCCTCGCCCGTCTGCACCTTCAGGTCGACGCTCAATTGGTCGCCGGAGAGCCGCATGGTGGCCGTGACATCTCCGAGATTGTCGGGACGCAGCTGGATCTTGAGGGTGTTGACGACCTTGCCGGTGCTCGTCAAGCTTGCTGCATTGGAGAGCGCCGAGCCCGGCTGCATCGCAGCCGACCATTCGCGATCGCCGGCAAGCGAACCGGCAACGAGCGCCGAGTTGGGGCTGGCGGTCAGGCCCAGATAGCGGCGACTTTCGAGCACTGTGACCGCCTGCCCATCGCCGTTCGCGGAGGCCGCCACATTGACATCTGCCGCGTCGTGACCATTCTTGGTGATCGACATGTCGAGCGCGCCGCCTCGCCCGTCTGCGCGTGTCAGCCGAAAGGTCTGCGCCGCATCCGCTCCATTGCCGTCGCTTGGCAACGCCGCCGTATTGTCCGACGAGTCTTGCGTCAGCGCCGCATTGCCGAGCACAGCTCCCTGAACCTTCGTATCGCCGCCTGCAGCCTGACTATCTGAGACCGTTACGCCTTGCACCGCGGCAACGGTCTGCGGAGCGTTGAGGAGCGACAAGGCGTCAGAGATCGTGCCAGCCGCATGGGTGGATTGCGTTAGTGAAGACTTACCGTCATCCGTCGTCGAGGTGCCTTTGCCGCCCTTTACGACCGGTGCCTTGCCGTCACCTTCGGCTGGCGCCGACTGGTCAGCGGCTGCGGCCACCTCGACCAGCTGCTGCGCGATATCCGCAAACTGATCAAGGACCTTGGGCTGCGCCGGCACGTCACGCGCCTCGGGAGAAGGCATAGCTGGATCAGTCGTCGCTGCGGTCGGATCGGTCGTTGCCGCGGCCGGGTCGGTATCGGAACCGGCCGAAATGGCTTTTTGAAGCTCTATCAGAGATTTAGAGAGGGTCGCCGTCCCGGCACCCTGCCCGAGCTTGGCGCCCTTGGGAAGGCTGGGAAGATTGGCGAGATCGGCGGCGGAAGTATCGATCATTCCAGCCCCGGCATTGATGCTTTCATCGATAGCCGAAGTGCTGGGAGCCGGAGCGTCAGGCGCCTGATCGCCCGATGCCGCCTTCCCGGTGTCCGCATTCCCGTTCATATCGGCAGCGGCTTTCGCGTCCGTGCCGGCACTCGTCCCGGACGTGTTACGTCCGTTGCCGAGTGAGCCGGTCAGCGCATCCAGAAATCCCTTGCCGTCATCCTGTTTTCCCGAGCGCGCGCCCTTGGAGGAAGCAAGAACATCCACCCCTGAAGAGGCGCCGGATATACCGATGTCGTTCATGATCAGTGACTTTCCTGCTTCAACATGCCGTCGATCGCATCAAGCTTCGAACGGCTCGTCGTGACGAATGCGTTGAACGAAGGGTCGGCCTCCTGCCGCCCTCCCTCCGGGGTAAGAGCAGCGCTTGCCGCGGCTCCCTCCTCAACACCCGCCGTGCCGGGCAATTGGCCTCCCGGTTGATTCGTCACAGCAGCATCGTGTTCAGTACTCTGTTGGTTGGGCAGGTTAGGAACAGTGCCTTGCCCGAGGCTTACGGGGTCGGGTGCGCGTAGAATCTCCTGCGCCACCGCCTTGGCGGCATCGCGCAACGCACGATCCTCCGCGTTCAGTTCACCCGCAGGCATCTGGTCGAGATTGTTGACCGCCGATTGCAAAGCTGGCGTGGATACGCCCGCAACCCCGCCGTAGAAGCCCGCCAATGCGCCGAAGGCATCGCTGCCGTCGTTTGATATCGCCTGGGCGCGACCGGCCGCGAGCGTCGCGAGATCGGACTTGCCGGCAATCGCCGCACGGCGTGCCATACGCAGATAGATTTCCCGTTGCCTGGGAGGATCCATGAAGGAGAGGATATCGACGATATCCTGCTGTTTGACAGCGGAGTCGTGATCGACGACCAGCTGCACGAAAAGATCGGCGAACTGGCTTGCATAGGGCGAATGCAGAAAGCGCCTCGTGTAGCGCCGCGCGTATTCGAGCCCTGATGGCACCAGCCCGGCATCGGTGCACAGGGCAAGCGAACGTCGAAGTGCCGATTCCTCCACGATCGTCCCCGGCGCGGTCAAACGCGCCCAGTCATAAAGCTTCAAGGCCGCCGTCGGGTTCTTTCCGGACATCACATTGCCGGCAACCAGTGCGAGGTAAGGGCCGATCGGCTTGTCGCGATATTCCCTGGCAATGTCGGCGAGCGTGTTGACGACCAGAAGACCCTTGCCGTTCAGATACTTCCTGAGAACGTCGGCAACCCGGTTGTCGAAATTGCCGTTGACGTCACGCGACATCAGATATTCGAGCGTTGCCGGATTGCCACCGCTCATGGTGTAGATCAGGGCCGCATCGACGTTACGGTCGTCGTCGAAGACCGCCTTGTCCACATTGCGCAGGCGCTCATCGATGGTGGCCAGCATGAAACGCTGCATTTCACCGGCGGAGCTGTCGCCTGCGACGACGGAATCCTGGATGAATTCGAGCGAGCGCAGCATCTTGTAGAGTGGCAGGACGTCCTGCCCCTCGGCGCGAACACCACCCGGCACAAGCATGCCGAAGGTCAGCGCGAGCACAAGGCTATGACGATGCTGTTTGCGCGCCATGGACTATCCCTGTTTGCCTTGACCTGACTTGCCCTTGCCCGGAATGGGCTTCACGGGGTTCTGGGTATCGGGAGGCGCCTGGTCTTTCGACGCCTGGCTCGACGGGTTCGCAATCAGGATCTCGATACGGCGATTGGCGTCGTTGAAGGGATCGTCGGGCAATTTCAGGCGCCGGTCTGCAAAGCCGGAGACCTGCACGATCCGCTTCTCATCCAGTCCGCCGCTGGTCAGCATATAGTAGGCACTCTGGGCGCGGTCGAGCGACAGCCGCCAGTTGTCGTTGCGGCCGCCAACCATATAGGGGCGGCCGTCGGTATGACCCCGGACCAGGATCGATCCCTTGCGCTCCGCCAGGATCTTGCCGATCTTCTCCATAGCCATCACCATTTCCCGGCGTGGCACGGCGGAGCCTATGTTGAACATCGGATCGTTGCTCTGGTCGGAGATCGTCACCAACAGACCGCCTTCGGTCGACGTAACCTGCAGACCCTCGGCCAGCTGGCCCGCGACACCGTTGATCTCAGACTGTATCGCCTGCTGCAGTTCCTTGGCTTCCTGCTGCTGCGCCTTGGTCGGCGTCGTGCTCTTGCCCTGCGCCACGGCGGCGTTGTCCTCGAAGGTCGAGGCATCACTTTGCCCGGCGGCGCTCGCGGTCTGTGCCGACTTCCCTGCCCGATTGTTCTGCTGCTGCGCGCCGGATGCCTGCTGCTCGCTCACCGTCGGTTGCTGTTCGGGGGTCTGCAGCTGATTGGCCGGCTGGCCGGTATCGGCCGCGGTTGCCTTGGAAAGTGCGATGACTTCGCCCTTTGGCGACTGATCCGACTTGGCGGACTGTTCCTCGTTCGCATTCTTCGACGCGCTGGAAACCTTGACCTGCTTGGTCCAGAAATCCGGATCAAATGGATCGCGATAGGCTTGACCGCCGTCCGCGCCCGTGGCCGGACCCGACTGGGCGGCACCGCCCTCACCCTTGGCGCTGACATTGGCCTGCTGACCGACTTCCTGTGCGATTTCCGCCAGGACCGAATAGGGGTTCTCGAAGAAGTCGGCCTCCGAGTAGTTCGTCTGGTCGCCGGAGGTGGACGTCAGGTCTTCGCCAGTCTTGGCGGATTTGCCGTCGTTCGGTCTGTCCTGCGGCTGATTTGACTTCTGCTGATTTTTCTCGCCTTCAGCCTGGTCCACAGGCTTCTTGACGCCCTTCTCCGTCGGCTTCTCATCGGCAAGCTTGATCGGATTGAAATAGGATGCGACCGAGGCCTTCGTCTCCTCGTTTGCAGCGTTCACCAGCCACATCACCAGGAAGAATGCCATCATGGCCGTCATGAAGTCGGCATAGGCGATCTTCCATGCGCCGCCGTGGCCGCCTTCGTGATCGCCGCCGCCATGACGCTTGACGATGATGATCTCGTGCTTGCCCTGATTTTGATCGCCGTCGCTCATTTCAGAATCTCTCTCAGACTGGCGGCCCAGGCGGACATGCGCGTCACAAGAACGCTATCGCCGATGGTAACGGCGAGATCGACATCCGGCGCTTCGACGTGGCGCAGGAGAGCGCCATCGTCGCCGAGATGGTCTTGGAGGACTTCAAAGAGATGATGCGGCCCACTGACCACCATCGGGCCGGCGCTGCCGTCGAGGATCGCTGCCTTGACCAGATCGGCAAGATCGGCGACGGCGCTGGCGGTCAGCGTTTCGGTCATGATCGGTGCGAGCGCCACGGCGGCTTCCGCGCTGATCGCCTGGCCGAGCATCGCCGCCATACGCGTCATGTCTGCCGCAATCCTTTCCGCTGCCTGCTCCTCGTAGCGCGCTCGGAGGGCATCGATTTCACTGCGGAACGAGTCCGCCATGGCATCGAGCTCAGCCTGATGCTTCTCAGACAGTTCCTGCCTGGCCGCCTCGTGCCCTTCCGCATATGCCTCGCGGCGCTCCGCCTCGATATCAACCGGCGGCTCTACCGGACTATCCGGGACAAAGGCTGTCTCGCCGAATGGCATGTCCGCCACGTCGGAAGGTGGCGCCTGCTCGGCACTGAAATCCTTGAGGTATCGGGATAATACCAAGCTCACGCGTGTATCTCCCCGTTCGCATCGGCATGGCGTTGCGAGTGGATGCCATAAGAGGGCCGAACAATTCCCATGCTCAAAACGTCGATCATCACGCTTCCGGTTTCCGTCCTGTGGCTGCGCTGCCGGAAATGACGACTGATGTCATCGGCAAACTGCGCAACCATGCCACTGCGATGGACCGTAGGCAGTCAAACTTGTGCGAGGATGAAGACGGGACCGCTGCCGATCTGGCCGCGCCGCCCCACCATCATTTCCCCTGAAGGAGAATCAACACCTTGCTCGCCATGCTATTGGCGATCGACAATGACTGAACGCCCATCTGCTGCGCCGTCTGAAGGGCATTCTGCCGCACCGATGCCTCTTCCATGTTCGTATCGACAAGATCGCCGACGCTGCTCTTGATGGCGTCACTGAGCTTTGAAATATAGCTGGACTGATCGTCGATGCGCGACTTCATCAGGCCAAGGGTCGAATCCGCCGCGGTTGCAGACGTCAGAAGCGAATTCGTGACATTGAGCATATCCGTCAATTCAGCGTCCGTCGTACTGCTCGAGATCGAGATCTCCGTCCCACCGGTCGGCGTCGTGCCGCTATCGGCGGCAAGAAGATAATAGTTGCGGGCCGTAGTGCTGCCGCCGCTCGAGGTGTCGAACGTGCTTGCATCGACATTCTTCGTCAGCAATCCGCGGCTCGGATCGGCAGTATCGATCATCAGGGTTTGCGAACTGTCGTAGTTGATCGACACGGGGCTTATCTGCCCGCTGGCACCGCGGGTGAAGTTGCTGATGACGGATTGCTGCGTCGTGACCTGCTGATTGGCATTGTAGAGCCAGTTCTCGCCGGAGAAGGACGCCGACTGCGTGACCGATTGCAGCTGGCCCTTGAGCTGCTGAATATCGGCATTGACGGCATCCTTGTTCGTGCCGGGCTCCTTTGCAGAAACCAGCTTGGCCTGGATCTGGGTCAGCAGGCTTACGACTGAATCCATGGCCGTGGACGCCGTGTCGACCTTGGAGGAGCCTAGGCCGAGTGCGTCCGTAATCGTGGAAAGACTGCTCCGGTCCGAGCGCATCGTTGTCGCCATCGACCAATAGGTGGGATCGTCGCTTGCAGTTTGGACGCGAAAGCCGGATGAAACCTGCTGCTGCACGACACCCAGGTCTTTGTTGACTCCGCGTAACACGGTCAGTGCCGCGGACGTGGCACGATTCGTCGTCACATTGCTCATCTGAATATCCGTAATTCCATTGGAACTGGCAAACCGGGCCGATCCGGCAGCAACGATTGGCCTCATGCCCACCAGCGGGAGATATCCCAGCACGGCCCGTCGCTAAAACAAGGTGCCGAAATCGCTCCAAAGAGATCGAAAAACGGCCCTGCGCAGAAAACTGCAAATCAGTTACGCGGCAAGGTTAACAAAAGCTTATGCGCGGCGACAAGAGAGAAAAGCCGCCGCGCCATCTCAAGGTAAGCTCCGGTCAAGGCTCACTTGAAGAGCGCCAGGACGTTCTGCGCGCTGCTGTTGGCGATTTGCAGCGATTGGATCGCCAGTTGCTGCTGCGTCTGCAATGCGGAAAGCTTGCTCGACTCTTCTTCCATGTTCGCATCGACGAGCTTGCCGACGCCGGAGTCGATCGTGTCCCGCAGGGAGGAGACGAAGCTGGTCTGCAGATCGATGCGGGTCGAGAGCGAACCGAGCTGCGAAGCGGTGCTTGTCATGGCGTTGAGGGCGCCCTGTACAAGGTTCATCGATTTGGCGATATCACCGCCCGTCATGTTGGTGATATCGAGGCTGAAGACGGAATAGGCTGTGCCGTTGATATCCTGCTGGGTACCGAGGATGCCCGAACTGGTATCGATGGCGCCCGTGGCATCCGCGCCGAACATGACATTGCCCTGCGATCCGGTATCGAAGCTGTAGCTGGTGCTGTTGACGGCGACAGTACCGTCATTGTTGCGCACAAAGGAAGAAACGACGGAAGCCGACGCGCCATTGACGGCATACATCCAGTTCTGTCCGGAGAAGGAGGCGGATTGGGCAATGCTCTCCAATTGCTGCTGAAGCTGCGCGAGCTCCTCCTGCACATCGGCCTTGTCGACGCTGTTTTCGGTTGCAGCGACGAGCTTGTCCTTGATCTGCTGAACGACGGTGATGGAATTGTCCATGGCCGTATAGGCGGTATCGACCTTGGCGGCACCCAGCCCCAGCGCGTCGGAGACGGCGGAAAGCGCGCTGTTGTCGGAACGCATGGTGGTTGCAATCGACCAATAGGCGGCGTTGTCGGATGCCTTGGCGACACGATAGCCGGAAGAAACCTGGCTTTGAGTATCTTCGAGGTTCGTATTGATGGAGCGCAGAGTCTGAAGAGCGGACATTGCCGCGTTATTGGTGAGAATGCTGGTCATCGAAGGGTGCCCCTTGTGGCTGAATTTGGAAGGGACATTCCGGTCTGCGGCCGGGAACGGCAATCAGCCTCATGCTTGTTAACCGGCTCTTAAGAGTGGTTAACCAACCGTTGCGTTAGCTGCAAATGACAGCATTAGCCTTAACAAAAGGTTAATGCCGCGCGTAAAAGTTAACGGAATCATACTTTCTGGAGAATAGCTGATCAAACTCTCGGGGATTCCATATGCACCACCTTGCATTGCGTATGCCCAGGAGTCTTTCGCAACGCGTGCATGAAAGCGTCGATTTCGGGGTGATCTTGCCATTTTGGAGCGTTTGAACAATGCAAGTCAGCCTCGCGCCATCTTGGACGGCATAGCATTGTGCCGATCCGACGAACGTCGAGTAAGACGCGGCCGGGCGGCAATGTCGGCACAACGGCCGAATACGAGGTGACGATGTTTAGCTTGCAGGAGGCCGGGCGGGTGGCGGATGATCGCCATCAGCGGACGAGCCTCGATCCCGACGACTGGCAGGCCTTGCGCAAGCAGGGTCATCAGATGCTGGACGACATGTTCGATCATCTGCAAACACTTGCTGCAAAGCCGGTCTGGCAACCCGCCCCGTCTTCCGGACGCGCGCTGTTCGATGCACCGTTGCCCATCGAAGCAAGTGACCTCGAAGATGTCCATGCGATTTTCCGCGACAACATCCTCCCCTATGGCAGTGGCAATATCCATCCAGGATTCATGGGCTGGGTGCAGGGCGGCGGCACGGTTACCGGCATGCTTGCCGAAATGCTCGCTGGAGGGCTGAACGCCAATCTCGGCGGGCGAGATCATATGCCGATCGAGGTCGAACGCCAGATCATCCGCTGGACACGCCAGATATTCTCGTTTCCGGATACGGCCGGCGGCATATTCCTGACCGGCGCATCTCAAGCCAATTTCGTAGCGGTGCAACTTGCAAGATGCCGCAAACTCGGCATCGATGTTCGTGCGACGGGGCTATCCGACGAAGCTCGGCTGGTCGCCTATGCGTCGCGTGAGGTGCATGGCTGCGTGCCGCGCGCCTTCGAGATGTCCGGGATCGGCAGCGATCAGCTGAGGCGCATCCCGGTCAACGCCGCCGGGCAGATCGATATCGAGGCCTTGGAGCAGGCGATCCTGCGCGACAGGCAGGATGGGCATACGCCGTTCCTCGTGATCGGAAGCGCGGGAACGGTGAATACCGGCGCCGTTGACGATCTGGCCGCCCTGCGCGGCATCGCCAACCGATACGATCTTCATTTTCACGTCGACGGTGCACTGGGCGCGCTGGGTATCCTGAGCGAGGATCTCGCCGATCTGTTCGCGGGCATCGAGACCTGCGATTCGCTGGCCTTCGATTTCCACAAATGGGGCCAGGTACCCTACGATGCCGGCTTCCTGCTCGTTCGAGACAGCGAGTGGCAGCGTCAAACCTTTGCGTCGGAAGCCGCCTATCTCAGCCGCGCAGCCACGGGCCTTGCCGGCGGCGACTGGTGGCCCTGCGATTACGGTCCGGATCTTTCCCGCGGCTTCCGCGCGCTGAAGACCTGGTTCACCCTGAAGACCTACGGCGTCAAGGCGCTGGGCAATGCGATGAGCGCGAATTGCATGCTGGCGCGCGGCCTTGCGCAAAAGGTCGAGCGAGAGCCGGCCCTGAAGCTGCTGGCGCCTGTCGCGCTCAATATCGTCTGCTTTGCCTATGTCGGCCCCGACGGCAAGGCGCCACCGGCCATCAACGCCGATATCGTCGAACACCTCCATGCCGAAGGCCGGGTTGCTCCGTCTCTGACCCATCTGAACGGACAGCCGGCAATCCGCGCCGCGATCGTGAACCATCGCACGCGACAGGCGGACATAGACGCGCTCGTTCAGGGCATTTTGACACTCGGTTCCCGACAGGATCTACGCGAATGCTGATGACCAAAGCCCCCATTGCCGCCCCGGTTTCTTCAGACACATGGGCTGGCGCCCGCATACTGGGCATGCAGAGGATCGTATCGCTCATCTATGCCGGCCGCGACGTGACGCCGCTCTGGAACGAGCTGATGCAGCGCGCGACAGCGGATCCTACCGATGCTGCAACACTCCTCGACATGGCGACGATCCTGCAAACACTGAGCCGCACCGAGGAGGCCCGCCAGATCCTGCACAATGCCGTGCAGCTGCGCCGCGATTTCTGTGTGGTCCATGGCAATGGAACCGGCCCCCGCCTTCTGGCCTTCGTCACGGAAGGCGATTTCATGGCGAACACGCCAGTGGACTTCCTGCTGGCGGGCAGCAATTGTGTATTGTGGCTGCGCTACGTCGACCTCGAAACCACCGCGCTCGCAGATCTGCCGGAATACGACGTAGCCTTCATGGCAATCGGGGAATCGACCGAAAACGCGCCTCTCCTCGCCCATATGGAAAAGCTGCTTGCGGGTTTCGACGGCCCTGTCATGAACCGCAATCCCGAACTGATCAGCAGGCTGACACGTGACGGCGTGAGCGAAATGCTGGCCAACGAGCCATCAATCCTCTCGCCGACCACCTATCGCGTATCACGCCAGGATCTCGTCGCCGTGGGCGCGGGTGTCAAACGCCTGGAAGATTGCGTTCCGGGTCTCGCCTTCCCGCTCGTCATCCGGCCGATCAGCACCCATGCCGGCCACGGAATGGAGCGCATCGCCGATCTCGCGGGACTGTCAGCCTGGCTGGAGATACAGCCGGCTGCCGAGCTTTACGTCGCGCCCTTCATCGATTTCCGCGGGCCGGACGGCTACTACAACAAGCAGCGCGTCGTGTTCATCAACGGCAGGGCTTTTGCGAGCCACATGGCGCTTTCCGACCATTGGATCGTGCACTATCTGAGCGCAGGCATGGGGCAAAGCGCGGCAAAGCGCGCCGTCGAGCAGGCCTGGATGGAGAACTTCGATACGGACTTCGCGGTTCGTCACAAGACCAGTTTTGCAGCTCTCCACCGCCACATCGGGCTCGATTATTTCGGCATTGACTGCGCCGAACTCCCCGACGGGCGCCTGCTGGTGTTCGAGCTCGATGTCGCGATGGTGGTCCACAATATGGATGATCCGGCCATCTATCCCTACAAGCAGGTCGCCATGCGCAAGCTGTTCGACGGCTTCGTCGATGCGGTTTGCGGCAAGGCTGGCGCCACGCTCGCGGCCGCTTCGTAGAGGCCACTGAAGCAGCAAGCGACAAAAAAGGAAAACCGCGCCTTTGGCAGGCGCGGTTGACTTCTTGTTCAGGAATTTCGACCGGCGCGCGGCGCCGACGCTTCCGATTAACGGAAGAGCGACAGGATCGACTGCGTCGAAGAGTTGGCGATCGACAGGGACTGGACGGCCAGCTGCTGCTGCGTCTGCAGAGCGGACAGCTTGCTCGATTCCTGTTCCATGTTGGCGTCAACCAGCTTGCCAACGCCCGATTCGATCGAGTCGGAGAGCGAAGAGGCGAAGCTCGTCTGCAGGTCGATGCGAGCCGAGATCGAGCCAAGCTTCGAACCCATGCTGGTCAGGGCGTTCAGAGCGGTCTGAACCATGTTGAGGGAGGTGGAGATCTGGCCGCCGGTCATGCCGGTGATGTCAAGGCTGAAGACCGAGTAAGTGCCGGTCACGGTGCCGAGAATGCCAGACGTCGTGTCGATAGAACCGGTCGCGGTTGCGCCGAACAGAACGTTGCCGGTTGCGCCGGAGTTGAACGCGTAGGACGTCGTGCTGACCGAAACGGTGCCGTTGGTGCCACGGATGAAGGAGGCAACAACCGAAGCGGAGTCGCCGCCCTTGGCTACGACCCAGTTTTCGCCGTTGAACGAAGCCGACTGGGCAACGCTCTGCAGCTGCTGCTGCAGCTGGCCGATTTCTTCCTGGATGGACGACTTGTCGACCGAGCCTTCCATGGCGGTGACGAGCTTGTCCTTGATCTGGCCGACGACGTCGATGGCGCTGGTGACGGCGGTGGTTGCGGTATCGACCTTGGCGGCGCCGAGGCCGAGAGCGTCGGAAACGGCGCCGATGGCGCTGTCGTCGGACTTCATGCTGGTGGCGATCGACCAGTAAGCAGCGTTGTCGGAAGCCTTGGAGATGCGCAGGCCGGACGAAACGGCGCTCTGTGTGTTCTGCAGATCGGAGCCGATGCTGCGCAGTGTCTGGAGAGCAGCCATTGCGGCGTTGTTGGTAAGAATGCTCGTCATGATATTTTGCCCCTTTGGCAGTGGTTAAATAAGGGACATTCCGGACCAAAAACCGGTAACGGCATTCAGCATCATGCCTGTTAACCAAATCCGTTAAGGTTAACTCGCCGTTTCGATGGTCCTAAGAAACAGCAATATAGTTAAGAAAAGCTGAACCGTGTTAGGCCTGAAAATATAAAAAAAACCGCGCCTTAGATAGGCGCGGTTAACTTCCTGTTTAGGAATTTCGATCAGCGGGTAGCTGACGCTTCCGATTAACGGAAGAGCGACAGGATCGACTGCGTCGAAGAGTTGGCGATCGACAGGGACTGGATGGCCAGCTGCTGCTGCGTCTGCAGAGCGGACAGCTTGCTCGATTCCTGTTCCATGTTGGCGTCAACCAGCTTGCCAACGCCCGATTCGATGGAGCTGGAGAGCGAAGAGGCGAAGCTCGTCTGCAGGTCGATGCGGCTGGAGATCGAGCCAAGCTTCGAACCCATGCTGGTCAACGAGTTCAGAGCGGTCTGAACCATGTTGAGGGAGGTGGAGATCTGGCCGGAGGTCATGCCGGTGATGTCAAGGCTGAAGACCGAGTAGGAACCGGTCTTGGTGCCGAGAATGCCCGACGTCGTGTCGATCGAACCGGATGCGGTTGCGCCGAACAGAACGTTGCCGGTTGCGCCGGAGTTGAACGCGTAGGACGTCGTGCTGACCGAAACGGTGCCGTTGGTGCCACGGATGAAGGAGGCAACAACCGAAGCGGAGTCGCCGCTTTTGGCCATGACCCAGTTTTCGCCGTTGAACGAAGCCGACTGGGCAACGCTCTGCAGCTGCTGCTGCAGCTGGCCGATTTCTTCCTGGATGGACGACTTGTCGACCGAGCCTTCCATGGCGGTGACGAGCTTGTCC
>Ga0207695_10002272_pt1 | contig 28787 bp, 17 predicted proteins | sample KBSC54metaG_FD_184354 | JGI IMG/M metagenome (GOLD analysis project Ga0207695, IMG submission 184354) | Corn rhizosphere microbial communities from Kellogg Biological Station, Michigan, USA - KBS C5-4 metaG (SPAdes) (version 2) | ecosystem: Host-associated > Plants > Roots > Rhizosphere > Soil...
TCAGGCTTCAGATTCGCCACCTGGGGCAACGCACCCGGCGCGGGTCGCGTATCGCCGTACGCCACCATGTTGCGGATCGCGGCCCTGGCTTTCTCGATATCGCTGGGCGCGGAAGCCCGGTAGGTTCGCATCGCCGCGTAGCGGCCGCCGTTGCCCACCGCAGTCACCAGTTGGTTGTAGACATAAAATGTGTATCCGAACTGGAAGGTACCCGCCAGGCACCCTACCATCACCGCCGCGGAAGCCGCCAGCTCGATCAGCGCATGTCCGCGCTGGTTCGCGCGCCTCATCATTCGGCTATTTCTCACTCCACAAGCCTCACAGGTTTGGCGGCGGCGACACTGTGCGCCGGAACGGTGAATACCGCCGGACCGCCAACCGCCCGAAGAAAGGTGATTTCGACCTGATTGTCGGGCGCAGTCACACGAGCCCAACTTTGTTTGTCGGCGCTGAACTCCACCACCACCCCGCTGAACGCTTTGGTCCCCAGGTTCCAGCGCATCGGTAATCTCCCGACGGCCTGGCGAGCGCGAACCAGTCCCGCGTCGGTCCCGTCGAGTTTCGACGCGGCGGCCATGGCGGCGGCGTCAGTGAAGACCTGCGCTTCGTTGCGGGCGATGTAGATGCGGCCGAGGTCGAAGGCCAGACCCATCACGGCCAGCATAAGCACCATCGCCACGGACATTGCGATCAGTACAAAGCCCTGTTCGCTATTGTGCCTGCGTACACGCATCTCTGCGAAAAGATCGGCAGAAACGCCTGGTTTATTTAAGAGTGTCTATTTAGGCGTCTCTATTTAGGCGTGTACGGGTTGGGCGATGGGCGCGGGACGCCGCGCCCGGATCAGCAGAACCGCGCCGGCGGTGGCCAGCCCGATCGCGATCCACTGCGTAATCGACAGAGGCAGACCGAACGGCAGCGCCTGCTCATGATTGCGTGTGAATTCGATAAAGAACCGCAGTACGGAACTGAGCAGCAGGTACAATCCGATGATCTGGCCGGGAGCGTGCTGCCGTCCGAATCGCCAATAGAGGAATCCGAACACCAGGGCTTCCGACCCGGACTCATAGAGTTGGGCAGGGTGCAATGCGATTTCCAGCGGAACTCCCGTGAGCGCGTAGGCCGCCGGATCGTGAAACTTTACCGCCCAGGGAACCTTGGTTTCGATTCCCCAACAGCATCCGGCGGCGAAGCAACCCACCTTGCCGATCGCATGGCCCAGCGCGAGCCCCGGAGCGAATGCGTCCGAGGTGCCCAGCAGTGGCAATCGCTGCTTGCGCATGTAAAGGATCGCGGTCACCAGCGCGAGGATGAGTCCGCCCTGGAAAACGCCGGCGGCCTGTAGTGTCGCCAGCGAGAAAATGTCGCCGGGATCCGCCATGTAGCGATGCCAATCGAACACAATCATCAGGATCTTGGCGCCGAGCATCCCTGCCAGAGCTACGTACACCGCCAGGTTCGTGATCAGCTCGGGGTTCAGGCCGCTGCGGCGGGCCAGCTTCACCGTGATCCAGAGCCCGGCCAGGAAGGCCAGCGCAACCATGACGCCGTAGGTCGGAAGGTAAAAGCTTCCGATGGAGATGAGCTTCGGGAGCATTCTGCTTCTAGGTTATCATTAGCCCAGATTAACCAAAACTGTCACTCGAGCTTCTGAAGTAATCAGCCGCAAGGATCGCGACCCCGACTACCAACCCGAGCGACCCTAGCATCTCAACCAGCCACAAATGGTCGATCAAGGAACGAGGTTTCCGCTCGCTCGCTTCGAATCTGGCCTTCCAGTCCTTTTCCATCTGTAGCCAAAGACGACACAGCCAGCATACTTGTTCATTAAACTGTGGGGGCAGGTTTTCAACCTACCCGCCGATTTTGAATCGGCGCCGGACGGTTACAAACCCGCTTGCCGGATACAACCCTGCCCCACAAGTGCTAAAATTGGCAATAGAAGGACTTCCGTGCGATTCGGGCGACTCATCCTGGCAAGTTTAGCTCCGCTGATCGGCCTCTCGGCCCTCACGGCGGTCATGGCGACCGGGCCGGTCGTATCGAAGGAGCAGAAGTCGAATTCCCTGACGCGTCTGCTGCTTTCGGTGGTGACGCCGATGGCCGAATCGACGGTCTTGAATGTCCAGGCGGAGCGGCCGTCGCCGCAAGCCGTCCTGCCAATCGCGGCCTTGTCTGACACTCCCCTGCGGCATTCGGTCTGGATGGTATCAAGCCAGACTGTAGTTCCCTTCTCCCCCCGATCGCAACATCTCTCCCAACTTCGCTGCTGAAAAACCATCAACTCGCAACCTGACCCGTATTTTCACCTTTAACAATTAGTCTTTAACAATTAGTCTTTAACAACGGGAGGCTCAATTATGGACTTCGAGCTAATGATGGGCAAGATTTTCGGCACCAAGCACGAGCGCGAAATCAAGGCGGCGCGCCCGCTGATCGCGGCCATCAACGATATGGAAGGGCGGATCCAGGAGCTGTCGGATGAGGAACTGGCCGCGCAGACGGTCACATTCAAGGAGCAGATCGCGCAGGGCGCCACGCTCGACGATATCCTGATTCCGGCGTTCGCGACGGTACGCGAGGCCGGCCGCCGCATTCTCAACATGCGGCATTTCGATGTCCAGTTAATCGGCGGCCTGGTCCTGCACCGCGGCAAGATAGCTGAAATGAAGACCGGCGAAGGCAAGACGCTGGTCGCCACGCTCCCGGTGTATCTGAACGCGCTTTCGGGGCTGGGCGTGCACGTGGTCACGGTCAACGATTACCTGGCCGAACGCGACTCGGCGTGGATGGGCCGGATCTACAAGGCTCTGGGATTGAGCGTCGGCGTCATCGTGCACGATCTGGACGATAATGAGCGCCGCAACAGCTACGCAGCCGACATCACCTACGGGACCAACAACGAATTCGGCTTCGATTATCTCCGCGACAACATGAAGTTCCGGATCGCCGAGTGCGTCCAGCGGACCATCGAACCCATATCCGTGCCGTCCGTTGACGGCAAGGGCACGCAGTTCAAGATGTTCAACTACGCGATCGTCGATGAAGTGGACTCGATCCTGATCGACGAAGCGCGGACACCGCTCATTATTTCCGGTCCCAGCGAGGAATCCACCGACAAGTACTACAAGATCAACCGCCTGATTCCCAGCCTGATTCGCGGCGAAGTGATCGAAGGCAAGGAGCCGGGCCAGAAGTGGACCACCGGTGATTACACCGTCGACGAACGCCATCGCAGCGTGGGGCTCACCGAGGAGGGGTCGCTCAAAATCGAGCGGCTGCTCGGCATGGGCAATCTGTATGAGGCCGCCAACATGGAGGTGAACCACCATGTGCAGCAGGCGCTCAAGGCCCACGTTTTGTTCCAGCGCGACAAAGACTACGTGGTGAAGGACGACGAAGTCATCATCGTGGATGAGTTCACGGGCCGCCTGATGCCGGGACGGCGCTGGTCGGACGGATTGCATCAGGCCGTGGAAGCAAAAGAAGGCGTGAAGATCCAGCGCGAAAACCAGACGCTGGCGACCATCACCTTCCAGAACTATTTCCGTATGTACAAAAAACTGGCCGGCATGACCGGTACGGCCGATACGGAAGCGGCGGAATTCGACAGTATCTATAAGTTGGATGTCACCCAGATCCCTACCAACCGCCCCCTGCAGCGCCTGGATTTCCAGGACATGGTGTATCGCACGGAAGAAGAAAAATTCCGCAACGCCGCCAAAGAGATTCAGCGAATTCACGCCACCGGGCAGCCCATCCTGGTGGGCACCGTGTCGGTCGAAAAATCGGAAAAGCTTTCGAAGATTCTGAGTAAGATGGGTGTCCGGCACGAAGTTTTGAACGCCAAGAATCACGAGCGCGAAGCGTTCCTGGTCGCTCAGGCAGGACGCAAAGGCGTGGTCACCGTATCGACCAACATGGCAGGCCGCGGTACCGATATTCTGCTGGGCGGCAACCCAGAGTTCATGACCAAGGAGCGGCTGCGCAAAGAAAATAAGGATCCGGACGTCATGCAGACCGCGGGAGTCGGATCGCCGGAACGCCAGGAGTGGGACGAGGTGTACTCCCGTTTTAAGGCGGAAACGCAGGAGGAACATGATGAGGTCGTCTCCCTAGGCGGCCTGCATATCTTGGGCACGGAGCGGCACGACTCCCGCCGCATCGACAATCAGCTGCGCGGACGTTCGGGACGGCAGGGAGATCCCGGATCGGCTCGGTTTTATCTTTCGCTGCAGGATGACCTGATGCGCATCTTCGGCGGGGAGCGCATGCAGAACCTGATGCTGCGGCTGGGCATGGAAGAAGACGTGCCCATCGAGAGCAAGATGATCACCAAGCGCATCGCGGCCGCCCAGAAGGCCGTGGAAGCGCAGAACTTCGCCGCCCGCAAACACATCATCGAATACGACGATGTGATGAACAAGCAGCGCCAGGCGGTGTATGGAATGCGTCGCGGGTTGATCGAAGGAGACGATCAGAAGGCTCGGATCAACGAAATCATCGAAGGCATCGTGGGCGGCTTTGTGGATGCGCGCCTGGGCGAAAAGACTCATCCCAGCGCGTATGACTGGACCGGCCTCGAGACCGATGTGCTTACGCAGTTCGGCGTAAAGATCCATACCGAGGATCTGATGAGCCTGGACCGCCGCCAGGCGGAAGAGGACATAATCGACCAGCTCAAGAAGAGGTATCAGGAAAAGGAAGACATGCTCGGCACGCCGCTGCTGCGCGAAACCGAACGCATGATCATGCTCAACGTCATCGACAACCAGTGGAAGGATCACTTGTTGTCCATGGATCATTTGAAGGAAGGCATCGGGCTGCGCGGCTACGGCCAGAAGGATCCACTGGTCGAGTACAAGAAAGAATCCTACGTGCTGTTCCAGGACATGATGGACCGCATCGAGGACGAGACCATCCGGTACCTGTTCTTTCTGCAGCGCGTCGAAGGTCCGGCGGACGCCAATGTTCCACATCCGGAATTGTGGAATGAGGAAGACGACGGCGGCGAAGAACCCGAAGCGGTCGGCGTGGCTTCGGGACCCGCCAGCGAACAGCGTCAGATCGAATCCCGCGCCGCGCAGAATTCGGTGCTGGACTTCACGCGGAAGATCGAGCGGAAGAAGGAAAAGGAACTGGCGGAGCTGCAATTCGTGGGCGGCGAAGGTTCGACCAAGAAACAGCCCGTGCTGGCCAAGAAGCAGGTCGGCCGCAACGATCCTTGCCCCTGCGGCAGCGGAAAGAAGTACAAAAAGTGCTGCGGAAGTTAGTCCTTTTCGTCGCGACCCTCCCGCTAGGCGCGGCGATATTGCCAGATAACCTCGGCGGCTTTGCCCGTGGCGAAACCAGGACTCTGGCGGCGCAGGATCCCAGTCTTTACCAGGAATTTGGAGTGGTGGCCGGCGAAGAGGCTCAATACACATCCGGACAGAAACGTTTTACCGCAACTGTCTGGAGGCTGCGCGATTCTACCGGTGCTTTGGCGCTTTTCGATGCGCAGCGGCCAGCCGACGCCACGCCTGCCAAGCTGACGGCTCTTTCGGTCCAGACACCCGATGGCGCCCTTTTGGCTTACGATAACTATGTTTTCCACCTGGCCGGGATCATCCCGGAACAAAAGGACCTCGATTTGGTTTTTTTGGGGCTCCCCCAGCGGGATAATGCTCCCCTCCCCGCCCTGGCCGCGAATCTCCCTAAGGACGGGCTGATTCCGAACTCTGAACGGTACATTCTGGGTCCGGCGTCCCTGGGCCGCTATGAGCCCAGGATCGCCCCGTCCCTGGCGGCCTTTCACTTGGGTACCGAGGCCCAGTTGGGCCGCTACAGAACGCCCAAGGGCGACCTGACCCTGGTCATTTTCAGCTACCCGACCCCCAACATTGCCCGCGAGCAGCAGGAAGGGTTCTCGAAACTGGGTGCTATCGCCAAACGGAGCGGTCCGCTGGTGGGTGTAATAGTACAGCCGGCCGACCTGGACGCCGCCGAACGTGTGCTGGCGGGGGTTCAGTATGCGGGACATCTCACTTTGAATGAAAAGGTTCCAGTGAATGAGGGCCTGTTCTTGTACAAGCTATTTCTCAATATCTTCGTTCTCTCGGGGGTATTGATTGGACTGAGCATCATTGTGGGAATAGGGTTCGGAGGTTTCCGAATTTTCCGCAGAAAGCTGGGAAAACCCGGCGATGACGACCTGATTCAGTTGCTGCGGATCGGGGATAAGTAAGCCTTGACGTTCCGCACCCTTAGACGGAAACAGGACCACGGCGGAATCCGAATTACAACAGTTTTTCCACAATCCACCCACTTCCGCGCTGCGTTAAAAGTACCACACAATCAATAACTTAAAGGCAGAATTGCACACACAGTTTTTTCCCTTGACTTCATCTGCTCCGCGCCCTAATATCGCAATCACAACCAGGTTTTGGCGGTTGCGAAACCGTCGGATCTGATTCTCCCATGTACATCGCCCCGCGACAGCGGGGAGGCGTGAATGCTCACCTTCGGGTGAGCATTTTCGTTTCGGAGCTTGTGACCCGGGGTACCATAAAATCGATGCAATCCTTGCCTGCTCTGGCCCAAAGTCTGACCGAATCGCTCCACTTGGAACGCCCTCCCGTCGCCATCTGTTTCGCCGACGCCGTTCCCGCCGGAGTCAAGCAGTTTACGGGCTCCGTTCCCGCCGGATGCCGTTTCTGGCAGGAGGCGCAAAGCGCGGTGTTCGCCACCGTGGCTCGCGATCACGACCTATGCGGCATCGGGACCTATACTCACAATCTGGAGGCCTCGCCCGCCGCGCAAAAGGATCTGGGCGACGCGCTGAAGGTATTCGCCGAGCTGGGCTACGTTCGCGAACAGGATATCCCGCTGATTCCGGTAGTGCGGAATCGTCCGCAAGTGGTGGTCTACGGTCCGCTGAGCCGGATTCCTCTGCGGCCCGATGTAGTGCTGCTGTTCGTGAATGCGGACCAGACGCTGGTGCTCTCGGAAGCATCGCAGCAACTGGATGGTGGACTTCCCCCGGCCATGGGACGCCCGGCCTGCGCGGTGGTTCCGCAAGCATTGAACACTAACCAGACGGCGCTCAGCCTGGGATGCTGCGGAGCACGCGCGTATCTGGACATCCTTACGCCGGGAGTCGCGATGTACGCTATTCCCGGCAAGAAACTCGCCGCATTCGCCGAGCGAGTGACGGCGCTCGCTTCCGCCAATGCCGTGCTGACGGCATTTCATACCTTACGACGCAAGGCCGTTGAAGCGGGCGAACATCCCAGCGTGCAGGAATCGCTGGCGGCGATGGGCTAAACGTAACGCTTCCTACCGCCGAAGTGTTAACATCACAAAAGATCCATCCACTTCGCGGAGAGGTGGCTGAGTGGTCGAAAGCAGCGGTTTGCTAAACCGTCGAACGGACTTAAATCTGTTCCGGGGGTTCGAATCCCCCCCTCTCCGCCAGAAACAAACTACGCGGCTTGAGTCTCTAAGGCCACAACTACGGATCCGGTATAGCGGATCGCCAACAGAGTTTGGTCGTCGGCCAGAAGGTCACTGCCGGTAAATTCGCGCACTGCGCGCAGGATTCGGTCGCGGATCTGGACCGGTCCAGCATTCAGGTTTGCCTCCACCGCGGCGATCAGACGATGCTCGCCGAATTCCTCGCCCCTGGCGTTCGCGGCTTCGATGATGCCGTCGGAATAGAGGACCAGCACGTCGCCTTGTTCCAGCCTTTCCTCGCCCTGTTCGAATCGGGCCTGTGGCAGTAGACCGAGGACGGGGCCTCCATCGCTAAGCCGCAACACACTCTTCCTGGAGGCGCGGAATAACAGCGGAGCGCAGTGTCCGCAATTCACGTAGTGCAGTAGTCCCGTGGGGGCGTCGAAGTATCCCCAGAACAGGCTGGCGAACCGCTCCTGCGAAGCTCGCTCGCACAGCAGGCGGTTAAGATGTACGGTGGCGGCGTTGTGATCGGCCGCCGAACGGGTCCAGTCGGCGGCGTGGGCCGTACCTTGAATCAGGCTGGCCAGCATAGCCGCGGGAACGTCCTTGCCGGATACATCTCCGACCACGAAGGCCGCGCCTGTCTCGGTCATGCCCTCCCGGCGCAGCTCGAAGACGTCATAAAAATCCCCGCTGACATTGGAAGCAGGCATCCACTCCGCGGCAAGCTCAAAATCTCTCGGTGAAGAGTTCGCCGCCGGAAGCAGCCCGCGCTGCACTTGGCTGGCGATCTGGATCTGGCGTTCGACGCGGCGCGCCGAGAGATGCGAGCGGAAGCGCACCGCCAGCACGACCAGAGCGCCGAGCAGCGCGCAGCCGCCGGAGACACCCAGGAGCAGCGTCCAGCGCGCGGGCCAAACCAGGATTCCCGCATTTTCGTAAGACGCCAGTTCGACGAATGTCATGCTTCCCAAACCGGGTTTGAGCGCGACTGTCCTGAAGGACTCCACGGAGGCATGCGAGGGAAGATGGATCGGAAACGCTTCCACCACCACCTTGCCGGCGCTGGTATCGCGAACGGCAAACACCGGCCGGCGTTCGCGGATGCGCGATGCGACGTAATCGACAGTAAACGCCGGGGCCGCGGCGGAGCCCGAGCGCGCGATCACCGTACCTTCGCGATCGAGCATCTGCGCCCAGGCCAGGGTGCCCTTGCTCTCCCGCACAACCTGTTTCAGTACGCCGCTCAATGCGGCGGCGCTGGGCTTCTGGACATGCACCAGCTGGTCCAGGGCCGTCATCTGGCGGGCCATCTCGCGCCGCGTATTAAACAGAGCGTTGGCGCGCGAGGAGATGACGTAATTGATCACGCTGCTTGCCAGAAGCAGGATGGCGAGACCAGCGCCTGTCAGCATCCATAGGCGAAACCAATTTTTCGAGTGTCTGTCCATACCAGTGAGACGACCGCTCCGGCGTCAAGGTGTGAGGGGCTTAACCTTCTTAACGGATGTTTGGCAGAGACTTAACGCGACGGACTATGCCGTAAAGCGATAACCCACGCCCCGGACGGTATGAATATATTGCGGACTTTGAGGATTGTCTTCAAGCTTTTGCCGCAGCCAAGCCACGTGCACATCGATGGTCCGGGAGGAGATCTCGGCTTGATACTCCCACACGTTCTGGAGCAGTTCGTCGCGCGACACCACCGTACCGCGCCGATCGATCAGATAGCGGAGAAGCTGTAATTCCTTGGCGGCCAGAGTCACGGGCTCGCCTTTTTTGTGGACTTGGCCGAGTGCAAAATCAGCGCTCACATTGCCGAACTCAAACTGCGCCACGGGGATCCGTTTTTTCTTGGGCACGCGCCGCAGCAGCGACTCGACGCGGGCCAGAAGTTCGGAAGGATCGAAGGGCTTGGCCAGATAATCATCGGCGCCGAGTTTCAGGCCCACCACGCGATCCGTCACGTGGGTTTTCGCCGTAAGCATGATAATCGCGGTATCGCAGCCCTTCTGGCGCAGCTCGCGGCACACGTCGAAGCCGCTCTTGCCTGGCAGCATCACGTCCAGAATGACCACATCGTACTCGCCGGTGCCCGCTTTGGCGAGGCCGGTGAGCCCGTCCATGGCGGTATCCACCTGGTAGCCTTCCGCCTCCAGAAGATCGGTGACGGTGAGGCTGAGGCCGGGCTCGTCCTCAACCAAGAGAAGGCGCGAGTTCATCCTGATGTCCCGCCGCGGCGGCCGGGATTCGCACGATAAACGTGGATCCGGCGCCCAGCTCACTCTCCAGACTCACGGTCCCGCCATGAGCCTCGACGATCCTTTTCACCAGGTGCAGACCGAGTCCAGTGCCGTGAATCTGGTCCTGCACGGCTTTTCGTCCGCGGAAAAAAGCATCGAACACGTGCTTCTGCTCCTCCGGAGGAATTCCGGAGCCATGATCGGTGACGCGAATTTCGACCTCCGGCGTCTTACCGCCCATGACGCTGGGCACACTGCGCGCGGAGATCGCGACCGCTTGCTGGCCCGCCACGCCGCCATACCTGGCCGCGTTCGCTAAGAGATTTTGCAGCGCATGACGCAGCGCCATGGAATCTCCGGCGATCGGAGGCAGCCCCGGCTCGATGTGCGTCCGCACCTCACACAGAGCGTCTTCGAGCATGCCTTTGCTGGATTGCAGAGTCGCCTCGATCAAGCCCGCGACGGCAAGAGGCTGCCGTTCCTGCACCACGCGGCCGGCCTTGGCGCTAGCGAAGCGCAGGACCTGTTCGACGATCGCGCCCAGCCGTTCACTCTCCTGCTGGATCAGCGCGCCGTAACGCTCCACCTGCGTTGGATTCGAGGCCACCTTGCCCCGCAAGTTGAACGCGGCCGTTCGAATCACGGTCAGCGGCGTGCGCAGCTCATGCGAGACGCCGGCGACAAATTCCATTTCCGCTTCAGCCAATTGCTGCGCTCTTCGCGAAAGTTGCGCGAGCGCGGCGCCGGTGGCCAACAGCAGAAGCAGGATGCCTCCGGAAACCGCCAGGTTACGGCGGCGTGCACTGGCCACGATGGTGTCCAGCGAACCATTTCGCAGCCATACCGAGAGCAACCAGCGGCCTCGACCGGTGTCGCTCGAGACGCCCCTGCCCTGCGCCGCCGGGGTAGGTCCAGGCCCGGGTCCGCGGCCGCGATTGGGCCGTGGGGGATCCAGCAGCGTAACGCTCGCTTGCGCCTGGGCGGTGGATGCGTGGCCCGAGTCGGTCGCAAAGATCACCTCGGAAGGATTCGCGCGGGAAACAACTTCAACGCGATACTGCGAGCGGAAATCGTCCTGCAGATATTGCGACAGCAACTCCGGCAGGATCACGCTGCCGGCGCGCTGGCGGTCGACATCCAGCAGCAGCCAGTCCTGTTCGAGTGGACGTCCGGGGCCGGGATCGGGCTGGCGAAACCGGGGCACATCGATCAATGTCGAGATCTCCGTTCGGAGCGGACCGTTTGTCCGCCCGACCAGGCGCGCGGCCATGAAGTCTTTCGCCGTCAGCCAATCCGAAGGCCATTCCACCGGCTCCAAGTCACCTGTGTCCGCATTAAATATGCGCAGCACCAGCCGGGCATTTTCCTGACTCACGACGGCGATACGCCGAAACAGACGCGGATGTGCGGCCGAGGCGTGCCACTCGCGATAGCGGTTTTCGTATGCTTTCAGCCGGCCCATATCCTGAACCAGTTGATCGCCGGGCTGAAGCGCTTCGGCAGCCGTGTTCAGCTCGGCGTTGAAGGCATTACTCATCTTGTTGGCCGCGGCCTGGAGATCACTCAGGCGCTGTTTTTGCTCGTTGACGCTGATCTCACCAATCCAGTTGTATTGCAGGACGGCCAGGACGCAGACCAACCCCACCAGGAGGGCCATGAACAGCCACAGTACGGGCGCGCGGCGACGGATCTGATCAGGGTCCATCCACTACTACCATAAGCGAGCCGCCGGAGCGACGCTGATAAGGCTCGGTAAAACATAGGTTAAGAATGTTAAAGAAAGAGTGCGGAAGCGCAATGATAAACTTCTTCTTAAGGGGAGGTCTCCGGAAAATGAGAACACATCGGATCTGGCATCTAGGCGCAGTCGCGTTAGCCATCGCATGTTTGCTTGGAACGATCGCCCCGGCGCAGCAGGCGAAGGGTAAATCGCACACGCTGGAAGGAAAGGTAGAAGGCGTGCTGACCGACAGGCTTACGGTGAACCACGGCAAAGTCCCCGGCTACATGGATGCCATGACCATGCCGTACAAAGTGGACAACCCCGATATCCTCAAGAAGGTCAAAGTCGGCGACCGGATTAGCGCGACAGTCTACGATGGCGATTTCACGCTGCATGACATCCACGTGGTGCCGCCGCAGGATAAGTCTAAGAAGAAATAGCCGCGATTAGGGCAAGGCAAAGACGTATATCTGTTCGTTGTTGGACGGATTCGGATCGGTAATCCCGAGGCCGCCCGAAGCCGTGATCGCAACATACTGCTTACCGCCTTTCCCCGAATAGGTGACGGGCGTGGCGATCGCGTCGTATTCGAGCTTAACCTCCCATAGCAGCTTCCCGGTTTTCGAATCGAAGGCGTGAAAGCGCTTATCGTTGGTCGCGCCGATGAATACCAGGCCGCCGGCGGTGGCGATCGATCCGCCGCCATTCACGCGTCCGGTGTTCTTCTTTCCGTCCGGCAGTTCATCCGTGACTCCGAACACGATGCTCCAGGCGAAGTCGCCGGTGTTGGCGTCCACCGCCATCAAGTGTCCCCATGGCGGCTTCTGGCACGGCCAGGAAGACGAGCCCATCAAAGCACCGTTCGCATCCGTCTTGCGATCCCAGAATTTCGAAGGAACCGGCGCGCCGTACGCACTGCGCTGGTCATAGGGAACGCGGGCATTGTCTGGCATTTTTTCGATCCAGCCGATACTGGCGTAATCGGACGTGTTGACGAAAACGTAGTTATCCCGAGGATCGGCGGACATGCCGCCCCAGTCGGTTCCGCCGATCGCGCCGGGAAAAATGACGCTGGAAATCGGCGGCGCACCGGGTGCGCGATAGACCCATGGAGTAAAGGGACCTTGGTTCACCAGTGGCCCGCTCTTCTCAGCCAGCTCCGCGCAGGCCTTGGCGTGGGCTTCGTTGGTGTCGGCGGCCGTGACCAGTTCGGTGGCCGGATCGAATGAATGCCGCGCGAGCTCCGGAGGCTTCACTGGAATCGGCTGGGTGGGCGAGGTATGCTCGCCGGGAACCTTGCTCTGCGCCACCGGCTTTTCGTCGATGCCGAACACCGGTTCACCGGTCAGGCGGTTGAGGATGTACATGTATCCGACCTTGCCGGTCTGGGCCAGCGCTGGGATCTTCTTTCCCTTTACCGTGAGGTCAAGCAGGACCGGGGCCGGAGGCAGATCCATATCCCACAAATCATGATGAACCGCCTGAAAGTACCACTTCATCTTTCCGGTGTTAATATCAAGAGCCACAATGGAGTTTCCAAACAGATCATTGCCCTGACGGTCGAATCCATAGAAGTCGCTGGCGGGGCTGCCGAAGGTGGTGTAGAGGGTGTCTGTCTTCTCGTCCACGGTCATGAAGAAGCCCCAGTTGTTAGCTCCCGTGCGATCTTTCCATTCGTCCCCGGTCCACGCTTCGTGTCCAGGCTCACCGGGCCTGGGGATGGAGTGAAACTCCCACTTTTTTGCTCCGGTGCGCGCGTCATAAGCGCGCGTATCGCCTGGCAGGCCTGTAGCCGGCTGCTCCGGCACATTGGCGCCGACAAAGAGCGTGTTCTTATATGTCGTCGGAGGCGAGTTGTAGGGGACCACCAGGTCGACCTCGCCTTCCTTGCCAAAGCCGGGATCGATTTTGCCCGTACGGGCATTGAGCCCGATCATGCGGCGTCCGGCGGTAAAGATGACACGCGGCGGATTTTCCCTATCGCCCGGCCAATACGTTACCCCGCGGGAGGAAGGGTTGCCGCCCATGACTTCGTACTTCCAAATCTCCTTGCCGGTATCGGGATCGAGCGCCAGCACGCGATTGCCGGCGGTGATGTACATCACTCCATTGACGACAATGGGCGTGACCTGGGAATAACCGCCGATTCCGCCGCCGCGGCCCGCGCGATTCCGCTCCGCCTCGGTGCGGAGCTGATAGGTCCACGCAATCTTGAGCTTGGCGACATTGCCGGTGGTGATCTGCTTGAGCGGAGAAAAACGGGTACTCGCCGAGTCGCGCCCGTAGCGGGGCCAGTCGCCGGGAGCTGGAGACTGCGCGAAAACGGGCGCCAGCAAAAAGAGAACGCAGCAGGAACGTATCATAAGAAATCTCAACGCAGCTCTAAGGGAGCGCGAACACGTAGATACCTTGATTCTGCGCTCCGGGTGGGCCGCCACGCCCGCCGCGTCCGCCACCTCCGCCAGTCGCGGCGACAATCGCCACATACTGTTTGCCGTTCTTGCCCATAAAGGTCATGGGGACAGCGGTCGCAGTGTAGTCGAGCTTAGTGGCCCACAGCTCCTTGCCGGTCTTCGAATCGAACGCCCGGAAGCGATTGTCCGAGGTGGCGCCGACGAATACGAGTCCGCCCGCGGTAACAATGGGACCGGCAGTGTTCGTGGCGCCGGTGTTCTGCTTCCCTTCCGGCAGCGAGTCGGTGACGCCCAAGGGAACTTCCCAGGCGAAATCGCCGGTAGCGGCGTTGACCGCGATCAGACGGCCCCATGGCGGTTTAAAGCACGGATAGTTGCCGATCTGCTTGCCATCGGCATCGTGCGCGGGAGCGCTGAAGCTCCCGAGACCCTTGGGCGCGCTGCGAATGTATGGCTCGATTCCATCTTTATTGCCCGCGACGTATTTAGGATTCGTCTGCATCCAGCCGACCGCCGGAGATTCCTTGGTGTTCACGAAAATGTATCCTAGCTTCGGATCGGTGGCGGTGCCTCCCCAATTCGCGCCGCCGGTAAATCCCGGAAAGATGATCGCGGGTTTCGAATCCGATCCTTCCGCGTGATACGGGAACGGAGTGAATGGGCCCGAGTTATACAAGCCGGTTCGCTCCCACAGTTCCAGACACGCCTTGGCGTGGTCCGGCGTGGTGTCGGCGGCGGTCACGATATCGTCCTTGGTCAGGCTGGTGCGCGAGATCGCCGGCGGCTTTAACGGAAACGGCTGGGTAGGATAAGACACTTCTCCCGGCACATCCGATTTCGCCACGGGACGTTCCTCGACGCCATACACCGGCTCGCCAGTGACGCGATTCAGGATGAACATGTAGCCCGACTTGCCCACCTGCGCAAGTGCCGGAATTATTTTGCCGTCTTTTCTGATGTCGATTAAACCAGGCGCGGGCGGCAGATTGTAGTCCCACAGCTCGTGATGAACGGTCTGGAAATACCACTTCATCTTTCCGGTGTTAGCGTCGAGCGCGACCAGCGTGTTGCCGAACAGATTCGCGCCGGGACGATCGCCGCCATAGATGTTCGCACCCGGGCCGCTAACGGGGATGTAGAGAATGCCGCGCTCTTCGTCGACCGTGAGCGCGAAGGCCCACACATTATTGCCCGTACGGTTCTGCCAGGTGCCCTTGGCCCAGGTATCGTTGCCGACCTCGCCGTCGCGCGGGATCGTATGGAACGTCCAAAGTTCCTTGCCGGTGCGAACGTCGTAAGCGTGCTGCTCGGGAATCTGCCCGCCGGCCTGATCGAGCTGCGGAGCGATGTGCCGCTCACCGGGTCCATAGAAATTCGTGCCGACGAATAGCAGGTTCTTATAAATGGTGGGCGTGCCGGCGTAGGGCACTTCCAGGTCGACCGAGCCTTCCTTGCCGAAGCCCGGATCCACTTTGCCGCTGCGCGCGTTCAGCGCCATCATCTTGCGGCCGGTGGTGAAGATGATGCGCGGCGGATTGTTGCGGTCTCCCGGCCAGTAGGAAACGCCGCGGAAAGACGCCAGCCCTTTGTCGGGAACCTCATAGGTCCATAATTCCTTGCCGGTTTCCGGCTCGAGTGCCACCACACGATCGCCGGACGGCGAGTACATCACACCGTTGACGACGATGGGCGTGATCTCCTGGTACAGCTCGCTGGGGCTTTGTCCGCTGATGGTTTTCCCTTCTCGGTTGAAGCGATACTGCCAGGCCTTGGTGAGCTTGGCGACGTTGGCGGTGTCGATCTGCTTCAGCGGCGAGTAACGCGTGCCGGCCAGATCGCGGTTGAACATGGGCCAATCGCGGTCGGCCTGGGATTGGGCGAACAATGTGGGCACGATGGCGATAACTGCGAGGTAACGGAATCGCATTATGTTATTAGAATAACTGCAATCTTTGACGGCGACCCAGAGCCGGCGAGCCAGGAAGCCTGCTTAAGGATTGCGGGTTCGACGGCTCCCGGCACATCCATACCGACAAATGTCTGTGCATTCGGTCGAGACTCAGAGCCAATCACGAATTTTGCGATCCGATGACCGCGACTATGGAACGGCTCGTTTCAGTTCAGATCGGCGACGACTTCTCACGATCACAGGCTCGGCCGCCGTCGAGGTGACGGTGAAACCAGACTTAGCCCGAATGCCGCCAATCGCATTCGATCTGGTGCGCGGTTGGGTACTCATGGGTTCGCAAGATGGCCGAGCCTACTGTTCGGACGTACGCACGGCTCAACGTACTGCAATATGACCTACGGTAGTGCGAATGCGATCACTGCGCCGCCCACCACCCCGGCCACGTATTGTTTACCGTTCTTGCCCTCATAGGTCATCGGATTCGCGCCCATGCTCGCGTCCATCTTCACTTCCCAGAGCTGCTTGCCGGTCTTGGATTCGAAGGCCCGGAAGCGGCTGTCGCTGGAGGGAGCAAACAGTAAACCGCCCGCGGTGGCTGTGGGTCCGGCGCCGTTAACCGCGCCGACATTTTGCTTGCCTTCGGGCAGACGTTCGTTTATTCCCAGGACCACCTGCCAGGCGATATCGCCGGTATTGGCGTTGATCGCGTACAGGTGTCCCCATGGCGGTTTGTAGCAGGGCATACCCATGACGGAGAAACCGCTGTACGGACCCGGCCCCGAGATGCTCCCGCGATCGTAGGGCTGGGGCGATCCATTGCCGCTGCCGTAGTTGCCGCCTTCCACTTTCTTCTCTATCCAACCTGAGAGCGCAGTGTCGTTGGTCGCGACGAACACGTATCCCATGGTGGGGTCGGCTGATGTGCCGCCCCAATTGGGCGAGCCCACGCCCGGCAATTGCAGCGCGCTTTTTGGCGGTGCGCCCGCTTCATGGAACGGGAACGGAGTGAACGGACCCTGATTGAAATAATTCCCTTTCTCGAACAGCTCCTTGCATGCAGCCGCATGCTCTGGCGTGGTGTCGGCGGCGGTTACTAAATCCTTGTCTTTATCGAAGCTGTTGCGAGTCAGTGGCGGAGGCTTCACCGGGAAGGGTTGCGTGGGCGAATACCACTCGCCCGGAACGTCACCTTTCGGAACCGGCCGTTCCTCCACGCCGTAAATCGGCTTGCCAGTCTCCCGATTCAGAATAAACATCAGCGCGTTCTTGCTGACTAGAGCCATGGCTGGGATTTTGCGGCCGTTCTGCGTCACATCGAACAGGCTGGGCGCGGCGGGAAGATCGGTGTCCCAAAGGTCGTGGTGAACCACCTGGAAATACCACTTCATCTTGCCGGTATTGGCGTCCAACGCCACGATGGAGTTGGCGTAGAGATTCGCACCTGGGCGATCGCCGCCCCAGTAGTTGCCCGCGGCACTGCCGAACGGCATGTAGATCAGATCGCGGGCTTCATCCACGGTGAGATACCAGCCCCACACATTGACGCCGGCGCGCTTCTTCCAGCCGTCATCGAGCCAGGTATTGTGGCCGGGGTCGCCGGGCTGCGCGATGGATTTGAAATCCCACAGTTTCAATCCGTTGCGGACGTCGTACACACGCGTGTCGCCGCTAGGTCCGTCGGTACTCTCGCCATTGTTGAGGCCCAGCATCACCAGGTTCTTATAGACGTACGGAGCGCCGCCCCAGTTGATCCCGATCTCGACTGTGCCCTCGTTGCCGAAGCCCGGATCAACCTTGCCGGTGTTGGCATTCAGCGCCATCATCTTGCTTCCGGTAGTGAACAGAATACGCGGCGGATTGTCTGTATCGCCGGGCCAATACCCGACAGCCCGGTTCCCGACCGCGCCCGGCGCGTTGTACGTCCACACCTCTTTGCCCGAATCCGCTTCGAGCGCGATCACACGGGGGCCCGCCGGAACATACATCACTCCGTTTACGACGATGGGCGTGACTTCGCCGCCAATTCCGCCGGCGCCCGCTCGACCGCCGCCCTTACCCTTCCCGTCCACCGCGCCTTTTCCTTGGCCCGGCACGCCCTTTCCCTGCCCCGCTCCTCTTCCCGGATTAGCAGAGGGTGGAGGAGCCGGCGGGCGATACGTCCAGGCCTGAGTGAGCTGCGCGACGTTGTTCGTATTGATCTGCGTTAGGGGCGAGAAACGATCGCTGGTCAGATCGCGGCTATAGAGCGGCCAATCGCCCGCAGGGATGCTGGTCTGCTTTGCCGCAGCCTTGTTACCTTTGCCTTTACCTTGCTGCGCCGGGTTTTGCTGAGTAAAGCCCACTTGTACAAGCAGAGCCGACAGCAAGGCGACGCCGGCTACTGCGAATATCCACGACTTACGCATCAACGGAAATCCTCCTGCAGATTCACAATCCAACCAACTATATCATTCCGCCCTGAACTAGAATGTGAATCGCGCAACCATCGTGCCCGCGCGAGGATTGGAGCCCGCTCCGTTAGTGGTGCTGCTGAAACCGAAGCCGCCGCTCAGCAATCCGGTGGTCGGGAAATAGGTGGTCGTGAGCGCGGCATTTGTCGAGTTGTTACCAGCCGGGCTGGGCAGCGAATAGCGGTTGAGGATGTTGGTGAACTCGGCGCGAATCTGAAGGTTCATCTTTCCCTGCTCTCCGATTCGGAAGGCGCGGCCGATACTCAGGTTTTCGGCCGGCCGGCGCGGCTGGCGGTAGTCGCTGTAGTAGGCGGCCGACGTGCCGAACTGGCCGGCAGGCGGGTCCACCCAGGCGTTAGGATTGAGGGTCAACGTTTTGGTGGGATCGAAGCAGTGGCAGTTCAGATCCTGCAGGAACAGGGGCTGTCCAGGAACCCGATTTGCAAATGTGGGCCGGAACAAGACCGAATTGAGCGCGTTGTTAGCTGCCGGAACGCGAATCGGGAGGCCCGACCCGTAGCGCAGGACGGCACCGATCACCCAATCCCGTGCGGCCCAGGAGACACCATGCATCAGCTTGTTGCTCGAACCCAGAGTGGGCGTGGTGTAATTTCCGGCGATGACCAGCAGCAAGGGCTGGTCGTAACCGGAAAGGTACTTGTTCTGCTGCCGGTTCATGATGTCGTTCACCTGGACGCTGACTGCCTGGAAGAAGGAGAAATCCTCCTCGGCCCCCAGGACCTGCTGTTTCTGCCAGCTAAAGGAACCGGTCATGTCCAGACCATGCGAATAGCGTTTGGTCACGGTGGTTTGCAGGGCGTTGTACCAGGTGTGTCCCAGAGGCGCATAATGCCAGTTGTTCAAGCTGCCGAACTGCGGATAGGGCCGGATCGCCTGCGCGACCGTAGAGCTGGTCGGGAAGCTGGAATAGGGCAGTTTTCCGAATCCGCGAGAGATGGCCTTAGCGTTGGTGATGGGAAGAGAGAGCAGAGCGCGATCATCGGCGTTATTGATGTCCAGACCAAAAGCGGACAGCCGTTCCGGTGTGAGGATATTGGGATTGATCAGGAATGGCGCATTCCACCATACCCCCGTGTTGCCCAAATAGGTAACGTCCACTACGATGTTTCGGCCAAGCTCACGCTGGATTCCGACGCTCCATTGCAGCTGCCTGGCCGGTCGCCCGGCGTTTTGATCGAACAACTGCGAAGGTGACGCCGTGGTGCCCGGCAGCGGAATCTGGCCGCCGGAGAAATTCGGCCAGGCGATCTTGTACGGCAGACCATCCGCCATGAGATAAGCCGGATCGCCGTAAGAAGAAGTGGTGTAGATCTTCTGCGATCCCGTGGAGAGCGAAAGGCTGTTGTTGTCGTCCGGCTTGAAGTAGGAAACGCCGGCGCCCACGCGCAATACGGTTTTCGGCAGCATCTGGTAGGCGATGCCGATGCGCGGACCAAAGGCCCATGGATAGTTCTTCGCGAAATTACAATTGCAGCGGCCGTCGCCGTAGCCCTCGAAAATCAGATCGCCAGGCAGGCCGCCCACGCTCGGATTGGGCGTATTGGGGCCGAAAATGCCGTACCGGCCGTATTGTTCTTTCAAGTAGGTCTGGAAGTCGTAACGCAATCCATAATCGAGCGTAAGCTTGCGCGTCACTTTCCAGGTGTCCTGCACGAAGCCGGAAATTCCGTGGCTTCCCAGGCGGGTTTTCGTGGGGATGGCCGCGTAGCCGTTGTCCACCCGGCCCATAAGGAAGCTGGCGTAGTTAAACCCTACGGTTCCTCCCGAAAGGGCTACGCCATTCAACGATGGAAGTCCGGTCTCATTGGGGCTGAAGGTGAGCCATCCATCCGCGTAGGTCTGGTTATAAGCGACATAACCGTTGAAAATCGCTTCGCCCCCGAACTTATAAGTGTGGTTGTTGTGCACCCAGGTGAGGCTGATATTCGCAGTCGGCTTGGTGTAATGCAAAGTGACCGCGTTGCCGGGGCCCATGCCGGGACCGCCGCCCTTGCTGGTGCTGCTGATGCCCCCGATCACCGGGAACAAATTGGTGGACGTGCCTTTTAACCCGATTTCCTTCACCGGATCGAATGGCGGAGGCGTTTGAACCTGGATCGGATACAGAATCCCAACACCCATGTGAAGCAGCAGCGTCGGCGTGATGGTGGTGTCGAAATTCAGCCGGACCGTGTGCGCCGTGTTGGTCTGGGGCGTGCCGCCAATAGGGTCAGGCAGGCCGTTATGGTTCGGCGTGCTGGTGTTGTTGTAGGACCAGAACCCGGATAACTTCATTTTCGAGCTGAGCGAATAGTCGATCTTTATCGATGGGACGTAGGTCAGCCGCGTGTTGGTATACACCGGATGGTAATTGCTGATCAGATCGAGGGTGTCGGCTTTTGGAATCAGCGACTGAATCTTCAGCGCCACGGGATCCTGCTGAGCCAGCGGAACGGTATTATTCACGAAGAGGTCGCGATACCGCAGCCCGTTGACGAGTTTGTCCGAAGCAGGATCGTAAATGGTGTTTTCCATAATCGACCGGCCGAACTGGTCCGTTCCGAGCTTCCGATTGGTCAGCGCCTGTTGGAAATTTCCCGTGAGATAGGCCGCCGTCGGAACTGTCAGCGCTGTGGTCGAAGTGATTGTGGTCTGGCGGAACTGCTCGTAGTTGAAAAAGAAAAACGCCTTGTCGTGGCCGTCATAGACTTTGGGAATATCAATTGGGCCGCCCAGATTGAATCCATAGTCGTAGCGGCGCTGGCGATTGCGGAGATGCTCCCCGCTGCCGTTGTCAGTGTTCGGAGTGCCGGCGTTGAGCGCCTCATTCACGGCGTACAAGTAGGCGCCGCCGTGAAGCTGGTTGTTTCCGGAGCGCATGGTCACGTTGAACAAGCCGCCTCCGGCTTGCCCGAACTCAGCGGAATAGTTGCTGGTCTGAATCGCGAATTCCTGAATCGCGTCCACGCTCGGCGCGGCCACCGACTGACCTGCGGAATAACTGTAGGTCGCGTCCTGTCCATCGATCCGCAGCGACTGGGTATTGCTGGGCGTGCCATTCAGCCGCAAGTTGGAATCCGCCGTGAAATTGCTGCTGCCGGGAAGAAGCTGGACCACGGAGTACGGATTGCGGATACCGGCCGTTCCCGCGCCCGCGCCGATCGAAAGCACCGGCAGACTGTTCAGCGTGCTGGTAGTGACGTTGTGGCTCAACTCGCCGCTTTCGGTCTTGAGCAGCGGGGTGACGTCGCTTACCGTGACCGAGTCGCTAGTCGCTCCCACCTCCAGTGTCACGTCGACACGAACGGTTTGGGTGACCTGCAGGACGATGTTTTGCCGGACGTACTGCTTGAAGCCCGGCACAGTGACCGACAACTGGTAGGTGCCGGTGGGCAACTGCGCGAGCGTAAAGTTACCCGTGGCGGAGGCTCCCGCCTGGTATATAGCTCCGGTCTCTACGTTCTTGGCTTCTACCGGCGCGTTAGGAACCACTGCACCAGCCGGATCAGCAACCGTTCCGGTAATCGTGCCACGATCGCTCTGACCGAAGGCAGACATTCCAAGTACAACTACAAAGGCAGCTCTTGCCACGAAGCGCATGGTTACCCCCAACAGCAGATTTGAAAAAGCCGTAAGATGGTGAACCGGAATTTATTCGACGGTAACCTCGCTTCTGAAAGACCTGACGTAGTATACGCCGGGCTTGCATGCAGGTCAATACTCAACTGCGATTTTTTAAGAACGGGCGGGTCTAACGCTGCGGAGGCGCTGGAAGAATCTCGAGCATCAAGCCGTTGGGATCGCGCAGAAGGACGATCTTGTTTGCGCCGATGGTCACGGGCTCGCCCTTTGCCGATACAGTCTCGCCGCCCGCCGCCTTCCAGGCTTGGGCGACTGCGTCCACGTCACGCACGCGTAGTTGAAGGATCGGCTGCCCCGGGTCCTGGGTGTGGGTCTTGATAGGCTGGCGATCGATGTCCTTGAACTCGAGGAAGGCCATCGAAACTTTTGTGCCCGGGATCTGGGCGACGCTGCGCTTAAATTGTGCGCCGGGCGTTCCGGCCGTATCCATCAGCAGCTTGTTGCCATCGAATGCTGTCGCCGCCTGCGGCTCGAAGCCGAGAACTTCTTTGTACAGGCGCATGGTCTTGTCGGTATCCCCCACCATGATTTCGAAACTCCCGCCGATCACGTTGGAGGTTGCGGGCGCAGTAGTTTCCGGAGCCGGCGCGCGCTGCGAAAGCTCAATGAAGAATCCGTCCGGGTCCTGGAGAAAAATCGTCTTTCCGCCTCCCTGCATGGCGGCCGGCACTCCGCTAAGGGTCTGGATGCGGCCTTGCGATTTCTTCACGCGAGCCACGATTGCATCGACGTCGCGAACGCTCAGGATCAATGTCGCAGAGCCGGGATCCTGAAAACGCGGATGAACCGGCTTGCGGTCGATGTCTTTGTACTCGATCAGTTCTACCCCCAAAGCCGATCCAGGGACCTTGAAGGTGGTCGCACGGGACTGCGCGCCGGGTGTATTGCCCAGACTCATGATGGCTGGATTTCCGCTGAAAGCTCCGGGCTGCCCGGACATCTCCAGGCCGATGACGTCGCGATAGAACTCGATCGCACGATCGGTGCTGGCTACGATGTGGCTGAAATTCCCTACGCCGGCGACCGGGCTCTGAGCGGCGAGGGAGCCGGCCAGCAGCGCGGCGACGCCAAACATCCCAATGTGGTACATGCGCCCTCCAGCGCACATGCTATCAGACCTCGAACGGCTAACGACGCCCGGCTAACGAGTGGTTCCGCGTTCGATCAGCTTGAGCTGAACCGTGGGCGTGGTGCTTGCGTCCACTTTGGCGGACGCGGACTGGCTCTCAAACGGCTGGCGGTAATCGCGATCCATCCACGCGTTGGTCTCGACTTCTTCCCAGGCGAAAATCTTGTAGTCGCCGGGTGGCAGACCGTGCAAGGTGAAATTTCCCATGGCATCGGTGGCCACCAGTTTGTTCATGTCGCGGCGCAGGGATCCGGAGGCCGGCACAGCCGTGACTTGCACGCTGGCGGCCGGCTCGCCGCGCGAGTTCTGGACACTTCCGGTAACATCGCCCGCGGTGGGAGCCAGCACTACTTCGATTTGCCCTCCACCGTAGTTGAGATCGAGCGCCGCGTCGGGTATCTCGCGTCCGGCCAGTTTCACCGACTTCAGATAGTAGCCGTCGGGCAGACTGCTGGCCTCGACGGTATACGCTTCCGCGGCCAGCGTAGCTTGAAAGGTTCCGTCATCGTTCAGTTGGACTTGACCGTTGCGGCCCGGACCTCCCGGGCCGGGGTCCGACGGAGTGAATGTCAACCGCAAGGAACTCAAGCGCACGTTCGGTTGCGTGCTAGCCACGGTGACAACACCGGAAAGAGCCAGCGGCGGCTGGAGCCGGACAGCGACGTTATTTATATCTCCGTTCGCGACGTCCACCGGAACGCGCGCGGTGAGACGCTGCTGGGCGGGACCTGCACTTTGGGCGACGATGGTATACGATCCCGGCGGAACCGCGGCAAACTCGAAGCTTCCGTCGGCATACACCTGCGCGCCTCCGATTTGCCGGCCGCCTTCGCCGTTGCGCGGGGTAAGCGACAGGATAATACCTGTACCGCCGGGCGCAAACCCGTTATCCGCCCCCCTGCCCCTCGCCTTCTGCTTCGCCGCGTCGGCAGCAGGAGCCTGTGGAAGACCGGCCACCGATCCGGCCACGCGGTGAAAGCGCGCCTTCAGCAAACGGATATCGATTCCGCGGACTTCGCTTCCGGCCACCAGATCCAGCGGCGATGCGCCGGTTGGCTCAGTCAGGTTGGGGTAATAGGTGGTGACGTAATCTTCAACCACTTCTTCCGATCCGACGCGCCCACCGCCCGCGATCTGGCGGCCACCACGCCCGCCGCCTCCTCCGCGTCCGCCTCCGTCCAACAACGCTTGAAGCGCACTGCGCCGCGCCGTGGCGCTCACATAATACCGGCCCGGGGAGAGATTGGCGATTCGGAATTCGCCCAGATCGTTAGTGGACCCGTTCTGCGCCTGCGTGAGCTGCCGCCGTCCGCGCGGGTAGGTGTAGTGCCACACGGCGATATTGACCGACTGGACCGGATCGCCGTCCTCGTCGAAAACATGTCCCGCGATGACGCTTTGAGGCGTGAGCTTCAGTTCGATCCCGCTGGTGTTCTTGTCCGAAACGACTTCGAGGATTCGCGTTTGCCCGCCGGGGGTGCTGAGAGTTTCGCGGACATACCCGATTCGTTCGCCGGTGAGCGCGTAATTGCCTTGATCCACCGCTGGAAACCGAAAACTACCGTCAGCGGCGCTGGTGGTCACATAACTTCCACCGCCGCGTCCGTTGGGGCGCAGGGTCAATGAGACTTTCCGCAGGGGCTCGCCGGTGGTGCTCATCGCGCGGCCTTCGACCGCTCCTGGCGGCAGGGTGACCGCAGGGGTGCCTTGTCCATTCGGCGCCGGACCGACGGCCTCTGGTCCGCTGGTTCCTTGCCGGAGCGGAACTGGACCACGGGGATTTTGCCCTCTCCCGCCTTGCCCCCATAGCAGGATCGCCGTGGCGAGCATGGCGCAGATAGCTGAAGAAATTTTGAATGCCTTCACTTAGGACTATTGACGCGGAAGACACGCCAGGGGGTTGCTTTGCGCCGGATCTTGACCAGAGAAAATAATCATGATAATCTCTATCTACAATGTCCAGTTTACCTCGCAAACTGTGCCCTTGTTGGACCTTTCAAGCTCACTAACCCTATCTATTTCTGCGGTTCAGGCGTAAGAGGAAAGGTTCCCCATGAAGATTCTAGTTTTAGTGATTTCCCTGGCAGTCCTTACTGTCACTGGTTTCGCTCAGAGCGGCTCGAGCATCATTTCGGGCAGCATCAAAGATCTAACGGGCGCAGTGATTCCCGGAGCGAAGGTAAAGATCCTCAACCAAGCGACCGGCGTGGCGGCGGACGTCATCTCGAACGATCAAGGCCTCTACCGGGCCGCATCGCTGGTTCCAGGAAGCTACCGCTTGGAAGTCAGCATGGCGGGGTTCGACCGCCTGGTACGCGGGCCGGTGGTTGTGGATGTCGGCCAGGTCCTGGCACTGGATCTGACACTGCAGGTCGGCCAAAGCAACCAGACCATCACGGTGAGCGAAGCGGCGCCCCTGGTCGAATCCCAATCATCGAACGTGTCGCAGCTGGTGAATCAGCAGATGCTGATCGCGCTGCCGCTTCCGAGCCGTACCGCCTCCTCACTCGCGGTGCTTGCGCCGGGCGTGGTGATGATCGATGCAGGAAACGGAACCGCCGAGAATTATCCGGTATTTAGCGTCGCGGGTGGCCGGGCGCGCAACCAGAGTTTCGTACTGGACGGCGGCAACGTATCGAACGCGGTGGGGCTGACGCGTCCCCAGCAGCTTACCAGCCTGCCGGTAGACGCGATGCAGGAATTTCGTGTGATCTCCAACAACTATTCCGCTGAATACGGCCATTCGACGGGCGGCATCGTGACTATGTCGACGCGCTCCGGCACCAACGAATATCACGGCAGCTTGTTTGAGTCACTGCAAAATAACGATCTGAACGCCCGCAACTTCTTTGCGCAAACCCGGCCACCAGTTCGCCTGAACCAATTTGGTGGATCCTTGGGTGGTCCGATCCAGAAGGACAAAACCCATTTTTTCGTGACCTGGGAGCAGACCCGCCAGTTAAGCAGCGACACCGTTACCTCCACGGTTCCCACGTTGTCAAACCGCACCGGAGACTTTTCCGACATCGCGAACACCATCTATGATCCGGCTACCAGCCCGCGTGTTCCGTTTGCCGGCAACAGGATTCCACTGACGCGGCTGGACCCGGTAGCGCTGGCCGCGCTGGACTTCTTTCCTACACCGAATCTTCCCGGCCTCGCCAATAATTTTGTCGGGAGTAGTGCGAATAACCTGCATCGGGACATCGTGGTGGGACGCCTGGATCACCACTTCAGCTCTTCGGACACTGTGTCGGCGCGGTATTACATCAACGACGCCAATACATACAACACCGGGACCTATGGAATCCCTGTGTCCGACCCGCTGGCGGATATCACTGACGTGCGGGTGCAAAGCTTTCTGGTCGCGCATACGCACACCTTCGGTCCTACGCTCGCGAACGATCTGCGATATACCTACCTGCGCCGCAAGTTTCTGGATACTCGTCCGGGCTTCGGCGACGATCTGGCCGCGAAGATCGGTCTGGGCGGTGTCAGCGACGCAGCTTTTCCAGCCTTCACCATTCCGGGCTATGGCGTCCCGGCCGGAATTACATCGGGAAATGTCGCCGTACCGACCACGGGCGCGACGTTTGGAAATCCCACCGCTGTGGCCCGTACGCAGACCCCGATTATCGACCAGCAAATCCAGGACTCGCTCTCCTGGTATCGCGGGAAGCATGCCTTCAAGTTTGGTGTGGAAGCCCGCTTCGGCGCCAACGATGAAATTCGCGACCGAGGTTCGGCCGGAAATTTCTCCTTCTCCCCGCAGGGGACGGGTTTAGGGAGCGCCGGAGGAAATGGTTTCGCCACCTTCCTTCTTGGCGACGCATACTCGGCGAACATTCAGGTCTCCGATAAGATCCCTTCGCGTGCCTCTTACGCGGGGCTTTACGTTCAGGACGACTGGCGCATCACCGACCGGCTGACGATTAACGCCGGCCTGCGCTACGACGTGGAGCTACCGCGCAGGGTGATCGGCAACAAGCAGAATTCATTCGATCCGCTGGCGATCAATCCCGTGTCGAGCACTCCCGGCGTAGTAACATTCGCGGGTGTGAACGGAACCCCGGAGCGGGCCTTCGCCACGGACTGGAACAACCTCGGGCCGCGGCTGGGTTTTGCCTATCGCTTGCCCGGCAAGAGCGAGACCGTGTTCCGCGGCGGAGCCGGAATCTTCTATGGACCGACCGTAAGCAACACCATCGGCGACGTGGCTTCCCTGGGTTTCTCCACTTCGGCCAGCTATACCGTTCAGCAATTCGACACGGTGATCCAGCTTAAGAATGGATTCCCGGCATACTCGCGCCCGGCCCTGACCCCTGGATTCGGAGCAGTGCCGCTTGGGCAGACTCCGAATACTTCGGTAGCGTTCTTCAATCCCGACCAGGTGGCTCCCACCTCCTACCAGTACAATTTCGGCATCCAGCGCGAGATCGCCAAGGACCTGGTGCTGGAAGCCGGGTACATCGGAAATACCAGCCATCATCTGACCGCGAACGATTTCCAACTCAATCAGGTGGCGCCCGAGGAGATGGTCTTGGGCGGAGGACAGGCGCGCCGTCCCTTCCCGCAATTCAACAGCGTTACGTGGATCAACCCTTCGATTGGTAACTCGACCTATAACGCCGGGTTCATCCGGGCCGAAAAGCGCTTCGGGCGAGGCGTGTCGTTCCTGGCTCACTACACTGTTTCAAAATTCCTAGATGATGTCGAGTCGGCTAACGAGTTCGGGACGACCGGCAGCTACATGGACTCCTATCGCCGTTACCTGGACAAAGGCTTAAGCGGCAGCGATGTTCCGCACCATCTTGTAATCACGCTCCTCTATGAGGTGCCCAAGTTCAAAGGCAATCGGATCGTCGCTGGAGCCCTGAGCGGATGGAAGGTGGGTGCGCTGGAGACGATTGAATCGGGTCCGGCATTCACCGTGGTCACGGCCACCAACCAGACCAACGCCTTCCCGGCGGGCACCCAGCGGCCGAATCTGCTGAGCGACCCGGTATTGCCATCGGATCAGCAAACGGTGGCACGTTGGTTCGACACCTCGGCCTTCGCGAACCCGGCTCCATTGACCTTCGGCGACTCCCCCCGGTCGGTGTTGCGGGGAGCTGCGATTCTTACCACCGACGCTACCTTGGAGAAGAGCTTCTTCCTAACCGAACGATGGAAGCTGGACGTGCGGGCCGAGGCGTACAATCTTCTGAATCACACCAACTTCAACATCCCGGGATTCACGTTGGGCGCTGCGGATTTTGGCACCGTGTCCACCGCACGCCCTTCGCGGACGGTGCAGCTAGCGGCCCGGCTGGGTTTTTAAGGCCGGACTCTAACCCGGCAGCTCAGGAAGGGAGTGGCGATACCGGCCCGCGAAAATATCCGCGAACAGGGCGACTGTCTCCTCATGAACCCGCCCGTTATCGGCCAGAATGTGCGGGCCGCTCAAGTCGAGCGGCTCGCCGTGCATGTCGGTGCAACGGCCTCCAGCCTCATGGATCAGTAGAACGCCCGCCGCGATGTCCCAGGGATGCAGGCTGAACTCCCAGAACAGGTCGAGCCGTCCGCAGGCGACATATGCCAGATCGAGTGCCGCTGCGCCGGGACGGCGCACCCCATGCGATAGCATCGAGAGCTGGTAAAAGAAGTGCACGTTGAGGTTCTGGTGGCGCCTGCGGGATGGAAAGCCAGTGGCCACCAGCGCATCCTCTATGCGATTCACGGGGGAAACATGAATCCGCTGGCCGTTCAGGAACGCACCGGCGCCTCGCTCGGCCGTGAAGTACTCATTGCGCGTGGGATCGGCGATCACGCCCGCGATTAATTCACCTTCGCGCTCCAGG
>Ga0207695_10002274_pt1 | contig 28782 bp, 22 predicted proteins | sample KBSC54metaG_FD_184354 | JGI IMG/M metagenome (GOLD analysis project Ga0207695, IMG submission 184354) | Corn rhizosphere microbial communities from Kellogg Biological Station, Michigan, USA - KBS C5-4 metaG (SPAdes) (version 2) | ecosystem: Host-associated > Plants > Roots > Rhizosphere > Soil...
CACGTTCACCGAACGCGACGACACCCGCGCCGCGCCCGTCATGATCGTCAACCAGCGGTTCGCGCGCCTATACTTCCCCGGTCAGAATCCGCTCGGCAAACACATCAAAGCCGACCTGGGCGACGGCGTGGTCAAATCGCCCATGCGCGAAGTGGTCGGCGTGGTCGGCGACGTCAAGCGCCGCGATCTGACGGACGAGACCGAACCGCAGTTCTACCTGCCGTACGCGCAGGCCGTGATCACCTCGCCCGCGCTGTGCATTCGGACGGTCGGAGATCCCCGCCAGCTCATCGGGCCGCTGCGCGCCCTGCTCACCAGGCTGGACCCGGAGATCCCGCTCTATCGCGTCGCCACCATGGAGGACTCGGTCACCAAAGCTACCGCCCAGCCGTGGTTTCAAACCCTGCTGGTCAGTTGTTTCGCCGCCATGGCCCTGCTGCTCTCGGCCGTCGGACTCTACTCCGTGCTGTCGTACATGGTGGCCCAGCGCGCCCGCGAAATCGGGCTGCGCATGGCGCTCGGCGCGCAACGCACCGGCGTCCTGACCTGGATCCTGCGCCGCGGACTCGCCCTCACCGCGGCCGGCATCGTCGTCGGCCTGGCGGCGTCCGCGGTGGTCACGCGCTCGCTCGCCGCCAGCGGCATGCTGTATCGCGTGGAGCCGTTCGACGTGCCCACGCTGGCCGGAGTGACGATCATCCTGGCCGCCGTTTCCGCCGCCGCCAGCGCCTTCCCCGCGTGGCGCGCCGCCCGCCTCGACCCTATGCGAATATTGAGAGACCAATAGTCGAGGAGGGGATAATGTCTCCAAGAACGCTGCCTGCAGTGACGGTGCGCGCCGCTACGCCGGACGATGCTCCGCTGTGCGGCCAGATCTGCTATCAGGCATTCCTAACGATCAACCAGGCTCACGGATTCCCGTGCGATTTTCCCGGACCCGAAGCCGCGATCGGCATTCTCACCGGCATGTTCTCCGATCCCGGATTCTACTGCGTGGTCGCCGAGAGCGACGGCCGCGTCGTGGGCAGCAACTGCCTGGACGAGCGGTCGATCATCTCGGGCGTCGGCCCGATCACGGTCGATCCCAGCGCGCAGAATCGCGGCGTCGGACGGAAACTGATGGACGCGGTCATGGATCGCGCCCGCGAGCAGAGGGCCGCCGGCGTGCGACTCGTGCAGGCGGCATTCCATACCAGGTCGCTGTCGCTTTACGCCGGATTGGGCTTCGAGATCCGCGAACCCCTCGCCTGCATGCAGGGCAGGACGAAACAGCGCGAGGTCGCCGGCTGCAAAGTTCGCCCCGCCACGGGACACGATGTCGAGGCGTGCAATGCGCTGTCGCACCGGGTCCACGGCTTCGACCGCGCCCGCGAGTTACACGTCGCGCTGCACCACGGCACCGCCATGGTCGTCGAACGCGATGGCCGCATCACCGGCTATTCCAATGTGCTCGCGTTTTTCGGCCATGCCGTGGCCGAAACGACGACGGACCTGCAGGCCCTCATCGCCTCCGCCGACTCCTTCGGCGGCGCCGGCATCCTCGTCCCGACGCGCAACAGCGGCCTGTTTCAGTGGTCCCTGTCGCAAGGTCTCCGCGTCGTCCAGCCGATGACCCTGATGAGCACCGGCCTCTACAACGCCCCGGCCGGCGCATTCCTGCCGTCGATCTTGTATTAGGTGGTTGGCGCACACGCGTGGCGAAAGTGGGGATTCGATTGTCAAAGAACAGCAGCGGTTAACGGGGGAGGGCCGACGATTTAGGGGCGTCTACTCCTCCAAATCGTCGAAATCTGCGTCGCGGCGGCCGATGTCCGAGAGGAATTGGCTTTGTTCCGTCGGGTAGGATCGAGGGGGGATGCAGGCGGCACGCTGCGCTTTGACGCGAGCGGCCTGTAGGCGTTGAAGTTCCTTGGTGATCTGGCGAATGGAGGTTTCCAGGCGATGGATCATGCGACCGACGCGGTCCAGGAGAGGGGATTTCGCTTCGAGGACATTGCCCAGGTTGGCGCCGTCTCGCATCGCGTCCTCCCAGATTTGAGCCTCGGCATTTTGGAGACGGTTGAGACGCCAGAGGGTGGTGGTGAGTTGGTCGACGCATTGCTGCTCGGCGGTGTCCTGGGGAGACCAGGTGTCCAGTTGAAATTCTTTGAACGCTTCGAATTCCTCGGGATCTTCGCCGGGAATGATCAGCGACTCGGCATGAATGCCGTATTTGATGGCGTTGTGGCGAACGGCGGATTTTGTCTCGGGCGTGGCAGGCCCGGTGGACAGGAGCGCATTGGCGCGATTGGCGGTGATCTGTGCTGGTGAAGCCATGTTGGTTGTTCCGGTCTTTCTCCCGGAACTCCAATCTAACTGGCGAGGGGGCTGGACTCCGAAATTCGGATCTGGAAATCCTTGATTCCGTTCGGAAAAAGTTTCGGCGAAATGTGTCAATGAACTGGACGCGCCATCTGGCGCTATAATGAACGACAGATGGCGGAAGATCTCCAGGCCGTGATCGCGGAATTGGGAGGCGAGAAGGTTTTGGGCCGTGCTCTGCGCACTGATAACGACCTTCGCTCGGCGATTCGCGAGGGCTTCCCGCAAAGCGTTGTAGGAAGCGTGATGAATGCTGCCGGTTTGACGCTGAAGGAGCTCTCGACAACTCTCGACCTTTCGCCGCGCAGTTTGCAGCGGCGACGGCATCAGGGCCGCCTGGCGCGCTACGAATCCGACCGTCTGTATCGTCTGGCGCGTATTGTCGCTCTCGCGAAGCGATACATCGGAGACGAGGACACGGCAACGCGGTGGCTCAAGCGGCCGAACCGGGCGCTCGGCGGCGACATCCCGCTCGGACTGATCGACACTGAACCGGGTGCGCGAGCGGTGGAGAATGTCCTCGGCAGAATCGCATTCGGCGGCGTGAGTTGATCCGGGTCTACAGACTCGTTCGGAAGGCTTACTCAAAGACGCCGTTCGATGGGGAGGGGTCCTTTCGATTTGGAGGACGTTGGTCGAGTCCCGGCACACGCATCGGGTACGCCGCGGAACATCTGTCGCTGGCGATGGTGGAATATTTTGTCCACATCGATGCGAACGATGCGCCAAAGGATTTGGCCGTCGCCGCCGTCGACATTCCGGATGGAGTTTCCCGCGTTTTCCTGACAGCGCGCGAACTGCCTTCCAACTGGCGGCAGGTTCCCGCTCCGCCGGGTCTTGCCGCGATCGGGGATGCGTTTGCCGAACAAGGTAAGACTGCGGTGCTCGTGCTTCCCTCCGCACTGGCGCCATCCGAATCGAATTGGCTCATCAATCCGCTGCATCCGGAATTCGCGAAAATCAAGAGGCGGCCGGCGGAGCCGTTTGAGTATGATGCTCGGTTCTTTGCGTGAGCCGCTAAAGCATCGCCAGCGGCGCGTCCCCGGCAGGCGCCGGAAAGGCCCGATCGATCGCCGCCACGTCGTCCGGCGCTAGTTCCCACCCGGCGCCGCCCGCGTTCTCCCGCGTATGCTCCGGATCGCCCGCCTTCGGAATCGTAAACGTCCCCGGCAACCGCGTCAGGAAGTTCAAGATGACCTGCCGCACCGTCCGCCCGTGCCGCGCCGCGACCTCCGCCAGCACCTTCCCGCCCACCGACTCCGGACCCGGAAATGCCGACCGTCCAAACGGCGTGTACCCGACCACCGCGATCTGCTGTTCCTGGCAATAAGGAATCAGCTTCTGCTCGATGCCCCGCTCGCGCAAGTGGTACAGCACCTGATTCGCCGCCAGCCGGTGGTGGCGCAAACCCGCCTGCGCCGCCCGGACCTGCTCCACGTCGAAATTGCTCACCCCAGCGAAGCGAATCAGGCCGTCGTCGATGAGCTTGCCCATGGCCCGCATGGTCTGCGTCAGCGGATGGCTGCTCTCCCAATGCAGCAGGTACAGGTCGAGGTGGTCCGTCCCCAGCCGCTGCAAACTCCGCTCGCACGCGCGCAGCGTCCCCTCGTAGGTCGCATTCGACGGCAGGACTTTGCTGGCCAGGAACACCTCCTCGCGCCGGCCCGCGATGGCCTTCCCGGTCAACACCTCGGCCCGCCCGCTGCCGTACATTTCGGCCGTATCCACGTGCGTGAGCCCCAGCTCCAGTCCCGCTTGCAGGGCCTGCACGGCGCGCGTTTCCTTCTCGCGGGCGCCTTCGATCTCCCACGTACCCTGGCCAATCAGCGCCACTTCCATTCCGGTCGAACCAAAAACTCGTCGAGTCACACCCTTATTATGCGTCGCCACCCGAAAAAGTTGAGAGGAATTCCCGGCTGCGGCCACTGTTAACGTATGCCGCGGTCCCTGCTGTGGCTTCTCCTCTGCGCACTTCCGGCGGCTGCCGCTCCCCAGCCCACCACCACCGTGCTGACTCAGGTCTCCGGAACTCCGGTGTACGGCTCGACGCTCAGCTTCCGCGCGGCCGTGGACGCGCAACTGGGCAGCGTGACCTTCGTGGTGGACGGCCAGGTGCTGGCGCCCGTCACCCTGGACGGCCGCGGGTACGCCTTCCTCGATTACACTTTCGCTCCCGGCCCGCATACCGTCGCCGCGAACTACAGCGGAAGTACCGGAGTCTACCTGGCATCGACCGCCACAGCCCTGACGCTCGACATCGCGAAATCGACCCCGGCAGTCACCCTGTCGAATACCGCCGCCCAGATCGGCCAGCCGGTGGCGCTGACCGCGGCCGTCGTTCCACCCGGCGCCGGATTGGCCGGCGGTAAAGTGGCTTTCGCTTCCGCCGGTGTGCCGATTGCCGAATGCGCCGCCGTGCAGGTGCAATACCGGACGGCGGTGTGCAATACCCGATTCGCCGCGCTGGGCTCGCTGCTCATTACCGCGCAATACCTCGGCGACGACAATACGAACACGGCCACCGGCACCGGCCAGGTCACCGTCGGCAAGGCGGTCGCCGGAGTGTACCTTGCCAGCGCGCCCGATCCGGCGGTATGGGGCACATCTGCCACGGTGAACGCGCTCGTGCTCGGCGCCGATAACGTCGCGGCTCCCACCGGCACCGTCACGTTTTCGACGGGCGGAAAAACGGTCGGCACCTCGCCGCTGGCAGCCGACTCACGGGCTTCACTGATCGCCGATTACGCCGTCGGCGCCTACCAGGTCACGGCCGTCTACAACGGTGACGCCAACTACCTGACGGCATCGCCGGTCGTCCTGAAGTTCGCGGTCGGCGAGGCTCCCACCGTTCTGACCGTGTCCTCCGACCCGGCGCAGGTCTCCCAGCCCACCAATCTGCGCGCCTCCGTCGCGCTCGTCTCCGGGACCGGCGCCATTGGCGGCACGGTCGACTTCCTCATCGATGGCAAACCGTTCTGCACCGGCCTGCCGGTCGCCGGCGGCAAGGTGTCCTGCCCCGCCAGCTTTCCGTCACTAGCCACTCATACTCTGGCCGCGAACTATAGCGGCGATGTGAACACGCTGCCTAGCACCGCGTCAATTGCCGTGACGGTCGGAAAGGCCGTGCCCGCGGTTTACCTCGCGTCCACCCCGTCTTCGCCCGTCTTCGGGCAGGATGTCTGGCTCGATGCACTCGTACTCGGAGCCGGCGGCCTGCCCGCCCCGTCCGGTTCCATCGCCTTCACCGACGGCGGCCGGACCCTGACGACCGTTCCGGTCGGAACGGACGGGCGCGCCGCTTTCACCGCGACCCTGGCCGCCGGGACCCACACGATCGCGGCCACCTATTCGGGCGATGCCAGTTATCAGACCGCATCGGCCACCGCCCGCACGGTCACCGTAGCGAAGGCCGCGACCGCGACCACCTTGACCGCCCTCACCGGTGGTCCGTTCACCGCGAGCATCACTGTCAGCAAGCCGGGCTTCGGTACCCCGACCGGCGCCGTCCAGTTCCGCAACGGATCGACGACCGTGGGCAGCGCTCCCGTCACCGCGCAGGGCTCCGTCTTCACCGCGACCCTGGCGCAATCGAACGCCACCGGCACCATCACCGCCGTCTACACCGGCGACGCCAACTTCGCCGCCAGTACGTCCGATGCGGCGACCGTGTATCCGGTGCAGACCATCGTCACGCTGACCAGCGACCGCAACCCCGCCACCGCCGGGCAGTCCGTCGCCATTACCGCCGCTGTATCCGTGACGCCGCGCGCGCTCGCCGGTCCTCCCACCGGTAGCGTCGGTCTATTCGTGGACGGTAAGAGTGTGGAAACCGCCGCGCTCTCGGGCGGACAATCGATCTTCCACGCCACGCTCGCGCCAGGCACGCACGCCGTGTCCGCAACTTACTCCGGCGACGCCTCCTATCCCGGCTGCAGCGGCAGTCTGACGCAGATCGTCACGGCAGGCGCCTCCGCGCTCACGCTGGCCGGCAGCGCGCCGAGTTCCGTGTACGGGCAGCCCGTCACTTTCACGGCATCGCTGGCCGACCGGACCGCCGCCGGATTCGCCCACTTCGCCGATGCTGGAAACTCGCTCGGCAGTCTGCCGCTGGTCGACGGCGCCGCCTCCCTGACCGTCGTTCTACCCGCGGGAACGCACACCATCACCGCCGTATGGTCCGGCGACGGAACGTCCGCGCATGTGCTTCATACCATCGACAAGGCATCGACCGCAATCGCCCTAGCCGTCTTTAGCGATACCCTGGTCGCGACCGTCACCGCCGTAGCTCCCGGCGCCGGATCGCCGACCGGCACCCTGCGATTCCTCGATCCTGGCAGTGGAAACGTGCTGGCGACCGCCTCGCTCAAGGCATCCTCCGCTACCGTGGCATTGCCGACCACAGCCGATGCCGTAGTGGCGTCCTATTCCGGCGATTCGAATTTTCAGGGCGGCATCTCGCAAACACTCCCTCTGCTGGCCATCACCAACGCCGCCTCCTACGCGATCGGCAGCGTGGCGCCGGACGAACTCGTAACCATCTTTGCGCCGAGCCTGCCCGAGAGCGCGACCGTGAAAATCGTCGATACTCTCGGAACCGGCCACCCGGCGCCGCTGATATTCTTATCGGCAACACAGGCAAGTTTCTTTATACCTGCAAGCGTGCCATTCGGACCGGCTAGCCTTTTCGTCACCGGTCCGGGCCGCGTGCTGTCGACCCCGCTGACCGTCGAAGCCATCGCGCCAGGACTCTTCAGCGCCGCGCAGGCGATCACGGTCCACGCCGACGGCACGCGCGACGAGCCGCAGCCCACCACCGGGCCGGTCCACCTGAGCGAACCCGGCAGCAAAGTGTACCTCGTCCTCTACGGCACCGGGCTGCGGCACATGGGAACGGCGCCCCGCTGCACGGTCGGCGGCCGCGCCGCGACCATATTGTATGCAGGTCCGCAGGGCGAGATCGCGGGCCTCGATCAGGTGAATATCGAACTCCCGGCGAATCTCTCGGGCAGCGTCGCGGTGGTAGTCACGATCGACGGACACGAAACGAATGCGGTACTACTGCTGGTGGAGTAAACTCGGCACTTTTTTGTGAGATGTCAGACAATTTTTGCGCACTAGTAAGTAGATGACCTGCGACGTACTACCGTGCGACGAAGCTCAGCGCCTGCTCGCCGCCTGGGAATCCCGCGACACGGGCCTGCTGTCACTGGAATTGGATCGGATACTCGGCCTGCAACCGGGTTCTCCTGGATGCAGTGAGACGCAACGGCTGCAACTGCTGCAGGCCATCGCCGAGCAAATGAAGTCCCGGCCGGATGAAGCCCGGCCCCACCTGTGGCTCGGATTGCTGAATTATTTGGCAAACGACCGCAGGAAATTCGATTCGGTCCGATAAGCTTTTCGTGAGCCCACTACTGCGGAAAGCCGAAGAGATCCTGGACATCGCCATCGCCGGCGAAAATAGCGCGCCCGAATCCGCCATCGTGATCGACCGGCAGGGCGGCTTTCGCATGATCGACCCGGCCGGATGGTCTCTCTCCGGGCTGGCCGCGGAGTACGGCGCCGCTGCCGTCTATAAGATCGACCGTCGCGGCGATTCCGTCCGCGTGGAAGGGTGGGACGGGGTGGACCGCTGCCTGCTGCAACGGCCGCGCAAATCGGGTTTTCGGAGGTGGCCGGGATTTTGCCAAGAAGTAGCAGTAGGTTTCTTGCCGGCTTAAGCCGCGTGCTTGGGACCTTTCGTATCCCTGCGTTCGATACTTCCCGTACGGCGTGACAGCATCGCTCCCTCACGGTCGCGGCTCCGATATCGGATAGGTGCAGGGGACAGAGATACGGTTCCGAATGCAGGCGCGCGCCTTCGGCGCGTTCGCAGGCCGGAGCCCTGCGCTACATCGCGATGCAAGCAATTTCAGAAGTCCGCTATGATACCGGGATGAAGATTTCCCGGCGAACGTTCGCCCTCTCCATGGCCGCCGCGCCCACGGTACTTCGCGCACAGGGTGAAAGCCTGCGGGCCCGCGTCAAGATCGACACCGAGCGGACCATCGGCGATATCGACCCCAAGATCTACGGGAACTTCGTCGAGCACCTGGGCCGCTGCATCGAGGGTGGCATCTTCGACGAAAAATCGCCGCTCTCCGACGCCAGCGGCTTCCGCAAGGACGTCATGGACGCGGTCCGCAAGCTCAACGTCACGCAACTCCGCTGGCCGGGCGGCAATTTCTCGTCGAACTATCACTGGGCGGACGGCATCGGGCCGCGCGATCAGCGCCCGCCGCGGCTGGAGATGGCCTGGGGCACGGTGGAGAGCAACCGCTTCGGCACCCACGAATTTCTCAACTACGCGGAAACGTTGAAGACCGAGCCGTATATTTGCGCGAACCTCGGCACCGGGTCTTGGAACGAGGCGCAGCAGTGGGTGGAGTATTGCAATTCCAGGGAAGACACGGCCATGACGCGCCTGCGCAAGCAGAACGGCCGGGCCGCGCCGTGGAAGGTCACCTACTGGGGACTCGGCAACGAGATGGACGGCCCCTGGCAGATGGGCCATCGCAGCGCCGAGGAGTACGGCAAGTTCGCGCTGGAAGCCGCCAAGCTGATGAAGTGGACGGATCCCAGCGTGAAGCTGATCGCCGCCGGGTCGTCGAACTACAATCCCGGAAGCGATTGGACGGCGTGGAATCGGACCGTGCTGCAGTTCCTGAATCAACATGCCGACTACCTGTCGCTGCACATGTACGTGGGCAATCAGGCCGACGATTTCGGCGACTTCATGGCCTGCTCGGTGGAGTTGGACCAGCGCATCAAAACGGCGGAGGGCATTATCGACGCGGCGCTCTCGGGCCAGCCGGGCCAGCGCAAAATCTACATCGCGTGGGACGAGTGGAACGTCTGGTATCGGGCGCGCGGCAATCAGGAACGCGGCCGGCGCATTCTGGAGGAGCGCTACAATCTGGAGGACGCGCTCGTCGTGGCGACCTTCCTCAACACATTCGTCAATCACGCGCAGAGCGTGAAGATGGCGAACATGGCGCAACTGGTCAACGTCATCGCGCCCATCTTCACCAACGATCAGGGCCTCTTCCTGCAGACGATTTACCATCCGCTGCAGCTCTTCGCTAACAACACGCGCGGCAAGGCGCTGGACCTTTTTGTCGACAGTCCGAAATACAAATCGCGGCGCTTCGACGACGTGCCCTACCTGAATGCTTCGGCGGCTTACGACAACGGTTCGCTGGTTATCAATGTGGTCAACCGGCATAAGGATCAGGCCGTCGAGACGGAGTTCGAACTGGAGGACAAGGCGTTCACGGGGCCGGTATCGGTGAGCGAAGTCAACGGCCCGGACATTAAGTCCGAAAACGATTTCGGCAAAATGCCGGTGAAGGTGGCGGAGCGGACCGTAACGGCGGACGGGCGGAAATTGCGCGTGAAGTTCGCGCCCCACTCGTACACGATGCTGAAGACTCGCCTGGCCTAGGCCGCGCGCCTACGTCACGAGCTCCTCGATTTTGCGCAGCAGATCGTCGGGCAGAAAAGGCTTGCGGATGAGCGGCAGCTTGCGGCAATTCTGAGGCTGGACCACTTCGTCGGTGTAAGCGCTCATCAGCAGGACCCTGACGTCCGGCGTCTCGCCGAGGATGCGCTCGGCCATCTCAATTCCGCTCAACACCGGCATCACCACGTCGGTGAGGACCAGGCAGACCTCGTCGTCGAATTTCAGGAATGCCTCCCACCCGGCCAGCCCGTTCTCGGCGACCACCACGCGATATCGCGCGGAGGCGAGAATGGTTGTCACCATGCGAAGGACAATCGGCTCGTCATCCACAATAAGGATAATGTCACGGGCAGGAGAAGCCACACTCAAGGCTAGCCCTTCGGAGGCATTCGGTCCAACAGCGGCCGGCGCATATCGGTGAGCCATCGCACAGAAGTTCTTCAATCCAATGACAGCCGCTACAATAGGAATTCTCCAAAACATGGCTCTTGCCCCGAAACTCGCCTTCGAAGTCGCCCGCGGACTGCAATATCAGGGAGCCGGCCTGTACGACGCGCGCTCCGTCCGCATTACCGACAAGGATGAATCCAGCGTCAGCGCACGCGTGGCGGACGGCCGGATATACGATGTTTTCCTTACGATGCAGGCCGAGGGCCGGCTGCAGGTGAGGTGCAGTTGCAAGACGTTCCGCACGCGCTCGGCATGCCCGCACGTCTGGGCGGCGATTCTGGAAGCCGACCGCGAGAACGCGATCTCGGACGCGGCGGACTACCGCGTGCTGAAGTTGCAGCCCGACCTCGACGCCGTGGTCCCGATGATGCGTCCCACATACGATTACGGCCGCAGCACTCTCGGCGCTCCGCCCGCGCCGCAGAAGAAAATCTGGCAGGAGCAGTTATCAGCCATCCGGCAAAGCCTCGATGCCAAGGCTCCTGCCGCAACGTCCTGGCCCGCCGGGATGGAGATCCTGTACGCGATCGATCTGGCGGGGTCGCGGAGCACGAACGGCATCGTGGTGGAACTGTTCTCGCGATCCTTGAAGAAGAACGGCGAGCATACCGCGTACAAGGAGTTCCGCATCGCTCCGTCGCGAGTGGCTTCCCTGCCCGATCCGCTGGACGCCGAAATGATCAGCGTGATGCTCGGTGGGGTCGACCAGTTCTCGTACGCGTACACTTACAATTCGCGCTACGGATCGGGAATGGCGGCGCCGGCGCGCAAGGCGCTGCCTCCACTGCTGGCGCAAAAGTTGCTTCCCGCCGTGGCCGCGGTGGGCCGCCTGGCCATCAGCGTCGACGGCCAGTTGAAGCCCGCCACATGGGATGCGGGCGAACCGTGGAAACTCTCGCTGGATGTTCGCCAGGACGAACGCGACCAGTGGAACATCACGGGCGTGCTGCGGCGCGGCGACGAAAGCATGCCGCTGAGCCAGCCGGAGTTGATCATGGAGGCCGGCTTCCTCGTGGCCGGCAATCGCGTGGCGCGCTTCGATCCGGCCGACTCGTGGCCCTGGGTCGCGCAGATGCGCAGCCACAAACGCATTCCCTTCCCCGATCGCGAGCGCGACATCGTGCTCTCGCAACTGCTCGAAACGCCCGGCCTGCCCAGCATGGAACTGGACGAGCCGCTGCGTTTCGAAGAGCGGCGCGCGCAGCCCAAGCTGGGACTCCGCATCGTCAACAAGCGCGACTGGAACGGCGAATATTTCGAAGCGCGCCTGCTGCTGGACTACGGCCCCGGCTGGATGTTGGACAAGCCGGGCGGCGGCAAGTGGCTGCCGGAAGAGCGCGTCTACGTGGCGCGCGATGCACAGGCGGAAGCGGCGGCGCGGGGCCTCTTGGAAGAGTTAGGCCTGAAGACACTACCGGAGGACGCGTGGCGTCTGCCCGTGAAAGCCATGCCGCGGGCCGTCCGCGAATTGATTCACGCGGGCTGGCACGTGGAAGCCGAGGGCAAGGCGTTCCGCCGTCCGGGAGAAGCGCGCGTCGACGTCCGCAGCGGCATCGACTGGTTCGAACTGCATGGCGAAGTGGATTACGGCGACGCCAAGGCCACACTGCCGCAACTGCTGGCGGCGCTGCGGCGCGGCGATACCATGGTGCCGCTCGGCGATGGCAGCTTCGGTCTGCTCCCCGAGGAGTGGCTGGCTCGTTTCGCGCCCCTGGCGGGCTTGGGCAACGCCGAGAAGGACCACCTGCGATTCCGCCAGAACCAGGCCGGCCTGCTCGACGCGTTGCTGGCCGCGCAGCCCGAGGTGCGCGTCGACGAGGTCTTCGAGCGCATGCGGGAGCGGCTGCGGTCGTTCCACGGCGTGACGGCGGCGGAGCAGCCCGCGGGTTTCCTCGGCCGCCTCCGCGACTATCAGCGCGAGGGCCTGGGCTGGATGGAATTCCTGCGCGAGTTCGGTTTCGGCGGATGCCTGGCCGACGACATGGGTGTCGGCAAAACGGCGCAGGTGCTGGCCGTTCTGGAGAGCCGTCGGGGCATGGAGAAAGGTCCCTCGTTGGTGGTGGCGCCGAAGTCGCTGATGTTCAACTGGCGCGAGGAGGCGGCCCGCTTCACGCCGGGATTGCGTGTCCTGATCCACACCGGCACGGCGCGCGACGCGGCGCAGATCCCCGACCACGACATGGTCCTGACCACCTATGGCACACTGCTGCGGGACGCGCCGCGGCTGGCCGAGATCCAGTTCGATTACGTCGTGCTGGACGAGGCGCAGGCGGTGAAGAACGCGTCCACGGCGTCCGCGAAGGCGGTCCGACTGCTGCGCGGCGCGCACCGGCTGGCGCTCAGCGGAACTCCAGTGGAGAACCATCTCGGCGAGTTGTGGAGCCTCTTCGAATTCCTCAATCCGGGAATGCTGGGCGAGGCGAAAGTGCTGAAGATGGCGGGCGGACTGGGGCGCAATCCGAGTCCCGAGGCGCGCTCGCTGCTGGCGCAGGCGCTGCGTCCGTTCATTCTGCGGCGCACCAAGCAGCAGGTGGCGCGCGAGCTGCCGGCCAAAACCGAGCAGACGGTCTTCTGCGAACTCGAAGGGCCGCAGCGCAAGCATTACGACGAGTTGCGCGCACACTACCGCGACACGCTGCTGAATCGGGTGCAGTCGCAAGGTCTGGCCAAGAGTAAAATGCACGTGCTGGAGGCGCTGCTGCGATTGCGGCAGGCGGCCTGCCATCCGGGACTGATCGATCCCAAGCGGGTCGACGATCCGTCCGCCAAGCTCGACACGCTGCTCGATCAGCTCGACGAGTTGCGCGAGGAAGGCCACAAGGCGCTGGTGTTCTCGCAATTCACCAGCCTGCTGGCCATCGTGCGCAAGCGATTGGACGAGGCAGGCGTGCGCTACGAGTACCTCGATGGGGAGACACGCGATCGGCAGAAGCACGTCGAGACGTTCCAGAACGATCCCGACTGCCGGCTGTTTCTGATCAGCCTAAAGGCGGGCGGATTGGGGTTGAACCTGACTGCTGCCGAGTACGTATTTCTGCTCGACCCCTGGTGGAATCCGGCGGTGGAGGCGCAGGCCGTCGACCGCGCCCACCGCATCGGCCAGACCAAGCCGGTCTTCGCTTACCGCCTCATCGCGAAGGACACCGTGGAGGAGAAGGTGCTCGAACTCCAGAAGACGAAGCGCGATCTGGCGGACGCGATCCTGGGCGAAGACAACAGCTTGATCCGCGATCTGAAGAAAGAAGATCTCGAGCTGCTGCTGTCGTGAGACTAGCGATCGAAGTGATGTGGCTGGCTGCAGGAGCGGGCGCAGCCGCACAGGTGAAATTCGAGGTCGCATCAGGGCTTCTTCGGGCAAAGCGATTCGGCCCACGTCTACGTGCCGTTCGGTCAGGAATACATGGCCGACACTCACATCCACCTGCGGCTCGCGCCGGGAGTCTCGGCCGGTCCCATGATCCAGACGGTGCGGCGCGCCGCGCGGGCGGAGAACGCCAATCTGCCGCTGCTCCAACTCGCCACCATGCGCGAGCACCTGGAGAACAGCTTCGATTACTGGATCGTGCGGACCGGCGCGCACATGTTCGGCATCTTCGGAGCGGTGGCGCTCTTGCTCGCGACCATCGGACTGTACGGCGTGCGGGCGTACAGCGTGGCGATGCGGACTCGCGAGATCGGCATCCGCATGGCGCTAGGCGCGCGTCCGGCGGAGGCGCTGCGGATGGTGCTGCGCGAAGGACTGCTGCTCACCGGGATCGGACTCGGTGTGGGACTCCCGCTTTCGCTGGCGCTCGCGAAAATGCTCGCCGGCATGCTGTACGGCGTCAACGGGTCGAGCGCCCTGGTCATGGCGACCGCGGCAGCAGTGCTGGCGCTGGTCGGCGCGGCGGCCTGTTACGTCCCTGCGCGGCGGGCCGCGCTCGTGGATCCGTTGGAAGCGCTGCGCTATGAGTGAGCGCGAATTTGTAGGCTAGGCGTTTGCGCCTGCCCGTTTTTCCATTTCACTTTTCGCCGATTTATTTCGCCCGTCGAATCAAGGACTTCCAGATCTGAATTTCGGAGTCCAGCCCCCTCGCCAGCTAGATTGGAGTTGTCTGAGAGAAGGACAGACCAAACGTATGGCCTCACCAGCCCAAATAACCGCCAATCGCGCCAATGCGCTCCTATCCACCGGGCCTGCCACGCCCGAGACAAAATCCGCCGTTCGCCACAACGCCATCAAATACGGTATCCACGCCGAATCGCTGATTATTCCCGGCGAAGATCCCGAGGAATTCGAAGCGTTCAAAGAATTTCAACTAGACACCTGGTCTCCCCAGGACACCGCCGAGCAACAATGCGTCGATCAGCTCACCACCACACTCTGGCGTCTCAACCGTCTCCAGAATGCCGAAGCTCAAATCTGGGGCGACGCCATGCAAGATGGAGCCAGCCTGGGCAATGTCGTCGAAACCAAGTCCACCCTCCTCGACCGCGTCGGTCGCATGATCCATCGCCTCGAGACTTCTATTCGCCAGATCACCAAGGAACTCCAACGCCTCCAGGCAGCCCGCGTAAAAGCGCAGCGTGCCGCCTGCATCCCCCCTCGATCCTACCCGACGGAACAAAGCCAATTCCTCTCCGATATCGGGCGCCGTGGCGCAGATCTTGACGATTTGGAGGAGTAGACCAGCCCCAACCATCGGCCCTCCCCCCGTTAACTGCTGCCGATCTTTGACAATCGAATCCCCACTTTCGCCATGCGTGTGCGTGGCTAATCCCCAACCCCCAACTCGCGGAGTTGCTAGTCTAGTCTGTTGAAGCTTCTCCAGGCCGACGACATTCATAAACACTACGGCGGGGCGCAGGCGCTGAGGGGCGCGAGTCTTTCCGTGCGTGGCGGCGAAGTACACGCGCTGGTGGGCGAGAACGGCGCGGGCAAGAGCACCCTGGCGCGCATCCTGGCAGGCTCGACGCGCGCCGATAGCGGCCGCATCCTCATCGACGAGCAGCCGGTGACGATCGCCACGCCCCGCGACGCGCAGCGGCTGGGCATCGGGATCATCTACCAGGAGCTCGACCTATTCCGCCACCTCACGGTGGCCGAGAATCTCGTCACCGGCAGCGTGGAGTTGCAAGGCCGCCGCATGGACGAATTCTGCCGGCCGTTCCTGGACGCGGTCGGACTCGATTGCAGCCCGCGCCGCATGGTCTCCACGCTGTCAATCGGCCAGATGCAACTGGTGGCGATCGCCCGCGCGCTCAGCACCAACGCGCAACTCATCCTCATGGACGAGCCGACCAGCGCCCTGTTCGAGGACGCCGCCGAACGGCTCTTCGCGCTGATCGCCGGACTGAAGCGGCGCGGCGTGGCCATCGTTTACGTGTCGCACAAAATGGACGAGATCTTCCGCCTCTCCGACCGCGTCACGGTGCTGCGCGACGGCATGACCGTGGGCAGCGTGGAAACGGCGCGCACGCGGCCCGCCTCGGTGATCCACATGATGATCGGCCGCGACCTGGAAGCCGAACAGCGCGAGCCGCGGACGTCCGGCGAGGTCGTCCTCTCGGTGGACCGCCTCTCGACGGCGAAACTGCGCGGCGTCTCGTTCCACCTGCGGCGCGGCGAAGTGCTCGGCGTGGCGGGCCTGGTGGGCTCGGGTCGCAGCGAGTTGGGCGCGGCGCTCTTCGGCATGGACCGCGTGACCGGCGGAGCGATCCATCAGAGCGGCACGCTCGGACTGGTGCCCGAAGACCGCCGGTATCAGGGACTCATGATGCAGATGAGCGTGGCCGAGAACGGAACGCTCGCGGTGCTGCCGCGCATGCAGACGGCCGGGTTCGTGAAGCGGCGGCGCGAACGGCGCGAGATGGAACGCGTGGGCCGGCAACTCGGGCTGCACTGCCGCTCGCTGGACGACGCGGTCTCCACGCTGAGCGGCGGCAATCAACAGAAGGTCCTGCTGGCGCGCTGGCTGCTGGCAAATCCCGACGTGCTGTTCCTGGACGACCCGGCGCGTGGCATCGACGTCGGCGCCAAGGAGGACATCTACCGCGCCATCGACCGGCTGGCGCGTGGCGGTAAGGGCGTGATTCTGGTGAGCAGCGAATTGCCGGAGCTGGTGCGCTGCTGCGACCGCATCCTGGTGTTGTGCGAGGGGCGTGTGACCGCGATGTTCAGCGCCGCCGAGGCGACCCAGGAGAAGATCATGGCCGCCGCCACGAACGCGGGAGACGCCAATTGATTCCGCGGCGCGCGCAGAGCCTGGCGGCGCTGACCGGGATCGTGATCCTGGCGATCGCGATCAGTCCCGTAGCGGGCGACGGCTCGCGCGTGTTTTTGCAACTCGGCAACCTGACCGACATCCTACGGCAGATTTCGCTGATCGGAATGATCGCGCTGGCGATGACGTTCGTGATTCTGACCGGCGGCATCGACCTGAGCGTCGGGAGCATTCTGGCGCTGGCGACGGCGGTCACGGCGATGGTGCTGACGCGCGTGGCGCCGGGCATGTCGTACGGTCCGCACATCCTGCTGGCGATTGCAGCGGCGGTGGCGGTGGCTGGAATCACCGGCGTGCTGAACGGGGCGGTGGTGGCGACGCTGCGCATTCAGCCGTTCATTGTGACGCTGGCATCGATGATCGGCGTGCGCGGCCTGGCCAAGTGGATCACGCGCAACGAGAATATCGACATCGGCTTCGGACAGGACGTGGCTGCGCAATTCGCCACCGTGTTTCGCGAGAAGGCCATCGTGATCGGCGCGTACGCGTGCGCGGCGGCGATGTTCTGGCTGATGCTGGCGCGCACGGTGTTCGGCCGGCACGTGCGCGCGATCGGCGATAACGAGAAGGCGGCGCAGTACGCGGGCCTGCCCATCCGCCGCACCAAGCTGTGGGTGTACACGATTTCGGGACTGCTCTCGGGCGTGGCCGGAGTGCTGTACGCGGCGGAGAATCATCAGGGCAATCCCAACGCCGGGGTGGCGTACGAACTGGACGCGATTGCGGCGGTGGTGATCGGCGGGACACCGCTGTCGGGCGGGCGCGGATCGATCTCGGGCACCATCGTGGGCTCGCTGATTATGGGCGTGCTGACCAACATGCTGCGATTGAAAAACGTGGACAGCAACCTCGAGATGATGATCAAGGCGGTTATCATTGTGCTGGCGGTAGCGGTGCAACGGGAGAGAGAATCGGCATAATGCGACGACGAGCGGCAGTGATGTTGGCGGGTGCGGCGGTCCTGTTTTCGACCGCGTGCGGGAGCGGCGGCGGTGCGGCCGGGGGCAAGAAACAATTCCTGGTGGCGTTCAGCCAGGCGAACAATGCCGAGCCGTATCGGGCTGCGCAGAACGCGACCATGCAGAAGCTGTTCGCGCAATATCCGGACGTGAACCTGGTGATCGCCGACGCGCAGCAGGACAACAGCAAGCAGGTCGCGCAGGTGGAGACGTTCATCCGGCAGAAGCCCGACCTGTTGATCGTGGCGCCGAACGAGCGGGCCGCGCTGACGGCGGTGATGGGCCAGGCAATGGAGGCGAAGATCCCGGTGATGTGCCTGGAGCGCGACATTCTGCAGCCGAATTACACGACGTACATACACAGCGATAATGTCGCGATCGGCCGGCTGGCGGGGCAGTTCATCGTCGATCGCCTGGCGAAGAAGTACGGCAAGCCGAAGGGCAAGGTGGTGGCCATGCGGGGACTACTGGGCGTGGAGGGCGAGATCAATCGCGACAAGGGCGCGCGCGAGGTCTTGCAGAAATATCCGGAGATTCAGATTGTCGCCGACCCGGTAGCCGACTGGATTCAGGCCAAGGCGAAGGATCGCATGACGGAAGTGCTGCGCGCGCAGCCGCAGATCGACGTGGTGTACGGCCACAACGACCCGATGGCGATCGGCGCGTACCTGGCGGCGAAGGAATTGGGTCGCGACAAGGAGATGATCTTCGTCGGCGTGGATGGGCTGGGCGGTCCGGCCGGCGGCATTAAAAAAGTGATGGACGGGATCCTCGCGGCGACGTTCGTGTATCCGCTATGCGTCGATAAGGCAGTGGAGATCGGCAATCGCATTCTGCACGAGAAGGGCTTCAAGCCGGAGAAGGAGTACACCATCGACTCGCAGATCGTGACTCCGCAGAACGCCGCCCAACTCTACGGGCAGTAGTCCTCAACCCCAGATTTTCCCCAGCACACGCCGGAAGTTGCCGCCGAGAATGCCATGGATCTCGGCGTCCGTATAGCCGCGGCGAATCAGGCCTTCGGTGACATCGAACATGCGGCGGGGGTGGTTGATCCCTTCGATGTCGTCCTTCTCGCGGAAGGCGTACACGCTCTTGTAATTGGCGTGCAGGGCGGCGCGCTCCTTCGGCGGCATGGCGTCGTAACCGTAGAGATCGATGTCGCTGCCGACGCCGAGGAACTCGGGGCCGACCAGTTTCTTCACGTGGTCGAAGTGATCGAGATAGTTTTCGACGGTGGTGGGCTCGTCGGCCTTCACGAACATGCGGACGCCGGTGATCCCCATGACGCCGCCCTGCGCGGCCATCTTCTTGATTGCCTCGTCGGTCTTGCAGCGCGGGTGTCCGTTCACCAGAATGCGGCAGTTGCTGTGCGTGATGAGGACGGGTTTCTTCGAGGCCTCGAAAGCGTCCAGCGTGGTGCGGTCGCCGCAATGGGAAACGTCGACCGCCATGCCGGCGCGATTCATGCGTTCGACAATCGCCACGCCGAAATCGCTCAGGCCCTCGTCGCGCCGCTCGGTGGAACCGTTGCCGATCATGTTGCGGGCGTTGTAGGTGAGTTGCGAGACGCGCTGTCCGAGGCTGTAAAACAGGTCGACGTCGGCGGGCGTGCGGAAGTGCTCGGAGTTCTGCAGTCCGACGATGACGCCGATCTTGCCGGACTTGTGCGCGAAGTCGATATCGGCCACCGAGTCGATGCGCTTCAGCGTCTCGCTGTGGTGCGCCAGGAAGCCGTCCCATCCGGCGACGAACTGCAGGGTCGTCTCGAATGCGTTGGTCCCGCCGAGCCCGATGGCGACATTGCAGGCGTTGATGCCGGAGGCGCGATAGTTCGCCAGGTCTTCCGCGGTGAATGTCTCGGGTTTCATGAAAAGCTGAGTCATGCGCGAGGACGCGAGCGCGAACGGACTCAGCATATCGATGACGGTGGAAGTCTTCACCAGGTCGACGGCGCGGGTGGAGTATTCGGCGCCGAAGAGTCGCACCCGTCCGAAGTGAATCATGGGCGCGGCGACGGCGGCGCGGAGGAAACGGCGGCGGTCCACGGAAAGAGACATACCTGACGATGTTATGACCTCCGGTGGATCGGAGCAAGCAGGAATCAGCCATTTTCGTTGACGGCCGTTCAATTACGGCATATCCTAGCCGCTGGGGCGTCTGCCCTATGGGACCCGGTTAAAAACTGAGGAGGGGTTGTGATTAGGACCACACTGTTCAGCTGTGCGGCGCTCTGCGCGTTAACGTGTCTGCCCGGGCTTGCCGCCCGGCGCGCGGTCGAGGTGGGGGCTCGCAGCGGCACGCGAATCTCAGCGGGCGCAACGGGTCTTGGAAAGCACGCCTGTGCCGTCGGTGGCGACGGAACCGTGCGCTGCTGGGGCTCGAATCAGTATGGGCAACTCGGCGACGGCACGACCACCGATCGTCCCTCCCCGGTGCGCGTTACGAATCTGAGCAACGTAATCTCGGTGGCGGCGGCAGGAACCCACACCTGTGCGCTCCGTGCGAACGGAATCGTGAGTTGCTGGGGCAACAACCTCAATGGCGAGTTGGGCGACGGAACCACTACTTCGCGGACTACCACTGCCGACGTGCCCGGCCTTACGGGAGTCGTAGCCATCGCTGCTGGTCAAATACACACTTGCGCGGCGCTGTATAACGGCAACGTGTACTGTTGGGGGTCGAGCGACAGCGGTCAGATCGGGAACGGCAGTACGAGCCTGATCGTCTCCACGCCGGCCCTGGTAGCTGGGGGTCTTAAGGACGTAGTCGCTCTGGCCGCCGGTCTTGTTCATACCTGCGCATTGAAAAGCGACGGCACGGTATTCTGTTGGGGCGACAATACTTCCGGGCAACTCGGCCAAGGGCCGACGGGAGGTTTCACAGCGGCTCCCAGTTTCGCGGTATCGGGCCTTTCTAACGCCGTCTCGATCGCCGGCGGGCACGTACACACATGCGCCGTACGCGCCGATGGCTCCGCGCTGTGTTGGGGTGAGAATGGCAATGGCCAGCTCGGCCGCGGAAACACCACAAAACCGCTGTCGTCCGCCGCCGCGCCGGTCCTCAGCCTTACGGGAGCGATCGGGATCACCGCCGGCACCTCTCACTCGTGCGCCGTGCGCAGCGATGGGAACGCATTCTGCTGGGGATCGAATGCGTCGGGACAAATAGGCGACGGAACCACTGCGCAGCGGCTGGTTCCTACTCAGGTCCTGGGCCTGAACACGGCCACCGAAATCACGGCCGGGTCGAATTTCACCTGCGCCACCGAGCCCAACGATACACCACGATGCTGGGGAGCCAATTCCGTCGGCCAACTGGGCGACGGCACCCAAGCGGGTGAAACCATTCCCAGCGTGGTATCCGGCGGCAGTGGGAGCATCAACGCGCGCGGGATCGCCGCCGGTTACTTTGAAACCTGCGCGCGACGCGATAACGGCGCGGGCGCTTGCTGGGGACGCGGCCCGAACGGCGACGGCAGTTCGAGCTTTCGGTTGAGCCCAATCACTCTCACTGAGGTGACCACCGCCTCCATGGTGGTTGCATCGGAACATTTTTGCTTCGAGCGGAGCAACGGCTCGACGCAGTGTCTGGGGAGGAACGATTTTGGCCAGGTCGGCGACGGAAGTAGCGCCCCGCTGCCCACCCGTGCCGTCGTGGCCAGCTTACTCCCCAACGCCGTATCCATCGCTGCCGGCGACTTGCACACTTGCGCGGTTCTGGCGAATGGCACGGCGACCTGCTGGGGATTCAACGCCAGCGGCCAGGTCGGCGACAATACCTTCGTCAATCGCACGACACCCACGCCGGTGTCCGGACTTACCAATATCCGGAGTGTGATCGCCGCGGGCGCAGCGCACAATTGCGCGGTGCGCGGTGACGGCACCGTGGCGTGCTGGGGAGAGAACCTCGATGGCGAACTCGGCGATGGCACCAATACCAATCGGCCCACTCCGGTCACGGTGCTGGGACTATCACGGGTTGTGTCGGTGGCGGCGGGCGCGGGGTTCACGTGTGCGCTGCGCAGCGACGGCGTTGTGCTTTGTTGGGGACGCAACGGCAACGGTCAGCTCGGCGACGGCACCATTTCCCCTCGTAATACTCCGGTCCCGGTGGGCTCATTGACAAACGCGACCGCGATCACGGCGGGCAGGGATCAGACCTGCGCCATACTAGCCGATTCGACGGCCCGCTGCTGGGGGCTCAATGCCTCGGGTCAACTGGGCGATTCCACGACGACCAACAGACTCACGCCCACGGCCGTCGTGACCCCCGGGACCCTGACCTTCTCCGGCCGCACTGTGTCCGTGCTTTTGTCCGTGGCGGACGTCGTGGCGGTATCGGCGGGATTCCAGCACACGTGCCTGCTCCTTTCCAACGGGCAGCCGATGTGCTGGGGCGACAATCAGGTGGGCGCCGTCGGCGACGGCACCGCTACGCAGCGGCTGACCCCGGTGGTGGTGAACTCCTTCACGGCAAACGTCGAGCCACAGGTGAGCCTCGTCTCGCAGCGCCGCGTGGCGGACGTGACGGCGCTTGTCGACTGCGCCGCCGGCCAGAAGGCCCGCATCCTGCTCACCTTGGAGCAGGGCCAGACGACGGGGTACGGAACGGCGGAAATGCAATGCACAGGCGGCCTGGAGAAGTTACCGATGACGGTCGAAGCGCGCGGTCCCAACGGCTTCCAACCGGGTGCCGCCACAGCGGTGGTAGAGGCTATTATTTCGGACAAGAACAGTGTGGTGCAGGATCAGCACTGGACCCGCAGCGTGGTTCTCGCCGATGCACCGCCGCCGGGTCATTAATACGGAGAGAATCAGGAAGCGATGGCCTGTGCCACCGGATGCTCGAGGCTGTCCGTGAAGGTACAGGCCGAGACAGACGGCGAAAAACGATCTCTGTCTTACGTGCGCGGTCGCGACGTTAGATTCCGGCGTCCCAGGCCGTCTTCAACTGCTGCATGGCGGCATCGGTGACCGGGCCGTGGAATTTCCACTTCACGGCGCCGCTCTTGTCGACGATCAGGATGTAAGCATCGTCGGGCGTGGAGAACCCGGCGGCGTCCTTGAGCTCTTTTTCGCCTTTGTAGACGAGCAGGAATTGATCGCGCTGATCCGCGGGGACGCTGCTCTTGATGCCGTGGTTGGCCATCCCGCGTACCAGGCGCGGGACGTCTTCGAGCACCGCGATCGACCACAGGTTGTAGTGGCCGGCCAGTCGCTGCGCCCATGCCTTGGTCTGATTTTGCGAGGCGTGCGTGAAGCCGATCACGACCACCGCGGCCTTGCCGTCGGGGAACTTCATGCGATGCTCGCGGGCATTCTCCGCTTCAATCGCGGGGAACTGCTGCGCGACCGCGGCCAGGGCGCACGCCAGCACTGCCGTCGCGATCCTCATGGCGCCCACCCGGGCACGACGTACGCGTAGAAGACCACGATCAGTCCGATCACGGAGGCCAGGAATACGCTGTGCTTCAGGGTGAAACGGAAGAGCAGCGATTCGTCCTCGCGCTTCATGTTAGTCGCGGCGGCGGCCACGGCGATGCTGGTGAGGCTTATCATTTTGCCCATCACGCCGCCGGCGGAATTGGCCGACGCCATGAGCACGGCGTTCATCCCGAGCTTGTTGGCTGTCACTACCTGTAGGGTACCGAAGAGTGCGTTGGCCGAGGTGTCGCTGCCCGTGAGAAAAACACCCAACCAGCCGAGCAGCGCGCTGAAGAACGGAAACATCACGCCGGTCGCGGCGAAGGCGAGTCCCAGGGTCGCGGTCGCGCCCGAGTAGTTCATCAGGAAGGCGAGGGCGAGCACCGCCGCGAGCGTCAATTCGGCGAGCATCAACTGGCGGGCCGTCTGTCCGAGCACCCGGGCGAACTGCCGTGGACTCAATCCCACGACGAAAGCCGACAGGATCGCAGCAAACAGGCACGCCGTGCCGGATGCCGACAGCCAGCCGAAGTTGTAGACCGCGGGATACGGCGACGGCTTGCCGACCACCGGCGGCATGCGCTGAATCAGGTTGTGCAGTCCGGGCCAGTTGACCGGCAGATTCGTCGAATTGAGCTGCGTCTGGATGGGCTTGAATCCCCAGAGCAGGACGAAGATCACGAGCAGCCCATAGGGCGCCCACGCGTGAAAGACCTCGCGGCGCGTGTGCGTGGAGGCTCCGGCCGGCGCGCCCCACAGCTTGATCCAGGCCAGCAGGACGAGCATGGACGCGAGGGCTGCCAGGATGTCGGTGAGTTGCGCGTTGATGAAGTTCGAGATCACGAACTGCGTCCCGGCGAAGACGATGCCGCACAGGGCCGCGGCGGGGAGAACGGTCCGCAGTCCTTTGCGTCCCGACATCACGAGAATGAGGTAGGCCGGCACGAACAGCGAGACGGGAGCGCAGATGCGGCCCACACCGGCGCTGAGGCGATCGAGCGGGAGTCCGGTGGTGCCTGCCAGCGTAGTGATGGGGATCGCGATCGAGCCGAACGCGACCGGAGCGGTGTTGGCCAGCAGACAGATCGCCGCCGCGTAGAACGGAGTGAAGCCGAGTCCGGCGAGCATGGCGCCCGCGACCGCGACCGGAGTGCCGAAGCCGGCCGCGCCTTCGACGAACGCGCCGAAGGCGAAGGCGATGAGCAGCGCCTGCAGATTCCGATCGCTGGTGAGGTTGCCGATCGAGTTCTTGAGGATCTCGAACCTGCCGCTCTCGACGGTGATGCGATACAGCAGGATGGCCGAGAAAACGACCCAGCCGATGGGGAACAGTCCGAACGCCGCGCCGTACGTGATGGCGGACGAAAGCTGCGCGGCCGGCATCCCGTACACCGCCCCCGCCACCAACGCCGCCGTGCCGAGCCCCACCAGGGACGCCATCCACGCCGGTTTGCGCGCGATCGCCAGCAGAAAGAGCATGGTGAAGATCGGGAGCCCCGCGACCAACGCCGAGGCGGACAGGCTGCCGGCGAGGGGAGTATAGTTTTGCTGCCACATGGGCCGTTATCCTTGGATCCTGAGGTCCTTGCCGCTCCAGAGGCCTTCGCGCAACTGGCGCTTGACGATCTTGCCGGTCCCGGTCTTGGGCAGCGGGCCCTCGCTGAATTCGAAGCGTCGCGGCATTTTGAAACGGGCGATGCGGCCCTGCAGGAATTCGCAGAGCTGTTCCTGCGTGAGATGTTTGCCCGGCTTGCACACGACGAACGCCACGGGAATTTCGCCCCACCGCGGATCGGGCGCCGACACTACCGCGCATTCCAGGACGGCGTCGTGCGCGAAGATGGCCCGCTCGACTTCGATGGACGAGATGTTCTCGCCGCCGCTGATGATGATGTCCTTCTTGCGATCGACGATCAGCAGGAAGGTCTCTTCGTCCCACACGGCCATGTCGCCGGTGTGAAACCAACCGTCGGTCATGACGGCCTCGGTGGCGGCCGGTTCCCTGAAGTAGCCGTCCATTACGTTGTCGCCGCGGATGACGATCTCGCCGACCGTGGTCATGTCGCGCGGCACGTCCTGCATGTGCAGGTCGACGACGCGGATCTCGCAGCCGGGAATCGGCCAGCCGGTGCTCGCCTGATGGTTGAGGCGGTCCTCCTCATCCTTGTACGCGACGGTGCTCTTCGGGCGCGCGGCCGTGGCGACGGGGCTGGTTTCGGTGAGTCCGTACCCGGCTTCGGCGGCGCAGTGGAAGGCCTGCTCCAGCCGCGCGATGAGTTCGGGCGAGGACGCCGCACCGCCGAGGAAGATGGACTTCATCGACGAGGTATCGAACTTGCCGAGGTCGGGGCAATTCAGCATCGCGTTGGCCATGGTGGGGACGAGCGCCATGGAGGTGCACTTCTCTTCCTCTATCAGGCGGAGGACGTAGAGCGGATCGAAGCGGCGGACCATCACCTGCTTGAGTCCGATGAACGTGCAGGCTTGCGGCCGGCCCCAGCCGTTCGCATGGAACAGCGGGATCGTGTGCAGTTCGACGGCGCTGTCGTCGCTCGTGAAGGTGGCGACGACGGCGAACGCATGCAGATACAAGGTGCGGTGCGAGAGCATCACGCCCTTCGGGGTGCCGGTCGAGCCGCTGGTGTAGAAGAGCTCGCAGATGGAGTTTTCGTCGAAGGTGCGGATGTCGGGGCGCTCGATCCGGCCGCCGGCCAGGAGAGCTTCGTACTCGGGTCCGATCTCGATGAAGCGCTCGACACCCGGGCAGGCGGTGCGCAGGTGATCGACGATGGGTTTGAAATCGGATTCGAAGATGACGATGCGCGCTTCGGCATGATTCAGGATGTTCGTGAGTTCGAAGGGGGTCAGCCGCACGTTGAGGGGCATGACAATGGCATGCGCGAGGGGCACGCCGTAGTAGCCTTCCAGCAGTTGGTGATTGTTGAAGCTGAGGAAAGCCACGCGGTCGCAGGGCTGGATGCCGGCGGCGAGCAGGCCCGCGGCGAGGCGCTCGCAACGCTCACCGAACTCCGCGTACGTGAAGCGGTTGTCGCCGGAAACGATGGCGGTTTTCCGGCCGTACAGATCGACACCGCGGTAAAGGCACCGGATCGGCGTGAGCGGTATGTGCATGACTCTGGATTGTACAACGAGACGCGGGGGAAGAACCGGCGGCAAAGACCGCCGGTGTTACGGAAGGGCGGCGGCGAGGAGGAACACCAGCGGGGCGTTCCAGTTGATGGCGACTTCGTTGGCGGCGTAGGCGGTCTGATCGTCGATGTACATTTTGGCAGGCGGGAGGTCGGCGGCGAGTTGCTTGCGCATGGCATCGTCCTGACGGCCGCGATTGGGACCGCCGGAGAAGAGGCCGGGCCAGGGCTCGGCATTTTGATCCGCGCCGCTGGGGCGGTGATGCGGATGGCGGAAGGGATTGTCGCCGACGCGCGTGACGAACGACAGCGAAAACGTGTTGCGGCCGAGGAGATAATGCAGGTCGTCCAACGCAGTGGCGAGATAATCCGGGTTCGGCTTGAAGCTGTTCGCCACCACGAGTTGCATGCCGTAGTTGGCCAGGACGGCGTTCGATCCCCACACGTAGTTCTGCGGCGTCATGCTGACGCGGTAGCCGTTGGCCGCGGAGCGCGCCACGATCTGGTCGGCGGCAGCGAGAGAATCCCGGCGAATCGCGGATACGGCCGCGGCATCCCCGCCCTTCGCCAGCGCGTAAGTCCAAAGGCCCAGGTTGGCGACGTTGCCCCACGATTGCGGATTGGCCGCGTCGATCGACTTGCGGTACTCGGCATAGTGGGCCAGGAAGAAATCCTGGTAAGGCGCGCCGCCGGTGGTGCGGAAGAGTTCGGCCGCCGCCCACAGGCGTTCGTCACCGCAGTTGCCGTCGCCGTATGCGCCCGTGCCGACGCCTTGCGGATTTCGGAAAGTCACGGCGGGATAACGGTCGAGCCAGGTCCATGCGCGCTCGGCCGCATGCAAGGCGCGGGCGGCGAAGGCGGGGTCAAACGGCTTGTACACGCGGGCGGCGATGGCCATAACGGCGGCGAAATCGCCGGTCGCGCACGAGTTCTTATAAGGATCCGCGCCGGTGCCGATCACGTAGCTTACCAGCTTGTCGGCCTCCGGCATGATGAAAGGGCAGAACTGCGCACTGGTCTGCTTGTGCCAGACGCCCCCATCCTCATCCTGCATGGTCAGCATCCAGTCGAGATTCCAGCGGATCTCGTTGAGGATATCGGGCGTGCCGTTGCCGGATTCGGGGAGCTTGAGGCTGGTCTTCGCCAACTTCGGACCGAAAAATTCCCACGTCCAGAGGAGCGTGCCGGTCGAGATGCCGGAGTTCACGACGTAGCGTCCGTAGTCGCCCGCATCGTGCCATCCACCTTTGGACTCGCGCGGTCCGGTCTTGCCGGACGATTCGTGCCATGCGCCCTCGACGTGGCAGACGCCATGTTTGAAGCCGGGGAATTCGGAGCCGAGATCGACCGAGGTGCCGCAGCGCTGGCCGTAGTAGGACCGCATGGCGAGGTACCAGGCGCGCGTGTAAACGTCCGGGCCGATGGCGAATTTCCAACTCTGCCCGACGCCGGGAATATCGAGGTAATACGACCCACTGCGGGTCAGTTTGGTGAAATCGGCAATCTGGACACGGTCGCCGGAATCGGGATCGTCGACGGGCGCGGCGAGTTTGCCGCGAAAGACGACGCTGCCATTCCCCGCATCACGGACGGTGAAATCGGCAGCCGGATCCTTTGCCGCTACGAACGCGATCTTCGTCAAGCCGGGCAGGTAGCCTACCTGATCGACTTTGATTTGAGGTGAGGGCGTGGCGGCAAACGCCGCCACACCCAGCACCCACACCAACAGGATCGATTTCATTTACGAAATGGGGACGAGCCCCATCGTTTAGTCTTGGCTTTCGATGCGCATACCGTAGAACGAACGGTAAACAAACACGAGAGCAATCACGAAGAAGATGACGGCCAGCATGGTAGTGAAACTATTACCTTGCGACGCGCTGAGACTGACGGCCAGCGAGACTGCCAGCAAGCCGAACAGCGTGGTGAATTTGATGATCGGATTCAGGGCCACCGAACTGGTGTCCTTGAACGGATCGCCGACGGTATCGCCGACCACGCAAGCGTCGTGCAGCGGGGTGCCCTTGGCGCGCAGTTCGGTTTCCACGACCTTCTTGGCGTTGTCCCAAGCGCCGCCGGCGTTGGCCATGAAGATGGCTTGATACAGGCCGAACAGAGCGATGGAGATCAGGTAGCCGACAAAGAAGAATGGCTCGAGGAACGCGAATGCGAGGGTAGCGAAGAAGACCACCAGGAAGATGTTGAGCATGCCCTTTTGGGCGTACTTGGTGCAGATCTCGACGACCTTCTTCGAGTCGGCAACCGAAGCCTTGGTGACGCCTTCCAGTCTGATGTTCTTCTTGATGAATTCCACCGCACGGTAAGCGCCGGTGGTGACTGCCTGCGCGCTGGCGCCGGTGAACCAGTAGATGACCGCGCCACCGGCTATGAGGCCGAGCAGGAACGGCGCATGCATGAGGGAAATCATCCTCATATATTTGTCGTCCAGCCCATGCGTCAGGGACACGATGGTGGCGAAAATCATGGTGGTCGCGCCCACCACGGCGGTGCCGATCAGCACGGGTTTGGACGTCGCTTTGAACGTGTTGCCCGCGCCGTCGTTCTCTTCCAGGTTTTCCTTGGCCTTCTCGAAGTCGGGCTTGAAACCGTACTGCTTCTGGATTTCCGCTTCGATATTGGGCAGCGTCTCGATCATCGACAGTTCATAAACGG
>Ga0207695_10002276_pt1 | contig 28755 bp, 22 predicted proteins | sample KBSC54metaG_FD_184354 | JGI IMG/M metagenome (GOLD analysis project Ga0207695, IMG submission 184354) | Corn rhizosphere microbial communities from Kellogg Biological Station, Michigan, USA - KBS C5-4 metaG (SPAdes) (version 2) | ecosystem: Host-associated > Plants > Roots > Rhizosphere > Soil...
AGCTCAAATGGGAGAGACGGCTGCGTTCCTTCGCGGCATTTCGGATGAGCGCTCGCTGCACCGCTATGCGTCGGACAAATGGAGCATTCGTCAGGTAGTCGGTCATTTGAACGACGCAGAGCGTGTGTTCGCGTTCCGCGCATTCTGGTTCGCGCGCGGCTTCGACAGTTCGCTGCCAAGCTTCGATCAAGACATCGCGGTGACATCGGCAGGCTCGGACGCCCGCGCGTGGCCGAGCCTCATCGACGAATTCCAGGCGGTTCGCGCCGCATCATTGTCGCTCTTCAACAATCTTCCAGCCGAGGCCTGGATGCGGCGCGGGACGGCGAGTGGTAACCCGTTCACAGTACGCGCGTTGGCATACATCGTAGCCGGACACGTCGCGCATCATGTCGGAATCGTGCGGGAGCGATATCTGTAGCCGGACAGGCGCGCTCGGCCTCAGAATTGCCCTTTGGGTGCTCACTGTAACGTCGAGGTCAGCGTGAGCTCGAGCTCGTTATTCGCCGTGTCGCTCTTGGTAGTGATGAGCGCTACACAAACGCCAAGCGTCCGCGCCCAATCGCGCACGGCCCCGTGCGCCGTATCGCGTGTTCTCGTGGACAGCGCCCGCGACGAGGTACTCTCTGTCCTGACGAGTGCCAGTCCCGTCATGAAAGAGATGCGTCAGGACCTCGGCATCGTCCGGATGGACGAATTCGCGCCGGTCACAGTGGTTCGCGACGGCGCCCTGTGCTCGCGTGTCGCCAGCAGCTTTGATCATCCGCTCGATCCGGATGCGAGCTTCGTCTTGCTGCGCCTCGGGCGCGTCTACTATGCTCGGGATCCCGATCAGCGACGCGCCACCGGCATGATCATGGACACCACGTTCAAGGTTCTCGTGAGGCTTGGTACCGCGATTCCATAGGCTGCTACCGCAAGGGCAATCGTCGCTATCTTTCCCGGGCCGGCAGCGAGTCGAAGCCCGGTGCCCACCTCTGGCAAACGAACCCAAGCGGAGCTCCTCAATTGGCAAAAAAGCCTAATTACGATTTCGAGAAGCGCAAAAAGGAGCTCGATCGGAAGGCGAAGCGCGACGAGAAGATTCGTAACAAGCGATCCGATGCCGCGCGCGCGCGCGAGGAAGCAGAAGGCGGCGCTGTCCCGATCGACGAGGGAGCAACGCCCGCGCCCGAATAGCGCCGCGTCGCTGGCGACTGCGAGAATCGCGAGCGGTCAGTCGAATGTCGCGTGAGTTTCTGAGCGCCGAATGGCGCTATTTGGCGATGCTCAACTATCGCGTGCCGGCCGAATGGCTGACGCCGTTCGTGCCTGTCGGTACGGAGCTCGATTTGTGGGACGGCGCCGCGTACGTGAGCCTCGTCGGATTTCATTTCCGCGACACACGCCTCCTCGGCATGCCGATTCCGTTTCATCAGACGTTCGAGGAAGTGAATCTTCGCTTCTACGTTCGGCGCGCGGTGAACGGCGAAGTGCGACGGGGCGTCACGTTCCTTCGTGAGCTCGTGCCGATGGCGGCCATCGCGTTCGTCGCGCGGCTGAGCTTCAACGAGCCCTATCGCACGCTTCCGATGCGACACCGCATCGAGGCGGAATCGCCGAACCAGACACCGACTCTCGTCGAGTACGGGTGGAAAGGGCCGTCTGCCTGGAATCGAATTCGCGTCGAGCCGACTGGTGCGTCGATGCCGCTCGAGCCAGGATCGCACGAGGAATTCATCACGCAACATTTCTGGGGCTACACGCGCCAACGCGATGGCTCGACGGTCGAGTACGAGGTGCGACATCCGTCGTGGCGCATTTGGAAGCTGCGCGTCGCCGATCTCGACGATGACTCGACCGTCTTCGACGCGCCGTTCGCCGGCGCGCTGCGGCGAGCGCCACATTCGGCGTTTCTCGCCGATGGATCGGCCGTGAGGCTGTACTTTCCCATGCGCTTGGACGCCGGCCGCGCGTGACGTATTCCGCAGCCAAGTAATTTGCCGTCATGGACCGGCCCAAGGTTGTCATCATCGGTGGCGGATTCGGCGGGTTGTACGCCGCACGGGCACTGCGCGATGCTGCTGTGGACGTCACGATCATCGACCGCACGAATCACCACGTCTTCCAGCCACTGTTGTATCAGGTCGCCACAGCGACGCTCGCGCCGACAGACATCGCCGCGCCCATCCGCTGGCTCTTGCACGCGCAGAAGAATACCGAGGTTCTGCTCGCCGAAGCGCGTGAGATCGTTCCGGACGCGCGCATCGTTCGCTGCGATGGCGGCCGGGAGCTTCATTACGATTTTCTCATCGTCGCCGCGGGAGCTCGGCATTCATACTTCGGGCATGACGATTGGGAGCATCGCGCGCCAGGGCTCAAGAGCATTGCGGACGCCATCGAGCTGCGGCGGCGGTGGTTGCTCGCGTTCGAGCGCGCGGAACGCACGAGCGACGCCGCGGAGCGACAAACGAATCTGACGTTCGTAATCGTCGGTGGCGGTCCGACTGGGGTTGAGCTCGCCGGCATGCTGCCAACAATCGCGCGGTTCGCGCTACCGAAAGATTTTCGGCGCATCGACACCGCATCGGCGCGAATCATCCTCATCGAAGGAGGGCCGCGTCTCCTTCCGACGTTTCCCGAAGATCTCTCAGCCCGCGCCGAGCGCGACCTCGCGGAACTAGGCGTCGAAGTGCGAACGAACGCTCGCGTGACGAACGTCGGCGACGGCTTTGTCGAGATGGGAAGCGAACGGATCGATGCGGGCACGATCCTCTGGGCGGCTGGCAATGCCGCGTCGTCGCTCGGCGCATCCCTTGGCGCGACGAGAGATCGCATGGGACGCGTGGAGGTCAACGAGGATCTGAGTATCGCCGGTCATCCGGAGGTCTTCGTGGTGGGCGACATGGCGATTCTGGAGAGTGACGGCAAGCCAGTCCCAGGAGTTGCACCAGCAGCCATGCAAAGCGGGCGAACCGCCGCGCGCAATGTTCTCCATACCGTGAGGGGCGAAGGCCGAGAGCGCTTTCGCTACTTCAACAAAGGCGATCTTGCGACGATCGGTCGTTACAAGGCGGTCGGCGTCCTCGCCGGCCGGCACTTGAGCGGCGCGATAGCGTGGTGGACTTGGCTGCTCGTGCATATCATGTATCTCGCCGGTTTTCGAAACCGAATCAGCGTCCTGATCGAGTGGGGGTATTCGTTCTTCACGTATCAGCGAGGCGCGCGTCTCATCACTGCGGATGCGCCTTCGCCTGAGAGCCGGCCGCCAGTGCCTCCTCGATGGTGAGCGTCCTCGACCGGAGTTCGTCGTGTGTTGCCTCTGGCAGTATTCGATCGTCGCTAAAAGAATCTTGATGCCGTCGCCGTTGACGGCTCGTCGCCCGGTCTTTCATTAAGTCCCCCTGTGACGCAGCCCTCGGCCAGCCTCGATTTCGCCCGTGTCGGCATAACGGGTCTTCGACTCGAGGCCTTATTCGAAGCGGTTCCGCTCGCCATCGCTGTTTTCGACGGCGATTTGCGGCTGGTCAATGGCAACGCACGATATCGTGAGCTGACCGATGTCGCGACGTCGCTACCGCTTCGAATCTCGATCTACGATGCATTCCCGAATGCGCTCGCGGATCTGACCGACCAAATCGACTCGGCACTCCGGGGGTCGCCGGCGACCGCGGTACGCATTCCGTTCCAACATCGCGGGGGACGGCGGCTCATCGAGACGACGTTCGCGACGTTGGTCGAAGAAGGCGGCGGGCGCGGAATTCTATTCGCCGGCAACGATGTCAGCGAGCGAGAAGAGCTGCGTGAAACGTTGAGCCGCAACGTCGCACAGCTCGAGTCGATCTTCGACGTTATTCCCGATTCGGTGCGCGTGTTCGACACGGACGGCCGCACAGTGCGCTCGAACACGCAGGCGCTTCAAGATCACCTGTCGGGTCAGCCGTCGACGCTGCGCGAGCTGTGGCAGCTCGACCGTCCTCGCTCCATCGATGGGATGAGCCTGTTCATGCACGAGCATCCGACGGCGCGCGCGCTGCGCGGCGAGCGCGTGCGCGGTGAAACGTTGGCCGTGCGGCGCGGCGCCGACGGTTCTCCGGTGATCATCGAGGTCAATTCGAATCCGTTGTACGACGAGCACGGGAAAATTCGTGGTGCAGTCACGGTCGAGCGCGACGTGACAGTGAAGACACAGCTTGCCAAAGCGCTCGAGGAGGAAGCGCGGCGAACCGCGGAGTTGTACGAGCGAGTGTCGACGGAAGCGGAACGTCTCGAGCGAATGGTGCAGGAGCGCACCGCTGAATTGCTCGCGCTGCAAGAAGCACGAGCGCGTGAGCGACGGCTGGCCGCGGTCGGCCAACTCGCCGCCGGTGTAATGCACGACGTCAACAACGCGCTCAATCCAATCATGGCCGCCGCGTATTTGCTCGACGCGCACGCGGACAATCCGGTGGCCGTGCGCGATTACGCGGTTCGCATCGCGAAGGCGGCCGAGACTGGCGCGGCGACGGCGGCGCGGGTCGGTCGCTTCATTCGACAGGAGCCGTTGCAGGCCGATCGCGAAGAGCCGGTGGATCTCTCGCTGGTGTGCGACGAGGTCGTCGCGATGACGCGTCCCTTATGGGCCGAGCGTGCGCGTGGCGGTGTGATTCATCTCGAGCGCCACCTGACCGAAGGCGCGCTGGTGCGGGGCATCGCCGGTGAGTTGCGTGAAGCGCTGCTCAATCTCGTGCAGAATGCGCTCGATGCGATGGCGGGCGGCGGCACGCTCGGCATTGCCACGACGGTTGGAGATTCCGAAGTTCGACTGGAGATTCGCGACTCCGGCATTGGAATGTCTGCCGAGGTCCGCGAGCGCGCGTTCGAGCCGTTCTTTACGACGAAGGGGCGGGCCGGTACCGGCCTCGGGCTCGCGGAGGTGTACGGTATTGTGAAGCGGCACAGAGGTCGTGCCGAGATCGAATCGTTCCCCAACGTCGGGACGACGATCCGTTTGGTTTTTCCCAAATCCTCGTTGCCACAAGTGACGGAGATCACAATCGAGCAGCGACGTCGGGTTGCGCGTCGCGTGCTGTTAGTCGAAGATCATCCAGACAGTCGCGAGTTCATGCAGGCCCTGCTCGAGTCGGACGGTCATGCGGTCGACACGGCGCCGGGTTTCGACGACGCGACACGACTTCTTCAGAGAGCGATTCCCGCGTATGATGTGCTCATCACGGATATCGGCCTTGCCGATGGGACGGGGTGGGACCTCGTCACGTTCGCGCGTGAGCGATGGCCGTCGATGCGGATTGGAATCGTGACAGGTTGGGAGCCGCGCGTCGGTGCCGGCGCGGACGGAGATTTCATTCTCCGGAAGCCGGTGCGAACATCTGAACTGCTGTCGCAGGTTGCCGGCGAAGGCTAACCGCGATAATCACCGCTAGCATCTGCGGGCTTTCGCGTCCAAATTCACCCCAATGACAGAACCAGTCTCACGCATCCGTGTGCTCGTCGCGGAAGATGACGACAACGCTCGTTCGTTGCTCGTCGATCTTCTCAGCGAGCTTGGTCATACGATCGTCGCCGAAGTATCGACTGGCCGCGAGGCAATCGAGCGAGCGAAGGACGTCGTTCCCGATGTCGTGCTGCTCGACGTGCACATGCCTGACGGGTCGGGGATCGAAGCGGCGGAAAAGATCACGCAAACCGTGCCGGGAGTCGCCGTCGTATTGTTCAGCGGCGACCACACGCTCACGTTGAGTGATCGTGACGTTACCGCGACTGCGGCGATCGCATTCTTGCCGAAGCCTGCGCCGCCACGCGCATTGGACTCGACGATTCGTCTCGCCGCGACGCGCGCCAAGGAATTACTCTCGGCGCGTCAGGATGCGGAGTCAGCGCGCGCGGCGCTCGAGAATCGCAAGACGATCGAGCGCGCGAAGGGAATTCTCATGCGACGCACGGGATCGTCGGAGCAGGAGGCGTATCGCATTCTGCAGCGCACGAGTCAGGACCGTTCCGTGCCGATGGTCGAGATCGCGCGCGCGGTTCTAGCGAGTGAGCCGGGCGCGCAGGAGTCGGCGAAAGAGAAAGAGAAGGAACGGGCGAGCGGGGCCTGAACGTCGAGCACTCGGGAACAGTGCACGGTGGAACGCGCCGTTTAGGCTGGCACCGTTCCACCGTTCCACCGTTCCACCATCGAGTTCCACCGACTACCGCGATCGCACCACTGTAAACTGCATCAGCGGCGACACCGGTAAGCCTCCAGTCGACCAGTCGATCGACGCTTGTGATCCGGCGGGCACCGTGAACCGCGGATACGCCGCGCCGCCCGCAAAAACGGATACGTTCGCCGGCGATGCATCTGATAGCGGCACGACCGCGAGTGGGAACCGGTTGAGTGGCACGCCGGCCCCGTTGACGAGCCGCGGGAAGATGCTGCGCATGTTCCAACTCTGCTCCAGGAAACGAGCGTCGGTGACGCCGGCGATGTCATCGGCGAACACCGACGTTGCCCAATCACGGATTTGCGTCATGTAGTTCGCGCCGAACACGCTCGCCAAGTTCTTCTGCCCCGTGAGCTTGGAATTGTCGAGCAGCGACCACGTGTCCGCGTCTGACGATCCACGATGGTCGGCGAGATAGCGCAGCAGATTCCACGTCGCGCCGCGCGTCTCGAGTGAATCGTTGCCGGCATAGACCGACGTCTGCGACGGCATGCCCAAGAAAATCTCGTAGCGGCCGAAGTTATCGCCCTGATAGTTGTTGAAATTGTTCACCGACGTTTGATCAGCCTGAATGACACTGGCGCCAATGTTTCGGCGCGGCGTCTGACCGCTCACGCGATAGTACAGCAACTCTTCGGCGATGTGGCTCAGTCCTTCGTTGAGCCACACGTCCTCGAATGCGTCGGCGTTGTTCACGTACAGACGGCGGCCAGCGTTGATCAGATGTTGGAATTCGTGAACCAGTGTCGAGGGCGTCACGTTCTGAACGTCGGCCTTTTTCCGCGCGTCGCTGAACTGCCCAAGGGGATCGGGCACCATCGAGTAGTACATCTCGGCGACGTTGCTGGCAGCGCAGCCTTGTAGATCCAAGCTGTCACGCTTTGGGAACAAGTCACGCTCGAAGAAGAATCCTCCGATTACGCCATTGGCTCCGCGCGGTGTGAGCTTGTTCACTTCCTTCGTGAAGAAGATGAGAATCTTTCCGTTCTTATCGACATCTGATGGTTGTCCGAAGTTCTGAATGTCGAGCGGCCCGACGAGAGTGTCGAACGTCGTCGCAAAGCCCGCGTACTCCGCGTCAGTGAATCCGTTGGCTGGATTGGCGGTGTCGGCCACGACGATGGCGCTGGTCGAGACAGCAGCCACTCGAGCGGTGACATTGATTGGATTGTCGCACGCGTCATCGCCGTTGGCATTGAGCGTCACCAGCGATCCAATCGCGGGGTTGGCCGGAATTGCGGCGAACGACGCGCGGCGACGATTCCACGCTTGCGCCGCTGGGATCAACGGCGTGAGGACGCGCCGCGACGTCGCGCGGAGGCGCGCGTCGAACGCGGTCTGAACGGCGTTCGTATTGTGTCGGTCGATCGACGAGAACGATGTCTCATCGAAGGCCGGAGCGAGTGATGCTGTCGTTAGAGCCGACGCGCCGTGAGCCGTCACCGAGAACGATGCAACCGCCGAGCTGTCGGGGTTGGCGTGAAAGGCCACGATCGCGTAGTCGGCTCCCGTCGAGCCGCCGCTCAAGCAAATGCCTGTTCCAGTCACGCCGGGAAGAACTGCGCCCGCCGCGGGCGACTGCGGGGTTCCGGTCGCGCAGGCGAGGTTGACGGACGACGTGCCGGCCGTCACGACGAACGTCGTCACGAGATTCGTTCCGGAAACGGTCGCCGTAATCGTCACATCACCGGCTGCGGAGCCAAGCGTGACCTGAGTCTTAGCCTGCCCGAGCGAGTCGGTCGTCGCGGTGGCGGGCGAAACGGTGGCGGCGCCAGCCGTGACCACGAACGTCACGGTCGACCCTTTGACGGGCGCGCCATTGGCGCCGGTGACCTTGACGATCAGCGGCAGCGACAAGGGTTGACCAACCAGTCCGACCTGCCCATTTCCCGACACGAGCGCAATGGCGGAGGGCGTCGAACTGTTGGGTCCGGAGGGCTCCGAGCTACCGCACGCCGCGGCTGCGGCGAGCGCGGCGACGAACAACGCTCCGCGAATTCGAACGACGAACATACGATCTCCTATCAATGACGTGAGCGGAGCGACCCGAGACTGAGTCCAGACTAAGTCGCCGGAGCCACCTCTGGTTCGCGCTTCGGCCGAATGTACTCTTCCATTCCCAGCCCTAAGAAAATCGTGCCGGCGACGAGTCCCGCTGACACTAAGAAGGGCAGTTCCGGAAACCGGTCAAACGCCCATCCGGCCCCGATCGGGAACAATACGCGAGCAATTCCACCGTACGTCTGCTGAACGCCCATGTACAGGCCGCGCTCGCTGCTTGAAATGACGCGCGAGAGCAGCGCCGTGACACACGGGAACGTGAACGCGGTCCCCAGTGGAAGGAGCGCGACCGCCGCCGCGAGCGGCAGGAATGGCAAAACGGCGACTGCCGACACCGGCAGAATTCCTCCAAGCCTTGCCGCGAATGCGGCTGGATCGGCCATTCGATGGATGAACGGAAGCGCGGCCAATCCTATCGCCAACAGCGTTTGTCCTATGCGCGACAGTCGAGCCTCGCCAAACCGATCGACAGCCCAGCCGAGGAAAACAGCGCGCGTCAGCACTGAAATCACGCCGATGTAGGTGTAGAAGTAGCCGATCGTATCCGAGGTCACACCAAAGCGAGCCGCGAGGAAGAGTGCAAGAATCGCGTTCAGCCCTTGGAATGCTCCAATGCCGATTGCGTAGATCCAAATGAGACGCGGCGCCGGCTCCTTGGAATGGGTCAACACCCGCAGGACCGCGGTGCGCGAACGCCCTGGGACATGGACACTCGAACGCGCTTCGACCATGTCGCGCGATTCAACCAAGAACTTGAGCGCGAAGATGCTGTTCACGACGCACAGGATCGCGGCGGCAATACCAGGCCCGTGCGGGCCAAAGTGCAGCATCTTGGACCCGATCACCGGGCCCAGCGCCACGCCGGCGTTGGTCGCGGCCGACAACCAGCCGAGACCACGCGCGCGCTGCTCGGGCGCCACCGCATCGGCAACGTAGGCCTGGATCACGCTCACGGTCCCGCCACCCGATCCTTGGATCAGACGCGACAAAAAGAGCAGGAACAGCGAGTTCGCGAACCCGAAAACGACGTACGCGATCGCCGACGCCATCATCCCGACGACGAGCGCCGGACGACGTCCGTAGCGATCGGAGAATCTGCCCCAGATGGGCGCGCTCAGGAGCTGCGCGATCGAGAAGGACGAGACGAGCAATCCGACCACCAAGCCATTCGCGCCAAACGACTTGGCGTAAAACGGCATGAGCGGAATGATCATCAGCGTTCCGACCATGTCGATGAACGCGGTGATCATCAAAACAACGAGCTTGCCGATGTCGGCGTTTTTTCCAGGCACGAATAGTTACTAGTGGCGAGTTGCTGGTTGCTGTTATGTCATCATCGAGCCCAGCGAAGGATCTGCAGCTGTCATCCTGAGCGACGCGAAGGATCTGCTCGTTGTCATCCTGAGCGAAGTGAAGGATCTGCTTTCATGAACGCCGTTGCTAACAACAGATCCTTCGTGGCTTCGCTCCTCAGGATGACTAGAGAAAAGGTCCCAGGTGACATGCAGCGCGGCTGCCCTCAACTAGCAACTAGTCACCCGCAGCTCGCAACTAGCCTAACGAATTCCGAACGCGTCACTCGGCCACTTTGCCGAGTGCTGCCGGAGGGACCGCTCGCCCGACCACGCCCGCCAGGGCGATGATCGTCAGTGCGTACGGAATCATCTCGACGAACTGCGATGGGATGAGCTGCGTTCCCTGCAATTGAATCTGCAACGTGTCGGCGCCGGCGAACAGCAGACAAGCAAGCGCGGCGCGGAGCGGATCCCACCGGCCAAATATGGTTGCGGCAAGCGCAATGAAGCCGCGACCGGCCGTCATCTCGGCGCTGAATTGATGTTGGTCGAACGCCAAGTAGGCCCCGCCGAGCGAAGCCAGCATCCCAGAGAGCGCCGCGGCCAGATACCGAATCCGGTCGACGCGGACTCCAACCGAGATCGCTGCCGCGGGGTGTTCCCCTGTCGCTCTCACGCGCAACCCAAACGGTGTGCGGTACAGAAGCCATCCCATCACGGCGACGGTAATGATGCCCAACCAGATCAGCGGGTTGCTCGCGAGAGCAACGAACCCTGTTCCGGAATTTTCCGCGCCAAACCCTGGCACGCGCGGCGAGTTCGACGAGCTATGAAATGCGAGGCGAAGAAAGAATCGCGTGAGCCCGATGACCAGCAAGTTGATCGCGATGCCGACGACGACTTGATCGCCGCGAAATCGGATTGCCGTCACGGCATAGAGCAGTGCCATCGCGACGCCACCGGCCATCGCGCCGAGCAGGCCGATCCACGCGCTGCCGCTGTAGTAGCTGGCGACCGCGCCGCAGAACGCACCGCTCAACATGTATCCTTCGAGTCCCAGCCCGATCAGACCCGCGCGCTCGGAGATCACGCCGCCGCTCGCGGCGAACAAGTAAGGAATCGCGATGCGCAGCGTTTGCGCGAGGAAGGCGAACAGAATCATCGCGCTTTCCTCAGCATCCGTCGCACTTCCGGCACCGACGCAGCGACGGCGATGATCACCACCGCCTGCAGCACGTCGACCATTTGCTTGGGAACGACCGCATTCACCGCCAGGCCGCCCTGCGAGATCGTCGCGAACACGAGCGCCGCGAGCACGACGCCAAGCGGATGATTGCGACCCACGATCGCCACGGCGATGCCGAGGAATCCGGCACCCGACGCGAACGAGTCCTCATAGTAGTGCTTATAGCCGAGCACGAAGTTCAAGCCACCGATCCCGGCGAGAGCCCCCGATAGCGTCATCGCCCGCCACCACACGTTGCCGACGTTGATTCCTCCGTATTCAGCCGCCTCAGGCTGCAATCCCGTCGCGCGGAGCTCGAATCCGCGGCGCGTGCGAAACAAGAACCACCACGTGACGATCGCCGTGACAAGCGCGATGAACAACACCACGTTCGCCGCTGAGCCGTGGAACGCTTCGATGTACGAAGAGAAGCGGGGAAGATCGCCCGAATGAATCTCCGCCGTGTGCAGCGAGCCTTCGACCTTCAGATGCGCCGCGGTGAGATAGTTCAGCAGCGCAAGGACGATGAAGTTGAGCATGATCGTCGTGATCACCTCGTGCGCGCCGAACTTCGCTTTGAGAACGCCAGGCACGCCGGCAACGATTCCGCCGCCCGCCGCCGCGGCGATCAAATACACCGGCAACGTGAGGAGCGCCGGCATTCCAGCCGGAAGCAGCAGTCCGACCAACGCGGCGACGAAGCCGCCGGCGGCGAGCTGACTCTCGGCGCCGATGTTGAACAACCCGGCGCGTAAGCCAATTGCGACCGCGAGTCCGGTGAACGTCAGCGTCGTCGCCTTGTATAGAACCTGGCCGAGTCCGTAGGCATTGCCCCATGTGCCTTCGAGCAGCAATCGGTAGACGGTGCCCGGGCTTTGCCCAAATGTCAGAATGAGAATGTCGCCGACGATTGCGGCGACGAGCAATGCGACGACGGCGGGAAGAATGGCCTCTTCGAGTGCTGTGCGTCGCGCCGTGCGATCCTCCCGCGGCGGCGCCACCGGCGGCGGCGCGGCCGTGGACACGCGAGCTTCTGTTGTCGTCATGCGGCGTGCCCCGTCGCAGCGCCGGTCATGTATGGCCCGAGAACTTCCGCGCTCGCATCGACTCGCGGGACCGTGGCGACGAGCTTGCCGCCATACATCACCGCGATGCGATCGGAGAGCGCGAGAATCTCGGCGAGGTCGGCCGAGACGAGCAGAATCGCCTTGCCGGCGTTGCGCGCGGCGCGGAGCTGTGTGTGAATGAACTCGATCGCGCCGACGTCGACGCCACGCGTTGGTTGCGCGGCGAGGAGCACTTGAAACTCGCGCCCCATTTCGCGGGCGATGACGATCTTCTGCTGGTTGCCGCCCGACAACGCGCGCGCGGGAAGTTGTGGATCGGGGGGACGAACATCGAACGCGTCGATCTGCTTGCGTGCATTGTCGAGCACCCGGTCACGATCGAGCTGAACGCCGCGCGTGAATCGGTGTTGCTGTCCGAGGATCAAGTTTTCGGCGACGGAATACTCGAGAATGAGACCGCGTGCGTGCCGGTCTTCGGGAATGTGCGAGAGGCCGGCGTCGCCGCGCTCTTTGACGGATAGGTTGGTCACGTCGCGGCGACTGATGTGAATCGAGCCGTTGCGTATGGGGCGCAGTCCGGCCAGCGCCTCGAGCAGCTCCGTTTGGCCATTCCCTTCCACACCGGCGATACCGAGTATCTCGCCTGCGGCAATGGCGAAGCTCACGTGGTCGACCGCTGTGAGTCGACGTACGTTGTTCACGACCAGATCGCGCACAGCGAGCAGCGACTCCGTCGCCGAGGTATGCGCGTTCACCGTCGGACCACTCGATGTCTCCTCGGAGACGTAGTTCATCGCGAGTTGTACATCGCGCCCAACCATGGCTTTCGCGATCTCTGATGGCGTCGTATCCGATGTCCGAAGGCGACCGACGGTGCGGCCGTGTCGCATCACGGTAATGGTGTCCGAGATCGCCATCACTTCGTCGAGCTTGTGCGTGATGAGCACGATCGTCTCGCCGCGATCGCGCATCTGCCGCAACACTTGCCACAGCTCTTCGATCTCCGGCGGCGAGAGCACGGCGGTCGGCTCGTCGAGAATCAGAATCTTGGCGCCGCGGTACAGCGTCTTGAGAATTTCCACGCGCTGTGCTTCACCGACGGAGAGGTCGGCGACTTTGCGCTCCGGACGCACGGCGAGTCCTGTCGTACGACTCAGCTCCGACACTTCACGCTCGGCGCGTGCGCGATCGAGCTGTCCGCCTTTCGTCAGCTCGCGGCCGAGCACCACATTCTCGGCGACGGTGAGCGTGGGGACGAGCATGAAGTGTTGGTGCACCATGCCGACGCCGGCGTCGATTGCGTCTGCGGTGGACCAACCGGTGACGTCGCGCCCATTCACTTCCATGCGCCCGGACTCGGCGACGTACATGCCACTCAGCACCCGCATCAGGGTCGACTTGCCGGCCCCATTCTCGCCGACAAGCGCGTGGATCTCACCACGCGCAACCTCGAGCGATGCACCCCGATTGGCGAGGACTGGTCCGAACGATTTGACGATGTCGGTGAGACGAATGGCGGGCGACTGGGAACCGGAATCCGCCATGCTCATCTCGTGCTCGGAACGACAATCTTGCCGGCAACGATGTCGGCTTTGATCCGTTCGAGTCGCGCGCGAACGCTGTCGGGGATGAGCGCGCGATTGTGTTCGTCGTACACGTAGCCGACGCCATTCTGCGCGAGACCAAACGTGTAGATCCCACCTTTGAACTTGTGGTCTTTCACCCGCGCGATCATGTCGTACACCGCGACGTCGATGCCCTTGACCATCGACGTGAGGACGTGGCCGGGCGCTTCGCTGTATTGGTCGGCGTCCACGCCAATGGCCAGCTTGTCGGTCTGTCGCGCGGCTTCGAAGACACCGAGCCCAGTGGATCCCGACGCGTGATAGATGACGTTCACGCCTTGCTGAAACTGGTTGAGCGCCAGCTCTTTGCCTTTGCCGGGATTGCGAAACGCTTCGGGTGTGACCCCGGCGTACTGCACGATGACCGTGCAATCGGGACAAACGTACTTCACGCCTGCTTTGTAGCCCGCTTCGAATTTTTGAATGAGCGGAACGTCCATTCCGCCGACGAAACCAACCTTCTTCGATTTGCCGACGAGCGCGGCGAGCGCGCCGACGAGAAACGATCCTTCTTCTTCCTTGAACTTGAGTGCCGCGACGTTCGGCGGCGGAAGAATCGGATTCCCGGCTTTGTCGGTCGAGAGCGAGTAGTCGACGCCGGCGAAGTTGACGTTCGGATACTCTTTGGCCAGCTGCGTGATGTCGTCGGTGAAAATGAAGCCGACCGCGACGACGAGATCCATGTGCTCGGCGGCGAGCAGACGCAATCCGGCTTCGCGGTCGCTTCCCTCACCCGGCTCGATCAAACGGATCCGCGCGCCCAACTCCTTTTCCGCGCGCGTCGCGCCGCGATATGCGCCATCATTAAAGGATTTGTCGCCGAGTCCGCCGACGTCGAGCACGATGCCGACGTTCACCGCCTTGTCGGACGGTGGAAGGGCGGCGCGAGACGGCTGGACGAAGAGAAAAGCAACGTGGACCACCACGAGCGCGGCCACGAGAATGAGCAACTTCCGCATCCGCAAACATTCGCCCTTGGCGCAGGTGGCGGCAAGACCACTGACCATGGATGGTAGCTTATCAGCATGGCAGATCGCATTCGGACTCGCTTTCTCGTCGTCGGCAGTGGCGTTGCTGGCCTGCACACCGCGTGGCGCGCGTCGGAGCATGGAGACGTATTGCTCCTCACCAAGCGCTCGCTATTCGACAGCGCGACCGCGTACGCACAGGGAGGTATTGCGGCGGCGCTTGGCGCCGGCGACTCGCCGTCACTGCATCGTCAGGACACGCTGGCCGCCGGTGCGGCGCTGTGCGACGCCGCCGCCGTGCAGGTATTGGTCGAGGAAGGACCGGCGCGCGTGCGAGAGTTGCAAACTGCCGGCGCGCACTTCGATCTCGATCCCTCCGGGCACTTGATGCTGGGGCGCGAAGCCGCGCACTCGAAGAATCGGATCGTGCACGCACATGGAGATCAGACGGGCGCCGAAGTCGCGCGCACACTCGTGGCTCGAGTGCGTGACACGAAGCGCATCCGCGTGCTCGAAAAGGCACGCGTGCTCGACCTCATCGTGCGTCGCGGCGTGTGCCTCGGCGTACGCGCGAGCATCAAGGGTCGGGCGATGGAGATCATCGCAGACGCGACCGTGTTGGCGACTGGCGGCTGCGGGCAGATCTATCGGTACACGACAAATCCGGTCGTGGCGACGGGTGATGGATTCGCGATTGCGCACCGCGCCGGCGTTACGCTTGCCGACATGGAGTTCGTCCAATTCCATCCGACCGCGCTCGACACGCCGGAAAATCCACTCGCGTTGATTTCAGAGGCGGTGCGCGGCGAGGGCGCGATTCTGGTCAATTCGCGCGGTGTACGCTTCATGCGCGGCCGACATAAGCTCGCGGAGCTGGCGCCGCGCGACGTGGTCGCGCGAGCGATCTTCCGCGAGCAGCGGCATGGTCCCGTCTTTCTGGACGCGCGCAAGCTCGGTCGGAAATTCGTCGTGCGTTTTCCGGGGATCTTCGCGTTGTGCGAGGCGCGCGGCATCGATCCGCGCAAGGATCTGATCCCGGTGACGCCGGCGGCGCATTACATGATGGGTGGCGTCGTCACGGATTTGCGCGGACGCTCGAGTGCCACGCGGCTCTATGCGGTCGGCGAGCTCGCGCGCACGGGTGTGCACGGCGCGAATCGGCTTGCGTCGAACTCGTTGCTCGAGGGATTGGTGTTCGCCGAGCGTGTGGCGCGCGACCTGGCAACGATCCGCGTGCTCAGTACGACGCTCGCGCCGGGGAAATGGAAGGTGCCGCCGCTAGCGGATCGGGGCGCGGCGCAGGTGGCCGCCGACGACATTCGCGCCGTGATGTGGGATTATGCCGGGATTGCGCGGACGGCGCGCGGCCTTCGCACCGCACGCGATCGGCTAGCGGGCATTGCGGATCGCCTGCCGCACGGCGCCACGGAGGAGCAAAACATGCTTCAGACGGCGCAGCTCGTCGTGGAGGCGGCGTTGCTCCGCAAGGAATCGCGCGGCGGACATTATCGTGCAGACTATCCGCGAGCGAAAAAGACTTGGACTGGGCGGCACATCGAGCTCTGAGCGTCGCGGCGCCGCACGCGGATTACGCCGAGCTGCGATCACTCCGGGTTACTTCGCCGTCGCCTTGGCCTCCTCGAACCAGTTCTCCGCCACAACCAGCTGTGCGCTCGATGTACCGGACGCGCGACGCACCATGAGAAAACGCTGATCGTCGGGTGTGACGTCGTAATTGCGACGCGACACCGCCGTGAGAACAAAATCAGCGGCGTTGAAGAGGCGCGTCGTGCCCTGCAGCGCAAAAGTCGGGTTGGTGACGACCTGTGCGGCCATCAGGTTCGATTGAAGGTCGAGGAAGAAAATCTCTCCGCCGCGATGGGACCATCGTGGAGAGATACCGCCGTTGGTCGAGATCTGACGCTTCGACGAGCCTGGATTCGGGAAGGGAACGACGAAGATCTCGAAGCGTCCCGTCTCGCTCGACACGTAGGCCATCCATCGTCCGTCGGGCGAGAGCGTCGGCGTGTATTCTGAATTGCTCGTAGCCACAACTGGAGCAGCGGTGGCGTTTGGCGCGATGCGCGCGGCGAGAATGTCGCCGAGCCCCGCGGTCGAGGTCGTCGTGCGCACGGCGAGCCAGTCACCGGCGGGCGACCAGGTTTGCTCGGAGATCGGTCGATCGAGATGCAGAATCGGAACGCCTCGGTCGCTGCCATCGGCCGGTTGGCGATAGACATCTCCGATGACCGCACTGCTCGCGCCGCCAGATATGTAGGTGACCGACCGGCCGTCTGGAGTCCATGCTGGCTCGTCGTTGCTCTTGCGTTCGAGCGTGAGCTTGACGGCGGCGCCTCCGGCGATCCGTTTGATCCACACGTTCGAGGCGGACGCGTCTCGTGCGCTGACGGCCAACCGCGTTCCGTCGGGCGAGATGGCGGGACTCGAGAACGTTCCTTTCCACGCGCTGTCGAGCGATTGACGCGCACCGGTGCGCGACACCCACACGAGCTCGCGCTGCGTGCTCATGTCATCCACTTCATAGACGAGCGTTCCGGTTGCCGACACCGCGAAATCGACCGGTCCGACCATCGTGTTCGGAATCCCATCGCCCACGAGCGTCGGCGTCCCGGTGATCTTCACCGCGTTCTGATCGAATGGCACCGACCACAGTTTTCCATCGCTCGTGGAGTACAGCAGATGTCCGTCGCGGGCATATCGCGCACGAACACCCGGCACGAGCACCGTGTGCGGGCCGCCCGCGACATTCATCGCGGCGATGGCCCGGCGTCCATCGCGATTGCTCACCTGGAAGAGGATAGTCTTCCCGTTTGGGAGCACTTCGGGCAGGTAGTGGGACAGTTCTCCGGCGGCAGTATCGACGGTGCTCGTTGCCTGCCATTTCGCGCCGCGTGTGGCCTTCACTCGCGCGATCGTGAGCAGACCGGCGGCGCTCGGAAGTGTTCCGTAGATGTATCCGTCCGGCCCCCACGCATACGCGTCGCCAACGCCCACGGAGTCCGCGAGCACCGTCGTCGGACCTCCGGCGAGCGCCGCGATCACGAGCTTGCCCTCGGCCAGGAAGCCGACCTGCATGCCGTCGGGTGAAAAAAACGGTGCGATCGCGCCATCCGTCCCGGGCATTGGCCTGAAGCCAAGCTCGTTGCGGCGACGCATGAGCAACGCGCCGTTCGGACCGCCTATGTGCACAATCACGGAGCCATCGGGGGAGATGGCAAAGTCGCCATTCCAATTTCGTGTCGCGGGAATGGAGTCGAGCGTGATCCGATAGCGAACGACACTCGGCCGTTCGCGCGGGCGCAGCCATCCCCAGAGCGCAATGCCGGCCAGCGCGAGCGCGAGGGCGCTCACCGCGACCAGGATGCTTCGATCGCGCTTCGACGCGGTGCGATCGCGAGCGACCCTCCGCGCCGGCGCATTGCGCGCATCGAGCGCGGCGCCGAACTCACCAGCAGTGCGGAAACGATCCGCAGGCAGTTTCTCGAGTGCGCGCATGACCGCATCTTCCGCCGCGGGCGGAATCGCCTTGCGCTGAGCCGTGAGACTCCGCGGCTCTTCCGTCATCACGCGTGCGACGATCGCCTGTACCGTTGGGCCCGTGAACGGCGGCTCGCCCACGAGCATCTCGTAGAGCACCGCGCCCAACGCGTAGATGTCGCTGCGTGCGTCGATGATGCGTTCGCCCGTGGCTTGCTCGGGCGACATGTACTGCGGTGTGCCGAGGCTCAAACCCGTTTGCGTCATTCGCTCGCCGCCGGCGCTCTGCACCGCGAGCGCGATGCCGAAGTCGGCGACGATGGCATGCCCGTTCTGCAGAAGAATGTTCTCGGGCTTGATGTCGCGATGGATGACGCCGAGCGAATGTGCGTAGGCGAGGGCGTCGGCGACTTCGCGAGCAATGAGCAAACTATCATCGACTGGCAGCTGCGTCTCACGATCGAGTCGGGCGCGGAGCGTCTCTCCGGTGACGAGCGGCATCACGTAGTACAGCAGGCCATCGGCGCTGCCGCTGTCGAGTAGCGGCAGAATGTGCGGATGCTGCAATCGCGCCGTCGTCCTGATCTCGCTCAGGAAGCGTTCACCGCCGAGCGCCGCGCCCAGGTCCGGGTGCAGCACCTTGATGGCGACGTCCCGGTCGTGCTTGACGTCGTGCCCGAGATAGACCGTGGCCATGCCGCCCGCGCCGAGCTCACGCCCAATGCGATAACGGCCCGCGAGCGCCGTAGTCAGTTGTTCAATGGCGTGCATGGTGGCCGGAGGAAGGAGATGCGAATGGCGCCCAAAGGTGTGAGTCATTCCAGGCCGGCGCCAGGTCGGCGCCGCCAACCGGCGCCGTCAATCGCCCAGATCCACAATTCTGCGATTCCACCATTAGCTTTTCCACCATGGCCATTGCCTCCAAACCAGACGCCATCGCCGAGCTGCAGGGCGAGATCAAGAAGCTGGCGCGCACGCGGAATGCGGTCATCCTCGCGCACAATTACGAACGCGCTGAAGTGCAGGACGTCGCGGACTTCGTCGGAGACTCGCTTGGATTATCGCGCGAAGCGGCGAAGACGCGCGCCGACGTGATCGTCTTTTGCGGCGTGCATTTCATGGCCGAGACAGCCGCGATCCTCTCGCCGAAAAAAATCGTGCTGCTGCCGGATATGGCCGCCGGCTGCTCGCTCGCGTCGACGATCGACGCGCCTGCACTCCGGCGATGGAAAGCCGAGCATCCGGGCGCGATCGTCGTCTCGTACGTGAACACGACGGCGGAAGTGAAAGCGGAGAGCGACTACTGCTGCACGTCAGGCAATGCCGTCGAAGTCGTGAATTCGATTCCAGCCGAGCAAGAGATCCTCTTTCTTCCCGACATGTTTTTGGGTGCACACGTCCGCAGACTCACCGGACGGAAAAACATGCATGTGTGGATGGGCGAGTGTCACGTGCACGCGGGTATCGACCCCGAGAACATTCGTCTGCAACGCAGCCTGCACCCGGAGGCGGAGTTTCTCATTCACCCCGAGTGCGGCTGCTCGACGAGCGTGCTGGAAGCGATGTCGGCCGGAGACGTCGAGCCCGAGGGCGTACAGATTCTGTCGACGGAAGGGATGATCAAGCGGCCGGCCTTATCCGACGCAGACGAGTTCATCGTCGCGACCGAGGTCGGCATTCTGCATCGTTTGCGTCGCGAGAATCCGAGCAAGCGGTTTTTTGCCGCGAACGAACGCGCGTCGTGCGCGTATATGAAGGTCACGACGCTGCCGAAGGTGCGCGACGCGCTCGTGCGCACGCAGCATCGAATCACCGTGTCTGACGACGTCGCCCGCCGGGCTCGGCGCGCGATCGAACGGATGGTCGCGATTGGCGGCGGCGCGAAGCAGCCCTTGTCTCCGGTGCCGGAAGGCGTAGATCCAGGGGAATAACGAAGGGAGCGTTTGCACATGGAAATGTCCGAGCAGCCCCGCGAGCGCCGATCCGCGCCGCGCACCATCCTGCCTCTGTCGGTGCCGGCGGTCGATGGAGTTGGCATCCTGCGCTTTCCCCTGCGTCAGCAAGCACTCCACGGCCTCGTGCGGTCGGCGCTCGACGAAGACGGCGCGTTCAACGATCTCACGACGATCGCGACGGTCATCTCCGATCGTCGCTCGCGCGCCACGCTCGTTGCGCGAGAACGCGGCGTCGTCTGCGGAATTCCACTCGCGCTCGAGGCATTTCGCCTGCTCGACCCAAAAGTCTCGATTCGCGTCGATCGCGAAGACGGAGCCCACACGCGCGCCGGGGATCCCGTGCTGTTCGTCACCGGCCACGCGCGAGGATTGCTCTCAGCGGAGCGCGTCGCGCTCAACTACATGCAGCGCTTGTCGGGCATCGCCACGATCACGTCGCGTTATGTCGACGCGGTCAAGGGGACGAACGCGAAGATCCTCGATACGCGAAAGACGACGCCCGGCTGGCGCGCGCTCGAGAAGTACGCGGTGCGCGCCGGCGGCGGCACGAACCATCGCATGGATCTGTCGACGGGCGTGCTGATCAAGGACAACCATCTCGCGGCGCTCGACGGCGACATCAAGAAGGCTGTCACGCGCGCGCGCGAGCTCGCGCCGAAGGGCGTGAAGATCGAAATCGAGTGCGACAGTGTCGAACAGGTCGGCCGCGCGGCAGACGCTGGCGCCGACATCATTCTTCTCGACAACATGTCGCTGTCGGCGATGGCGGAGTGCGTTCGAGTCGTGAACGGGCGCGCGATTCTCGAGGCGTCTGGAGGTGTGACGCTCACGACCGTTCGCTCGGTGGCCGAGACCGGAGTCGACTGGATTTCGATCGGCGCACTCACGCACTCGGCGCCGTCGCTGGATCTGGCGCTCGACTTCGAGTAGCGACTACCCGCTGATTGCCCGAATGGCGTCGTGCACGTCGTCGATCGAAATGTCTTGAGACGCAAAGACGGCAGCGATGTCTGGCGATGTGGTGAGTAGGCCGATGAGCAAATGTTGCGTGCCGGTGAATTCCGACCCTGCCGCTCGTTGCGCCGCTTCGGCCGCCTGCATTGCGGCGACGCCAGCGGGATCGAGACCCATCATCGCGCCAGTTCGAGTAGCCGCCGGCACTAGTGGAGCGTGCCCATAAAGCGCGCCTATCGCGCTCGTTCGGTCGAGCCGCAGCTTGTCGAGTGCGGCGTTGGCCATTCCTCCACTATGCTGTAACAACGCAATCGCCAAATGTGCCGGCGTCACGCTGCTCACATTGCGATCGGCCGCGAGGCTGTGAGCCTCCGCAATCACCCGGCGCAGTCGGACGAAGAAGCGGGGCGGATCATCCACGCCAGTCGGTCGTGGGCGAATCGTGCGATATATGCGGCGTTGCTCGGTACCGAGAATCCGCACCGTCTCGGCCCGGGCGGCGTCGAGATTGACGCCCGCGACGTTCAAGACTTGCGCGGCGACGCCTTTCTTTTCGCGAAGGAGTCCGAGCAGCAAATGCTCCGTGCCGACGTAACTGTGCTCGAGCTCGCGCGCTTCATCCATCGCGAGCTCGAGAACTTTCTTTCCTCGCGAGCTGTACGGGAGGTCTGGGCCGAACGTCTGCTCTGGTCGGCCTTTCTTGACTGCGTCCTCGATCGATTGCTGCAGTTCATCCAGCTCGACGCTCAGGTTTTGGAGCACCGTCGCCGCGATCCCCTCGCCCTCACGGATCAACCCGAGCAGGATATGCTCAGTACCCACGTACTCGTGGTGAAGGCGTGCTGCCTCCTCGCGAGCCATCGCAAGCACTTTCCTCACCCGCTCGGTGAAGTTGTACCCGTTCATTTAGAGATCGCCAAATCGCCAATCAGCCGTAGATCTGCCATATCGCCTCGCGCACGAACTCGACGGATATGCCTTGCGAAGAGAAAACCGCCGCGACGTCGGTAGAGGCCAGCAGCAGCGCGATGAGCAGATGCTGTGTGCCGGGGACTTCGTCACCGAATTCTTGCCGGACCGACTCCATCGCGTGAAACGTGGCGACGGCTGCCCTATCGAGGCTCATCGCGGTTTCGGGTGAGACGCCCGCCGTTCCCACCGGGGCGAGATCATTCAACGCCAGCGTCGCTGCCTCGAAATCCAGGCCGAGGCGGTCGAGCGCGGTGTTGGCCGTGCCTCCGCCGTTCTGCAGCAAGGCGAGCGCGAGGTCTGCCGTCGTCACTACGGTGACGCCGCGTTCGGCGGCCCGGCGATATGCATCGGCGATGACGATGCGCAGCCGCTCCCCAAATCGCGGCAGTGGTTGACTGTTCTGGCGGCGCGCCGTCGGCTGAGCGGTGAGTGTATTTCCTGAACGGTGCGCGCTCTGTGATCCGGGACGCGGCTCCTCGAGAATGCGAAGTACCTCCGCGCGCGTGTCGTCCAGGGCGGCGCCAGAGTCGACGAGCACCTGTGCCGCGATTCCTTTCTCTTCGCGAATGAGGCCGAGCAGCAAGTGCTCAGTGCCGACATAACTGTGGTTGAGCTCTCGCGCTTCACTCATGGCGAGCTCGAGCACTTTCTTTGCTCGAGACGTATATGGGAGGTCGGGTCCAGTGACCTGACCACGCTTCCCCGATTTCACCGTCGCTTCGAGCGTCTGATGAAGCGTGTCTAGATCGACGTTCAGGTTTTGGAGCGCCGTCGCCGCGATCCCCTCGCGCTCACGGATCAATCCGAGGAGTATGTGCTCGGTCCCGACGTACTCGTGGTGGAGTCGCGCCGATTCCTCGCGAGCCATCCCAAGTACCTTCCGGACTCGCTCGGTGAAGTTGTACCCGTGCATCAGAGATCCGCGCAGCTCTTGTTGATCTGGCGGCAGTCGAGACAGATCAACTTGCATTTTCGCCATTCGAGCCGCGGCGAAGCGCAGTAGTCGCAGACCTCTGCCCGTGCGGCGGTGCGTGCCTCATCGGTTATCGCCGCGGGCGGCTCCGTCGCGATGACGACACCGGGTAACACGAACGGCTGGACATGACAGGGCGGCATGCCTGAATCAAAATTCGAGCGGCGCTAATACACAAGATCGCCGGTGGGGCTTGACCCGCCTCGATGATGGCGGAGCTTTGCAGTCTTCGACAACCAAACCCAACTGACATGAGCCACGGCGCACCGCACAACGGAAAGAATTCGCACGGGAAGTCGCACGGAGGTAACAGCGATCATTTCGATCTGCACGCGGCCGCGCGGCGAATCATCACCGCGGCTGGGTTCGAACCCGACACCAACGACGCGATGCGCCAGCAGCTCGACCGCCTGACAGCGCCGGCGCCGATCGACTCCAGCGTGAAGGACATGCGCGACCAGCCATGGTCGTCGATCGACAACGATGAATCGCGCGATCTCGATCAGGTGGAGCTGGCGGAGCGGCTGCCCGATGGAAGTATCCGGCTCGTCGTCGGGATCGCCGACGTGGATGTGCTCGTCCCCAAAGGCTCGCCGATCGACGAGCATGCATACGTCAACTGCACGTCGGTTTACACCGGCGTCGAAGTCTTTCCGATGCTGCCGGAGAAGCTGTCGACGGGCCTCACGTCGCTCAACGAAAACGAAGATCGCCTCGCGATCGCGATCGAGACGGTGGTCAACGCGCAAGGAGATGTCATTTCATTCGACGTCTACCGCGCCGCCGTTCGTAACAAGGCGAAGCTCGCATACGACGAAGTCGGCGCGTGGCTGGGCGGCGAGGCACCACCACAGAAGGTCGCTGGCAATAAGATCTTGACGGAGCAGCTCAAGCTGCAGCACGAGGCGTCTCAGCGACTCAAGGCCGAGCGGATACGCAATGGCGCGCTCGAGCTCGAGACGATCGAGGCGACGCCGATCTCGAAGAATGGAAAGATCGTCGACTTGAAGGTCATCCAGAAAAATCACGCGCGCGATCTCATCGAGGATTTCATGATCGCGAGCAATTCAGCGATCGCGAAATTCCTCGAGGCGAAAGGCCGCTCTGGGATTCGCCGCGTCGTGCGTGAGCCGGAGCGTTGGGGCCGCATCGTCGAGCTCGCGAGCCGGTATGGCGAAACTCTGCCAGCCGAGCCAGACTCGCTGGCGCTCGCGCAATTTCTCATACGACGTCGGAAAGCGGATCCGGATCGATTCCCGGATCTCTCGGTCTCGATCGTGAAGCTGATGGGCCCCGGCATCTACGCGCTCGATCTCCCCGGCAAGGATCCCGGCGGTCACTTCGGTTTGGCGACGCACGATTACTCCCACGCCACGGCACCGAACCGCCGCTACGCCGACCTGGTGACGCAGCGTCTCGTCAAGGCGACGCTGAATAACTCACCGCCGCCCTACTCCAACGATGACCTCACGGCGATCGCTCAGCGCTGCACCGAGCGAGAGGACGCCGAGAACAAAGTCGAACGCTCGGTGCGCAAGACGATCGCCGCGCTCATGCTCAGCGATCGTATCGGTGAGTCGTTCGATGCGATCGTCACCGGCGCCAATGAGAAGGGAACCTTCGTGCGCATGATGCATCCGTCGGCCGAAGGCATGGTGGTGTCGAACCACAAAGGGTTCGACGTCGGCGACAAGGTGCGGGTCAAGCTTGTCGGCGCTGATCCGTACAAGGGATACATCGACTTCGAGGGGCAGGGGGAGCGGTAAGCATTGCCGCTCTGACCCCGGCATCGCCGTCGTGATCAGGTCCGTGGCCGAGGGCGCCCATGAAGTATTCGGGAGCACGGATCACGATGGAATTCGCGATGCCCGCGATGGACGATGATGGCGATCCCCACGGGCGATTCAACCAATCGCGCTACGGCTCCCGCCACTCTACCCCATCCTCTTCGATCAACTCATCCGCCTCACGCGGGCCCCAGCTTCCGGCAGCGTACGTCGGCATTCGCTTGGGTTTGTGCGATTCCCAATATTGAATCAGTGGATCGACGACCCGCCACGCTGCCTCGACCTCATCGCTCCGGGTGAACAGTGTCGCCTCGCCAATCATTACGTCGAGCAGCAACGTCTCATACGCCGGCGCCGCAACCTCGCCAAACGCTTCCGAATAATTGAATTCCATGTCGACCGGCGCGATCTCGATGTTCGATGTCAACGCCACGGCCGCGCCGGGGACTTTGACCTCGAAGTTGAGCGCCACGCCTTCGTTTGGCTGCACGCGCATCACCAACGTGTTCGGACGCATCACGTCGCTCGTCTGACCGAACATGAGATGCGGGGGCGAACGAAACTGTACCGCGATTTCCGACACTCGGCTCGCGAGTCGCTTGCCCGAACGCAGATAGAACGGCACGCCGTTCCAACGCCAGTTGTCCACGAATAGGCGCACCGCGGCAAATGTCGGCACGGTCGAATCGGCCGCGACGTTGGCCTCCTGCGTGTAGCCCGGAACCGGCTTCCCTTTGATCGCGCCGGCGGTGTACTGCGCACGCACGGCATTCTCGGGAATCGTTCCCGGCGTCAACCAGCGAATCGACTTGAGCACTTTCACCTTCTCGTCGCGAACCGCGTTCGCCGACATGATCGGTGGCGGCTCCATCGCGGTCAGCGCCAACAGCTGCAGCAAGTGGTTTTGAAACATGTCGCGAACGACGCCCGCTTCCTCGTAATACTTCCCGCGATCCTCGACGCCGACGTTCTCCGCTGTCGTGATCTGAACATGATGGATCCACTGACGGTTCCAGATCGGCTCGAAGATGGAATTGGCGAAGCGCAGGACCAGCACGTTCTGAACGGTCTCTTTTCCCAAATAGTGATCGATGCGATACGTCTGATGCTCGGCGAACAGTCCGAGCACGAGATCGTTGAGCTGCTGCGCAGTCTCGAGGTCGTGGCCGAATGGTTTCTCGATCACGATGCGCGTCCATGGACGCTCATCAGCGGTGCGTGTGCGCGGTGCCAAGCCACTCTTCGACAAATTACGGACGATGGGCTCGAACACACTTGGCGGAACGGCGAGATAGAAGAGATGATTGCACTCCTCTTTTGGCCGATCTCGCTCGATCTCCTCGAGACGCTTGCTGATGACCGCGTAATCGGCGCCGTTCGTCAAATCGGCCGAGACGAAATGCAATCGAGGACAGAGCTCCTGCCAGAGGGCTTCGTCGAAGCCCTGCACTTCGTCCGACTGGCCAAGCGCGATGCGCATCGCCGACCGGAACGTATCGTCTGTCTGCGAGTCGTCGCGACCAACGCCGAGGACGGAGAACGACTGGTCGACAAGATGCTCCTTCATCAACTGATAGATCCCAGGCAGCAGCTTCCGACGACTGAGATCGCCGAGTGCGCCGAAGATCACCATCGTGCACGGATCGGCGCGGCCGCGCGCCACCGAAGGCTGGACTTGTCCCGTCGGTCTCGCCGAAACGGTCGGGCCGTCGGCACTCATGAGTGTTGCACCGCGTGGCCGCCGAACTCATTGCGCAGCGCAGCGATCACCTTGGCGCCGAACGAATCCGTTTGCCGTGAACGGAAACGTGCCTGCAGCGAAAGCGTGATCACGGGTGCCGGGACGTCGAGGTCGATCGCCTCCTGCACCGTCCACCGTCCCTCTCCCGAATCGGCAACCCAACCCTTGAGATCCGCGAGCGACGCATCGCGCGCGAATGCGCTCGCCGCCAGCTCGTTGAGCCACGATCGCACGACGCTCCCATGCTGCCACACCTCGGCGACCTGCTTCAAGTCGATCTCGGGGAAGATCTTCGATGCATGAAGAATCTCATATCCTTCCGCGTACGCCTGAAGCATGCCGTACTCGATGCCGTTGTGCACCATCTTCACGTAGTGCCCAGCGCCGATGGGACCGACGTGCGCGTATCCGTTCTCCGGCGCAAGCGCGGTGAAGATCGGCTCACAGTGTTTCACCGCGGCGTCGGTACCGCCGACCATGAGACAGTACCCGTTCTCGAGCCCCCAAACGCCGCCGCTCGTCCCCGAGTCGATGAGCTCGATCTTCGATTTCGCGAGCTGCTGGCCGCGACGAATCGTGTCGTGGAAGTTCGAGTTGCCCCCGTCGATGATGATGTCGCCAGGTGACAGCGCCGGCACGAGCGACGCAATCGTCTGATCGACCGGGTCACCGGCCGGCACCATGATCCAAATCACTCTCGGAGTCGCGAGCGCGTGAACGACGGCGGCGAGATCACCCGCTCGTGACGCGCCGAGCTTCTCGTACTTCGCCATCGCCTCGTCGCTGCGATCGTACACGACGAGCTCGTGCCCGTGGCGCATCAGTCGTTCGACCATGTTGCCGCCCATGCGGCCGAGTCCAATCATTGCGAGTTGCATGCTGTTATTCCGTGATGTTCCGTTGAGTCCGTGGATTCCGTGGCAACAGCATCGGGATGCCTCCATAGGTACGATGCTGACGCAGCGACCATTCTTCCTTGAAACATTCCCGAGCACAGGGTCAGACCAACAATCCTCGCGCTTCGAGATTGGCACGAAGCTGACTCGCGGACTGAAAATGGATCGTCTGCATTCCGAGCGCCGCCGCGGGCCCGAGATTCTGCGTCCGATCATCGATGAACAGCGCGCGTTTCGGGTCCGCCTGCGTCATCCCCAGCACCCGCGTGTAGATCTCGTGCGTCGGTTTGCGCACGCCGAGCCAACATGAGCTGAAGAACGTCGGAAAAATGTCGCGCAGTCCGAAGTGTTGAATGCGGTAATTGTTCAGCGCCTCGCTCTCGTTGTTCAGCGTCGCCATCCGAACGGTGCGCGAATCAGCGAGATCGCGAGCGACGGCGATGCTTTCGGGCCACGGAACACTCTGCGCGAACATGAATGACGTGAACTCCTCTCGACTGAAGCTACGGTTGTCGCCAAAGACGGCGACATCGAGGTACTCGTCGAGCGAGATCTGGCCAGCCTCGAGCGCGCCCACCGTCTCCTCATGGCGGTATTGAAAATCCTCTTCATCCAGGCCGAATCGTTCAACCGCCGCCATCCGCTGCTCTCGGTCCCATCCGTTGCTGCCGAGCACGCCGCCGATGTCGAACAGTACCAGGTTGATCGGCGAAGTCATCCGACCAATACGGCACGCGCGGGCGCGCCGTCGATTCCGACGAGTCGCAGCGGCAACACCCGCAGTTCGTAAGGGCCCATCGGCGGCTGCGACAGATCGAGCCCTTCGACGATGACGATGCCACGCTCGAGCAGCGTGCGATGAGTCTGGTGATGCCCGGAGTGAAATTGCTCGATGGATAGATAGTCGACGCCGACGAGCTTCACGCCGAGCCCGGCGAGATATGCCGCGCCGTCCGGTGCCAGATACGTGTAATCGGGAACGAACCCACGCTCGCGGAGAAATTGTGAGTTCCGCGTCGCGATGAGAATTCGCGTGTGTCCCTTGAGCTCGTGCATTCGCAATTGTTCTTCGCCGACCGCCATGACGCCGGGCTCGACGCAAATGAGCATCGCCGGACCCATCAGCACGTTGAGCGGCAGCGCGTCCACGGCCATTCCATCGTCGAACATGTGCTTCGGCGCGTCGACATGCGTCCCCGTATGCGACCCGAACGCGAGCGAGGAGACGTTCGAGCTGCCGCCCTTCGAGATCGACTGCTGGGGCGCGATCTGGATCGGCGGGTTCCCCGGATAGACGAGGCCACCGTCGATGATCGGCATCGAGATGTCGTAGATAGTTGCCAGAAGAGCTAGTCCTTGGTGTCCGGGCGGACACCGATGAGAGGGAGTCGCTTCGAGTAGGATGCACCTTCTGTGCGCGCTGGGCGCACGTTCTCACCGCGACACGAGATATCCAGCCACGACGACGGCAAGCGCCACCACCACCGCTACCGCCATCATCGCGGTCGGACGAGTGGAACGCTTCTCTGGCAGCGGCGGCCGGGGGACGGCCG
>Ga0207695_10002277_pt1 | contig 28744 bp, 24 predicted proteins | sample KBSC54metaG_FD_184354 | JGI IMG/M metagenome (GOLD analysis project Ga0207695, IMG submission 184354) | Corn rhizosphere microbial communities from Kellogg Biological Station, Michigan, USA - KBS C5-4 metaG (SPAdes) (version 2) | ecosystem: Host-associated > Plants > Roots > Rhizosphere > Soil...
GAAATTTATGCACCGCAGAAAGAAAGACCCCAAACAAGTTAAGAAATACTTTCATCATCCAAAGGTCAGGTACGCCGCGTGAGGGTGATACTATTTATTGACCCCAGTAATAAGAACTTGATTGAGCAACGAGACAGTATTTATAGTCACACGGACCGGAACCGAGATGACATTAAGAATTCCATTACTTTCACGGATGCTAACGAATTTTTGAACATAATTAAGCGTATTTTAAGCGAAGTCTATGTGGTGGTTTTTATGCAGGTGATGAGTATGGAGCCTCTTAATGAACCAGTCGATGATCTAAAAAGACTAGTGAAACTTCTTGTCAATTGACACTCAGTTGCCAACTAGCGTTAACGTATATTGCCGGACGGAATTGTCAGCAAATTACGCTTTAAGCAGGACTTTGGTAAGGTTAGGTTAAGATATCGAAGGGTATTGCTCGACCAATAGCGGCTAAGATCTTATGATTGAAGCGCTGTTGTCTCTTTCGATTGAGAAAAGAATTCGAAAAGCCGGATTAAAAGCGTTCTCTCCGGAATCTAGTGCCTGCCTCAATACAGGAATTCGTTCACCCGTGGGGATACGGCCGATCGCCGGTCGTGGCGCTAGGTTCCGCCAGTAAGAGTTGTCGGAAAGTTCATCTCTCGAGTAGAATGTTGCTTCCCCACTGAATGCTTTAAAGTTTAGTCCAGGTATCGTATCCGAGTTGATCAATTTGAACAGATTTGAAAATGGAATTCCGAGCAGGCGGTGTGCCTTATAAAAATCTGGAATCGACCAGCGGTTCGTTACGGAGCGATAAAAGCTATACTTGATGAATTCCGCGGGAAATAATGAGCAGCCGAGCCTTTGGACATCGAAGGATCGAAATCTTTCGAGGGCTGCATTTTGTTCCGGATCGCTGCCAAAATTGTAAAAGAAATAAATTGGGACCCCAGCTACTTTACGGCTGTATTCTAATAAGCGATCGATCTGAAATTGGCCGGCAACTTTGTGTCGTATACCAGGGTAGCGTCCCTTTTTGTTGACGATTTTGGCTTGGCACGGAAAGAGGAGGTAACCTTCTGAGGTTTCTATTGCAATTTCGATGTCGTTGCCATTAGCGCGCTCATTCTTCGCGTGATATATTTGAACCGGAAATGTTCCGGAGATAGCCAATTGCCAAAAGGAGTAAATGAGTTCTTGGGTGACAGTATTTTCATGCATGTTAAAGTCGGCTACACTCCGACAAAAGCCGATTTTTTGCCAAATAGATACTGCGGTAAATTCTGCCCAGTTGATAATGGAAGGGGTGGTTTGGAATTTTCTTGCATATTCTTTTATTAGGTCAGAGTTCATAAATCTATAGAGGTGTAAAAGTGTTGGATGAATGATTCGCTTTTTAACATTTCCTCGAATTTAGTTTGCTAATAAAATTAGTGTATAATATTGAATATTGCCCTAAATAATTGCTCTGGCTATTCTGAAAGGTATTTAATACAAGATTGGGTCTACAACCATTGGGGACGGCTAGCGGTCCAGGAAGGCGATAATTGTCATAACGGTAATGTGACAGGCAAGTATTTGTATTTGTGGGTACTTCGGACCTGCAACCGAATTCCAACACATATTTCAGATTTGAGATGTCATCGTGGAAAATTCCTTATGCAGTCAGCCGCGATAATTGAGTGAGCGGAATATGTGTTTACACTTATATTCTAAACAATTTTGCACTTAATCGTGTCACTTTCCCAAGCCCATAGTCTTTTGTTTTCTCGCAAGAATGCCAACCCCTACAGTTAATTGATTGATAAGTGCAAACTTGAAAACTGCTATGACTTTACTCATCTGAGAATTTAATAACCATCTTACCGCTTGTAGACCGCAGCGGCATTGCGGATATCAAATTAAATTCCTTACTTCGTTTGCTTATTACAGTTCGCGCAGGCCCTGCCTTTTGAAATCTTTTACACTGTCTTCTCCACACTCACTTTCATTTTTCCTTCACTTGTCAGCACTGGGTCCGGCAACCATTATTCATTAGCTATAAACTGACCTTCCTATGAGATGGACTGTCCATGCAATTGGTCTTTTCCTTTTGCCATTCTCTTCTGTATTAACTTTTTCCCAGGAGCACGATATTGCCCTCAAATACTCCCCGGCGGATATTTCTGCGTATTTGCATACGGTAACGGAACGGGTCGGCAATCTGAACGAACAGATGGACAGGCAAACGGCCAAATACGTTGATAAGCTTCAGACATTAGAGGCAAGGATTGGCTTCAAAATGGGCGCTACCAGATCGGTGAACCCGATGGCATCATCCGATTACGCCCGGTGGACGACTAACTTGCAAAACGCTTCGTCTTTAAGCAGCCTGAGTTCGCCGATCTACATTCCTCACCTCGACAGCTTGCTAACGTCGCTCAAATTTCTTCAAACACTGACGGGACTGCCGGTAGATGCAGGTGCTCTGGAGGCGGCAGTAAAAAGTGTTTCATCGCTTCAGACGAGAATGAATGGAACTGCAGCCTTAACTCAATACATTGGTCAACGGGACCAGCAACTTACGCAATGGATGGCACAGCATTCCAACCTTCCGGTTGGGGTGCAGCGGCTATTCGCCAGGTTGAAGGAGACCGGCTATTATTACCAGCAACAAGTGCAGGAATTCAAAACCGTCATTAACGATCCCAAGCAGATCGAGCAGAGGGTGTTGGGAACGCTTGCTTCTTCGATCGCTTGGCAGCATTTTATGGCTAAACACTCAATGCTGGCTGCTCTCTTTAGGTTGCCCGGGGATTACGGCGACAATGCTTCCACTCTAGGATATCAGACAAAGGAGCAGATACAGGGAATGATTCAGCAAAAGACGAGCAATGCAGGGGCCGGAAGTGAGCAAGTCCTTCAGCAACAAATACAGCAGGCGCACGAACAGATTAGCAAATTGCAAGAACAGGCTGCAAAATACGGGTTTGGTGGGCCGGATCTTAATATGCCGAATTTCACGCCGAACGAACAAAAAACAAAGTCATTCCTCAAACGGCTGACCTATGGCGCCAGCTTGCAGCTTGCCCAGGCTACTTATTTTTTCCCGGCAACGGCCAATATCGGTCTTTCCTTAGGCTATAAGCTCAATGATAAAAGCACGGCAGGGGTGGGGATAACTTATAATGCCGGTCTCGGACAGGATTGGGAACATATTCATTTCAGCAACCAGGGACTTGGGTTCCGAAGCTTCATGGACTGGAAGATTAAAAAAACCTTTTACGTGGCAGGCGGCTTCGAGGAAAATTACTTTACCAATTTTTCTTCCCTATCGCAATTAAAAAGCTGGAATGCCTGGCAACCCAGCGCCCTGATCGGTGTGGAAAAGAAATACAGGATATCTAGCAAGATGCAAGGAAATATACAGCTGCTATTCGACGCGTTCTATCATCAGGAGTTACCTCCTGATCAACCTTTCAAGTTCCGTGTAGGCTACAATTTTTAAATATCTCTTTTCCCAAGACCCCTCCTCCTTCTTATGAGAAAAAACCTTGTCAGTAATATCTTACTAAAAGCGGTGCCAGGCATCCTACTTGCGGTCTTAACATGCACGACAGCTGCCGGGCAAAACGAGGTGGCCACACAGAGCGATTCGATAGATCCTACCATTGTATCTGTTCCTACCCCCCAAGCCGCATCAATCGGAAAATTTGGGCGTGTTCCGGTGGATCTATACAACGGGCTATACAGCCTGAGCCTGCCCATATATTCCTTGCCGGTACGAGGATTGCCGGTAGACATCCGGTTGAGCTATCACAGCGGAGGGGTTAAACCGTCGGAGAAGGGCGGGGTGCTGGGGGTGGGATGGTCGCTGATTGCAGGTGGTAATATAACCCGGGTGCAACATGGCACTTTGGACGAACACGTGAATAGAAATTACTCCGATTCCCTGCTTGGCTATTACTGGAATCACAGCCAATTGAGCATGTCTAATTGGGATAGCGCGTCGACTGTCCTTAATTTCCTGACACAAATTATCTGTCAAGGTTCTCCGCCGGGGTGCCCAGTTGGAGTGACTCAATGGCACGACTGGGCCCCGGATGAATTTATGTTTAACGTAGCCGGTTACTCTGGCAGCTTTTGGCTGGATACGGCGGGTCACTGGGTTGTCCGGGAAAGCGGCGGGGAAAAAATGAACGCATCTGTTGATTTCGGATACTATTCTTATAAGGATTCATCGGCGACGGATTCAGTGAGGCTCTCTTACTGTTTTCGAAAGTTCACCCTAAAAGATGGCAATGGTAATTCGTTTATTTTCGGGGGAGATCCAAATTCCCTGGAGTTCAACCGAAACATTAACGATCAGACGCCGGCGACGGCCACATCCTGGTGGCTGACGCAAATCGTAACAAATAAGGCCGAGAAGGTCAATTTCAGCTACAAGCGCGTTCTGCCCTCTATTTCTGTCTTTGGCGGGTTCAACGCTTACCAGGCACAGGTAGGAAGCAATAGTTACGCGCAGTATAACTTGCAGACCGTTACCGGTATGCTTCATGACCCGGTCTATCTGCAGTCAATCTCGTACAACAATCTGTCAATACAATTCACCTATGGGGTTTCCAATATCTTCACCTATTCCAGACAGCCCGCACTTAACCCGAACGGAGGGGTTTATCCGGATAATGTAAGTCACTACCTGAGTGGAAATCCGTCAACCTGGCCAAGCCAGGAGCTAAATGCTGTTTACACGACCGACTATAAGCTTACTGGTATTGCCGTGAATTATAATGGGTACGGTTCCAAGCAATACGGGTTTACGTACTATGATTCCACGCTTTCCAACCGGCTATTTTTAAAATCGTACTCTATTGGCCCTCCCACGAGGGCGCTTGTCTACCAGTTTGCCTACAATGGGATGAACTTTTATAACTATGCAGATAGTGCTATGTATGACGGGTTATTGACGACTAAAATTGACCACTGGGGCTTTTATAACGGTAAGTTTCCATTCAAAACAATTGATCTACCTCAATCCTTTGGTCGATACCTTGGTTCAGCTAACGCATATCCCAGTCCTGATTTTATTAGCAATTACTACACTAACCGGGCTCCTAATGCCGACTCGATGAAGATCGGATCGCTCGCGACGATTACTTATCCGACTGGAGGCTATACAAATTTCATTTATGAGCCAAATGACTACTCGTCTCAATTGAGTCTATCCAACAATCAGGCTGCTCCGCTGGGGAGCAACAGCACAGGCGGCGGACTTCGTATCAAGGAGATCGATTCCTATACCGACCCGTACCGTCCGCCGCTAGTCAAAAAATATCTTTACAAAAATGACAACGGCCTGTCGAGCGGCGTCCTCAACTCGGCGGGAATATCGTACAATGATTCATTAACCGGCACGCTCACGAACGGGCAGCAGGTTGTTTACAAGTTCTTTTCCGATAATAATATACTGCCTTTGCAGAACACCAACGGGAATTCGGTCACTTATAGCCGGGTCGATGAGATAAATGGCGACAGCGGCCGGAACGTTTACCGTTACACTAACTATGATAACGGCCATTATGATTTGATGCCTTCCAATTTCATCAGTGCTTTCGCTAATGCCAAATATTGGCGGCAAAATGACAGCCGTAGCTTTCAAAGGGGGAAACCTATGTCACAGTTGATGTTGGACAGCTCAAAGAACTCAGTTTCACGAGACTCTACGCAATACCTGAACGACGACTCGCTGACGACTCGTCAGATCGGGGTGAGGGCCTACGATATGAAGGCCCGCGAGATCAAGATGATCAGCTACGCCTACGGTCAGGGCATCCTGACAGCCATATTTCAGACCGCGACTTTATACACGCCCAGCGTATCCCCCTTTGTCTACTATGCGCACAACTATCCGGAGGTCAAAAGGACGACTACCTACTACAAAGGCAGCGACTCCATCCAAACCGTAGAGACCTGGCACTATGATTCTAGCAATAATAAGGTGAGTGTGGACAGCTTGGAAAACCTAAGCGATGGATCGATGAAGATCATCACCAGCACTTACCCGGCCGATTATCTCGGTAATTCGTTTTACTACGTGATGGACACCCTTCGGCTTGTAGATCCTCTTATTCAACAAACCACGACCAACCAATCGGCTAAACTGCTGCATGTCTCCAAAGACAGTCTGGTGAAAAATAGCCTGTCGTCCGGCAATTATTATTGGTTGTATGTGAAAGATCAGTACCAGGATCCGACCGATACAGTGAAAGAAAACATTTACAAATATGATTCAATAGGTAACCCTATCGATGTTAAGGGCGCTGACGGCATTCCGCTTACATACCTGTGGGATTATAGCTCCATGCATCCGGTCGCTATTACCAAAAACGCAGCTAGTTCATCTGTTGCTTATACTTCCTTTGAGGCAGAAGGGACAGGTAATTGGACAGTACCGGACGGTACGAGAAACCCAGGTGGAATTACCGGCGGTCTTTCTTATAATATTACCAACACCAAAACGATTTCGGCTACCGTTACCTCAGGCCAAACATACACCCTGTCCTACTGGGCCCAAAATGGGCCAGCAGTGGTCAAAGCAAACGGCACTACCATCAGCCTCGGTTTTACTGGTCTCACTAAGAGTGGCTGGACATACTATGAATACACCTTACCCAGCACCACCACGGCTGCATCAGTCACCGGAGCGAGTTCGTCTTCGACGCCCATCGACGAATTAAGGCTATACCCGTCCACCGCCCAAATGACTACCTATACCTATTTGCCACTGACGGGGGTGGCCAGCGTTTGTTCTCCTGCCAACTCCGTTGCGAACTATGTTTGGGACGATGCAATGGACAGGCTGCTCAGAATCCAGGATATGGATGGTAACATTGTCAAGCAATATGAATATCATTACAATGAATACGCCAAGCCATTTTACAATTTAGAAAAGGACAGTAGCTTTACCCGAGGTAATTGCGCGCCAGGCGGCACTCCGTCAACAGTTGTCTACACTGTTCCGGCCAACCGATATAGTTCGACTATCAGTCAGCAGGATGCCTACAACCAAGCCTTGGCGGATGTTATAGCCAATGGGCAACATTATGCGGACAGCGTCGGAACCTGTACGTTTTCCAATGACATGGAGGTTATGCGGTTTCAGCGGTCAAATTGTGCCCCCGGAGGAACAGGTACTTTGGTTTGGGACACCGTACCGGCCGGCATCTATCATTCTATTGTCAGTCAGTACAATGCCGATTCGATTGCGCTCGCCTATCTTACCGCAAACGGGCCAAATTACGCGAACCTTGTTGGCCAATGCGCTTTTCAAAACCACATGGAGACCGGCACATTTACCAAGAGTTGCGGAACTGGCGGCATAGGGTCTAATGTGATTGACACTATTCCTGCAGGTACTTATACTTCCTATATCAGCCAAGGCAATGCCGATACCTTGGCTTTGAATGCGCTTGCGACATACGGCCCCTTGCATGCTGATAGCCTGGGCACCTGCACTTACTGGAATATTGCGTTAGGAAAATACTACTCAAGGAATAATTGTAGCCCAGGCTATACTGGCATGGCTGTCTGGTTTCCCATCGCGGCTAATCTATTCTCCTCCAACATTAGTCAAGGGAACGCAGATACCCTTGCTCTAAATTGGGCCGACTCAGGGCCCGGTCAGGATACCGCCAATGCAGAAGGCCAATGTCTAATTGCCGTTTACTGTAACAATTATGTAGGCGTGTCTGGATTTACTGCAACTTATACCAATATTAAAACACATGCACAATACAGCTTTACCATACCATCCACAAGCGGAGTTATTGGGTATATGATAAGCGGACCTATGACGCTGACGATTTCAAAACCTGGGAACACTACCATTTATGGCTTTAATGACGGCTGTGGCATCACCGTTACCGACGGCACCTCCGCGTCCTTTTCGGGGGTAAATGTCCAAACTACGACCTGTAACACACTTACTATTAATAACCCTCAATAGAGCAGATATGAGTTTCAAGTTTTTTCTTTTATTCATTTTTCTTACAGCGCTGTCGGGTGGTTCGAGTGTTTACTCCATCCATATCACGGGCATCAATGGCCAGGATAAGGCAATGAGCGATTTCGCAGGCAAGAAGCTTCTGATCATAGTCCTGCCGCTGACTGCCACGCCAGCTGATTCTGAGTACCTGCAAAGGGTCGGACAGGTGAGCCAGATTTATGCAGACAGTCTGAATATCATCGGCGTGCCCGCCTATGAGTTCGGGTTCACTGCCGCCTCTCAACCCGTTGTCCTACAAAGGTATACCACCCTCATCGGCGCGAAAGTTTTTATTACGGCCGCAATGTATGTTAAACAATCATCAGCCAGGCAGCACCCCCTGTTTTCCTGGCTCACGCATTCTGCGCAAAACGGCATCTTTGATGAGGAGGTGAATGGAGTTGGTCAAAAATATTTCATTGATGGTAATGGACAACTTTACGGGGTGCTGAGCGCAGCATTTACGCTACGGGACTCCCTCATGAACCGATTGATATATTAAATAGCTGGTAAACAACCATAAACGTCACTGCATGCAAACGCGCACCATAACCCGCCTATCCTTCAAATGGAAATATTTCATCGGAGGCCTTTTCCTCGTTTGTGCAGGCACCGTAAAGGCACAGAATCCAACTCCGCCAGCTTATAATTCCAATTTGACGGTCAGCTATATTCGGGCATGGACGGCCACTGCGCCCATCACTTCAACAACCATCATTCCCACCCGCACGCTGACGGATGTTAAATTGAGTACCCAGTTCTTCGATGGGCTCGGCAATCCTTTGCAAACAGTCGTCCGACAACAAAGCCCGTTGAAAAAAGATATGGTGACACCGACGGTTTATGATAACATGCTTCGGGAAAGTTATAGTTACCTCTCGTTTATCGCCACACCCCTTCTGGCCAGCGATTCTACCGCTGATGGCTATTTTAAGATGGATGCCTTCCAGCAGGACTCAGCATTTAACCACACGCTTTATCCTGGTCAGACCTACTATTATGGGCAAGTTAACTTCGAAAAGTCGCCGATGCAGCGCCCATTGTTCACCTATCCGGTCGGGAACAGCTGGGTGGGCTCAGGCAGGAGCACGGCAAAGCAATATCTAGTCAATGAATCCGGGGATAGTGTTCAATTATGGAGCATTTCCCCAACTATTGGTAGCAATCCATTTCGGGTGAGCGCATATCTTCCCGGACAACTGTACAAAAATGTTACTATCGACGAGAGTAGTCACCAGGTGGTCGAGTATAAAGATAAAGAGGGCCATGTCGTCCTTAAGAAAGTTCAACTTTCCGGAACACCAGCTACGGGTCATGTCGGATGGCTGTGCACCTATTACGTGTACGACACTCTGCGGAATTTGCGTTTCGTCCTGCCGCCCGCACTGATAAACTTGATCAATGGCACGTTCTCCATTAACCAAACAGAGGCAAACGGGTATTGCTTCCGTTACGAATACGATTCCCGCAAGCGAATGATCATAAAAAAGGAGCCCGGAGCCGGTGAAACTTGGATGGTTTACGATGCCGACAACCGCCTGGTCATGAGTCAAGACTCCTGCCTGCGCAAGTTGGGCAAATGGTTAGTGACCGAATACGATGGTTTGGGCCGCGCCTGGCGGACGGGGTTGCTGACAGATGCTAACAATAGGGTATATCACCAAAATTTGGCCAAATCTAGTACTAGTTACCCGAATACATCCGGAGGGAATTATGAAATTTTAACTCAAACATTTTTTGACAACTATAGCTGGGTTAGTGGTACCGGCCTAAGTGCGTCGCTGATCGCTGTATCCAATCCGGCCTTTATTACGGCCTATAACACTTCACCTCTCTACGCACAATCCATCTCCCAAAACCTGCAGACCCGGGGGCTCGTAACGGGTACCAAGACCAAGGTGGTCGGGAGCGCCAGCCAATACCTTTACGCGGTCAATTTTTATGACGACCACAATCGCATAATACAGACCGAAAGTATCAATTACACAGGCGGCTTGGATACACTAACCAATCAATATGATTTCTATGGCCGGGTTTTGTGTGCCGTCTTTGGTCATCAAAAAGCGGGTAACACGGTACAAAATCACCTGACCGTCACCAAATATACATACGACTCGGTAGGACGACAGTTGACCGTGTCCAAAAACATCGACCACGCGCCCTCCGATCAATTGCTTGCCAGTATGCAGTATGACGAATTGGGGAGGCTGAAGAGCAAGCACCTCGGCAATCAACTGGATAGCCTGGCTTACAGCTATAACATTCGCAGCTGGATGACAGGGATCAATAAAAACTTTGTAGGAGGTGGTACGATGAACTATTTCGGCCAGGAGCTCGCCTTTGATGACCCAACTTCGGTCACAGGGACGAATTATGCCGCCGCACAATACAATGGTAACGTCACCGGCCTGACTTGGAAGACGAAGGGCGATTCGGCCAAGCGCAAGTACAATTTCACTTACGACACGTCAAATCGGCTTTCGGGAGCTGTTTTTCTGCAAAACACTGGTAGCGGATGGAGCAATGGCACAGTGGACTACTCCGTACAGAATCTCACCTATGATGGAAATGGTAACATTATGACGATGTTTCAGCGAGGGCTAAAACTGAATACGTCGGCGCTCATTGACTCGCTGGTTTATAGCTATGCGACAGATAGTAATGAGTTGATCCAGGTAGTTGACGGCGATAATGACACGGCATCCATCCTTGGGGACTTTCATTATAAGGGCACAAAACTAGGCGGGACACGGGACTATAAGTATGACGGCAACGGTAATCTGGTCGCCGACAATAATAAGGGAATTGATTCAATCGGGTACAACTATCTCAACCTTCCGCAATATGTCGATTTCAAAGGGAAGGGGAATATCACCTACACGTATGACGCAGCAGGCAATAAGCTGCGAAAACAGACCCTCGATAGCGTTTCGAAACATAGCATAACGATCCTCTATTTGGATGATTTTGTCTACCAGCAGACCGATACGATGATCAATCCGGGATCCGGTGTTGATACCCTTCAATTCATCGGGAATGAGGAGGGGCGAACCCGGTGGGCGTTCCACAAATACCTGAGTGGCAGTACCGGCTATCGATTCGAATATGACTTTTTCGAAAAAGACCATTTAGGGAACACACGGGTAGTACTCAGCCAGGAACAGGACACAGCGATCTATGCCGCGACGATGGAAACAAAAAATGCCGCGCTGGAAAACCAACTGTTCAACAATGTTAGCACTACGCAATATACTCCGCCACCTGCCGGATTCGAACCGTCCACTGGGGGCGATACCAGTAACCATGCCGTTTGCATGCTGAATGGCAGTAGCGGCGGCAACCGAATTGGACCTTCTATTGTATTAAAGGTGATGGCGGGAGATACAGTGAGCGCATCGGTTTACGGGTGGTATCAAGGAAGCACTCAGCCCGCACCAAGTCCAGAGACGCCGTTGGTGAATGACCTCCTGAGCCTTTTGACCGGAGATGTAATGGGTCAGGCCGCAGGCAAGTTCGGTAGTCTTTCAACTCCAGTAAGCAATGCTCTAAACGCGTCCATGCCTTCCTTTTTTTCGAATGTAGAGAATCCAGATTATAACTCCGCTCAGCCAAAGGCGTTTCTCAATTGGGTCCTTTTCGATGACCAGCTTAATTTCGTAGCAGGAAATGTCGTTCAGATGCCGTCGGTAACCGTCGGGCAAAACAAGCAGGTCATGCAGGCCAGTTTTCCGGCATCGATACCCAAAAATGGGTATCTTTATATCTACCTGAGCAACGAAAGCCAACAGCAGGTGTTCTTTGACAATCTTAACATTCAGTTTAAGCCTGGACCTCTCTTGGAAGAGACTCATTACTATCCGTTCGGTCTGACCATGGCTGGTATATCGGACAAAGCTCTTAAGACCAATTATGCCGAGAACAAATTCAAGTTTACCGGACAGTTGTATGATGACGATTTAACCTGGGATACCTACCAGATGAAACATCGTACCATGGATCCTCAATTGGGAAGGTTTTTGCAGATTGATCCCTTGGCCAGTACGTATGTATATAATAGCACCTATGCTTACGCTGAAAATCGGGTAATTAATGGAATTGATTTGGAGGGAACAGAATGGACTGGACGTGTAGCGACGACCCGCAATTACGACCTGGATAAAAGATCGTATCGGGAGACGAATAGTTATATTCCGCGCGCGAGATCTTACCGGGTTTCTGGAAACTATATACCTAATCAAGCAGCCGGGTCAGCGCCAAAGCCGGCGGATATTTATGAACCCTTTACACCCGGTAGCGGCGAGCAGTTTTGGGGTCCAACTATAACCAAAGGAAATGATAGGGGTAAAGGAGTTGTGGGAATGACTAATGGGATAGACGCGTTAGTCGCAGATATTCAATCCGTGACATCAAAAACGGATTTTATGGTCACTCCGGACGGGCACAATGTATTTTGGTCTGTAGATATTAAATGGAGTAACAAGGAGGCAGAACAGCAATTTAATAATTTGCAGTCGGAATATAACTCTAAGGTGCAGGATATCAATAATAACAATAAGTTACCGCCGCCGCCAGGACCCAATGCCACGCCGGAACAATTAGAGAAGTGGGGAAAAGAGGTCAACCGGGCTATCATGGCCAGGAACATCCAAATGGAAATGCTGGGACCATCTCCGATTGAAACGCTATGGGATAAGTTGCACAACTCCAAGGATTTCACGTTGACGCATTTCGAAAGCCATAATTTGCCAGAGATAACTAGCGCGGACTATTAATGAAAAGGAAATCAAAAAAAGACTGGAAAGAAAGAGAAAAAATCCCGAGGTGGTTGGGGTATATTTTGTTGGTGGTAATAGTGTTGGCACTAATTGTCATCATGCTTCATGGTGGTCCTACAACTATCCGTTTTCCACCTTCTCCAAGCTATCATTAACACTTATTTAGCGTAGTATTTTATCTTGGTTCTCCAAAATAAAGGATTGGCCTTTCTTAAAATCCGATAATATATTTGGAGTCAGGTGCTTCATCCATTCCGGGTCTGCCTGGTAATGAACGTAGCTATAGAGAGCCAACGCGTATCCCCATTCCTGCTGAGTAAAATAACCCTGCGCGTTATACCCCCAGGCGTTTTGCGTTTTAAAAAACCTGAAGGCGGCATTGGCGCTGAATATTCCAAAGCCGAAAAAGACCGTAAATAACTCAGTTAAATATTCGTCATTTTCTTTTAACAGGCCGGATCCCAGGATTTTGACATGACTTAATTCATGCGCTAAAGTCGCGACCAATTTCTCGGGATCCATGAGTTGCCCTGACTCAAGCGAAATGGAATGTTTGCCAAAGGAGTCGATCCCGTTATACCGGCCGCATATATAACGCTCATTTTCCATTGGCTGAGCAAATATGGTGTGCCCAGACCCGGTGTTCACTTCTAGCGTTATTTGATCGAAAAAGCCAATCGTGATGTCGTCCGGGTTCAGATCCATTTGTTGGCAGATTATTGCTGCAATGCTCCATACCACTTTCTCATCTCCGGTGAAATCAAACGGAAGGTCTTCCTCGGTTGGAGTATAAGTTCTCACTGCCAATAGTCTCGGTTCGCTAAATTTGGTGATCATCCATAAAACTGCGTTTTCCATCCAGATTCTGGTCTCCTCATCAATGGGACACTTAAGGCTGTTTTTTTTAAAAAAATTCGGCATAATGGTTACACGCGTGCGAATATCTTTGGAGGTCCCTGAAGATACGAAAAATTGTTGGCACCTGGCTGGTGTTCAGGCGGCCCAATGTTTATCGTTTACCCGAGTATATCGACGAGAATTAGGAATCCGATGCAAAGTGTGGCGCCGAGCAATGCCAAATAGTTTGTCATCTCACTCATATGGCGACCCAGATAGAGCATATAGGCGCCGCAAATCGCATTACAGATGTTGGCAACGCCTATGAACGCATACAGAAAATGGTTTGAGGTGGTCAGAACTTTGACCCACTTCAAAAGCAAAAGCGCGAGCCCGGTAGCACCCAAGGCACACCATTCAAAGAAGTAAATGGTCCATTCCAGAGATATTATCCCTTGTCTGGTCGATGATGAAAGCTGGTGACATATCAACGCGAGACTGATGAAGAGGACAAGAGACCATGCGACTCTTTGAAGTTTTATTGTCATCTAAGCGTGTTATCGGTGACTCATATTTTTAACAGCGCCGAATTGATCGACTAAAAATAAGTGCCAATCAGTCCGTTTCTCTAATGGAATTTCATAGTATTGTCCGGTGTTTAAATCTACGAAGAATCCACCATATCTGCTGAATCTGAGAAACCTTACGGTATCTTTCAATGTACATGAGACGAAATAGTCGCCCATCCACGCTGCGTAATTCGATTTTTCAGTCGGAATTATTGTCAAATCAATCAGGAACCGTCGCATTGTATCCAATGGTAAAACTTTGAATTGGTAGTCTTTCACTGCCGAGCGATCAAACTTTCCACCATTTTCTGAGGTGATGTTGTAGATTGTCCATTTTGATGCGAGTCGCCAATCTGATGCCGGAATTTTGACCGGTTGGACAACTAATAGGATCGATAAAATCACTGGAATTGAACTCATGGTATTGGCTCGTTTTTGAAGTTAATTACACGTTCCGACGTTTGGATGACTGTTGCTGACAGTATTTCGAGTCATATTGCCTGGGAGTTGCATACTCCTTATATCCTCACCCAGGTCACCTGGGTCGAGTCCTTGACCGTTGCCAACCCAATAACCTATCGTCGAAGGGATGGAAACCCCGCCTGCATCGATGGCATCCAACGCAAACGTGGTGCAATTATTGGAGTTTAGATTATACATGTAGCCGGAATTGTTGCCTTGGGTAACGTACTGAAGCATCTGAAAGAACTGCGAACTGGAAACCGAAACTGTCAGGCATATATTATAATCGGTATACTGATCATTTCCCAGGATACCCTGCGCACTGGTGCTGAAGGGGGTTACGATTCCTTGGGGATAGAATCCCACGCTTCGCTGAGTGTTTATTTGGCCTCCGGATCCTTCTGAAAAAATTAGGAAAGAATGGCCAACATTGATTGGATTACCCGCCTGAGAGGAACCCGAGACGCCACCACTGGTAAACGTCCATGGTTGGCGCGTACCCTGATCTGGCTGCTCAACAGCCAGGGTTACAGTAAAACTATGGCTTGCATCCCCGGGAGTGAAACACTTAAAGTAATCCGCTATATTAGCAATTGGCGATATCGGGGCTGATAAGCTGATGGTTAACGGGGCTGGGTGTGACACCAGATATGCTCCCAAATTCGGAGGTCCAACAGATCCGCCAGAAGTGGGATTTTGGAACTCATACGTCGTGCAGCTGGTTTCTGACCAGGAACTTCCCGCTGAAGGGTCGTCCGGCGAGTAATTGTAACCGTCAATTTCATTACAGATCTGAATGTTTTGTACGACGTCAATCTGCTTTGAATCATTTGTGGGCGCGTTCGCAGAGCTAAATTTTCCTTGCGCATCCATGTGGAGAGGCTGTGACATTGAGTTGCCTTGCCAATCTTCATTGAATATGAGCCCTGAAGATTTTGCAACCCCGGATTCAATGTCAGGAATGAAAGTAACGACATTTGCGTGAAATTGGTTCTCAGAGTCTTTGCCAATTAATAGGTACGTGAGATCGTTTAAATTGAAAATGCTGTTTGGGTAAGTGACCGAGGAAACAAACAACCGATTCTGATAGCTTACGGGTACGATGACAACTGTGCCAGTGGAGGTTGAAACTACTGCCGCTTGGTTCCATTGAACGGCCTTGGGCTGGCATGCCCTGTAGTTGGATTTATTGGGAGCATTAGATAGGGAGGAAATGTGGCTAATGAAGAATGAGCGGGATTCAGAGACTAACTTCTGTGATGATGAGCTCGAGTTTTGGGAGGCCGTTTTGGCACATCCAACAATTGCAACGGCGAGGGCGCCGAGCAACATTCCTGATTTGGTTGTCATAATATAAGGTTTTGAGGCCGGCGAAAACAGGCCGTTACTTGAATTTACGGCGGAAAGCGCTTTCGTGCGAAGGTGTATGCTGGAATGTGATAAATATCATTTTAACAAATCGATAGGCAGCGCCGAGCATGGGAAATCGGACCATTGAAGATGACCTTTGCTGTGAATGGGGCTAAGTGTTAACCATTACATGCTGATGCAGAGGGGCATTTATGACTAACGGTGCGGCCGGATGGGCATGAAGTACTGTCGCAGAAGAGCGTTAAATTGATATGAACCATTAACCCTTATTAAGCCATGGAAGAACTCCTTGCTTTCCTAAATCAGATTGCCTCCTCCGAGGGATGGCCGTTATCAGCCGCCTGTCTTGCTCATCTCCGCAAAATCATAAAGATCAGTTCCTTGAAGCAAGAGGAGATTTTGTTATCCGCTGGGCAAGTATGTACGAATATATATTTTATCAAGAGGGGCTTGCTGAAGTGCTTTTACATTGTGCATCAGCGGGAAGTTTCCGATTGGTTTTTCGGGGAGTTAGAAACGGTGGTGTCAATTGACAGCTTTTATGACCAGGTGGCGAGCAGGGATTTCATCCAGGCATTGGAGAACTGTGAATTATTTTACATCACGTTTGAGGAGTTGAATTACCTCTTTAGAAATTTTGTTGAATTTAATGTTGTTGGTCGGGTGCTGACGAATAAGTATTTGAGGATCTGGCACCGGCAGGCTAGAAATATCCGGATGCTGACGGCTGAGGAACGATATCAATTCTTGCTCAATACGCAGCCGGACCTCATCAACAGGATTTCAGTTAAAGATTTGGCATCCTACCTGGATATGTCGCGTGAGACGCTGAGCCGGATGCGGGGACGGATACATTAAGCGATTTTTATAATTTGCAATAGAGTATTCCGGTCATAGTAATATTAGAGTTAACAAATAACCATTTTCCCATTCGAGAACGGGAGCGGTCCTGCTTACGGATCCTGGGAGGTCGAATTTTCAAGTCGGGTCAGGAGGGTGCTCTCATGAGCAAAGTTCTTGGTAGTAGTGTCAGGTAGATAAATAGGAGACAACACAAGAACCGATTCCTGTGATGGTTTGACTGGCCCGTTTTTGAAAATATCGACAGAATTGTTAACGCCAATTTTAGATGGCCGTAATCAAATTGATGTTTTGGGAAACTGGTAATTTTTATTTGTTAATAAATTTAGCATTGTTTATTTTGCAGACATCTAAAGAGAAACATAACTTTTGGGTAATCACTCCAAATAAGCAAGGAAATTTAATTTATTCTCAATGTCATTAACAGTTAAGAGCGTACCTACTAGTACCGTCGGGCGAGCCAAAACAGTCAAAACAATATCGATGCTAGAGTTTGAGCATTGGTCTGATGGACTTGTTGATGTGCGAAACGGGAATAGTCTCGATTTTTATCCCCTTTGGGATACTCCTGGCGTCATCATATCTGATGGGGCATACGGCGTATTAGGATTTGAAGGAGATACTTCGGATCATCTTGGTATGCCAGCTTGGTATGAGCCGCATATCGCGGCTTGGTCACAAAGAGCAACTCCTCAGACGACACTGTGGTTTTGGAATTCTGAAATTGGCTGGGCGTCCGTCCATCCGATTCTTGAGAAATATGGTTGGAGATATATAAATGCTAATGTTTGGGATAAAGGGCTTGGGCATATTGCTGGTAACGTGAATACCACGAAAATACGTCGATTTCCTGTGGTGTCAGAAATATGCGTTCAATATGTCTTTGAGGCCCGAGTTGAGAATTTGAGTCTAAAAGAGTGGCTACTTAAGGAATGGAGACGAACAGGCCTGTCAGCCAAAAAAGCCAATGAAGCATGTGGCGTCGTGGATGTAGCAACCCGAAAGTATTTGGATCAAGGTCACTTGTGGTATTTTCCGCCTTCTGCGATGTTTGAGAAGATGCAGGAGTACGCTAACAATTTTGGTGATCCAATAGGACGTCCATACTTCTCACTGGACGGTATCAAGCCGGCGAGTGCTATAGACTGGGCGAAAATGAGGGCAAAATTTTACTGTCCCCACGGGTTTACGAATGTTTGGAGCAGAAACGCTCTTCATGGGCGTGAACGGGTAAAAGTTGAAGGGGCAACCGGAAAGGCGGTGCATCTGAATCAAAAGCCGCTTGACTTAATTTCTATGATAATCAAAGCATCGTCAGATGAGAACGATGTCGTTTGGGAGCCTTTTGGTGGTCTATTTACCGGAGTAATTGCTTCACGGAAGCTCGGACGGCGTGCATTCGGCGCTGAAATAGATCCTACTTATTTTCACCATGCAGTTAACCGGGTCATTCAATCAATTGATTGATATTTTCATCATGTATATCAAAACGATCTTTTAACGCTGTTTGGATTGCAGTATTGTCATTGCTTCCAATGAGACGGCTCCATTGTGCAATAGTAAGCCCGTGGATTTCAGTGTCCAACACTCTTCTTTTAAATTGCTCAATGCCAGGATGGACAATGCGATCCATCTTTGCAAAATTGGTATCGAGTCGATATGGATAGTTGGAAATGAGTTGACGTAAAAGCATTTGATATTGGGGTGTTGGTTTATAGACAAAGCCATCGTCCGGCCAAGTTTGAACCATTCTTAGGGCTTCCTCAAATTGCGAAGCTGTTCCTTGCCATTTATAACCATTTGTGTTTGTCTGCTGCAGATTTTTGGTTCGACTGACGGTATCTTCCGGTTCCAAAACGATATAATCAGGAGGGTTATGGTAGTGGTTATCTCTCGCTTCTGCCACGGATTTGCCTGATACTACGCAAACATCGAGAATAAAAGGTTTGCCAAAAATCAGCTGATCCGGCAACCATGCGAGCATACAAACATTTGTTTGTTCGTCCTTAAAATGATTTTGGCTGTCTTTAAATCTTGCGGTTATCTCAGTTGCCAATGGAAACCACGCCTTTATCTCAAAACCGGGTGCTGGAATATAGGGTCCGATAAATATTGTGTCAGGGAACCCAGGATCTTGCCGCACCCATTTCCCGATTCCTTGAAAGTCAGCTTGGTCATTTAGAAATTCAACGGAATTGAATTCTATAAGGTTTCCGAGCAAGGGAGAAAGTTTCGAAACAACTTTTGATAAATTAACGGCAGCGTTGGGAGAGACCGGCTTAGAAATGGTTAGCAGATCGAAGACATGTCCTGATAAGCTAAGCAAATGTCCCGATCCGAGTTGCAATAGTGATTTGCTATCCATCAAAAAGAGTTATTAAAGCCGTCAAGGTACAATGTTTCGTCAAATTATTGAGCAAGAGAGATTTATAAGACCTCTTAAGGACGATGGAGGTGCAGGACTTTCGGAGAAAAGTATTGAGAATGAACTTACTGAATTACAATTTGGTCTGTTTGCGGCGGCGGGCGCCGACCTTGGGGTTGAGGATCAGACGGGCGAGGGTCGGGTTGTCGCGCATTTGTGCTAGGCGATTTTCCACGATGCGTTTTGTTTCTGCCTGAATTTGCTGGAAGACTAGATTGACGGTTTCCCTGAGTACGTTTTTGGATGGGCGGGGATAGTCTTGGGCGGGCTGAGGATCGAGCTTAATCTGGCAATGAAAGGCTTTTAGGGGCATGGGCTGGTCGGGGCTATCGGCGGTGATCCCGGCAAATTCCCCGGACGAAAGGGCGGCAATCTTACTGGCAGGCAGGGCTAGGTCGAGTTGGAGGCTCTGGCTGGTGGACGTGCCGCGGATATTGGTGATGATGGTCGAGTGTTCCTGGAGGATATTGCCGATGAGGGCGCTGGTGAATTTTGCGGAGTCGCCGGTGACTTGGCTGGTCAAAAGGTTCGCCGGCAGGTTGATCAGGGCATCGGCATGGTCGCGGCCGTATTCCTTGCGCAGCTGGTCGAGGGTCTGGATGCCCAGGACGATACCGACCTTATGCTCCCTGCAGGTGGCGAGGATGGTGTCCATGTTCAGGCAATGGAAGCTGGGAAATTCATCGATATAGACCTGGCAGGGCACCCCGCCGGGGCGATTGATCATTTTCAGCATTCGGCTGACGAAGAGGCTGATGACCGCTCCATAGATGTGTTGCTTTTCTGGATCGGAGCCCAGGCAGATGACCTTTGGAGCCGTGGGGTGGTTGATGTCCAGGGTGAAGTCATCGGCGGAAAGGAGGTAATATAACTTGGGCGAGACCAGTGAAAAGAGTGGGATTCGGGCACTGTCGAGCTGGCCCTGCAACTGGTCCATGACGTTGTATTGCAGGGCGTCCGTGAAGGGCTGGACGAGCGTTGCGAGATCCGGATAGGACCGGAGAACGGAAAAAAGTCGTGCGTAGTCGGTGGACATCAGTTCGATGAGATGGGGTAGAGTGCAATACTTGCCATCCTCGTAAAGGCGTAGGAACCAAATATTGGCCGCGAAGAAGTTGACCGCGGATTCCACGAAGAATTCGCCTTGGAGCTTAGAGGCTCGTCGGTTGATGCCATAAAACAGCGTTCGGGCGCAGTCGATGGCGTCAGACAGGTCTTGCAGCGTTGCCGGTGCAAGGACATTACAGCGGCTTTCGAGGGTGTCGAAGTTGAACGAATGAAATTTCGGGGGATTTTTCAGAGCTGGCCGTACCCTTTCGAGTGCGTTATGGGTATACCAGGTGAGGCCGTCGTATTTGAGATCGAAAACGAATACTGCCATTCCGCGTTCGATAGATTGGCGGATAAGTTGTTTGAATACGTACCGGGTCTTACCCGATCCGGGGCTGCCCATGACGATCGTTCCTCGATTGATGTCCAGGTTGATAACGTTTTCCCGCCAGCGGTTTTGAAAGCGATAGCGGCCGTTCAGATGGAAGAAATTCGGATGGGTGAGGAGTCTTTCCTCCTGCGGGAAGCTCTCGTTGTACTGATTGAACAGGGCACGTTTGGCCGGCCAGGTTACAAAGCCCGTCAGGGCCCTGACGGATGTGTAAAGCAGACCGAGACCGGAGCCGGTTGCAGTCATATATACTATGGTGAGCATCCTCGGATCGGCGTCGATGTACAGCAGGAGGGAGCCGCCGAAATACAGGAATATGCCGGTGATCAGGATTGAAACGAGCCGGCCGAACTTGATTTGAGGCGGCGTTTTGGTGCCGATGGTCGTGCCCGCCAGGGCCAGGAAGGCAAGTGCCAGGGAGATCGCAGGATTCCGGAATAGACCTTTTGCCGCAATGCCGGCTGCAAGGCGGTCGGCGATGGGATGGGTGAGCGACCAGGTCGCGAGCCCTCGGTGGCAGAAGTAGTAATAATGAAGGACGAGCAGCACTGCGTAGCAGCAGGCTGCGAGGTTCCGCAGTTCGCGGAATTGATTGTCGTTTGTCGGTTGCATATAATCTTTTTTAGTCGATTTTTTAAATTTTTCGATGTTGTCCAAGGTGCTGGTCCTGCCGGTAGGCATCGGCGTCCGGTCGGACCGGCTCGGTCTGAAGAAGCGAAGAGAGGACCTGCGGAACGTTGGCGTTGAATGGCGTGATCTCCTGGACCTTATCTGTCTGTTGTTTTCGTTGGGCGGGTTGCTGCCGGCTGTTAAAGGATTCGGTGAGGGCGGCGGTCGTGTAGGCGGGTCCCAGCATTTCGCCACTGACGGCGGTGCGGGTACGGTGATCGACGAATACCTGGTCGTGCGGATTCCTGCCGTTGAGCGGGGACCGAACGATTTCAATGCTGTCATTTTGAAGGTGCGAGACCAGGGTTCGGAGAGATGCTGGCTGCCGGTCGAGGGCCCAGTCGATCCGCTGGCGGATCGAGGACAGGTGGTCGAGGTGATTGGCATCCGGGTGGTGAAACTTATCTTTCAGGCGGGCCATGGTAGGGCGGCAGGGTAGTTGAGAGGCCATCACCGGGGGGCTGATCTTGTTGCCCCGGTCGTCGAGCGCATTATAATAAATACCGTTATGCCGGTGCGTCTTGCTGCCGGGGCTGCCCGTTTCGGCGGTGACATTGTACCCGCGCAGGATGGCATTGTACTCATGAAGATTGGTGAAATTGTAGTGCCGATTCACGCAGCTGAGGATACGGTTCATGGATTCGGTGACGGGAATATCGCTGTCGGGAGTGATCTTTCGGACTTCATCGGGAGACGGCACATAAGACCGTGTTTGCCGCTGTGAAGGTTGCAATTGGAATTCCTTTTCTATTGATTTTCTCGTGGGTTCGGAAAGTCGGATGGCCATGTGATGGGTATCGATGCGGGTGCCATTGGACCGGATGAGTGAGGAAACAATATGAATGTGGGGATGATTGGCGTCATGGTGACGGTATACCAGGTAGGGTTGCTTTTCCATTTTCAGTCCCTCCATATAGCGGCGAGCGATGGTAGTCAGCTCCTCATTGGAAAGATTTTCCGAGGGGTGAAAGTTAAGGGTAACGTGCAGCATCTTGGCGTCGGAACGGGTGTTCAGTTCACTGAGTCGCTGAAACCGGTCGAGCTTATCGGCATAGGTAATGGAGTTTTTATCCTCCAGAAAATTCTTCGAGTGGAGGAATTCGGCTTGGCCGTTAGCCACTTTTTCCTCATTGTATGAAAGTGGATCGGATATGCTTTTGACGGGTTCTATTTGCGCGACCATGCTTTTTTTGCTTCGCTTATTTTGGTAGAAATTGTTTCGATCAGTCGGAAAATCCTCGTCTTTTCCTGCTCGTTGACGAGGATCCATTGCTGGATATCGGGTAGATTTTTTAGGGTATGAAGACGGCGGACGACCTGGTTAAAGTTGTTTCCAATGGCCCTGAGCTCGTCCTTTAGTTCTATCATTTGCTCGATGAATACATCCATGGACGCGTCATGATATTTCATGATTATTGGCTTGCCGAGGACTGTTTTTCGCGCATACTCGCTAAGGGTCTGACAGGTAGTCTGGCGGCAAAGCGCCTCGGCGGTCTGATGTTCTTCCTCGCTCATGCGTATGGTAATCCATTTTGTACGGGGTTGTTGTTTCTGTTCCATCATCTTTTGCTGCATTTTTGGGTAGAAAGTGTTGGTTCGAGAGATCGGATGGAGAGCTGTGCTACATTGGACCGTGCTACATCCGTTCATCTTGCGGGCGCTCGGGGGTCAGGGCATTTTAAGGGCTTTTGGGGGAGTTTGGGGCCGTTTGGTGGCGTTGATGAGATTCCGCTGGAGATCGGGGAATTATTGGACCTGGAGCGGTGCCTATCCGACAAATCCAATCGTTCATAGTCGGGTATCCGGGGTAAAGAGATCGGTGGTCGTGGCAGTTTGGCAGGGTGTGAGTCGCCTGATTGGTGAAGGCAATACCGAATGCGTTGTTGGGCAGGAACAGGTGCTTATGAGTATACGGAGCGATGATCTGCTGTACTGCCTGAAATGGGATGGGGGCATTGAGGATGAGAAAATCGGGGAATTTCAGGACCGGGCCGGTGAAAAGAGCGGCGAAGGTCAGCAGGTCTAAAACATCCCGGAAGATCGCGATGTCCTGGCATTGATGACTGAGGATGGTGGGTCCGTAGGGTGGTACGCGAAAGTTCCGTTTCCGGTCAAACAGTTCGAATCCCCCGGTATTGTTGGGAAAAGCGAGGGCATGATAGATATTTTGTTCCCGTCGGTACCAGGCTTCGAGAAGATAGAGCCGTGCCAGATAGAGGGGGATTCTGCGTTCCCATAGATAGCGCTCAAGATAGGCCGAGCGGATGAGATGGGTCTGTTCGATGGTGATTTGCGCGGCAGGCTTTTCTTTTTTTGGACTGGATGTGCCGACTGTGGCGACAGAGTCAATAAAGCCGATCTTGTTGAGCAGTTCGAATGAGAGAGGTTCCATACTTCACAGTTTTCATTTTCACACGGTGAAGGTAGAACGAGGCTTGGTACATTCCAACACTTAGGCATATTCTGTATAGGTATTGTTGGCGATGTGATAAATGTCACAAAATGTTTGCAGTATTTGAAACGGGAGGCAAGAGTGTTATTTTTATTAAAGATTGATTATTCACAGCAAAAAATTCTGATAAGGCGAAAGTAGAAATTGTTATTGAGGGCGGCCCTTATCCTGAAGAGTTTCCTCTTGGGATGTACGATCTTGAAATACTTCCGAGAAAGGGAGAATCTGTTTTCTACGACATTGGCGATTCAGCGGTTTTTGAGGTAAGGGACGTTTGGCATTGCGTTAAGCCGAATGCGCCCATGCAAATTCGGATCGTGCCGATCGACGAAAAAGACTTCGAGGAAGTCGGATGAAGACGGGATTTTTCTTGTCTTACCAAAAGAGACTGGAGGAAATTCGCAACACGGCTAAAAATACTTAGGCGTATTCTGTATAGGTCTTGTATCCAAATGGGGTCTATTTTTGGCATGGCAATTCATTTATCATTCTAAAATTGTGAAGTATGGCTGCGGTACTGGACCTGGCTGGGTTGACTGATTCTCTTTTGAATTTGCGGGATTTGAACAAGATAGTAAAGGTCGATCTGCGGATCAGCCGGAAGACGGGGATAATCTTAGCGATGGCAGTGGAACAAAGTTTACTTTGGACTGATCCGGCAAACTTAATGAATGGGATCATTTCGGAGGAGGATCGGGCGAAATTAAAGGAACTGGAAACGGAGATCCTGCAAAAGGCGGAGGCGGAGGAATTTTACGGGCTGGTAAAGAAGATCGCGAGGCGGTAAGTTCTTTGAAAAATGGGGCGGTGGGTAACCGAGCGCAGCGTAACCGAGCGGAGCGAAGGTTAGGAGCAAGTTCTCAACCGTGTTGAGAACGAAGCTCGTACGAACGAGCTCTTGCCGGTGGCAAGGGCGAAGTTCTAGGCTTCTTGTAAGGACGGTCTTTTTTTGGTGTCTTTGGCGCCGGCCGTTCCTTCGCATTGTCGGCCGGCGCCGGTTGGAAGCGTGGGCGGGCAAAGGTCGATCCCATGTCCGCAGGGGCGAGGCGGACCAGGATGCGGATGCGCGGATCATGGGGGCCCGAACGAATGTGAAGGGCCCGAACGAGGACCGCACCAGTGGTGCGGTACGAAGTTCAGTTGCCATCGGGCCGATAGCGCTTCAGGCGTATTAAGCGGAGGAATTCGCCGGGCACTTTTATGTGTAGGGCTTTGTGGGAGGGGTGCCTGGCGATTTCCGAAGCGTCTTTTGGTTGGCCTAATAGTAGCACTGTCGATGAAAGAATTGCGACGCAAGGTTTATCATTACATCTTCTAATATGTAACGAGGTCGAACATTTGCCAGCCGCGATGAATGTGTAACTTGAGCATTAGGGTATGCTGATGCAAGTAACAGTTCATCGTATAGTGCATTTATTGCCTGGACGCAAGGCTTGTTCTGTCTTGGATGTATTGTAACATGGTGAGTATCAGTTCAGATACATCCCGTTTAGTAGCGTATCAATCATATCATCCGGCAGGCTTCGGCATACTTATTAATTCACCCCCCCCCAAATCAGGAACATGAACAAATTGCAACGGATTCGACCAAACTGCGCCGGCGTAGATGTTGGCAGCAGTAGAATTTTTATTGGAATAGAGAACAAGCCGGTCAGGAGCTTTGATACCTATACCAATAGTTTGAGACAGGCGGTCATTTACCTTACCGAGTCAGGGATTACCGAGTTGGCAATGGAAGCTACCGGGATCTATTGGATAACATTTTTTGACATGCTTGTTGCAGCGGGTATCGAGGTACACGTGGTCAATGGGCGTCATGTAAAGCATGTTCCGGGTCGTAAGAGTGACGTGGCTGACTGTATGTGGATTCAACAATTGCACAGCTATGGGCTGCTGACAAACAGTTTTGTGCCCGATGATAATATAAGGCAGCTTCGCACATACATGCGGATCAGAAAGGACTCTATTGAGATGCAGATAACGCATGTACATCATATGCAGAAAGCCTTGACTCAAATGAATATCAGGCTCACGGAGGCCATTAGCGAGATACATGGAGTTAGTGGATTGAGGATGATAGAGGCGATACTGGCGGGAGAAAGAGACTCTGAGAAATTGGTCGATCTATGCGCCGATCAGATCGTTAAAAGGAAAAGAGGTGTGGTGCTGGAGGCTTTGAATGGATTTTATAAGGAAGAGCATCTGTTTGAACTTGGGATGGCTTATACGGGGTATAACTTCTATGAAGCACAGATTACTAATTGCGACAAGGAAATTAATTACTGGCTGGAGAAGCATATGCCCGAAGAAAGGCTGGTAGAATTGAAAACCAAGACCAAAAAGATAAGACATCACGCTCCGAGGATAAAGGAGTTACATTCTAAAATGGTTCAACTTTATAAAGGCAAGGATGTAACGGCGCTGCCGGGGATTACCCAATATACGTGGCTGCAGCTAACTGCAGAAACGGGCATGGATCTGTCTGCATGGCCAACAGCCAAACAATTTACCGCCTGGCTTGGATTGGCGCCTTCCAAATATAGCTCGGGAAAGGTCTCGAAGAACAAAAAGAGAAAAAGCAGTACTAAAGCCGGCCAGATATTTAAAGAAGCCTCGATAGCTGTCCTAAACAGTAAGAATCATGCTTTGGGATCGTTTGGCAGAAAAATAAGGAGCAGGCGCGGGCCCAATGTGGCAATAAAGGCTATAGCAAGAAAAATTGCAGTCATGTATTATTATACGCTTACCCAAGGAGTAAACTTTGTGGAAGAAGGAATAAAGGCATATGAAGACAAATATCAACTCGTGCAGCGTAGATTGCTGGAGAAAAAGGCAAAACAATTTAACCTCCAACTGATTCCTCTTGATTAATAGCTGGTTACGGAATGGTTCGTTAGTACGATGCTTAATCAGGGTAGCGCCGCTGAGTACAAAATAATTTTTAACAGAAGTGCCAATGACAATACATTTTTACTTGGTGGTGAGGTTGAATATGTCCGTGAGTGCAATTATTTGGTAGTAAATTGAAATGGAATTGGAGAACGGGGATGAACGCGATAGGATACTTTTGGATCAGCGAAGTATGGTGAAGCCAGGGCCTTGCTATTAAAATTTATGAATTAGAAAGTTGTTTTTTATGTTAGGGTCAAAGACCGTGCTTTTTACCGGAGCGGGTGCAATCGTACCTTGGGGGGCGAAACGAACTCAGCAAATTACCGACATGATTTGCGAGGATAAGGTTTTTAAAAGTAAGGGCGGTCAGTCTCTGGGTCATTGGCTTTACGAAAAGCTTAAGGGCTATTACAATCGAGATCCCGAAAGTGTAAATTTTGAGACAATTTTCAACGCCTTGGAATATCTAATTACTTTCTATGGGTCCAGGGACTTCGATTCTCTGGCGGCATATAAGAACGTTATGCCTGCGCTTTTCGTTGAAGAGGAACATTTTGGGGAGATTTTGGATTTTAATTCGATTTATACGAGGCGAGAGGAGGGATGGCAGTCTGTGCTAATACCTAATGAGTTCTATTCATTCTGGAGAACTCCGCATGCATTTATTGAAGCCGTTTTTCGACGATTCACAAATTTAGTTATACAAGAAGTCGAAAGATATAGTAGAACTGTCGACAGATATACAGAGTTAAATGGTCTGTTGGGTGAATTCCTGGCAGCGAGGGAAGGGGTTTTGCGTTGTTACACCACTAATTACGACAGAACGATTCCAACAATTTTTACCGGTGAGCTCTTCGAGGGTTTTACCGAAGTAGATGGCGAGATGAAATTCGATGCTCAGAAGGTGCTGTTGGACGAAACCGTGAGTACGTACTATAGCTTGCATGGATCTGCTCATTATGAGTTGGATTTTCCGCGGAATGTGAAGCTTGTCAAGGAGAGATTTGTGAGGGATTTTGGAAGTGGTTCCAGTTCAAATGTTGACCAGGATGGCCGGTATTTATATCATACAAATATTATTTCAGGGTTCAATAAGGTCGCAAGGATATTGGGCAATCCTTTTTCGCAGTTTTACCATAGGTTTTACCAGGATTGTTTATCTGCCAACGAGATCTATATTGTAGGTTATTCATTTGGCGACATACACCTTAATGTGGCAATGAGGAATGCAGTGGAGGCGAATAGGAAATTAAAAGTGACAGTAATCGATCGCGTAGTGTTCGAAGGCGAAGATATAGAATTATCAGAATATGATTGGCTAGACCTAAGTCGTAAGTACCGCAGTCTTTTACCGCCCAGGTATGGTGTTAGGGAGCTGAATGTTGGAAACGCGAATAGAATTCTGATTTACAGGAAAGGATACGAGCAGTTTTTGAGAAGGCGAGAGTGGGCTGGATGATATAATATGTTTATTTCTGATGGTATGCAGTTGTGAGGAGGATCAAAAATATGGGTGTCGAGGTGCTTACTAAAGCAGAACTGGAGGGGGTGTTGCAAGAGGTGCAACAAGAATTAAAAGAGCTAAGGCTAGGCCAGGAGAAAATGTTGGTACAGTTGGAGAAATTGCAAGGGCCTGCAGTAGTGGCTGAATTTATACCTGCTTTGGATTTCATGAAGGCGGTGGGGATCAAACGGTGGAAATTCGATCAGCTTGTTGCGGCAAATCTTATAAAAACGATTAAGAAAAAGCGAAAGGTTTATGTGGCGGTGCGGGAGGTACATCGATATTTCATAGATCCTACTATTCAATAGGGCGCGAGTGGTGCCCATTGAGATACTTTTGTACTAATAAGTTGTAATAGTCACTATTTGATCTGACAACGAGGGATTTTTAGTTTTATAGGGTCAGGATATATTTAAGCTGCTGGTGGAAGTTGGTCCAGCATCTTCTGTCTCGCTAAGATAACAGATTCGTT
>Ga0207695_10002278_pt1 | contig 28735 bp, 23 predicted proteins | sample KBSC54metaG_FD_184354 | JGI IMG/M metagenome (GOLD analysis project Ga0207695, IMG submission 184354) | Corn rhizosphere microbial communities from Kellogg Biological Station, Michigan, USA - KBS C5-4 metaG (SPAdes) (version 2) | ecosystem: Host-associated > Plants > Roots > Rhizosphere > Soil...
CTACACAGACGCCGTCGCGAAGGCCACGAATGGCCTCTATGCCCGCGTCTCCAAGGTCATTCCCGAGATCGAATGGCCGGTCCACGCCCCCCTGATCGCCGAAATCAACCGCCTGAAACGGGAAAAGCACGCGGTCATCCTGGGTCACAATTACATGACGCCGGAGATCTTCCACTGCGTCAGTGATTTCACCGGCGACAGCCTGGCCTTGGCGCGCGAAGCGGCCCGCACGGATGCGGCCGTGATCGTCCAAGCCGGCGTTCACTTCATGGCCGAAACCTCCAAGATTTTGTCGCCCCAAAAGACGGTGCTGATCCCGGACATGCGGGCCGGCTGCTCGCTGGCTGCCTCCATCACCGGCGCCGATGTGCGGCTGCTACGCCAGAAGCATCCGGGTCTGCCGGTGGTCACCTATGTGAACACTTCGGCCGATGTGAAGGCGGAAAGCGACATCTGCTGCACTTCAGGCAATGCCGTGAAAGTGGTGGAACATATCGCCAGGGAATTTGGCACCGACACGGTGATCATGATCCCGGATCAATATCTCGCCCGCAATGTCGCGGCCAAGACCGGCGTGAAGGTGATCACTTGGGCCGGTTCTTGCGAAGTGCATGAGCGGTTTACGGCAGCGGAAATCCGCGCTTATCGGGCTCAGAACCCCGGGGTCACGGTGCTGGCGCATCCCGAATGCCCGCCGGAGGTGGTGGCGGAAGCCGATTTTGCCGGCTCGACCGCGGCCATGGTGGGCTATGTCGGCGAGCATCGTCCTGGGCGCGTGGTGATGATCACCGAATGCTCGATGAGCGACAATGTCGCGGTGGAATTTCCCGACGTCGAATTCGTGCGGCCCTGCAATCTCTGCCCGCACATGAAGCGCATCACGCTGCAGGGCATTCACCGCTCGCTGCAGACCATGACCCACAAGGTCGAAGTCGATCCCGCCATTTCCGCCCGCGCCCGCGTGGCGATCGAAAAGATGCTGGCGGTCAAGATCTGAAATGAACCCGCCCTCATATAGCGAAGCGATAGGGCATATCCGCCCCCAAATAGCGAAGCGGTAGGGCATACATGAATCACATCGACAATATGATCGAGACGGATGGCGCGCTGATCCTGGGCGCCGGAATTGCGGGGCTTTTCACCGCTCTCAAGCTGGCGCCCTTCCCCACCCTGATGCTGGCGGGGTCGCGGCCCGGCGCCTCCGGATCCAGCGCCTGGGCGCAGGGCGGCATCGCCGCGGCAGTCGGGCGTGATGACAGCTGGCAGGACCATGCCGCCGATACCATCGCGGCGGGCGCGGGTCTCTGTGATCCCGCCATCGTCGATCTGGTGGCGCGTGAAGCGCCTGCTCGCATTGCCGATTTGCTGGCGATGGGCACGCCTTTCGATCGCAATCCGGACGGCACTCTGGCGCTTGGCAGGGAGGCCGCCCATTCCCGTGCCCGCATCGTGCATGTCACCGGCGACCGCGCCGGCGCCGAGATTTCCCGCACCTTGGCGGCGCGAGCACTGGAGACGCCGTCGATCCGAATTCTGGAAGGCTATCACGCCGTCGAATTGGCGATGGAAGATGGCCGCGTGGTGGGGTTGTTTGCCCGCTACGGCCTTGGCAGCGATGCCAGGCTGATGTTGTTCAAGGCGCGCGCCGTGATCTTCGCCACCGGCGGGCTGGGTGCGCTTTATGCCGTCACCACCAATCCCGTGGAGGCGCGCGGCGAAGGCTTAGGCATGGCGGCACGGGCCGGCGCCCTAATCTCCGATGCGGAATTCGTGCAGTTTCATCCCACCGCCATCGCTATAGGCCGCGATCCGGCGCCCTTGGCGACAGAAGCCCTGCGCGGCGAAGGCGCGATCCTGATCAATGACGCCGGTGAGCGCTTCATGCTGGCGGCGCATGCCGATGCGGAACTGGCGCCGCGCGATGTGGTGGCGCGCGCCATTCATCGCCAGATCGTGGCGGGTCATAAAGTGTTCCTGGATTGCCGCACCGCCATCGGTGAAAAATTCGCAGCACATTTTCCCACCGTTTATGCGGCGTGCCTGTCCGCTGGCATCGATCCGGCGCGCCAGCCCATCCCGGTAGCACCGGCTGCGCATTACCACATGGGCGGCATCGCCTCGGATGCGCGGGGACGCTCCAGCCTAGAAGGCTTCTGGGTCGCGGGCGAATGCGCGGCCACTGGCTTGCATGGCGCCAATCGGCTCGCTTCAAACTCGCTGCTGGAAGGCTTGGTGTTCGGCGCCCGCGTCGCGGACGATGTCAAAGGTGCTGTCGCGGCCGGCACCGCCAAAGGCCAGCCGCCGGCACCCCCGCGCTTTGCGCTGCCGCCTCCGCCTCATGTGCTGCGGGCGGCCATGAGCCATCATCTGGGACTGGAGCGTAACGCCGAAGGTGTGGAGAGCGCGTTGGCTGTGATTGCGCGGCTGGAACAATCCAGCGGCGGCGAACCTGCCCTGCTCAACATGCTGGCGGCGGCCAGGCTGGTGACGGTGAGCGCGCTCAAGCGCCAGGAGTCGCGCGGCGGCCATTGGCGCAGCGATTTTCCCCTGACCCGGCAAGACGGCGAGCGCAGCTTCATGACCTTGGCTGAAGCCGAGGGCGTTGACGCCCCGGCGCTGCGCCGGGCGCAGCCATGAGCGCGGCTTTGGAATTCACCCGCCCACCCGCGCTGCTTCTGATCGAGCCGCAGATCCGTGCAGCTTTGATCGAAGATATGGGCCGGGCCGGCGACATCACGTCCAAACTGACGATCCCGGCCAGCCAGCACATCGAAGCCAGGTTGTGCGCCCGCAAACCGGGCCGGATTGCGGGATTGATCGCGGCGGAGGTGGCTTTTCGTCTGATCGATCCCAGCTTGGCTTTCACCGTGAAGACGCCGGATGGAAGCCATGCGGCCGCAGGCGCTTTGCTGGCAACAATTTCCGGCTCTGCCCGCGCCATTCTTACGGCAGAGCGGGTCGCGTTGAATTTCCTAGGCCATTTGTCCGGCGTGGCCACGGCAACGGCGGCGTTGGTGGACGCGGTCAGCGGTACCAAGGCCCGCATCGTCTGCACCCGCAAGACCCTGCCCAATCTTCGCATCCTGCAGAAATACGCCGTGCGCTGCGGTGGCGGCTTCAACCATCGCTTCGGTCTCGATGATGCGGTCTTGATCAAGGACAATCACATCGCCGCGGCCGGCGGCGTCGGTCCCGCGCTGGAGCGCGTGCGTGCTGGGCTCGGCCACATGGTCAAGATCGAAATCGAAGTCGATACTTTGGCGCAGTTGGAAGAAGCGTTGTCGCTCAAGGCAGACACGATCCTGCTCGACAATATGACGCCGGACGAATTGAAACGCGCTGTGGCGTTGACCAAAGGCCGTGCGGTTCTGGAAGCTTCCGGCAATGTCACGCTGCAAAGCGTGCGCGCCATCGCGGAGAGCGGTGTCGATACCATCAGCTCCGGCGCCATCACGCACAGCGCCGTCAGTCTGGATATCGGACTCGATATCTGATTATTTTTGGTCGCGCGGCCCGCGCAAACCCATTCCGCGTCCTTACAGACGCTTCACACTTTTGCTGGCCGACGCTCCTAGCTGTCTCTGGAACGCGATACGCCGCGATAGAAGATGTGATTGCCGATCTGGCCGGTCTTCTCCAGCGTGTCCGCCCAGTCAGGCGCAACCGACACAGCATGATAGTTGGTGGCGCCGCCGGTGGAGTCCTTGCGCCAGGCTTGGTCGGTGAGAATTTCCGCCGCCAGGCGCTCAGCCCTACTCCAATCCCGTGCGTCCCTGCGGCGGTCCAGATCGCCATTGCAGGTGAAAGAGAATTGGCAGCCGGGATGGCCCGCGCCCTCGTAAACCACGGCGCAAATGGAATGGCCGTAATTCTTTGAATTCATTCGATGAAATATGACCTCGGCCACGGCCTTCTGGCCCTGATCGCCCTCACCCCGGGCTTCGTAATAAAGCACTTCCGACAAACAGCGATGCTCGGCCAGAAGCTTGGTCATGGCCGGATCCGCCATTTCGGCGACGGTCTTTTCCGCAGGCTTCGCCACCACGGGCTTGATGTCCACCACCGCCTTCGCCATCACCGCCGCCGAATGGCTGGTGAGAGAAGCGCCGACAGCGGCGCTGGCGGTGGCGAGAATAATCGAGAGCGCAGCGATCAACACGCGGTCCGACCGCGATAACGCGTCGTTCGTTTTTTTGGTCATCTGAGGATCAAGCTCTTTCGGATTTTGGTTTCGCTTCGTCTATCTGCTTTGTCTATTTCGCTTCGCGCGTTTCCTTGCCCCTTCTTGGCATCGCAATCGCGTGTGCTATTTCGATTAGGCTGGGTCGATGTCGCTACGTCCTCAAAAAATTCCGAATGTGCTCATGCGGGCGGACCGATTTGCACCAACCGGCCCCGAATCGTCAAATGAAAATTTTCACGAAACTGACGCACCGTCATAAACCAAGAAAACGCTGTGTTTACTTGGTTTTATCGCGTCAGCTTTTTTTGCCACGTTGCGCAAGCGCGGCCTGCGCCGCCGCCAAACGCGCCACCGGTACACGGAATGGTGAGCAGGAAACATAGTCCAAGCCCGTGTCGTGACAGAAGCGAATGGACGCCGGATCGCCGCCATGCTCGCCGCAGATGCCGAGTTTAAGACTGTTGCGCGTCTGACGGCCGCGCGTGGTGGCGATGCTGATGAGTTCGCCCACGCCATCGATATCGATCGACACGAAGGGATCGCGCGCGATTACACCTTTGTTGATGTACTCGTTCAAGAACATGCCGGCATCATCGCGCGACAGACCTAACGTGGTTTGCGTGAGGTCATTCGTGCCGAATGAAAAAAATTCCGCGGTCTCCGCAATCTCGGCCGCGCGCAGCGCCGCACGGGGCAATTCGATCATGGTGCCGATCATGTATTCGGGCACGCTCCCCTTGGTCTTTTTGATGTCCTCGGCAACCTGGGCGATGCGGGCCGCCAGCCGGTCCAATTCGGCCTTAAACCCAACCAGGGGCACCATAATTTCCAGCTGAACGGGCTTGCCGCCCGCCGCCACGACATTGGCGGCGGCCTCCAGGATGGCCCTCGCCTGCATCTCGTAGATCTCGGGATAGGTGATGCCCAGGCGGCAGCCGCGATGGCCCAGCATGGGATTGGATTCATGGAGCGCCGCGGTGCGTTGGCGCAGTTTCTCCGCCGACACGCCACTCGCCTTCGACACTTCCTCGATCTCTTCCGCTTTGTGCGGCAAAAATTCATGCAGCGGCGGATCGAGCAGACGGATGGTAACCGGCAAGCCTTCCATGGTCTTGAAGATGGCTTCGAAATCGCCGCGCTGCATCGGCAGCAATTTCGCCAGCGCCGCTTCGCGCTCCTTTTCGGTATCCGCCAGGATCATTTGGCGCACCGCGATAATGCGGTCGCTTTCGAAGAACATATGCTCGGTGCGGCAAAGCCCGATGCCCTGGGCGCCGAATTTGCGCGCCGTGGCGGCATCGACCGGCGTGTCGGCGTTGGTGCGTACTTTCAAGGTGCGCACCGCATCTGCCCAGCCCATGAGCGTGGAGAAATCGCCGGTCAGTTCCGGCTGACGCATCTTGACCGCGCCTTTGTAGACCTTGCCAGCCGCGCCATCGATGGTGATGACCTCACCACGCTTGACGGTGAAATTGCCGGACGTCATTTCGCCCTTGGCAATATCGATCTTGAGCGAACCGGCACCCGAAACACAGGGACGGCCCATGCCGCGCGCCACCACCGCCGCATGGCTGGTCATGCCGCCGCGTGCTGTGAGAATGCCTCTGGCGGCATGCATGCCGTGAATGTCTTCCGGGCTGGTTTCGGTGCGGACCAGGATGACGTCCTTGTGATCGGCGGCGAGCTTTTCCGCTTCATCGGCCGTGAACACCACTTCGCCGGTGGCTGCGCCGGGTGAGGCGCCCAGACCATTCGCAATCTCAGTCTTGGGCGCGTCGGGATCGAGCGTGGGATGCAGCAACTGATCCAGCGCCGCGGGGTCCACTCGGCTGACCGCCGTATCTTGATCGATCAGACCTTCGCCCACCATGTCCACCGCCGCCTTCAAGGCCGCTTCCGCCGTGCGCTTACCCGAACGGGTCTGCAGCATGAAGAGCTTGCCTTCCTGGATGGTGAACTCCACGTCCTGCATGTCGCGGTAATGCTGTTCCAGCCGCTCGCCGATGGCCGCAAGTTCGGCATAGGCCTTGGGCATCGCCTCTTCCATGGACGGCTTCTTGCCGCCCTGGCGCTCGCGCACCACTTTGGAAATAGGCTGCGGGGTGCGGATGCCCGCCACCACGTCTTCGCCTTGGGCGTTGATGAGGAATTCGCCGTAAAGCAGTTTCTCGCCGGTGGCGGGATCGCGCGTGAAAGCGACACCGGTGGCCGAAGTCTCGCCCCGATTGCCGAACACCATGGCTTGCACCGTTACCGCCGTGCCCCAATCCGAAGGGATGCTGTGGAGCTTGCGGTAGGTGTTGGCGCGCGGGCTCTCCCAGGAACCGAACACGGCGCCGATAGCGCCCCAAAGCTGTTCCTGCACGTCTTCCGGGAACGGCTTGCCCAGCTCTTTCTCCACCCGCTTTTTGAACTGGCCGGCGATGCGCTTGAGATCGTCAGCGTCGAGATCGGTGTCGAGATCGACGCCCTTGGCATCTTTCACGTCGTCCAGAATTTCTTCGAACAACGAATGCTCGACGCCCAGAACCACATCGGAATACATCTGGATGAAGCGGCGATAGCTGTCATAAGCGAAACGCGCATCGCCGGTGAGCTTGGCGAGGCCATCGGTGGTGGCGGCGTTGAGGCCGAGATTGAGCACCGTGTCCATCATGCCAGGCATGGAGACGCGGGCGCCGGAACGTACCGAAACCAGCAGCGGTTTTTCCGGATCGCCGAAATTGCCATGGGCGAGATAGCCGATCTGCCGAAGGGCCTGGGCGACCTGCTCTTTCAATTCGGCGGGATAGGTTTCCTTGTTGGCATAATAATAGGTGCAAACTTCGGTGGTGATGGAGAAACCCGGGGGCACCGGCAGACCCAGATTGCTCATCTCGGCCAGATTGGCGCCCTTGCCGCCCAGCAGGTTCTTCATGCCTGCCTGGCCCTCGGCTTTGCCATCTCCGAACGCGTAAACCCACTTGGTCATCCCGAACTACCTTCTATTTTGGAGAAGTCCCCGATTTGATGAATAGCCGCCCTTAGAGCGGCCAGAAGATGCAGCCGGTTCTCCCGGACTTTGGCATCTTCGGCATTGACTTTGACAGTTTCGAAAAACGCATCCACCGGAACGCGCAAAGCGGCCAGATGGCGCATCGCCAGAGCGAAATCCTCCTCTTTCAGGGCAGGCGCGATGCGGTTTTTTGCCTGTTCCAGGGCCTCAAACAGAGCTTTTTCCGAGGCCTCGGTTAATTTGCTCTGATCGATCTGGCCGTTAAAGATTTTGCCGTCCTTCTTTTCCTCGGCCTTAAGGATATTGGCGGCCCGCTTGTAACCGGCCAGCAGATTGGTCCCATCCTCGGTCTTGAGGAAGGCCTGCAGCGCTTCGACCCGGGCTACCAGCCGTACCAGATCGTCCTCACCACCCAACGCAAAGACGGCGTCAATGAGATCGTGGCGGATGCCTTTTTCGCGCAGCGCGACTTTCAGCCGGTCGGCGAAGAATGACAGGAGGTCATCGGAAACTTGGAGCGGCAGACGCAGCTTGTTTTCCAGGAGGATTCGAATGACGCCGAGGGCCGCGCGGCGAAGTGCGAAAGGGTCGCCGGACCCCGTTGGCTTCTCGCCAGCCGCGAAGAAACCGATGAGCGCGTCGAACTTGTCTGCCAACGCGACGGCAATTGAAATCTTATCGGACGGCACAGCATCAGACGGCCCGACGGGTTTGTAGTGATCGCGCGCTGCATCGGCGACATCGGCATTCTCGCCGTCATTGAGGGCGTAATAGCGTCCCATCACGCCTTGCAGTTCGGGAAATTCGCCCACCACACCGGTGGTCAGATCGGCCTTGGCCAGGCGCGCAGCACGTTCGGCTTTCTTAGGATCGGCACCAATTTTGTCCGCGAGATCACCTGCCAGCTTGGCGATACGCTCCACGCGTTCAAACTGCGTGCCCAACTTGGCGTGAAAGACGATGCCTTTGAGATCCTCGATGCGGCTGTCGAGGCGGCGCTTGCGGTCTTCGTCCCAGAAGAATTTCGCGTCCGACAGACGTGCGCGCAGCACCCGCTCATTGCCGGCGACAATCTCCTTGCCGCCATCCTCGGCCACCATGTTGGCGACCAGCGCGAAGCGGTTGGCCATCTTCCCGCTTTTGGGATCGCGCAGTGCAAAATATTTCTGATGCGTGCGCATCGAGGTCTGCAAAATTTCCGGCGGCACATCCATGAAGCGGTCTTCGATGCTACCGATCAGCACCACCGGCCATTCCACCAGGCCGGAGACTTCCGCCAGGAGCCCCTCGTCCGGGATCAGTTCCAGGCCGTGAATGAACGCCGCTTGCTTGACGCCTTCGAAGATGATGGCGGCTCGCTCTTCCGCGTCCAGCACCACATGGGCCTTTTTCAGCGCGGTGGCATAATCGTCAAAGCGACGAACTTCAATTTTGCCTTCGGACAGGAAACGATGGCCTTGGGTATGACGGCCGCTTGAGACACCGGCAAAAGAGAATGGCACCGTTTCGCCGTCGAAGGTGCAGAGGATGGAATGCAGCGGTCGCACCCAGCGGGTCGAAACGCCCGGCTTCCAGCGCATGCTTTTGGGCCAAGGCAGTTTCGCCATCACCTCCGGCAGGATCTCTGCCAGCACGGCGGCAGTCTCGCGGCCTTCCCGCTCGATCACCGCGATATAGACATCGCCTTTGGCCTGGCGGTCGATCTTGAGCTGATCCTTGGTCAGGCCGGTTTTCTTGAGGAAGCCGTCGATCGCGGCCTGGGGCGCATCAACCTTGGGGCCTTTCATTTCCTCCCGCACATCCGCTTGCTTGGCCGGAAGACCACTGACCGCCAGGGTGAGGCGACGCGGGCCTGCGAAAGCCTTGATACCCTCAAACAATAGGCCGCGGTCCGACAACGCCCCCACCACCAGTCGCTCCAAATCGCGTGCCGCGCCGGCCTGCATGCGGGCGGGAATTTCTTCGCTGAACAATTCCAGCAGCAGATCGGGCATTAGCTGCCCTCTTTGCTGGTGCGGGGCGAATATTTGCCCATCGGGGTTTCCAGCCAGGCTTCGCAGCAAGCCTTGGCCAGCGCGCGCACCCGCGCGATATAGGCGGCGCGCTCGGTGACCGAGATCACGCCGCGCGCATCCAAGAGATTGAAGGCGTGGCTAGCCTTGATGCATTGGTCATAGGCAGGCAGCGCCAACTTTTTCTCTGCCAGCAATTCCTGGCACTGCTTCTCGGCGTCAATGAAGTGCTGGAACAGGATCGCCGTGTCGGCGCGCTCGAAATTGTAAGCCGAGAATTCCTGCTCATTCTGGAAGAAGACTTCGCCGTAGCGGAACTGGTCGTTGAACGCGAGGTCGTACACGAACTCGACATTCTGGACATACATGGCCAGACGCTCGAGACCGTAAGTAAGTTCTGCCGATACCGGCTCGCAATCGATGCCGCCCACTTGCTGGAAGTAAGTGAACTGGGTGACTTCCATGCCATCGTACCAGACTTCCCAGCCCAGGCCCCAGGCGCCCAAGGTGGGGCTTTCCCAGTCATCCTCGACAAAACGGATATCGTGCAGTTTGGGATCGAGACCGATCGCTTGGAGAGACTCCAGATAGAGCGCCTGCACATTTTCCGGCGCCGGCTTCAGGATCACTTGGAACTGATAGTAATGCTGGAGCCGGTTGGGGTTCTCGCCATAGCGGCCATCCTTGGGCCGGCGCGACGGCTGCACATAAGCGGCCTTCCAAGGTCGGGGACCCAGCGCCCGCAAAGTGGTAGCGGGATGGAAAGTGCCGGCGCCCATTTCATTGTCGTAAGGCTGCAGGATCAAACAGCCCTTGGAAGCCCAAAAGTCCTGCAAGGTCAGGATCAGGTCCTGGAAGGTTTTGGCCTTGCGCGTCACGAGTCGGCGATCTCCGGAATAGGCCGGAACCTATAGGCGGGGTTACCCCAGGGCAAGCGGGCTTTCGCCCCGCAATATCGCATCCGCAGTGGCGGTATAAGCCCCTGTTCTATCGTGTAAAATCAGGCCGGGAATGAGGCGGAAAGGTGCCCGGGAACCCTTGCGCGCCTGAACGATGACACGACGCGCCGGCTCCCCCGCACGAGGCCAGAGAGGCAGTACAACGACGCCCGTCAGCGGCAGCGCCGCCAGCGCCTCGTTGAGGCGGTCAGCCCTGAGAATGGCGGTCAACGTGCCGCCGGAAACGACCCGCTTCATTCCGGCTTCCAGCCAGTCCCGCAAAGCTCCCTCGTCCATCAAGGCTCGGGCACGGGCCGGATCAGGCGGCGCCTGTCCTTCACCATGAAAGGGCGGATTGAGAAAAACGCAGTCATGTTCGCGCTTGAACGCCAGCGGCAGCGCAAAAATGTTCGCAGCGGCGAAGCGGACGCGGCCGCTCATATTGTTGGCGGCGGCATTGTCGTTCGCCAATTCCACCAGATCCGGATCGATTTCCAGGCCGGTGATAGCGATGTCTTTCAATCGCGCGGCAAGACACAGGCTGGCAGTTCCCGCGCCCGCTCCCAGTTCTAGTGCCGTCGCGCCTTCCGGCACGGCGGCCGCGAGCATCACGGCATCCAGACCGGCGCGGAATCCCGTTTCCGGCTGGCGCACGATGACACGACCACCGAGGAATCTCTCGGCGTTCACGGACCCTCCTCCCCTGCGCGCGCGACAGCGCGCTGGCGGGGGAGGTGCCCGTAGCAGCGCTTATTGCGCGCCGGTGAAAGCCGGCGCGCAAAAGTAAGCTGCGAAGGGCGGAGGGGGATTTGATTCACGGCATGGCTTCGGGAACGGCCGCGCGCAGAAGTTTCTCCGCACGGTTGAAATCCTCGTCCGCGACCATCAGGCGGCGCGGCACCATCGCCATGCTGCCGTCCATGATGCTGGCATGCGTGTCGAAGATCAGGGCTTCGATCCCTGATTCCTCCAGGACATGCGTGGCATAGCTCAGAACCACGGGATTGTTGGATTTCAGCACCATGCGCATGGCGAAGATATAAGCCGAAATCCGGCCGCGCCGCGACCCGTGGCGTGCCGCTTGACCCCGCTTCGGCCCCGTTCTTAATGTCACCTCCCGAAGGCTCCTTTGGGAGCAAGGCGGGAGTGGCATGCTCAAGGAAGACCATGTTGTGACGGGACATCCGGGGATTTCCCCGGTGGAGCGCCTGAACGCTCTGGTTGCCGCCGACATGAAGGCCGCGGACCGGCTGATCCATAAAGGCATGGCCTCCAGCGTCGAACTGATCCCCGACCTTGCGCGTCATCTGATCGAATCCGGCGGCAAGCGGCTGCGCCCTCTGCTCACGCTGGCGGCCGCCAGGGCCGGTGGCTATCAAGGCGACGGACATGTCCGTCTCGCCGCGGCCGTGGAATTCATTCACACCGCCACCTTGCTGCATGACGATGTGGTGGATGAAAGCACACTCCGCCGCGGCCGGGTGACGGCCAATCTGGTCTGGGGCAACAAACCCAGCGTGCTGGTGGGAGACTATCTGTTCTCGCGTGCTTTCCAGCTGATGGTGGAGACTGGCAATCTTACGGTTCTCGACATTCTCTCTGGCGCCAGTGCCGTGATCGCCGAAGGCGAAGTCATGCAGCTGGGCTCTTCCAGTAATCTGGCGGTCACCGAAGCGCATTACATGAAGGTGGTCTCGGCCAAGACCGCGGCGCTGTTCTCGGCAGCGGCGGAGGGCGGTGCCGAATTGTCCGGCACCGGTCCGGATTTCGTCACCGCCATGAAAAACTATGGCGAAAATCTCGGCATTGCCTTTCAGCTGGTGGACGACGCACTGGATTATTCCGGCCGCCAAGCCTTGATGGGAAAATCGGTGGGCGACGATTTCCGGGAAGCGAAAATGACGCTCCCCATCATCCTGGCTGTTGCGCGGGCGGACGATACGGCGCGGGCTTTCTGGAAACGGGTGATCGAGACCGGCAATCAGACCGAGGCGGATCTACACCATGCCATCTCGCTGGTGGAACAGACGGGTAGCATCCAGGAAACCATGCGGCGAGCGCGCGCCTATGCCGATGCTGCGAAAGCGGCGCTGACCAGCCTGCCTGCCAGCGACATCCATAATGCGCTGGCCGATATCGCCGATTTCTGCGTCGAGCGGGCTTATTGAATTGGTCGCACGGCCCGGGCGCGGACGCGCCCATTGTTGATTGGCGCCTCCGGCGCCGCTCGCCAAACCATGCGGCTGCTACGCAGCCTTGCACTTTTGCTGGCCGTTGCAATTTTTTGAGGTCGCACGGCCGAACGCAAAACCGCTTCGCACTTTGCTGGTCGTCGCAATTTTTTTGAGGTCGCACGGCCGGACGCAAAACCGCTTCGCACTTTTGCTGGCCGTTGCTCCTAAAGCCCGTCAGGCGTCGGGCCGATGTCCCGCCCTGCGCTCTCTTGCGCCAGGCCAGCGGCCGGCACAAAACTCGCCTCGACCCACCAGTCGGGGTGGCGCGCCTTGAGAAGCGCAGCCGCGCGGCGGCAGCAATCATCGTCGGCCATAAGCGCAAAGCAGGTCGCGCCTGATCCCGACATGCGGGTGAACAAAGCACCTGGGACACTCTTCAAGGCTTTGAGTACGTTCCCGATCGCCGGTTGCAACGTGATGGCCGGCGCTTCCAGATCATTACCGGTGAGTTCCAGGAAACGCAGCAAATCGGCCAGATCACCAAAGCGCCCGCGGGGCAGATGCATATCCACGCCATGGCGTTCGGTCACAGCGGCGAAAACATCCTTGGTGGGAACGGCGATTCCGGGATTGACCAGCAGCAGCGGCAGATGCGGCAAAACCGGTATTTGTGTGAGGATCTCGCCCCGCCCCTCCATGAAGGACGGTTGGCTGGGCACACAGACAGGAATGTCGGAGCCAAGGCCAGCGCCGATTGCGCACAAGGCTCCTTCTTCCAGATCAAGTCGCCAAAGGCGAACGAGAGCCCGCAGCGCTGCAGCGGCATCCGCGCTACCGCCGCCAATACCGGACGCCACCGGCAAATTCTTGGTCAGGGTCAGACGCGCCTGCGGCAGGCGACCGGCATGTTCGGCCAAAGCGCGTGCCGCTTTGAGCACCAGATTATCGCTGTCCGATAATCCCGGAGCAAAAGGCCCTTCCAGTTGCAGCGTGAGTTCGTTTGCCTCCTCCGCTTCAAGCCTGTCGCCGGCCATAGGAAACACGGCCAGGCTCTGCAGCGGATGAAAGCCGTCGTCACGCCGACTCCCCACATGCAGAAACAAATTCACCTTGGCGCGGGCTGTTTGACTCATGGCCGCGTGGCCCGGGCACGGACGCGCCCATTAACAGATGGCGCCTCCGGCGCCGCTCGGAAAAGTGCGGCCCCTCGCATTGCATGCTCACCCGGCCAGGGGCCGCACTTTTCCTGGCCGACGCTCCATTCTACCGAGGACATTATCCTGCGAGCCCGGTCTTGAGCTTCTGCTCGATCTCGGCCTTTTCCGTACCATCAGCGCTGAAGGCCAGGGCATGGTTCCATTGGAAACGCGCTTCCATCTTGCGACCGGCTTTCCACAAGGCATCGCCCAGGTGGTTGTTGATGGTGGGATCGCCCGGAACCAGCAAAACCGCGGCTCCTAAGGTCTGTGCCGCATCGTCATAGCGCCCGAGCCGGTAATAGGCCCAGCCCACGCTATCCACGATATAGCCGTCATAGGGTTTTAGCTGGCGGGCTTTCTCCAGCATGGTGAGCGCCTCGGCGATGTGCTGATTCCGGTCCACCCAGGAATAACCCAGATAATTGAGCAGCTCCGGCTGATCGGGGGACAGCTTCAAGGCCAGATTGACGTCGGCCTCTGCTTTGTCCCATTGCTTGGCCTGGTCGTAGGACATGGCGCGGGCATAGAAGAGCGGCCAGTCATTTTTTTGCGGCGTTCCGATCAGCTTTTCCGCATGATTATAGGCATCGATGGCGCCCTCGAAATTGCTTTGGTCGCGATAGGCGTCGCCAAGCGCGATCCAGTTTTCGCTGTCGTCAGGATAGGCGCTCGCTAAAGCGCGCAAATCCGCGATCGCCGCGCTCTTTTTATCAAGACGGGATTCGTTGACAGCGGCCTGTGTCGCCGCCATGCGGTAATAAGGCGAAGATTTGTCGATGGTGCGGTAGATCGCCAGCGCATCATCATATTTGCGCAAGGCTTCGAAACGATCGCCCAGAAGCAGACTCGCCAACGCCAGATCGGGCCTCAGGTAAAGTGCCATGCGCAGATAGAGGATGGAAATGTCGGCGCTGCTGCGATCGTTCAGCGATGCCGCCATCCCGAACAAGCCTTCGGCGACGCCATCTTCCGCGGTGCGCACGAATGGATCGGGCTTCTTGTTGGCGGCGATGCGCGCAAGCCCTTCCTTGGCGATAGGCACTGCGGCGCTTTCCGTCGAGGCTTTCTCATAAAGCGTCCGCGCCTCCCCTGCCCGGCCGGCCCGCTCGAGGTAAATTCCATAAGCCTGGATAACCCGCGGGCTGACGCGATTGGCGATCAGCGCTTTTTTGTAATCGGCATCCGCCTCTGGGCGTCCCAGATAATCGGCAATCAGAGCGGTGTGGAAGGCGGCAAGTCCTTCCGCGCCGGTTTGCGCTGCGAGCTGCTTCATATCGGCCATGGCGCCAGCCGCATCGCCGCTGGCGGCGGCAGCCCAGCCATCGAACAGCGAGACCACCAGCGCCTGAAACGGCCCTTTGGCCGACAGCGACAAATGTTTGCGCGCGTCGGCATAATTCTTGTGCTTGAAGGCGATCACCGCCAGCGCCAGGCGCGCCGAACGCTCGTCTGAGGATTTCGCTACGATCTGGTTGGCGTATTTTCCGGCGCCTTCGATATCGCCGGAGGTGGTGGCATAGAAGAAGGCCAGCGACAGGATGCTGCCATTGCCGGGATCATTTTTGAGGCTTTGCCCGTAATAGCGCGCCGCTTGCGGCATCTCATGTTCGTTGGCGGCAAAGCGCGCCGACAAATAGGTCGAGAAGGCATTCGCCTGATGATCGGTCTCGGGATTTCCCGTGGTCCGGTTGGGGGGCATATTGGCGCAGCCCGCAACCAGCAGCAGAGCCATCAGGGTCAACAAGGGGGTCTTCACACAGTGCCTCACATATTCGAATAGTTAGGGCCGCCGCCGCCCTCCGGCGTGACCCAAATAATGTTCTGTGCCGGGTCTTTGATGTCGCAGGTTTTGCAGTGAACGCAATTCTGCGCATTGATCTGGAACCGGGGCACGCCTTGTTCCTCGACCACTTCATAGACACCGGCCGGGCAATAACGCTGCGCCGGTTCCGCATAGTCCGGCAAATTCACTCTAATGGGAATTGAAGGATCGCGCAGCACCAGATGCACCGGCTGATCCTCTTCGTGATTGGTATTTGACACAAAGACGCTGGATAGCCGGTCGAAAGTGAGCATTCCATCGGGTTTGGGATAGGTGATTTTCCTGGAATCCCGGGCTTTTTCCAGGGTAGCGAAGTCGGGTTTGCCATGACCTAAAGTGCCGAAAAAAGAAAAGCCGAAAAGCTGGTTGGTCCACATATCGAGCCCGATGAAAGGCAGAGACAGCACGGAACCCAGCCGGGACCAAAGCGGCTTGGCGTTGCGCACCAATTTTAGGTCTTTGGCGACGGGGCTCGCGGCATAGGCTTTTTCATAATCGGCGAGGACGTCGCCGGCGCGTCCGGCCGCGAGGGCGACGAAAGCCGCCTCCGCCGCCATCATACCAGTGCGAATGGCATTGTGACTGCCCTTGATTCTGGGAAGATTGACGAAGCCGGCGGCACAGCCGATCAGCACGCCGCCGGAAAAGGCCAGCTTCGGCACCGATTGAAAGCCGCCTTCGGTGATGGCGCGCGCACCATAGCCGACGCGCTTGCCGCCTTCGAGAAAGCGCCGGATGGCAGGATGGGTTTTGGAGCGCTGGAATTCGGAGAATGGCTCAAGCCACGGATTGCTGTAATTGAGATGAACCACAAAACCGATGGAGCAGTAATTCTCGCCCCAATGATACATGAAGATCCCGCCGCCGGTGTCATTGTCCAGCGGCCAGCCCATGCCATGCACCACCAGACCCTTGTGATGCTTGCCGGGCGCCAGCTCCCACAATTCCTTCAGGCCGATGCCGTATTTCTGTGGCTCGCGGCCTTCATGCAGCCCGAAGCGCTGGCCAAGAATTTTGGATAACGATCCGCGTGCCCCTTCCGCGAACAAAGTGTATTTGCCCCTTAGCTCCATGCCGGGCTGGAAATCAGGTTTGTGATGGCCGTCCTTGGCCACGCCCAGGTCACCTGTGATCACACCTTTGACGACATTGTCTTCGATGATCAGGTCGTGAGCCGGAAATCCGGGATAGATCTCAACCCCAAGCGCTTCGGCCTGCTGCCCCAGCCAGCGGCATAAATTGGAAAGGCTGATGATGTAATTGCCGTGATTGCTCATCAGCGGTGGGAACAAAAAATGTGGGATCGCGATGGCGGCGCTTTTGGTGAAGAAATAAAAGCGGTCGTCGGTGACCTTGGTCTCTACCGGGGCGCCTTTTTCCTTCCAGTCCGGGATCAACTCATTGAGGCCGCCAGGATCGAGCACCGCGCCGGACAGGATATGCGCACCGATTTCTGACCCTTTTTCCAGAACGCAGACGGTGACGTCCTGGCGCTTCTCCTGCGCCAGTTGTTTCAGCCGGATTGCCGCGGACAAGCCCGCAGGTCCGCCGCCCACGATCACCACGTCGTAACTCATGCTTTCGCGCTGTTCGCTCATCGGAATCGGGGGAATATCTGCGAAATGCTTGTAACACCGCCGGCTGTGGCCTGTCGCGCCGGCGGCGTTTACAATGCCCGCATGCAGGACAAGGATCCCCTGGCGACATTGGCATGGCTGGTTGAAGCCGGCGCCGACGAAGCAACAAGTGAAGCGCCCGTCAATCGGCTGGTCGCTAAAGCGCCGGCCCCTGTGACGCCGCTCGCGCCAGCGCGTCCGGTGGTTCCTGCGGCTTTGCCCCAGGCAATGTCGAAGCCAACAGCGCCAAGTCCATCGTCAGGTGCCGATCCGATCGGCGATGCCATGGGTGCCGCTGCCGCCGCCAGCAGTCTCGAAGCGCTCAAGGCTGCTATGGAGGCCTTCGAAGGCTCCGCCCTCAAGCGCGCCGCGACCAATACCGTTTTCGCCGACGGGACGCCGCTCGGCCGGGTAATGTTCATCGGCGAGGCACCTGGGCGCGACGAGGACCGGATCGGCAAGCCCTTTGTCGGGCGGGCCGGGCAATTGCTGGACAAGATGCTGGCCAGCATCGGCCTGGACCGCACCGGGAATTGCTACATTACCAACGTCATCAATTGGCGCCCGCCGGAGAACCGCGACCCTTCACCAGAGGAAGCCGCCATCTGTCTTCCTTTTTTGCGCCGCCATATCGAATTGGCGAATCCCGGCCTCATCGTGCTTTTAGGTGCGGTTGCGGCGCGGCATGTGATGGGCATTACCGATGGCATCATGAAGACCCGAGGCCGCTGGCTGGAATACCGGGTGGGCGATGCCATGGTGCCCGTGATGCCGACACTCCATCCCGCTTATCTGCTGCGCCAGCCGGCCCACAAGAAACTGGCCTGGCGCGATCTTCAGGCGATCGCAACCCGAATGGAGTTACTCAGGTTGCCGGAACCGGCTGCCAAGGGTAGTTAAGCCCGGTCGAAGGGGCAGGAATGCGGATCGCGTTAACGCTTGGATTCATTTTGGGCCTGGCGCAAGCAGCGTTGGCCCAGGGTTCACAGGACAGCGTGGCCTTGCCGGCGCCGGCAGGCGCGGCGCCAGTGGTTGCGCCTGTCCAGCCCAGCAATCCGCTGCGGCCCGTATTGACGCCTCCCCCGGCGCAATCGGTGCGGCCGCAGATTCTGAGCGCTAGCGATGTGACGCTCTACCGCCAGATCTTTGCCGCCGAGCGGAATGGCGAAATCACCAAAGCAAAAAAGCTGTTGGACAGGGTTTCTGATCCAACACTTGAAGGCTATGCCGAAGCCGCGCGCCTTCTTTCCGGCAAGCGGACCGAGGTCTCGGAGCTGGTTGCCTGGCTGTCCCAGCATCGCGACTTGGCGGTGGCCGACAAGGTTTACCGACTGGCAGTGTCCCGCTCGAGCAAGAAGGTCCGCAAACACCACAAGGTGATCACCGTTGCGGTGGTGACCAACATCCCTGCCCCCGTCACCGTGCCGCGCCGGACCGGTGGATTCGAAGACCTGGAAATGCCGGAGCCCACGCCCAGCGGCGAAGCCGGCCGCGCCGTCCTGGGTAAGATCCTTTCGAGCATCCGGGCGGGCGAACCTGACGCCGCGTCCCAGGCGTTGCAAAACGCGATCAAGGCTGGGGCGAGCCCCGAAGACATCGCGATCCTTTCCCACCGCATCGCGGCGTCCTATCTGGCGGAGGGCATGGACACGCAAGCCCTGCAACTGGCCGCCAGCGTCACAAACACGAAGGCCGCGCCGCAACTGGATTGGGACGCCGGCTTTGCCGCCTATCGTCTGGGCCGTTGGACCGAGGCCGCCACCCATCTGGAGAAGCTGGCGCAGAATGCCGGCGTCCAAAGCACGCAGCGCGCTCAGGGCGCTTTCTGGGCGGCGCGCGCCCATATGCAGCTGGGCGAACCGGAGCGCGTGATCAGTCTGTTGGCGGCGGCGGCAAAGGAAGAACCCACTTTTTACGGCCTGGTGGCCGAACGCATGCTGGGCATGGACACCCATACCGGGTTTTCCGACCCGGTGCTTAGCGACAGCGATTTCAATGCCCTGATGAGCGTACCGTCCGCGCGTCGCGCCGTGGCGCTGTGGCAAGTGGGCGAAAGCGAGCATATCGGCACTGAACTCAATCGTGCTTTTGTCTTCAACAACGAAGCGCTCGATCCCGCCATGGCGGCGTTGGCGCGGGCGCTGGGCGTCACCAATATCGAGCTGCGCGCCAGTGAAGCCAGTGTGGCGCGGGGCCTTTTGCTGACAGGGCTTTTTCCCGTGCCGCCTTATCAGCCCCAAGGCGGCTATCATATCGACAAATCCCTGGTGCTGGCTTTCGCCCGCATCGAAAGCCGTTTCCAGAACGGTTCGACCTCGGTGGCGGGCGCGCATGGCATCATGCAGTTGATGCCGGCGACGGCCAAGATCCTGGCGGGCCGCGCCGCCATCACACAGCTAGATGATCCGACCTATTCGCTGTCTTTGGGCGAACGCTACATCTCGGATCTGCTCGATCATCTGAACGGCAATCTGTTGCAGCTCGGCGGTGCTTATAACGCAGGACCAGGCGCGGCCTCGCGCTGGCTGCAGACCAAGGCGGGCAAGGACGATCCGCTCCTGTTTGTGGAAAGCATTCCTATCGCCGAGACCCGCTCTTATGTCCGGCGGCTGATGGAATATCAGTGGATGTATCGCCGCCGCTTCGGCCAAGACGCGCGCAGCCTCGATCAACTCGCGCGCGGTCAATGGCCGATTTATCGCCCGGCGCTGGCGCCCGTGCCTGCGCCCGCCACCATCCAGACCGCCGCTCCGGCCTCCACCGATGCCACCACTTTCTGACGCTTCTCATGCTGCTGCCCATCCGGGCACGGGCCGAATAGACGACAGCATTACCTTCGTGCCGGTGCATATCGCCGTGCTCACGGTTTCAGATACGCGCAGTAAGGAGGACGATATCTCCGGCGACACGCTGGTGAAACGTTTGGAAGACGCCGGACACATTCTTTGCGCTCGCACCATCGTGCCGGACGATCAAGCGCGCATCACGGCGCAGCTGAGAACCTGGATCGAAGATTCACGCTGCGACGTGGTGATCTCCACTGGCGGCACGGGTCTGACGGGGCGCGATGTCACCGTGGAAGCCTTCAAAAGTGTGTTTGAAAAAGAGATCGAAGGCTTTGCGGCCCTGTTTCACCAGATCTCTTACGCCAAGATCGGGACATCGACGGTGCAATCCCGCGCCTGCGCCGGGGTGGCGGGCGGTACCTATCTATTCGCCCTGCCCGGCTCGCCCGGCGCCGTGAAGGATGGCTGGGACGGCATCTTGAAGTGGCAGCTCGATATCCGTTACCGCCCCTGCAACTTCGTCGAGATCATGCCCAGACTCACGGAAAAATAATTTTATCCTTCAAAGATCGATGGACGCGCCCCGTCCGATCTGGAAAAGTCCAGCGAACTCGCCTGCATTGAAACAACAATCTCAGGGGGAACGTATGACAATCCGCAAGACAATCACGTCATTGGCGCTGCTTTTGCTCGGCACAACGCCGCTCATGGCGCAAAGCGACATCGTCACCAGCCCAAAACAAACCGAGGCTCCGGAAATTCCATTCACATCGATGGAGTTCGGGCAATTGCCGCCCAACCTCTTTATGGGCGAGGCTTCGAGCGTGGCCGTCAATTCCAAGGGGCATGTCTTCGTCTATAGCCGCGGCAATTCCACGGGACCGGCTTATGGCGCCACCGCTTCGCAGCTTCTGGAATTCGGCCCGGACGGCAAATACATCCGCGAGATCGGACATAATATCTACGCCTGGTCGTATGCCCATGCCGTGCGGGTGGATGCCCATGATAATATCTGGGTGGCGGACAAGGGCTCGGACATGGTTGTCCGCTTCAATCCCGCCGGCCGCGTGACTTTGGTGCTGGGCCGCAAGACCGAGGCGTCGGACGAGAACTCCCATCCATGGGAACATCCCAATCCGCCTTTGCCGCCGATCGACGGCATGTTCCGCCAAGTCACGGACATGACCTGGGATCCCGCAGGAAACATCTATGTCAGCGACGGCTATATCAACTCGCGCGTCGCGAAGTTCGACAAGGACGGCAACTGGGTGACGTCCTTCGGGGAGCGCGGCAGCAATCCCGGTCAATTCCGGACGGTACATGCCATCGCCGCCGACAAGGACGGCAATCTCTATGTCGCGGACCGCGCCAACCGCCGCATCCAGGTTCTCGACGATGAGGGCCATGTCAAACGTATCATCACGATCGACATTCCGGACAACAACAAACATCTGATTATGTACGGCAAGGATTTGCGGGGGCCGGGATCGAATCTATCGCTGTTCTTCCCGGGCGCGCCTTGGTCGGTCTGCATCACGCCGCCCAAAGCCGGGTCGCCGCAATATCTCTTCGCGGCGGATGCATTTCGCATCTTCAAGATGACTTTGGACGGCCATGTGGTCGGCTGGCTGGGCGGAGAAGGCAAATCGCTGAAGGAATTCGGCTGGATCCACGGCCTGGCCTGCCCGGACGCGAACACGCTTTTCGCGGCCGAGCTGGTGAATTGGCGCGTGCAGAAGATTACGCTGCACTGAGTAGCGGTCGGCAAGAACCCCGCCGGAAATGGCGGGGTTCACCGCTCGCGATCTTAGGCCGCGGCACGAACTTTCCAAAAGCGCAATGCGCGTTGCGCCGCCTGCACCGGCACGCTTTCATATAGCCTGCCGAATTCTTCGGTGCCACCCAAAGCGCGCTCGCTTTTGTCGAGGCCGACCGCCAGCGCCATGAACAAAGCGCGGTCAAACTGCGAGCCGCGGCAGAGCAAAGCGGCGGTGTCCAGGTCTGGCCCTTCCACAACGCGCTCGATCAATTCGTAATCGACATCGGCGAGGCGTGCGAAAGCGAGCTTGAAAGCGGTACGCGATGCCGGCCCCTCGCGCATCAGGTTGACCAGCGCGGGCGGCGTCAAAGTCTTGTTGCGCGCCATGCCATCGATCCGCCGTTTGGAGGCGTCGAAGTCCTCGGGCTCATGGTAGCGCTTGGAAACCTGGGCGCGTGTCCGGGCAAAAGCCGCATCCAACTCTTCCGGCGCCACGGATTCGAATTTGCTGATGATCTCGCGGCGAAGGTCGTCTTCGACTTTCAGATAGAGATTGTTGAGCAATTCCAGCGGCACGCCGGCGCGGCGCACCAAAGGGGCCTGCAGCACGGGACTGGTTTCCGCCCTTTTGGCGACCATGTCGTAAGCGACAGCGCCGATCTCGGCTTTGGCGTTGGTGAGCAGCGAAGTCACCACGGCGTCATCGCCGCGCTCGACCAGCGCTTGCGACACCGCCTCGCTGATCCGGCGTCGGCGGGTCACGGCCATCATATGGTCCTGGGATTTCTGGCCCACGACCTTGAGCAGCGTGTCTTCGCTCAGGCCTTCGTAATTTTCCAGGATGGGCCGCGCCACCTCGATGTCGTCCAGGGCGAAGCGGTGCGCCGTGTGGCTGAACGGCGAAAGGCTGCCAGCGACCAACCTGGCGATCTGGCTTCGGATCTGGGTGGAATAGTCAGATGCGATGGTGGCGAGTAGATCGTCAAACTCTGCCACGTCCGCCTCGCCCAGCCCCGCCTTGGGGTCCAGGGCCTCGGTCACTTTGCGCAGCAATTCGCGGCGTCCGTCGCTGGTCGTTTCCTTGGCCAGATCGGCTAGCATGGCAAAGCGGGAGGCAGTCATGAACGCGACCTGACGAGAATTGCCGTCGGATCATGCGGATGGCGTCTTAATCGGCGGTGTAATCCCGGCCTTGCAGTTGAAGGATCGGTAGGCGATTATACCGGACTTGACAGTAAACCCTTTAATGGTCATATTAGCCTCACGCTTTGAGGTTGCAGGCCATGGCTTCTAGGAAAACAATCCAGCAGATGACAGTCAGTCAGTGGGAAGCAGCTTTCCCGACTGAGGAAGCTTGCCGGGACTACCTGACCCGCCACCGTTGGCCGTCCGGGGCCGTCAAATGCCCGCGCTGCGGCAATGACAAGATTTATCATCTCGCCCGTGAGCATCACTGGCAGTGCCAGTCCTGCACCCATGACGGCTATCGATTCTCTGTGATCGCTGGGACCATCTTCGAGAACACGAACAAGCCGCTGCGGGACTGGTTTCGGGTCATTCACAAGATGCTGGTCAGCAAAAAGGGCGTCAGCGCCCTCCAGATCAAGCGTGAGATGGGCTTCGGCTCGTATAAGACTGCTTGGTACATGTGCCACCGCGTGCGTGCTGGCCTCGCTAATGAGGACTTTCGCAAGCTCATGGGCATTGTCGAGGTCGATGAGACTTACATCGACGGAGATGACGGCAACCGCCATATCGGCAAGAAGAAAGGCAAAGGCGCGAAGATGGCCGTCATTGGTGCTGTGGAGCGCAAGGGGAACGTTGTGGCCCGCGTTCTGGACCGTGCCGATCACTACGCCATGGAGCAATTCATTCACATGGTTTGCGGCGATAAGGTCTCGCTTCTCGCCACGGACGAACACCGCGCCTATATGAACCTCAAGGACCATTTCCCCCACGGCACGGTCACGCACTCCAAGAAGCAATACGTTGTCGGCGCGATCCACACGAACACGATTGAAGGCTTCTGGTCGCTGTTTAAGCGTTCCATCGTTGGCAGCTTCCACAAAGTCAGCGCTAAGTATTTGCCCCTGTACATCGCGGAAGCCCAATTCCGTTACAATAACCGGCACAACGCCGATATTTTCGGGACCGCAATAGCAGGTCTCTGAAGCACGACAATTACTGGCGAGTGCTTCAGCTTCGTAAAGATGCCAGTCGAAAGAGGCCCTAAGCATTCGCAGCCTCAACGAGCCTTTTAATTAGATTTGTTGTGGCTATCTGAGCGGCCTGATGAGATGGCACATCTGCCGGTAACTTGCGGGCACGGGCCATCGCGGCGCAAAATTGCCTGCGCAGTTCGTTTGTTTCACCGTCAAGCCAAACCGCATGAGATGAGTGTTCCACGTCTCGGAAATACATGTTCGCTAACGGGTCCCCATTAAGGATGGCATAGCGCTCCCCGACTAGCCGGGCCTTTGAAGCAAGGGTGATTAGGTCTTCGTCTGGAGTTTTGGGTAGTAACGCGGCGGGAGCAGCCACGGCCAACATAGGGCCCTTCGATGCGATGTCTTTTGCTTGTTGGGCCGCTTCCATGGCGAGTTCATATGGAGCGAGCCAAAGATTCCAAAGCACGACGAACCCGCCCACTGCCAAAACTGGCCAAATTGATGCCCAAAAAGTATTCAAGAGGTCAGCCTTCATCGCGGCGAAGCCGAACCTGAAATATTGGGTTGCAAGAGAGATGAAGATGACCAGAACGGCCAACCCCAAGGCCCTGTGGGTGGTATCAAACGCATCAAGCGTTCCGCGCCATGCGCGAGCCAGAATAAGCCCTCGTAGCGACGGCTCCCTCTCAGACATTTCAACTCCCCGGACCAGCTTCCGGTTGAAAATAGGGCCGGAGTCCTGTGGTCACTAAGGGATTGTATTGACTCAACTTCCGGAACTGTCAAGTACGGGATAGTCGCCGATCGGTATTTTGTACTTGATTTGTTCTTATATAAGCCTATGATCCTATCACTATGACCATAGTCCTCAGTTCAACCATCCGGCCTGAGACGCTGCGGGGACGCGGTGCGCTCTCCAATCATGTCGGGCGCTATGAAAAGCAGACCCGTGTGCTGGTGGATGACGGTTGGGACGATGGTTGGAGATCAGACGACGGTGCTCCCCCGCCGCTCAGGACCGAAGTGCTGCATGACGCCAGCCGCAGCATCATCGCCCATAACAAGTCCCCGGACCTGTCCTTCGACCAGTCGATCAATCCCTATCGGGGCTGCGAGCATGGCTGTGTCTATTGCTTCGCGCGGCCGACCCACGCCTATCTGGGCCTGTCGCCGGGCGCGGATTTCGAATCCCGCCTGTTCGCCAAGCCCGATGCCGCCAAATTGCTGGCCAAGGAGTTGAGTGCGCCCGGCTATGTGCCCCGTGTGATCGCCATGGGAACCAACACCGACCCCTATCAACCGCTGGAAAAGAAGCTGCGCATTACCCGCAGCATCCTGGAGGTGCTGCGAGACTTCCGCCATCCGGTGGCTATCGTCACCAAATCGCCCCTGATCCTGCGCGATCTCGATATCCTATCCGAAATGGCTTCGATGGGTCTCGCCAAGGCGGCGCTTTCCGTCACCACACTCGACCGCAAGCTGGCGCGGACCATGGAGCCGCGCGCGGGAACGCCCGCACGACGGCTGCAGGCGATCTTCGGCCTCAAGCAAGCCGGCGTGCCGGCGGGCGTGATGTTCGCGCCCGCCATCCCGGCCCTCAATGATCACGAGATGGAAGCGGTCTTGAGCGCGGCGGCGGAAGCTGGCGCCCGCTCGGCCGGCTATGTGCTGCTGCGCCTGCCGCTGGAGATCAAGGATCTGTTCCGCGAATGGTTGGAGGCGCAAGTTCCCGGCCGCGCCAAACATGTGATGGCCCTGATCCGCCAGATGCGGGGCGGCAAGGATTACGACAGCCAATGGAATGTCCGCATGAAGGGAACCGGACCTTATGCCGAAATGATGGCGCGGCGTTTCCATCTGGCGGTGAAGAAACTCGGCCTCAACCAGGCGCATCGGCCGCTTGCTATCAACAGCTTCCGGCGGCCTCCCCGGATTGGCGACCAATTAAGCCTGCTCTAAACATGGGGTATGCCGCATTACATTTATGAGTCGCGCCTTTTGAAGACCATGGCCGGTCCGATCTGCGGCGTGGATGAAGCGGGGCGCGGTCCGCTGGCAGGGCCGGTGGTGGCGGCGGCGGTGATCCTCAACCGCAAGCGCATGCCCAAAGGCCTCAACGACTCCAAACAGCTCAGCGAAGAAGAGCGCGAAACGCTCTTTCCCCGGATCATGGATATGGCGGTGGCGGTCGGAGTGGGTGAAGCCTCGGTCGGCGAGATCGACCTGGTCAATATCCGCCAGGCCACGCATCTGGCGATGGCGCGTGCGGTGCGCGCGCTTTCTGTGGCCGCAGAGTTTGCGCTGGTCGATGGCAACGATGCTCCCGCCCTTCCCTGCCGTTGCGACACGCTGGTCGATGGCGATGCCCGCTCGCTCTCGATCGCGGCCGCGTCCATCATCGCCAAGGTGACGCGCGACCGCATGATGGTGGCGCTGCATGACGACCATCCCGGCTATAATTGGCGCAACAATAAGGGCTATGGCACGCCCGAGCATTATGTCGGGCTGAAGGCGCATGGCGTGACGGTGCACCACCGCCGGAGTTTCGCTCCCATCCGCGCCATCCTCACGGGAGAGCAGCTTTCGCCCGAGGATGTGGTGCAGGACTTGGCGCTGACAGCGGCAGAATGACTCACAATCCTCTACATCTTGTGTGGGGATGAATCGGGGGACTCAAGACCGAGTCCCTGTCTAATTCCTTGATTCATTTTGACTCTTGACGAGTGATTCGCGCCGAATCACTGTGAATCCCGCTGTTGATATTTCGGGCGGGGCTTATGCTGAAACTGGATCAGGTCATCGAAGGTGACTGCGTGGCGCGGATGAACGCGCTGCCGGAGGGCTGCGCCGACCTCGTTTTTGCTGACCCACCCTACAATATGCAGCTGCGCGGCGATCTGCACCGACCCGACCAATCCAAGGTCGATGCGGTGGACGATCACTGGGACCAGTTCGAAAGTTTTGCCGCCTATGACCGTTTCACCCAGGAATGGCTGACGGCGGCGCGGCGCGTCTTGAAGGACACCGGCTCGATCTGGGTGATCGGCTCCTATCACAACATCTTCCGCGTAGGTTCCGCTCTGCAGGATCTGGGCTTCTGGATCCTGAACGACGTGATCTGGAGGAAGACCAATCCCATGCCCAATTTTCGGGGCAAGCGTTTCACCAATGCCCATGAGACCCTGATCTGGGCAACCAAGAATCCCAAGCAGCAATACACCTTCAATTACGAAGCCATGAAGGCGTTGAACGACGAGTTGCAGATGCGCTCCGACTGGACCTTGCCGATCTGCAGTGGCCATGAGCGCCTTAAAGGCGCCGATGGACAGAAAGCGCATTCCACCCAGAAGCCGGAGTCCCTGCTCCACCGCGTGATCGTCGCTTCGACCAAACCGGGCGACGTGATCCTCGATCCCTTCTTCGGCTCCGGCACCACGGGCGCCGTGGCCAAGCGGTTGGGCCGGCATTTCATCGGCATCGAGCGGGAAAAGACTTATGCCGATGTGGCCCGCGCCCGTATCGCCGAGATCGCGCCTGCCGACACGGACGCGCTGGAAACGACGAAATCCAAGCGCGCCGAGCCGCGCATTCCTTTTGGCTGGGTGGTGGAGCGTGGCCTTCTGCCGCCGGGCACGGTGCTGCACGGCACGCGCAAGCATCAGAAGGCCAAAGTGCGTGCGGACGGCACGCTGGTCTGTTCCGACGCCACGGGTTCGATCCATCGCATGGGTGCGCATGTGCAGGGGCTGGATGCCTGCAATGGCTGGACCTTCTGGCAGTTCGAAACCCCGACCGGCGCACTGGTGCCGATCGATGTTTTGCGTCAGCGTTTGCGGGCCGAACTCGTCTGAGCCGCGAACAGCGGACCGCCTTCGTCCAGCCCCTGCTCGACGATTTTGCGCATCACGGTTGGCAGCGCCACCTCGGGCAATTCCGCGACCGGCACCCATCGTCCTGGTGATTTCGGGCGTTTGCCGATTTCGGCGGCATAGACTTCGATTTCCAGTTCGAAATGGGTGAAGCCATGGCGCACCAGACCCGTGCGCTTTTTCCAATCGGCAGTGAAAGGCGCTTGCTTCAGCGCCGCGATCTTCGACGGAAATTGCTCCGCCCAAGGCCCTAAAGGCGGCTCCAGCATGGAGGCAAGAAGGCCCTTGTCCGGGCGCTTGACCAGCAGCACCGCGCCAGACCGATCGCGCGCCACGAAGGCCGCGCCGCGCTTCAACGGCCGGGCTATCTTTGGTGCCTTTACCGGCAGGTTCTCCTGAATGCCGCGCAGCCTCGCCAGGCAACCCTCCGTCCACGGACAATTTGGGCAAGCCGGCCGCTTGGGGGTGCAGATGGCGGAGCCAAGATCCATCAGGGCTTGCGCGAAATCCCCGGCCCGCGACGGCACCAGCGTCATGGCGTGGGCGTGAAGTTCAATTTTGGCCTTCGGCATCGGCGTCTCCACGGCGTAGAGCCGGGCAATCACCCGTTCGGCATTGGCATCCATGGCCGCCTGGCGTTCGTCATAAGCGATGGCCGCGATGGCGCCTGAGGTGTAGGCGCCCACGCCCGGCAGCTGCCGCAGCCCTTCGGCGGTGGCGGGAAAAACCCCGCCCATTTGATGGGCCACGACTTTGGCTGCGGCATGGAGATTGCGGGCGCGGGCGTAGTAGCCGAGCCCAGCCCAGGCGGCGAGCACATCGTCCTCTTTGGCCGCCGCCAGGGCATGCACATCCGGCCAACGCGCCAGGAACTTGCGATAATAGCCACCCACAGCCTGTACCGTAGTCTGTTGCAGCATGATTTCGGATAGCCAGACGCGATAGGGATCGGCGCGCCTTCCGGCTGGAGCGCGCCAAGGCAGCACCCGACGATGGCGGTCGTACCAGGCCAGCAATCGTTCGGCCAAATTGGCTTCGGGCTTTTTGCTTTTGAGCATACGGGGCATACTTGCGACCATGACCCGAACCCCAGGCATGAAACAATCCGGGCCGAAACAATCCGGCAATGCCGCCGCCGATCCACCGCTTCGGCGCGGTCGGGCGTCAGCCGTGGCTGGTGACGCGACCGTGGCGGGGCGGGCGGCCTTTTCGCG
>Ga0207695_10002284_pt1 | contig 28647 bp, 25 predicted proteins | sample KBSC54metaG_FD_184354 | JGI IMG/M metagenome (GOLD analysis project Ga0207695, IMG submission 184354) | Corn rhizosphere microbial communities from Kellogg Biological Station, Michigan, USA - KBS C5-4 metaG (SPAdes) (version 2) | ecosystem: Host-associated > Plants > Roots > Rhizosphere > Soil...
CCCGTAACACCTACATCTACCCGCCGACGCCCTCGATGCGGATCGTCTCGGACATCTTCGCCTATACGAGCAGGGAGATGCCGCGCTTCAACTCGATCTCGATCAGCGGCTATCACATGCAGGAAGCTGGGGCGACGCTCGACCTGGAGCTCGCCTACACCCTGGCCGACGGCGTCGAATATGTCCGTGCGGGCGTCGCCGCCGGCCTGCCGGTCGACAGCTTCGCGCCGCGCCTTTCGTTCTTCTGGAACGCCGGGATGAACGCCTTCATGGAGATCGCCAAGCAGCGCGCCGCGCGCCTGCTCTGGGCGCGGCTGATCAGGCAAGAGTTCGCGCCGAAGGACCCGCGCAGCCTGAACCTGCGCGCCCACACCCAGACCTCCGGCTGGAGCCTCGCCGCGCACGACGTCTTCAACAACGTCGCGCGGACCACCGTCGAGGCCATGGCCGCGGTCGGCGGCCAGACCCAGAGCCTGCACACCAACTCCCTGGACGAAGCGCTGGCCTTGCCGACCGATTTCTCCGCCCGGATCAGCCGCAACACCCAGCTCTTCCTGCAGGCCGAGAGCGGCCAGACGCGGGTGATCGACCCCTGGGGCGGCAGCTACTACGTCGAGCGCCTGACCGCCGACCTGGCCGCCCGCGCCCTGGAGCACATCGCCGAGGTCGAGGCCCTGGGCGGCATGGCCAAGGCCATCGAGAACGGCCTGCCCAAGCGTCGCATCGAGGAGGCCAGCGCCCGCACCCAGGCGCGCATCGACGCCGGCCTGCAGAGCGTGGTCGGCGTCAACCGCTACCGGCCCGACGGCGCCGACGAGATCCCGATGCTGAAGGTCGACAACACCGCGGTGCGCGAACAGCAGCTCGCCAAGCTCAAGCGCCTGAAGGCCGAGCGCGACCCCGCCGCGGTCGCCGCCGCGCTCGAGGCCCTGACCCGGGGCGCGGCCTCCAGCGGAAACCTGCTCGAACTTTCCGTCGACGCCGCCAGGGCGCGCGCCACGCTCGGCGAGATCTCCGATGCACTCGAGAAGGTGTTCAACCGCCACAAGGCCCACGCCGACGCGGTCAAGGACGTCTACCTGCGCGAGAGCGGCGTCACCGCCTCCGCCCGCCGCGCCCAGGAGATGGCCCAGGCCTTCGCCCAGGCCGATGGCCGCAAGCCCCGCATCCTGGTCGCCAAGATGGGCCAGGACGGCCACGACCGCGGCCAGAAGGTGATCGCCTCGGGCTTCGCGGACCTGGGCTTCGACGTTCAAATTGGCGATCTGTTCCAGACCCCGGCCGAGACCGCCGCCCAGGCCGTCGCCGACGGTGTGCATGCGGTGGGCGCGAGTTCCCTGGCGGCCGGCCACCTGACCCTGGTCCCGGAGCTCAAGTCGGAACTGCGGAAGCTCGGCCGCTCCGACATCATGGTGGTGGTCGGAGGGGTCATCCCGCCCGAGGACTTCGCCGCCCTGAAGGACATGGGCGTCGCCGCCATCTTCACGCCGGGCACGACCATCCCCGACGCGGCGATCTCGGTGATCGAGCGCCTGAACGAGCTCCTCGGCTACGCCCAGGAGCAGGCGGCGCAATAGCGGCGTTCGGCGCATTGCCGGGCCGACCCGCCTGCGCCTAGCCTCGCCGAAGATGCAGCGGCGAGGGCGCGCCATGATCGCCAGACGTGAGTTGCTTGCGGCCTTGGCCGCCTCGACCTGCGCGCCGGCCGCCTCCGCCGCTTTGCGCCCGCCCGCTGGGCCCTCGAGCCTGCACGGCATGTGGAGCATCGCCACCGGCACGCCGCTGGAGCGTCCACGCGCCTTCAAGTCCCTGGTCATAGGCGAGGCGGAGGCCCGGGCCTACGATATCAGCCAGCGCGGCCGCGTGATCCCCATTCCAGGCGACGACGTCGGCCAGGTGGAAACCGAATGGTCCGAGGCCGACGCGCCGCTCAGCCGTATCCGCGGCGAGGCGCGCACCTCGACCGTGGTCGACCCCGCCGACGGCCGCCTGCCCTATAGCCCGGCGGGCCGCGCGGCGGTCGGCGCCTGGTTCGCGCGGATGAACGACGTGCGCGGTCCGGAAGGCCGCCCCACGCCCGAACGCTGCCTGATCGGCTTCGTGAGCCCCGCCAGCGCCCCTCTGGTCTACGTGCGGCACACGGCGAGCCTGCGCCAGTTCATCGAGACCCCACGGCATCTGTTGATTCGCGCTGAGGACAACGGGGACATGCGGCTCGTCCACCTCGATCCGGCGGATGCGCCGCCAGGGCCGGTGCGGCCATGGCTTGGGGTTTCCATCGGCCGCTGGGAGGGCAAGACCCTGGTCGTGGAGACCAGCCGCTTCAATCCCAGCGAGACCATGCGCGCGTTGCCGGTGGTGCTCTACATGTCCCCCGACGCGCGTGTCGTCGAACGGTTCACGCGAACCTCTCCCGACGCCATGCTCTATGAGTTTGCCGTCGACGACCCCGCCATCTTCACCCAGGTCTGGCGCGGCGAAAGCCTCTTCCAGGCCTCGCGGGCGCCGATGTTCGAATCCGCCTGCCACGAGGGCAACTATTCCCTGCCGAACATCCTGGCCGGCGCGCGCAAGGTCGAGCGCGACCGGCTCGCGACCCAGTAGGCTAGGGTCCATCGACATTCCAATCGGCGTTTGAGACGTCCTCAAGCTGATTGTCGATCCGTCCTAGGGCTTCACCGCGACGCCCATCACCTCGAACCGCGCGCCGCCCAGCAGGTGGTCGACGCCGAGGTAGGCGCGGGCCGGCATCGGGCCCTTGAAGTAGGTCCGGTAGACCTCGTTGAAGGCCGCATAGTCCGCCAGGTCCGAAGAGAAGATCTGCACCCAGACCAGGTCGTCCATGGTCAGGCCGCCCGACTCCACCTCGCGCTTGACGTTGTCGAGCACCCGCTTGGCGGCCGCCGCCGCGGTGTCCCCGGGCAGCGGTCCGCGGTCGGTCGTGCCGGCGAGATAGAGGGTCTTGCCGGCCAGGACGGCCCCGCTGTACGGCGGGCTCGGGCCGCCCGCGCCGCTGGGCGCCGCGGGGAAATGCTGCCGGTCCGGTCCCGCCGCGTGGGCCGACGGCGGCAACAGCGCCACGACCGCGGCGAACAACAGGTGTCTCTTCATCTGGCCTCCCGCGCGTTCAAGCCCGAACCCTAGACCCTGGTCCGCCATCGGGTAGGGAAAATCCGTCCCGCGGCCTGTACACCTGCGCCATGACCACGAGAGACCGCGGCCGCCCGCCTCATCCGGACCTCCTGACGCCGGCCGAATGGACCGTCGCAGAGTCCGTGCGGCACGGCCTGACCAATCCGCAGATCGCCAGGCGCCTGGGCGTCAGCCTGGACGCGGTGAAGTACCACGTCGCCAACGCCCTTCAGAAGCTGGGCTTCGACAGCCGCGCCGAGCTGCGCGTTTGGACCGGCGTCCGTCGAGACAGCAACCTCTATTCCATGGAGACCATCCACATGCCGGACATGACGCTTGGGCCCATGGCCCAGATCTCGCGCACGGTAAAGGACGTCGCCGCCGCCCGGCGCTGGTACGGCGAGGTCCTGGGCCTGCCGCACCTCTATTCCTTCGGGAACATCGCCTTCTTCGACTGCGGCGGCGTGCGCCTCTACCTGTCCGAGGGCGAGGGCGGCCCGGAGTCGATCCTCTACTTCCGGGTGCCCGACATCCGCGCAGCGCACGCGGCGCTGGAAGCCCGCGGCGTCGCCTTCATCAACGCCCCGCACATGGTCCACCGCCACGCCGACGGTGTGGAGGAATGGATGGCCGAATTCAGGGACGAGGACGGCCGGCCGCTCGCCATCATGGCGCAGGTCGCCGCCGACGCCAGCCCGGCGTCTGGACACTGAAAGGAGAACGACATGACCTTGCGAATCAACCTGGCCCAGGCGGCCACCTGCTGCGCCATCGCCACGGCGATGCTGGCTGTCCTGCCGGTCGGCGCGCCGGCTCAGGCGGGGCCCCTGGGCGACGCGAGGCTCGCGCAGATCACCATCCCGTCCACCGACCTGGCGCGCTCGACCGCCTTCTACCGCGATGTGCTGGGCCTGAAGCTGCTCTTCCAGGTTCCCGGCGCGGCCTTCTTCGACATGGCCGGCGTCCGCCTGCGGGTCGAGCTGGTCAAGTCGGTCCCGGCCAGCGGCGACGAGCTCTATTTCGACGATCCGGGACTCTCCCGCCAGGCCGCCCTGGCGGCGCAGGGCGTGAAGTTCGTGGGGCCCCCTGAGACCGTCCAGCGCACCGCCACCGGCGACTTGAAGCTCCTGGAGTTCCTCGATCCGGACGGCAACGCGCTCGCCCTGATGGGCGAGGTGCGCCGACCCTGAGCCGCCGCACCTCGCCCAAGGCCGCGCTGGCGGCTCGACCCTGCTCGCCGCCTGTGCCTTGGTGGGAGGCGAACGCGGGAGACGAACCTTGCCGAGCGCCGACGATGGGCTGGAACGCAGCACGATAAGGGCCATCGCCTGGCGCCTCCTGCCGCTGATCGGGCTGGGGTACCTGATCTCCTACATGGACCGGGTGAACATCAGCTTCGCCGCGCCCACCATGAACGCCCAGCTGGGCTTCACCGCCTCGGTCTACGGCTTCGGGGGCGGGCTGTTCTTCATCAGCTACGCGCTGCTGGAGATCCCCTCCAACCTGGCGCTCGCCCGCGTCGGCGCGCGGCGCTGGCTCGCCCGGATCATGGTGACCTGGGGCCTCGTGGCGATGAGCATGGCGCTGGTCCGCACCCCGCTGCAGTTCTACGCCGGACGTTTCCTGCTAGGCGCGGCCGAGGCCGGGTTCTTTCCCGGGGTGATCTACTACCTGGGCCTCTGGTTCCCGCGGGCTTGGCGCGGCCGCGCGATCTCGCGCTTCTACGTGGCCGCGCCGCTGGCCTCGGTGGTCATGGGCGCGGTGGCCGGGAGCCTCCTGGGCCTGGACGGGCGCCTGGGCCTCCACGGCTGGCAGTGGCTGCTGATCGCCGAAGGCGCGCCCGCGGCAGTCCTGGCCTTCGTCTTCCTGAAGTTCCTGCCCGACCGCCCCGCCGACGCCGCCTGGCTCTCGGGGGAGCAGAAGGCCTGGCTGGAGGCCCGGCTTGCGGCCGACAACGCCGCGGTCGCCGCGCCAGACCACGGCCAGTTCCGCGCGCTCCTGCGGCCGCCGGTCCTGGCGCTGGTGGCGATCAACTTCCTCTACCTGGGCCCATTCTACGCCTTCACCCTCTCGGCGCCGGCGATCCTGCGGGGCGCGACCGGCCTCGACGCGGCCCAGGTGGGCTATCTGGTGGCCGCCGGTGGGCTGGTCGGCGCCGCGGGCATGGCGGCCGTGGGCTGGAGTTCCGACCGCCTGCGCGAGCGCTACCTGCACCTGGCCGTGCCGCTGGTCGTCGTCGCGGGCGCGTTCGCGATGCTCGCCTGGGCGCCCGCGCCGCCGGTGGCGATGGCCGCCTATCTGGGCATGATGGCCAGCTATTTCGCGGTCAGCGGCGCCTTCTGGCTGGCGCCCTCGGAGATCGTCCACCCGCGCGCCGTGGCGGTCACGGTGGCCGCGATCAATGGGCTGGGCCAGGTGGGCTCGTTCGTCTTCCCCTGGCTCTGGGGCCTGGCGAAGGATTCCACCGGCGGCTACCAGGCCGGCCTGAGCGCCCTGCCCTTCGCCTTCCTGGCGGCGGCGGCGGTCATGCTGGGACTGCGCCAAGCGCGGCGCGGCAAGGTCGCCGCGCCGGCCTGATCGGCTACCTGGCCGGGTTGAAGGCGCTGGCGGCGGTGGAGGCCTCCGACGGCGCAGCGGCCGGGGGCGCGGCGGCCGAACGGCGCGGCCCCATCATGGCCTGCGCCGCAGCCAGCTCGGTCTTGTCGATCGCCCCGTCGTGGTTCTTGTCGAGCACGTCGAAATACTTGGCGAGTTGCTCGCCGATCCGGCCCTTCAGTTCGGCCTTCTCGATTCTGCCGTCGATGTTGTCGTCCATCATGCCCATCAGGCGATTGGCGTTCATCTCGCCGTCGTAGTTCACCCGATGTTTGGCGGTCTCCTCGGCCCAGCGGAAGGAGAGCGAGGTGAACAGCATCTCCTGGAAGGACTGCTCCCCCCAGGTGACATTGATCTTCGGGTCCGGGTTCGACGGGTTCCGCTTGGAGTTGTCGTAGACGTAGTGGGCGATCAGCTTCGAGCCCGCCGGCACCTTGATCGGCTCGGCGAAGGTGTACGACCGCTGCCAGTTGAAGTCGTAACGCGGCAGGCTGAGCAGCAGCTTCTCCTGGCCGTCCGGATAGCGGATCCACAGGTCCGACGAATAGGCGCGGTAGTGGGCGTGCGGGAATGCCGAGTAGAGCAGCGCGTCGTGCGGGAACTCCACATAGGCCACTTCCTTGTGGCGCGCCTCGCCGGCCGGGATCGAGATGGTGTTATCGATCACCACCACCGAATGCATGATCAGCTCCGGCGGCTTGTCGTAGAAGTAGAGCGCGACCTGGCTCCTATCGACCGCCTCCTTGCCGAACGGGGTGTAGTGGGCCTGGAAGCCGATGGCGCCGCCCGGCGGCAGGTAGGTGCCGGTGTTGGCCGGCATGATGTTGCTCTCCGCGCCCACCGCGTAGCCGGCGCCCAGCGAGGCGGCCCAGCGGGTCTCCGAGGAGCGGCCGTCGGCCGGCATCTCGGCCATCCAGCCGGTCAGCAGGTGGTGCACGCCCTGGCGCGCGCCGGGCTTGATGGTCGCCGCGCGCACCCACTTGCCTTCCGTGAGCGTATTGGCGACCGCCGGACGCTGGTAGTCGACCACGCCGGAGGCCGGGATCGTGTAGGCGGGCACATTGATGATCGCGTCCGGCTTGCCGAGCGGCCACTCCTGGGCGACGTGCTTCACCACGCCCAGCGGGTCGGGCCCGTCGCCGCGCGGCGCGCCGGCCTCGATCCAGTGGACCAGGGTCTTGGTCTCTTCCGGCGTCAGGCGCTTGTCGTCGGAGAACTTCCCGACGTGCGGATCGGCGTGATAGGGCGGCATGCGATCGGTGCGGATCACTTCGCGGATCATCGGGGCGAAGCCCTTGACCACGGCGTAGTTGGTCATGGCGAAGGGGCCGATGCCGCCCTCCTCGTGGCAGGCCACGCACTTGGCCTCCAAAATCGGCGCCACGTCCTTGGCGTAGGAGACCTTGGTCGCGCCGCGTTCCGGGAAGGCGATCGCTGCGCCGGTGCTGAGCGGCCCGCCCAGGGCCACCTGCTGGCCGGCGGCGAGCGCGTCCAGCGCCTTGCCGGCCCCCGAGAGCGTGCCGTGATAGGCCACGGCCCAGCTCTTCGGATTGATCACGAAGACGTCGGCCGAGCGGGTGACGCCCAGGCTCTCGCCGACCAGCTGGTAGGAATCCATCAGGATCGGGGTGTCGAAGCCGGCCTTCTTGGCCTCGGCCTGGATCGCCTCGCGGCTGTCCTTGAGGTTGGAGTTCAGCATCACGAATTCGACGCCCTTGGGGCCGTAGGCCGCCTTCAGGGCCTTCAGGGCCGGGGCGAGGCGCCGGACCGCCGCGTCGCCGTTCGACTGGGTGACGATCACCACGGCCGTGGCGTCGGCCAGGCGATAGAGCTGATGGGCCTCCATGTCGGCGTCCACCAGCATGAAGTCGTCGACGCGCGCCGGCGTGGCAGCCGCGGTCGCAGAGACGGCGGCGCCGTGGGCCAGGGCGCTCGGCGACGCGGTGTCGCTCGTGCACCCGACCAGGGCGGCCGCGCTGCCCAGCAGCGCCAGGACGCCAAGTTTCGCACCGTTCATCGATCGCTCCCCAAAGCTCGCCGGCGGTCCGCCGGAGGCGTCGCGCGGACGACGCGCGGTTTCTACGCCGCATGTCGCCCACCCACGTTACACGAATATTGCCGGCCGCACCTGTGGCCCCGCGTCATCCCTGGTCGTCGCGGAGACGGCCTTCGGATGCAGCGGCCCGCGTCCTACTTCGCGGCCGACACCCCAGGTCGCGGGGCGACGCCCTCGAAGAAATAGCCGACCGAGACCCCGAGCGCCGTCGCCAGCAGCCACAGCCGGCTCGCCGTGATCGCCACGGCCCCCGTCTCGTACTTGTGGATCTGCTGGAACGAGACGCCGCAGATCTGCCCGAGCCCCGCCTGGGTCAGCCCCACCAGCCGCCGCCGGTCGCGCAGGCGGCGTCCGATGGTGGGCATCACGTCGTCCAGCATGTCCGATCCCCTGAACCCTTTCGGATAACAGGATATCTGACATCGCGGCCGTGCGCCTAGTGTGTTTGCGCTACACCGGCCAGACTTACGCGTCGGGCAGCTCTTCGCCGATCACCTTGAAGCCGGCCAGGGTGTTGGGTCCGAAGCTGGTGGTGATCGCCGCGTCGGTGGCGTCGCGCCCCCGGGCCATCAGGATGCGGCCGATCCGGGGCCGATTGTGACGTGCGTCGAGGACGTGCCAGCGGTCGCCGAGATAGACTTCGAACCAGGCGCTGAAATCCATCTCGCCGGTCTTCGGCACGCCGATGTCGGGCAGGTAGCCGGTGCAGTAGCGCGCCGGGATGTTCATGCAGCGGCACAGCGTGATCGCCAGGTGTGCATAGTCGCGGCAGACGCCCTGCCGCTCCTCGTGCGCCTCGAAGGCGGTCTTGGTGGGCCGGGCGTGCTCGTAGCCGAAGGCGATCCGCTCGTGGGCGTAGCTGACGATCGCCTGCGCCCGTCCCCAGCCCGGCGCGATGTCGCCGAACAGCCGCCAGGCCAGGTCAAGGAGATGCTCAGTCTCGCAGTAGCGGCTGGCCAGCAGGAAGACGATCACCTCGTTGGGCAGGTTCTCCACCGGGTGCTGCACGGCCTCCGGGCTCACCGGATCGGGCGCGCCGGAATCCCGCGCCACGAAGTCGGCCGAGAGCACCGTGCGGCCCGGCGGCAGCACCAGGCGGCTGCAGAGGTTGCCGAAACCGTCGTGGTACTGGGTGATCGGGATGTGCGGCTCGGTGCGCACCACGTCCGGCGTCTCCAGGTCCTGGTGGCGCGACGAATGGACGTTGAGCATCAGCAGCATGGGGGTGGGCTGCGGACACTCGTAGGCGATCTCGTAGCCGGCTCGGATGCGCATGGAAATCCTGGGTCGTGGTCAACGTCCCTGCGCAACTCGCCGCAGCGGGGCCGGTTGCGTAGCTGCGCATCCTTCGACGGAAACCTCCACCTCGACGTCCATGCCCAGGTAGTCGGCGGGCAGGCCTGCCCAGGTTCCGTGCAGCGGCACGGCCTGCCTGGGATCGCGCGCGATCGCCACGCGCACCAGGTCGGCGGCGCCGACGATGCCGTTGGTCGGGTCGAACTCCACCCAGCCGCAGCCCGGCAGGAAGACCCGCGCCCAGGCGTGGGTATGGCCGCCGCCGGCCCGGCCGGCCTTGGCGGAAGAGGAGTAGACGTAGCCGGACACGAACCGCGCCGCGAGGCCCAGGCTGCGGACCGCCTCGATCATCAGCATGGCGAAGTCGCGGCAGCTGCCGGTCCCCAGCGCCAGGGTCTCCAGCGGCGCCTGGGGCGCGCCGGTCAGCCGCGTCCCATAGGCGAACTCGCCGTGGATCGCGTGGGTCATGTCGCTGAGCAGGGTCCTGAGGCGGGTCGGCCCCGTGCGGCGCACGAAGCGCCGGGCCCAGGCCTCGAGCTCGCCGCCCGGGTCCGCATGCTGCCGTTCGATCGAGCGGGCCAGGTCCGGCAGGTCCTCCGGCGCATAGGCGAAGGGGAGCGCCGCGTCGTAGCCGTCGCCGTCCAGGTCGAAGGCCGGCTCCGGCGAATGCTCCAGCGTCACGCGGCTCTCCACCGCCAGGCGGTCGGTGCGGCCGGTGAAGCGGGCGATGGACACGCAGTTGCCGAACACGTCGTGCACATTGCGCAGCCGGGAGGGCTCAGGCGTGATCGAGAGCTCCGCCGAGATCAGCCGCTGGTCGTAGCTCTCCAGCGGCCGCAGCATCATCCGGTGCTCGCCCAGCGCGACCGGATTGCGGTAGCGGTAGGCCGTCAGATGGCGGATGGAGACCAATGGCATTGCCGAACCGTGCGGGCGATTCCGTTAACGGGTCCATGACGCTGCTTGCGCCCGATGAGCGCACCGTCGCCGTTGTGCGAAATGCGGGCGCCGCCTCGCCCTTTCTGCTGCTGGGCGACCACGCCGGCCGCGAAATCCCGCGCGCGCTGGGCGACCTGGGCCTGCCGGCCGCCGAGCGGCGGCGCCACATCGCCTGGGACATCGGCGTCGCCGGCCTGGGCGAAGCCCTGTCCGCAGCGCTCGGCGCCACCTTTATCCGCCAGCGGTTCTCGCGCCTGGTGATCGACTGCAACCGCGACCCGGCGAGCGCCGACGCGATCCCGGAGGTCAGCGACGCCACCACCGTCCCCGGCAACCTGGCCCTGTCCGCCGCCCAGCGGATGGCCCGCGTGGCCGAGGTCGCCCACCCCTACCACGCGGCCATCGCCGCGGAGCTGGACGCCCGCGCCGCGCTCGGCCGGCCGACGACCCTGGTGTCCCTGCACTCGTTCACGCCGCGCATGGGCGGTTTCGACCGGCCCTGGCGGTTCGGCGTGCTGCACGCCGAGGATTCCCGCTTCTCCCGCGCTGTGCTGGCCCACCTGCGGGCCAGCGAGGGCGCGGGCCTGGTGGGCGACAACCAGCCCTACCGGATGGACGAGGTCGACTTCACCATCCCCCACCACGCCCGCCCGCGGGGCCTCGACTACCTGGAGCTGGAGGTCCGCCAGGACCTGCTCGCCCGCCCGGCCGGCCGCCGGCGGATCGCCCTTCGCCTCGCCCGCCTCCTGCCGCAGGCGCTCGCCGAGGCGGGCGAGCGCTAGCCGCCCGGCGCGCGGGATGCTCTAGTCGGCTCGGCAAGAGGCGGGCGCCCAGGCCCGCCGGGAGAGACCCCATGAGCGACACCGCCAGCGCGCCTGCCCAGCAAACCGCCGCGCCCCCGTCCGCCCGTTTCGGCTTCATGAAGTTCGTGGTCCGCGATCTGGCGGCCATGCGCAGCTTCTACGAACGCGCCTTCGGCCTGACGGTCTCCCAGACCATCGACCTGCCCGACATCATGGAGCTGGTCATGCGCCGCCCAGGCGAAGACACCGGCTTCAGCCTGATCCTCTACTGGAACAAGGCCGGCGGCGAGGTCTCGGTCGGGACCGGCCATGGACCGCTCGGCCTGTTCGTCCGCGACGTCGACGCCGCCTACGCCCACGCGGTCAGCCAGGGGGCCACGCCGCATCGCGAACCCTGGGACACCGAGGCCATGCGCGTGGCCTTCGTCCTCGATCCGGAGGGCCGCGAGCTGGAACTGATCTCCATGCGCCGCTGAACGGCGCCTATCATGTCCGATAGCCGCCAGCCGCACGCCCGCGGCTGAGCTATCGCCGGGCGCAACACCGCGCGGGAGCCCGACGATGATGAGCCTTATCCTGACAGCGATGCTGGCGGCCGGAGCCGCAGGCGCGGCGGCCGGCGATGCGCGCACGGTGGCCGACCTTGACACCGCCTACCAGGCCGCCGTGAAGGTCAACGACGCGGCCGGCATGGCGCGCATCCTGCATCCCGACTTCGTGCTGATCCTCGGGTCCGGGGCGGTGGTCACCCGCGAGGCCCTGTTGAAGAGCGCCCGCGACAGGGATGCGGTCTACGAGCGGCAAGAGGAGGACGCCGGAACCCAGACCGTGCGGGTATTCGGCGACACCGCCGTGGTCACCGCGCGCCTCTGGCTGAAGGGCGCCAAACCCGACGGCTCGGGCCGCTTCGACCGGCGCCTGTGGTTCAGCGACACCTATGTGCGCACGCCGAAGGGCTGGCGGTATGCGCTGGGCCAGGCCTCCACCGCCCTGCCCGCCAACTGATCGCCGGCGCTGCGGAACGACGCCCGTCGGCGAACGGTTCTGTGGGGGACAAGGAGTCCCCCATGTTCATCCTCCCCAAGCTGCCCTACGACGACGCCGCACTCGAGCCGGCCATGTCGGCCGACACCCTGCACACCCACCACGACAAGCATCACAGGACCTATGTCGAGAAGACCAACGAACTGGCGGCCAAGGCCGGGCTCGACGGCCGCCCGCTGGAGGACGTGGTGCGCGAGGCCCAGCGCAAGGGCGACCTGAAGCTGTTCCACAACGCCGCCCAGGCCTGGAACCACGCCTTCTTCTGGCAATGCATGACCCCCCACAAGGCGACCCCGTCAGGGGCCCTGAAGTCGGCCATCGACCAGGCCTTCGGCGGCCTCGACGCCTTCCAGGACGCTTTCGTCGAGGAAGGCTTCAACCACTTCGGCTCCGGCTGGGTCTGGCTGGTGACCGGATCCGACGGCCTGAAGGTGATCTCCACCCACGACGCCGACGACACCCTGATCAAGGACGGCCTCTTCCCCCTGCTGGTCTGCGACCTCTGGGAGCACGCCTACTACCTGGACTACAAGAACGACCGGAAGGCGTTCCTGCAGCGCTGGCTGGACGAGGTCGCCAACTTCGCCTTCGCCGGGCGCCAGCTCGCCGCGTCCGAAGGCCAGGGCGAGGGCTTCCGCTATCCCGCGCCCGGCGCCGGCGACCCGCGCGAACCTGAACGCGCCGAGGACCGTCCGCCCGTCTAGCCCCGGTCGGTGAGGCCCCGGTAGTCCACATAGACGCCGGTCCCCTCGCCGACGACGTTCGCCTCGACGTCGAACACCTCGCCGATCAGGTCGGCCGTGAGCGTCTGGGCGGTCGGGCCGAACGCCACCAGCCGGCCGGCCTTCAGGGCCATCAGATGGCTTGCGAAGCGGGCGGCCAGCGTCAGGTCGTGCATGGCGGCCACCACCAGCTTGCCCGCCGCGGCGAGCGCCTCGAGGCGGGCCATGGTGTCCAGCGCATGGCGCGGATCGAGCCCGGCCACCGGCTCGTCGGCGATCAGCACCTGCGGTTCGCCGATCAGGGCGCGGGCGAGCATGGCGCGGGCGAGTTCGCCGCCGGAGAGCGTGGTCGCCGGCTGCAGGCGATGGGCGGTGAGGTCGCAGGCGGCGATCGCCTCGCTGAGCCGGGGCTCCCAGCCGCCCGGCAGGCCGCCGAACGCCGGCAGCTGCGGGGTGAGCCCCAGCGCCACCAGCCGCTCCACGGCGATCGGCCATTCGGCGCGGGGGTTCTGCGGCAGGTAGGCGCGCCGCCGGGCCAGCTCGCGGCGGTCCATGCGCACGACCGGCGCGCCGTCCATCGAGGCCATGCCGGCGTCGGGGGTCAGCAGGCCGGCCAGCACGGAGAGCAGGGTCGACTTCCCGGCCCCGTTGGCCCCGACCACGGCCACGAAGGTCCCGTCCGTCATCGCGAACGAGACGTCGTCGACGATGGCGCGGCCGGCGCGGCGGACGCTCAGGTGGGAGGCCTCCAGCCGCGTCATGGCGCCAGCTTCCGCAGGCGGACCAGCAGCCAGAAGAAGAATGGCGCGCCGATCAGGCTGGTGATGACGCCGAGCCGCAGTTCGGTGTTGGTGTGGATCACCCGCGTGCCGATGTCGGCCCAGAGCAGCAGGGTCGCGCCGAGCAGCGCCGAGGGCAGCAGGGTGCGGCTGGGCTGGTGTCCGACGAACGGCCGGACCAGGTGCGGTGCGACGAGCCCGATGAAGCCCACCGACCCCACCACTGAGGTCGCCGCCCCCACCGCCAGGCCGACGCCCAGCAGGACCAGCACCCGGGTGCGGTCGATGGGCACGCCCAGGCTCTGGGCCTGCACCTCGCCCAGCGTCAGGGCGTCGATCGCCCGGCCCATGGTCGAAAGGATCGCCATCCCCGCCAGGATGAACGGGGCGGCCAGGGCGACGTGGTCCCAGCTCCGCTCCGAGAAGGAGCCCAGCATCCAGATGCTCATCTCATAAGCCGCATAGGGGCTGGGCGCGAAGTTCAGCGCCATGGCCAGGAACGCCGCCATCAGGCTCGACACCGCCGCGCCGGCCAGGATCAGGGTCAGCGAGCTCGTCCGCCCGAAGGCGAAGGTCAGCGCGCCCGCCCCCATGGCGCCGATCAGCCCGAGCAGCGGCGTGGCCATGGCGAAGACGTGCGCCAGGCCGAAGTAGATGGCGATCACCGCGCCCAGCGCCGCGCCGTTGGTGACCCCGAGCAGGCCGGGCTCCGCCAGGGGATTGCGCAGCAGGCCCTGCAGCACCGCGCCCGAGAGGCCCAGCGCGGCGCCCACCAGGATCGCCAGCACCGCGCGCGGCGCGCGCAGTTCGGTCACCACCAGCCCCGCGAGGCTCGCGTGCGGCGAGACGATCCCGGCCAGCAGCTCAGCCGGGCTGATGTTCACCCGGCCCAGGAACAGCGACCCCGCCGCGGTGGCCAGCAGCAGCAGGGCCGCGGCGGTCGGCAGGACGAAGCGCGGCAGGGCCTTCAATGGACGGTCCTCCGCTCCGGCAAGGCGTCGAACGCCCGGCGCAGGTTGGCCGCGGAGTCGGCCGACTGCGGCACGCCGCAGGTGTGGGCCACGTCGTTATAGGCGATCCGCCGGCCCGCGAAGAGCTGGCGCACCGCCCGATGCTGGCCCTGGTCGTTGAACAGCGAGGGTTTGCCCAGCGTCGCGCCGCCGAACAGCAGGGCGTCCGGCTGGGCGATCAGCAGCTCCTCCACGCCGAAGCTCGACTCCGCCACGCCCGGCCGGGCGGCGATGTTCACCGCGCCGGCCGCGGTGATGATGGCGTCGGTCAGGCTGCCCTTTCCCGGCACGGCCGAGCCGCCGCTCCAGGCCACCACGCGCAGGCGCCGGCGGGGCGGATGCGCGGCCAGGGCGGCCAGCGTCGCGTCCATGTGCGCGATCAGGGCCGCGGCGCGGGCCGGTTCGCCGACCGCCTCGCCGACCTGGCGGACGATGTCGCGGATATCCTGGAAATTGTTCGCATCCTTCACCTCCACGACCCGCGCGCCGAGCCGCCGGGCCATGGTGCGGCCGAGGGGGGCCCCGAGCTCGCTGTCGAGGATCAGGTCGGGGCGGACGTTGATGATGTCCTCGGCGGTGTTGTGGTTGAGCGGGATCCCGGCGGCGGCGCCGGGAAACAGCGCGCGCGCCGCCTCCGGCGCCAGGAAGCTCACCGAGGCGATGCGGGCTTTCGGCGCGATCTGCAGAAGCAAGAGGTCGGTGCAGACGTTCAGCGACATGATCCGCCGCGGCGCCGCGCGCTCCGCGGCCGGCGCCGCGGAGACGCAGGCCGCGAGCGCGGCTGCAATCCCCAGGACGGCGGTGCGGAGCGCGGGCGTCATGGTCAGAACCTCAGCCGGACGCCGCCGTAGGCCGCACGGCCCGGCGTGCGGAAATTGACCACCTCGAAGTAGGTCTGGTCGAGCAGGTTCTCGACCCGGGCGAAGAGTTCGACGTGATCATTGAGGTTGTAGGCGCCCGCCAGATTGACCAGCGTGTAAGCTTTCAGCGTGATCGTACTGAAATTCTTGAACTCCTCGTCGGTCATCTCGCCGTTGTAGCGGGTGGTCAGCGTGACGCTGCCCTTGTCGCCCGGCGCTCGCCAGGTGAGGTTCACGCTGGCCAGGTGCTTGGGCCGGCGCTTCTCCTCCACCCCGTCCTGCTTGGCGTCCAGATAGGTGTAGGCCGCGTCGAGGCTGAAGGCGTCGCTGAGCTTCGCCGCCCCGAACAGCTCCAACCCCTTTTGCGTGGAGTCCGTGGTCTCGTTGCCGGTGGTGCTGCAGCTGCGCGGCGCCGGGCGGCCGGCTACGGTGCAGAGCGCCACCGGCGCGCCGAAGATGCTGAAGATCTCGTCGTGCAGGGTGGAGTCGAAATAGGTGGCTCCAAGCCGCACCCGCCCGGCCAGCAGGGCGACGTCCGCCCCGGCCTCCCAGCCCTCCGACCGCTCCGGCTTGAGGTTCGGATTGCCGACGAACGGAAACGCCCCGGCGTTGAAGCCGAACAGCTCCGTCTGGCTCGGCCCCTTGATGCCCGAGCCGGCCGCGGCGCGCAGGCGGACCATGTCGCTGATCCGGTAGAAGCCCTCGACCCGGTAGGTGGTGGCGTTGTCGAAGAAGTCGTTCCTGTCGTAGCGCACCGCGCCGCGAACCCCGGCCCGCTGGCCGATCGCCAGGTCGTACTCCCCGACATAGCCGGTGTTCTCCACCGACCTGCGGGTGGTGTCGGCGCCGAACGGGCTGGGCGGGTTGGTGTTCTCGAAGCTCTCGCGCTCGTGGTCGATGGCGGCCGTGAAGGTGTGGACCAGCGTCCCGGCGGTGAGCTTGAAGCTCGTCGTGTAGCTCTCCTTCAGCCGCTTGCCCTTGTCCCCGCCGTCCAGGGTAAAGGAGTCGAAGTTCTTGCGTACGGAATCGACGCCCTGGATCTGCACGCTGGAAAGCCAGCGATCGTCCAGGAAGCTGAAGTCGGCGCCGACGAAGCCGTAGGTGCTGATCGCCTTCACCGAGCTGCCGGGGCTGTCCAGCACGAAGCCGGTCGTGCCGAAGTCCTGGCCGTCGACGTCGGCGTCGGTCTCGGTGTGCCGGTAGACCGCGCGCAGCTTGACGTGGTCGTTGAACTCATAGGCGCCCTTGGCCGCCAGCGAACTGAGCCGCGAGCCGACGTTGCGCTTGCCCACCGTCGCCACCGGATAGCCGTCGGTCGACTGGTAGCCGGCGCTCAGCACATAGTCCAAGCCGTGATCCGCGCCGGCCAGGCGCAACGCGCCGCCTGCGGTGTTCATCGACCCGCCCTCGGCCCGCAGCCGCACCCCCGGCGCCTGGGCGCCTGTAGGGGTGATGTAGTTGATCACCCCGCCGATGGCGTCGGAGCCATAGAGCGCGCTCTGTTGGCCGCGCAGCACCTCCACCCGCGCCACGTCGTCGGCCAGCAGGGTGGCGAAGTCGAACTCGCCGAGGAACGGATCGGAGGCCTTGATGCCGTCGATCAGCACCAGCACGTGGTTGCTCTCGGTCCCGCGGATCCGCGCCTCGGTCAGGTTGCCGACCGCGCCGGTGCGGCCGATCTCGACTCCGGGCACGTCACGCAGCACGTCGGAGACGATGCGGACCTGGCGGTCCTCGACCTGCTGCGGCGTGATCACGCTGAGCGACGAGGCGATCTGGTCGACGTCGATTCCGCCGGGCGCCCGGGTGGCGGTGACCACCAGGGTGTCGACGCTGCCCGGCCTGGTGTCCTGGGCGAAGGCCGTGAGCGGACTGGCCGCCGCGATCGCCAGCAGGCTGGCGTGGAAGAGGTGTCTGGGCATGGAAGCCCTCCGTTTGCTTGCGTCCTGAACGACAAGCGGAGAGCCTCCCCAGGGACGTCCGTCCCAGCGGCCGACGGCCCGGCTGGCGTGACGCGGGAAGCGCCTCGCCGGACCGGTCGAAACGGCTCTCCACCGCTTCTGCTCGTCGCTCAGACGGAGGACCGCGCCCCGGATTCACACTGATCCGAAAGCTCGAGCGACGCGCACCGACCGGTTTCCTGGCTCGCGGGTCATAGCGTCACACGCGGACCTTCCCAGGCGTCGCCGCCCAGTGGCTGGAGTGAGGCTCGTAGAGAGCCGCTTCCCCAATCGCGTATGCGCTCGCCGCTCACAGTTGCAGGGACAGCCGCAGATCGGGGGCGAGCCCCCTACTGCGTTCCCGATTAAGCCCGAAGGCATCGGCGCGCATGTTAGGCGCCCGCAGATGGGCCGCGGACGATCCCGGCCGTAACTTGGCCGTGACAGGCTGGTTTTGACGCGCTTCTCGCCGCTTGTCCACGCCCGGCCGGCGCAGCCCCGCTAGGCGACCAGGGCGTTCAGATAGTCGAAATCGACCCGGACGCTCTCCATCCGCGGCTTCTCGAACGGCGGCTCCTGTTCGACGAAGAACTCGCGGACGCCCGCGGCGTAGGCGGCCGGCAGCAGCCGCTTCCAGTCGATCGTCCCGGTCCCGAGATCGGCCGGATCCTGCTGGAAGATGAAGTTGGGCCTGGTCGTCGCCTTGACGTCCTTGACGTGCATCTGGCGGAACCGCCCGGGGTGCGCCTTCAGGAGCGCCAAGGGGTCGTGGCCGGCCGCCACCACCCAGCCGGCGTCCATCTCGAACTGCACCAGCGCCGGGTCGGTGGCCTTCAGCAGGATCTCCAGGCCGTTGGTCTCGCCCTTCGGCGCGAACTCGATGTTGTGGTTGTGGTAGCCCATGGTCAGGCCGGCGGCTTTCAGCGCCCGGCCCCTGGCGTTCAGGAGGTCGGCGGTGGCCTTCCAGTCGTCCGCCGAGACCTCCGCCGCCAGCCGCGTCCGATAGGCGCGCGAGTCCTCTCCGGCGCGCTGCTTCTCGATCCGCTCGGGGACCGCGAACATCGGCAGCACGATGTGCCGGATGCCGATCACGTGGGCGTCGGCGATCAGCCGGTCCATCTCCTCCAGGCTGGGGTTGGGGCCGCCCTTGCGGGCCTGCACATGGCTGGAGGGACAGGTCAGGCCGGCGCGGTCGAAGGCCGCCCGCGCCGCCTTGGCGTCCCCGCCATAGCCGGCCAGCTCCACCGTGCGGTAGCCGATCTTCGCCACCTGGCCCAGCTGGCCGTCCATGTCGGCCGCGAAGGCCGGGCCCAGGGTGTAGAGCTGCAGGCCCACCGGCAGGCCGGTCCGCCTGAAGAACGGCCCCTCGCCCGTGGCGGCCGAGGCGCCGGGCGCCAACCCGGACGCCGCCGCGGCGAGGCTCCAGCCCAGGGCGCGTCGCCGGGTCAAGTCGGTCATCTCCAGGTCCCCCTCAAGGTCCGCGCGCCATGATGTGGCGTTCCGCCCGGTCCGCCAACCGCCGTCTTCGTCAGACCTGAGCCGCGCTTCAGGCCGAAGGCGGCGAGCCGTTCTTGGCCGGCCATTCGGCGCGCACGGCGGCGATCAGGGTCGCGGCCTGGAAGGGCATTTCGAGGATGGTCACCCGACGGGCGCGCGGCAGGGCGCTGCGAAGCACCTCGGCGTCGTCGGTGGTGACGATCGCCAGCCCCAGCCAGGGCCGCGCTCGCAAGGCGGCGAGGAAGGTCGCGGGGTCGGGCCCCAGCAGCTGCTGTTCGATGACCAGGGTCTGCGCCCCCTCGAGCGGCAGGGCCTCCAGACCGGTCCTCGGGTCGTGGACGATGACCTCCAACTCCGCGGCGAGCAGGGCAAGCTCCAGCGCGGACGCCAGGTCTGCGTCCCGCACGACGACGATTGCGCCGGTTTCGCGCACGGAAGCCCTTGCCTCCCAGTCCGCCGAGCGGCGAAAGCCCCCGGCATGAAGGACCCAAGCCTAGGGGCCCCCTGCGCCCGGCCCACCTAGGGGTTCTACGGAGGCGATCGTCGAGACCCCGCCAAGGTGCAGGTCCAGTCTCCACGCAGACTCCGCGGGCCGGCAAAACAAGTTGGATGAATTCGGTTCGACGTATCGCCGTTATGCAAGAGCTGCGACAATAATCGTGCTGGATTGCCCCGAAGGGTTGTGGCTTTCATGCTGCTCAACTCGGAGCTCTGGACGGGACTGGACTTGGCGTTCGCGGAAAGGTTGCGGGGACCGGAAGGCCTGGTCGGGTCGATCGCGGTGGCGGTGGTCGCGGTCGCGGTGACGGCGCTGGCCGGCTGGCAGGTCGGCAGCGTCCAGCTGACGTCGGTGATCGTCGGCGCCGTCGCGCTCCAGCCGCCCACCGCCGTGGCCCTGATCGTCGGGGCCGCCGGCCTCGCCGCCGCGGCGGCGGGATACGTCTGGCTTTCACGCCTGGCGGGCGCGACCCTGCTGGCGGCCTGCCTCGTCTGGCTGGCCGCCTACGCCACGCGCAGCGCCGTTCCCGCGGACCTGCTGCTGTTCCGCGATGCGGTGCTGCACCAGCAGCCGGCGCCGCTGTGGCCGGGCCGCCCCAGCATCATCACCTGCCTGGTGACCGCCTTCTTCGCGGCCTCGCTTCTTGGAGTCCCGATTCGGCGACCCTCGGTCCGTCTGGCGGCGGTCGGGGCGGCCAGCCTCGGCGGCCTGATCGCCAGCTTCTCCGTCCTGCCCTTTGTGCTGCAGGCGCCGTCGCAGCTGGCGATCCTCGGCGAGAACCTGCGGATCGCGCTCAACACCACGGTGGCGGTCGGCGCGCTCTGCGGCGGCGTGCTGATCCTGATGCGCGACACCGGCTGGGTGCGCCTGGTGGCCGGCGGCGGCGAACGCGGGCGGATCGCGCGCCTGCTGGCCCCGGTCGCCGTGGTTCCCATCGCCTTCGGAACCCTGGCCAACATCGGCGTGCGGATCGGCCTCTATGGGCCGGACGTGCGCATGTTGCTGATCATCGTGCTCAGCGTCTGCACCCTGCTGGTCCTGGCGTTCTGGGCGGCGCAGCGCCTGGGGCGCGAACGCGGCGAGCGCGAGGCCATGGCTCGCGCCCTGGACAACACCTCGGTCATCGTCTGCGACCCCCAGGCCCGCATCAGCCATTGGCCCAGCGCCTGCGAACGGCTCTATGGATGGTCCGCCCGCGAGGTCCTCGGGAAGGACGCCGGGGACCTGTTCAGCATCGAGGCGCCCGAGCGGCGCGCGGCGATCAGGACCCTGCTGCAGCGCAACGGCGAATGGCGCGGCGAACTGCGCCAACGGACCAAGTCCGGCGAAATCCGCTGGTTCGCCAATCACTGGACGATCGAGGACGGCGGCCCCGACGGGGGGTCGCGCATGGTCGGCACGATCAACGACATCACCGACCTGAAGCTCGCCGAGGCCTCCCTGCGCGACAGCCAGGAGCGCCTGACCCTGGCGGTCAACGCCTATGACATCGGCATCGCCGACGCCGACATGGTCTCCCGCACCCTCGTCGCCGAGGAAGGGTTCGAGCGCATGCTGGGCGTGCCGCCCGGCGGGTTGCAGGGCGACATCGGCAAGCTGAACGCCATGATCGTCTCGGCCGATCCGGACCGCGACGCCGGCATCGCCGCGCGCCAGCCGCTGCAGATGGACGAGGTGAGCATGCGGCGCCCCGACGGGGAGGTCCGGGATTTCCACGGCGTGCGGCGGTTCTTCTATTCCCCGGAAGGCGCGCACGTGCGGACCATCGGCATCTATCGCGACGTCACCGACGAGCGGCGCGCCCAGCGGGAGCTCGCCCAGCGCGGCGATCGGCTGGCCGAACTCCGCTCGGAGCTCAACCACGTGGCCCGGCTCAGCGCCATGGGCGAGATGGCGGCCGCGCTCGCCCACGAACTCAACCAGCCGCTGACCGCGATCGGCAATTCGGTCGGCGCGCTCAAGATCATCCTCGGCGACGGCGGCAAGGTCCTCGACGACACCGCCCGCAGTCGCGTGGTGCGCGCGGCCAGCCAGGCCGAAAGCCAGGCCGTGCGCGCCGGCGAGATCGTGCGCCGGCTGCGCGACTTCATCGCCCGCGGCGAGGCCGACGCCCGCATCGAACCGCTCGCGCCGCTGATCGAGGACTCCCTGGCGCTCGGCGCGCCCGACGCCCGGGCCGAGGAGCTGGAGGTTCGCCTCGAGCTGTCGCCGAAAGCCGATCGGGTGCTCGCCGACCGCATCCAGATCCAGCAGATCCTGGTGAACCTGATCCGCAACGCCGGCGAGGCGATGCGCGACTCCCCCGCGCCTCACATCCTGACCATCAGCACAACCGTTAAGCGTGGCATGGTCGAGGTTTCCGTTCGCGACACCGGCCCCGGAGTCTCGCCGGAACTCGCCAAACGGTTGTTCTCCCCGTTCCTTTCCACCAAAACGACCGGGATGGGAGTCGGCCTGTCGATCTGCCGGCGCATCGTGGAGGCGCACGGCGGTTCGATGTGGCTGGAGGAGACCTACGGCGCCGGCGCCGACTTCCGCTTCACGGTCCCGCTGGCGGCCATGGAGCGGCGTCATGCCTGACCGGCGGACCTTGCATATCGTGGACGACGACGACGACGTCCGGGAATCCTCGGCGCTGCTGCTGGAAAGCTCCGGCTACAACGTCACCACCTACGCCTCCGGCGTCGAATTCCTGGCGAAGGTCGACCCGACGATCCCGGCCTGCGTCCTCCTCGACATCCACATGCCCCACATGGACGGGCTCGAGGTCCAGCGCCGGCTCACCGACCGGGCGGTGGCGTTTCCGGTCATCGTCCTGACCGGACAGGGCGACATCTCCATCGCCGTCCAGGCCATGAAGAACGGCGCCTTCGAATTCCTCGAAAAGCCCTACGTCAACGATGTCCTGCTGCAGGCCGTCCGGGACGCCTTCGCCAGGCTGGAGAAGACCACCGAGGATCGCGCCACCACCGCCCAGGCCAGGACCGACCTCGCCAAGCTCACCGCCCGGGAAACCCAGGTCATGCAGGGGCTGTTGGCGGGCCTGCCCAACAAGCTGATCGCCTACGAGCTCGACATCAGCGTGCGCACCGTCGAGATCTACCGGGCCAACGTGATGGAAAAACTCGACGCCCGCAGCCTCTCCACGGCTGTGCGGCTCGCCCTCGCCGCCGGCCTCGAACCGTTGATCGCCGGCCGCGGCCGCTGAGCCGGTCCGGCGATCAGTCCAGCGCCGCCGCGGCGGGCGCGGCGGCGGCCCCGTCGTCCCAGCCGCCGCCCAGGGCCTGGATCAGGCTGACGGTCGCCAGGTAGCGGGCGCTGCGGACCTCGGCGGCCGCGCGGCGGTCCTTCAGGTCGGTGCGGCGCGCGTCCAGCACCTCCAGCTGGCTGGCCAGGCCGTTGCTGCGGCGCGAGGTCGACAGCGCCAGCGCGCGGTCCGCCTGTTCGACCGTCCGGCCGGCCACCGCCTGTTGCGCCGCCAGCAGCCGAAGCGCCGAGAGCTGGTCGTCGACGTCCCGGAACGCGGTCAGGACCTGGCGGCGGTAATGCGCCTGGGCGAGGTCGAGCTCCGCCTGCGCCGACGCCACGCCCGACCTGCGCCGGCCGCCGTCGAAGGGCGGCAAGGCCATCACCAGGTCCAGGCCGAAGCTGCGCACGGACGCGGCGATCAGGTTGGCCAACTGCGGCGAGGCGAAGCCGCCGCTGGCGGTCAGGGTCAGGTTGGGCAGCCAGGCGGTCCGCGCGACGCCCAGGCGCAGCTGGGCCGCGTTCAGCGCCTCCTGGGCCGCGGCCACGTCGGGCCGGCGGGCGAGCACAGCGCTGGGGATGCCTTGCGGGATGCTCGGCGGCGCGCCGAACGCCGCGGCGGCCGGCGCGATCGAAAGGCCCGGGTCGCCCACCAGGAAGCCCAGGGCGTGCAGCAGCTCGTGGCGCCGGCGCTCGACGGTGAGCGCGTCGGACTCGATCTCGCCCACTTCGGCCTGCGCGCGGGCCACGGCCAGATCGGTCTCGAAGCCGGACGCCCGCCGGCCCTCGGTGATGCCCAGGGCCTCGCGGGCGCTCGCGGCGGCTTCGCCCAGCAGGCGCGCGTCCTCATCGGCCATGCGCAGCGAAACATAGGTCCGGGCGATGTCGGCGGCGGTCAGGAGGCGCGCGTCGCGCAGCAGCGCCTCCCCGGCCCGGACGTCGGAGCGGGCCGCCTGGCGGCTCTTCGACAGGCGGCCCAGGATGTCGAGCTCCCAGGACAGGCGCGCGCTGGCTTCGGCGAGTCCGCCCGATCCGCCCACGGCGTTGATCAGCGGACCGCTCTGGTTGGAGGCGCTGGCGTCCAGCACCACCGTCGGCCGCCGCGCGGCGTCGGCGGCGACCAGGTGCGCGCGCGCCTGGGCCAGCCGCCCCGCGGCCTCCTGGATCGTCACGCCGTCGCGCAGGCCGCGCGCGATCAGGTCTTCAAGGACGGGGTCGGCGAAGATCCGCCACCAGGGCGCGCCGGGCGCCATCGCCGGCGCCGCGGAGCCTGAGGGCGCGGCGGCTTCGCTGAAGCGCTCGGCCGGAAGATTTGCGCCATCCGCCGCGACCGGCGCGGCAAGGGCCAGCACCACGGCGAGCGCAGAGCCGCGAAGGTTCGATTTGACGGACATGAGAGGGAAATACGCAGACTGCGGAGTGGAGGCCGCGACAGTGCGCGGCCTCCAGCCGGTGTCGAGCCTAGTAGCCCGCGCAGCGGGTGCCCGGCGGATAGTAGACGATCGGCGGGGGCGGCGGGGTCACCGGCTCCACCTGCACTTCGCCGGTGCTGTTGTGGCCGGCGCCCGAGGCGCCGCCGCTGGTCGTGCCGCCCGAACCTGCCCGGATGTTGGTCTTGATCTTCATGTCACTTCTCCCAAAAGAACGCGCACAGGCGCGCTAGACGGTCGGCACAGCGCCTTCCGAATTCCGTTGAAACTCGCCGTCAAGCTGCGGATTCAGCTCGACAATGATGGACTCCCCGTCGACCTCGAGCCGCAGGCCGAACGCCGCCTCCAGCTCGTCGAGCAGGTAGGGCAGCCGCCGGTCCGGGACGGCCTGCAGGATGTTGTGGATCTCGATGTCGCGGCCGGTGAACGGGCGTCGCGGCTGGCGCCGGCCGAGGTGGTCGTTGATCTCGCGCTGGACCTCGCTGGCCAGGCGAAGCACCGCCTGTTCGCGCAGCAGGAAGTCGAGGATCGTCTCGGCCAGGGCGTCGAGCGCCGGGGTCGGCGTCGTCTGGCCGAAGCGATGCAGCAGGGCGGCGTGAAGCTGCGCGCGCACCACGTCGACGGCGACCGAGCGTGGGGGCGAAAGGCGCGCGGGCAGCGGCCGTTCCGGCGGCGTCCCGGTCAGGCCGCGCACGCACTGGGCGTACATGTCGGCGTAGACGGTCTCGCGGTTCACCCGCCATTCTTCGTTGCCGATATAGGTCGCCAGGCGGACGTTCTCGATGTGCCCGCGGAAGCGCGCGTCGAGCGTCTGGGCCGCCGCGGAACCCTCCCGGGCGCAGTCCCCCACGGCCGCGGCGATCGCCTCGTAGGCGCGCGCCATCGCCGGCCACAGCGAGAAGGTCGCCGCATAGGCCTTCAGGCCCAGCAGGCCATAGTCCAGCGCCGGCGCGATCTCGCACAGCGCCACGACCACCTCGGCGTCGAGCTCGAACGGCAGCCCCTCGGCCGGCGGCTTGCCGTCGAGGATCACCGACAGGAACTCCTCGACCATCACCCGCGGCCCGGCGCAGACGCCGTGCTCGGAATGGAAGGAATGGTTGCGCTCGGCGTAGTCGTGGATCTCGGCCGCGGTGACCGGCGAATCCGGCGACCGTGTGGGCTCGCCAAACGGCACGAACAGCATCTGGTGCATGGTCAGGCGCAGGCCGTCGGTGACCCGGAACAGGCAGGAGAGCGCCGGATGCAGGGCGCCGTTCTCGACCGGCCGCTCGGCCCGCATCAGCAGCCAGGTCGGCAGCGCCAGGACCGCCGTCGCCAGCCGCTCCACATGCCCGACGGTCCAGCCCTCGCGCGCCTCCGGGAACCGGTCCAGGTAGGCCTGCCGCACATGGCCCAGCAGCACCATCATCTGGGGCCACCAGGTCCGCATCGCCTTGAGCGCGGTGACGTTCATCGGCAGGTCGGACTGGTGCCGGCTGCCCTCGAACAGACAGGTCTGCCAGCGCGTCTCGACCTCGACGCGCATGGCCTTGGGGAAGACGTTGGCCTCGCCGACCTGGCGGCCCTCGGCGTCCATCGCCATGTGGGCCACCCGGAAGATCGGCGTCACCAGCTCCAGGTGGCCCAGCTCCAGCGGCCGGCCGGTCAGCTCCGCCATGATCGCCGGGCATTCGTCCCAGGTGCGGGGGCTCTTCAGCGGCGCGGGCGGCAGCGGCGAGGCGCGCAGGCCCGCCGTCACCGTGGGCAGGGTCGTCAGCACCGGATCCGACGCGCGGCGCAGCACCCCCTTGTCGAGCAGCGCCGCCAGCAGCTCGGCGACCCGCGGCCAGCCGAGCTGCGGCTGCCAGGCGAGCGCATCGCCGGCCTGGAAGCGCGGGGTCCGCGCCAGGGCCTCGCCGAACGCGAAGGTCTCGGGCTCGTCGAAGCAGACGATGTGCGGCCCATAGTACAGCTGCAGTTCGGTCTCGCCCGCCTCGCCGGCGAGGCGTTGCAGCACCACGCTCTTGTGCAGCGGGAAGACCAGGTCTTCGGCCGGGTCGATTCCGGCGGCGGGGAACGGCTGCGCTACGACCTGCGCCGGCGCCGCCGGCGGCTCACACAGATCATCGGCGCATTGGCCCATTGTCAGCCCCGCGAAGGCTGCGATGGGCGCCCAGCGACCCGACAAAGCGCAACCTTCACCATCGATAACGGACGCGGCGGCGCCTTATTCCGAAGCTCTGCCTTTATTTTTGTTTCGACCTATTTTCCCTTGTCGAACAGCCGCTTGGCCCGCATTACGACGTGCGGAAGCGTGCTGGTCCGCGGATTTCCGCGCGCCGAACAAGGGGGGATATCCGGGCTTGGCCTCGCCGTTTTCCAGGACAACGCGCGCGCTCGCCGTGGACTCTCCGCGCCTGGCGATGGCCGGCCTTGCGGCGGCCGTCGTGGCGCTGGCGGCCTGGCTCGTGTGGTTCCTGTTCGGGTCGGTGACCATCTACGAGGTCTCGCGCCAGGCGCGGCTGGAGAGCGGCTCGGCGGCGCGCGAGGTCTCCGCCCTGCAGGCCGGCCGGCTGGTCGCCACGCACCTCGATATCGGCCGCCCGGTCCGGGCCGGCGACCTGCTCGCCGAGTTCGACGCCGGGCCCGAGGCCCTGCGCGCCCGCGAGGAGGAGGCGCGGCTGGCCGCCTTCCCCGACAAGATCGCCGCCCTGCGCCGCCAGATCGAGGCGACCCAGGCCGCCGCCGACGACGACCAGCGCGCCGCCCAGGCCTCGGTCCAGTCGGCCAAGGCCCGCCAGCGGGAGGCCAGCGCCGCCGCCGACTTCGCGCGCGACAACGACCGCCGGATGAAGGCCGAAAGCGCCGCGGGCGGCGTGGCCGAAGTCGAGGCCCTGCGCGCCGCCAGCGACGCGCGCAAGGCGGCCGCCGCCGCCGATGCGCTGGCCGGCGAGGCGCGCCGGATCGACCTCGACGCGCGCACCCGCGGCCGCCAGGCCGCCGCCCAGGTCGCCGACCTGCAGCGCACGCTGCTGTCCCTGGAGGCCGACGCCGCGGCGTCCCGCGAGAACCTGGCCCGCCTCAACCTCGACATCGAGGCCCACCGCGTGCGCGCGCCCATCGACGGCGTCGTGGGCGAGGTGATGGCGGCCCACCCCGGCGCCTATGTCGCCGCGGGGCAGAAACTCGCCACCATCGTGCCGGCCGGCGGGCTGGTGGTCATCGCCCAGCTCAATCCGGCGACGGCGCTCGGGCGCGTGCGGCCGGGCCAGCTGGCCCGCGTGCGCCTCGACGGCTTTCCCTGGACCCAGTACGGCGTCCTCGACGCCCGCGTCGCCCGGGTCGGGTCGGAGGTCCGCGAAGGCGGCCTGCGGGTCGAGCTCACGCCGCTTCCGGACCGCCGCCTGGCGCCGGTCCTGCGCCATGGCCTGACCGGCCGCGCCGAGATCCGCGTCGACAGGGTCTCGCCGGCGGTCCTGCTGCTGCGCTCGGCGGGACAGCTGGCCGCCGATGCGCCGCCGCCCGCCGCGGCGCCCGCCGGAACGGCGTCATGAGCGCGCCGCGCCGCGTACGCCCGCGCCGCTGGCTCGCGCCGGAGGTCGTCCAGACCTCGACCATGGACTGCGGTCCCGCGGCCCTGAAGTGCCTGCTGGAGGGCTTCCACGTCCCGGTCAGCTACGGCCGCCTGCGCGAGGCCTGCCAGACCGATGTCGACGGGACCTCGATCGACACCCTCGAGGTGGTCGCCCGCCAGCTCGGCCTGGAGGCGGAGCAGGTGATGATCCCCGCCGACCACGTGGCCCTGGCCGCCGCCCGCGCCCTGCCCGCGCTGGCGGTCGTCCGCCAGGCCGACACCGCGCCGCACTTCGTGGTGGTCTGGCTCCGCTGGCGCGACTGGCTGCAGGTGATGGACCCCTCGCTCGGCCGCCGCTGGATGCGGCTCGCCGACTTCCGCCGCGAGCTCTACCGTCACGAGGTCGCCCTCGACGCCCGCGACTGGCGGGCCTGGACCGCCTCCGACGACTTCCTCGCGCCCTTGCACGCGCGCCTGGCCGAGCTCGGCGTCGAGGCCGCGCGGGCGCGCGCGCTGGTGGACGAGGCGCTGGCCGACCCGGGCTGGTTCCCGATCGGCGCGCTGGACGCCACGATGCGGCTCGCGCGGTCGCTGACCGACGCCGGCGGCGTCCGGCGCGGGGCGGAGGCCGCCCAGCTCGTCACCGCCCTCTTCCGCCGCACCTGCACGACCGGCGACGACATCTACGCGCTGGTCCCCCGCGCCTACTGGTCGGCCGTTCCCGACACGACCAACACCGATCCCGCGGTGGAGCGCCTGCGGGTGGCCGGCGCGGTGCTCGTCCACGTCTGCGGCCTGCGCGAGCCGGCCAGGGTCCTGGCGGACGAGCCGCCGCTCTCCCCTGAACTCGCCGCGGCGCTCAGCGAGCGGCTCGAGAGCCCGATGGGCGCCGTCTGGCGCTTCCTGAAGGAGGACGGGGTCGTCGCACCCCTGGCCCTCGTCGCGGCCATGGGCGTGGCCTCCGCGGCCCTGATGCTGGAGGCCCTGCTGTTCCGCGGGCTCTTCGACATGGCCGCCCAGCTCGGCCTGCCGACCCAGCGGCTGTGGGCGGCCCTGGCGCTGCTGGCCTTCGTGGTCATCGTCCTGATGATCAAGCTGCCGATCGTGCTGGAGACCCTGCGCCATGGCCGCCAGCTCGAGGCCCGCCTGCGGATGGGCCTGCTGCGCAAGCTGCCCAGGCTCAACGACCGCTATTTCCAGAGCCGGCCGATCACCGACATGGCCGACCGCAACCACAACATCT
>Ga0207695_10002285_pt1 | contig 28638 bp, 32 predicted proteins | sample KBSC54metaG_FD_184354 | JGI IMG/M metagenome (GOLD analysis project Ga0207695, IMG submission 184354) | Corn rhizosphere microbial communities from Kellogg Biological Station, Michigan, USA - KBS C5-4 metaG (SPAdes) (version 2) | ecosystem: Host-associated > Plants > Roots > Rhizosphere > Soil...
CGTGTCGGCAATTATGTCATCGATCGTGGTGTCTGCATTACCTGGAAGGAGTGATACGTTCGGCATGCGCTGAAACTGAACGGTATCCCATGAGTCGGCGAAGGAGCAGCCATGCGAATGATTCACTCCATTGAGTGATGCAATTGCCGGAGCCTGATCGCGTACTGTCTGATAGTCATGGAACATTCCATCCTTGATCAGGAGCCACGACTCCGCGGCAACGCCTTCGTCGTCCCATGCGCACCGGCTGAGAGAATCCTGCTGTACGCGATCGGCCTGGATGTTCATCAACCGCGAACCATACTTGAGCTTGCCGATCATCTTTTCCGGCGGCGCCACGAAACTGGTTCCCGCATAGTTGGCTTCGTAACCGCGCGCACGATCGAGCTCGGTTGGATGACCAACTGATTCGTGTATTGTGAGCCAGAGGTTCGTGGGATCGAGAATGAGATCGTAACGGCCGACTTCCACTGATTTGGCGGTGAGTTTTTCCGCCGCTATCGCTGCCCACTTTGGCGCGTTGCCAACCATATCGAGCGACGTGATGTATTCCCAGCCGGAGCCGCGTGGCGCCATCTCTTCCGTGTAGGATTGAAAATCACCATCACCAATCGCCGTGACCGTGAAGGAAGGTCCAACACGCACGAACGTCTGCGTGATGAGCGTTCCATCGGTTGTGGCAAGCGTCTTTTCTTCACGTAGAAGAGCGAGACCGGAATTGGCGAAGCGAACCCCGGGAACCTTGAGGGCCGCTTCATTGGCGGCCAGCAGGAGCGCGACCTTGTCCTCGATTGGAACGTCGATCGGATCCTGTTGAACCGGTGTGCGCCAGGAGCCTTTGACTGCGGGCGTCGGTGCGAGCACGACCGGCGTGCGTGTAACCGCCCTGGCTGCGCGTGCAACTTTAACGGCCTGCTGCGCGACGCGGACCGCTCCCTCACGCGATACGTCACGCGTCGCGGCGAATCCCCATGCACCGTTGACGAGAGCGCGCACGCCAATCCCGAAAGACTCCGAATCGTTGACTCCGGTAATCTGGTGCTCGCGTGCTGCAATGAACTGACGGCGGTAGCGTCCGACGCGCGCATCCGAATAGGATGCGCCGGCGTCCTTCGCGGCCTGAATTGCGGCGAGCGCGACCTCATTGGCCATCGGGTCGCCTGTGTCACTGCTCCACGGATTCAGTAGTGACTCGGCTCTGGCGATCCGCGAAGTGCCGGCTGCGGCGACGGCACCAATCGCGGCGGTTTTCAGAAAGTCTCGTCTGCTGGTCATGGAGTCTCGTTGAGCAGGTTTTGAGGACCGTAAAGTGAAGCGGGTGTCAAGATTGTACGAAGAAATAGGGCGCCTCGTTGGGCGCCCTATTAGTGCGGACAATCGTTCCAGAGCTGAATCGAGCTCTACTGGAACGTGATGAAGAGTGGCGATGGCTTGAGCTTCACTACCTCTTCGCGCGTCAGCATCGGCTTGTCGTTCTTATAGAAGAGCTTGAAGCCGGTGTACTGAACTGGCTGCATGCGTTCGTAAGCGTCGTATGAGTCACGCTTGAGCCACGGCGGACCAAAGCCGTCCATGTTCATCACGACCTGAACTTCTGGTACAGGCCGGATCTCCCGGTAGTTGGTGACCATCTTCTGCGTATAGCGGTGAATCACCAGCACCTTGGGCGGGAGATTGTTCTGTTTGACGATATCAGCCAGGGTCTTGATGGCGTAATTGATCTCTGCTGCGTCCATCACTCCCACCTTACGTCCCGGAACGACTCCTTCTGATCCGTGGTGCATCGAAAATTCCGGATCGAGCGCAAGGTGCACGTACGGTCGTTTGAGATAAGGAATGAGTGGTTGGAGCTCAGACTGGACCGTGCTGTGTCCGACCTGCACGTCGAGAAAGATGATATATCCCTTGCTCTCCGCGAGCTTGCACCAGTGGTCGATCAATGAATCGGTCATGCGCAAGCGGTACATGCCATTCTTGCCTGGCGACCCCTGTGCGACAGAGACAATGAGATGGAGCCCAGGCTTCACTGGAGTGGCAGGATCGGCAACCTGGAAGTTATGAACCTCCTGTTGCAGCTTCGCCAGCATGACTGACTCAGGGTACTCGCCCAGCACGCCCATCTTTTTGGACAGCGGGTTACCGTAGTACACGACGATTCGATTCTTTGGAAGCAGCGAATTCGGTAACGGCGTGACCGTGAACGCTGGTTGAGGTGGGACCTTCCTGCTTGGAACCGTGTCGGCTGCCGAGTGACTCCTGGACGCCTTGGAGCTCTTCTTCGCGCGAGCCTTGTGGGTGCGAGTCGAGTCGGAGCTTTTCGTGGGTTTTTGCGCAGTAGCCTGAAACAATACCGTCGCGAGAAACGAGGCGTCGATGGAGGAGGCACGTGCGGTGTTGATCGAAGTGCTGCCGAGCGATACGGCAGCGAGCAAGGCTGTTAGAATCACGGAATCAATGGAGCGAAATGCGGAGGAGATGGGTCGAGCGGCCCATCAATAATAGCAAGGTGATCGATCTGATCACCCTGGCATCTGAACGATTCTTTCTGCAGTTGCTCAGGGCTGTTCAGTCGGTGCTCCTACCACCTTCCATTCCCGCCATCCACCGGCCATCGACGACACGTTGGTGTAACCCATCTTCTTGAGTGCGTCGCCGGCGAGGACGGATCGAAAGCCGCCACCGCAATAGAGAATCAACTCTGCGTTCTTGTCCGGTATCTTCTCTTCGATGTCGCGTTCTATGACGCCCTTTCCAATGTGGATTGCGCCGGACGCGTGACCTGCGGCCCACTCGCTGTCTTCGCGAACATCCACGAATTTGAGATCTGGGTTGGCGCGCAGCCGCGCTCGCGTATGCTCCACGCTGACGTCGGGGACGGAGGAATGTACGGAGTCAATCAACGCGAGAAATGCCGGTGAGTGAGCCATGCTATTGGATGTGGTTGATGGGAGGAGGCCGGTTACGAAGAATACATCGGAACTGGATCGGGCGCTGCCGGGCAATGTGCAGCTATTGTTCCACTGGCAGTTCTGCAGGGTCCGTAGCGCCCACCGCACGGAGCCGGAGCGTGAAAACGCTACCGCCACCACTTCGTTCGGAGTAGATCAACTGGCCACCCTGGGCCTCTGCCAGCGATTTGGAGATGGCGAGGCCGAGGCCGGTACCGTGTACCGCATTCGCGGTGGACGTGTGACGATAGAAGGGCTCGAAGATTCGCTCGGAGTCCACCCTTGGAACGCCGGGACCGCGATCTGATACACTCAGCTGCAGCCAATCACCAACGCGGGTGGCGGACAGAATGACCGGCGAAGTCGGAGGAGAATAGACCAGCGCGTTGTCGAGGAGATTCACAAGCACTCTGAGCGATTCCACGAAATCGAACATGCCGATGAGCACAGGTGCTGCGTAGTCGATCTCGACACGTATGCGATCGGCGCCATTCGATCCGGTCATTTCGAGCACTGCAGCGCCAACGAGATCCTCGGCGGTATTTAGCTCGATGCTGACAGGGAATTCGCCCGCATTCAGACGCGACATGTCCAGCAGATGGGCTACCATCTTGCTCAACCGTTCGGTCTGTGCAACGATGATGACAGCGTTCGGATCACCGGAATCCGCCGCATCTTGTGCGAGTGCCTTGATGCTGGTGAGCGGAGTGCGAAGGTCGTGCGATACAGAGGCGAGGAGCACATCCTTGAAGCGCGCGGTTTCACGCAATGCTTCCGCGTGGCTTGCTTCGTTCGACAGCCGCTCGACCTCTTCGGCGCGCGCGCGTGCCTGGGCGGCTTCTTCCTGCGCACGTACGAGCAGATACGTCGTGGTTCCGGCCGTGGCGAAGAATGCCGAAAGAACCACGGCGTCGATCGGTTTGGTGAGCGAGAAAGTGTCGAAGGGCGGCTGGAAGTAATACGATATGAGAATCGTCGCCGCGGCCGCGAGCGTGAATCCGAGCGGACGGCCACCGCTCAGGCTGCCCCCCAGTACGACGAGGAGGTAGATCAGGACGACGTGTGCCTGGCTCTGCTGAGTTTCGCGAGTCAGGTGCATGACGACCGTTACAAGTATCAGTAAACCGTACCACAGCACGACCGATATCGTCGCGCTCGAGCGAAGCTGCGCCATGCGCTCCACTTGACCGTTATGCCGATTCCTGGACCAGCGGGGTCCCGAATCTATAACCGACACCAGGCTCGGTGATGATGACGCGTGGATGAGTGGGGTCGCGCTCCACCTTGCGGCGGAGGTTGGTTATGTGTACCCGCAGGTACTGTCGCGCGTCGCCAAACTCTCTGGCCCAGACTGCATCGAACAGCTGCTGATGTGTGTACACGCGCCCCGGGTCCGCGGTAAGTGCGCGCAGGATCGCCCATTCGATTGGAGTGAGTCGCACCGGCTTGCCGTCCCGGTGTGCGTGACGCGAGGTGAAGTTGACCGACATGCCATCCGCTTCGACCGCTCCGGAAGTCCCCGGACGCGCGGTTCGCGCGCGTCGGATCTGCGCGGCGACGCGAGCGGCGAATTCGGAAGTGCTGAACGGCTTGGTTACATAGTCATCGGCGCCGGCGTTAAGGAGTGCGACCTTGTCGGACTCGATGTGTCGTGCCGTGAGCACGACGATGGGCGCAAGCGAGTGAGCTCGAATCGCTCGACACAGATCCAGTCCGGATTGATCTGGCAGCCCGAGATCGAGAACTATCAGATCCGGCGTTTGTGCCTTGACCGTAGCGAGTGCACTACGTCCGTCTGCCGCGTCGAGTACCCGCGCGACGGTTGAGCGGAGGGCGGAGTGTACGACGTGACGAATTTCCGGTTCGTCGTCGATGACAAGCACCGTAGCGTCCGTTCTTGTTGGATGCATGACCATGTATGAATCCCAGCCAGCTGGCTAGTTCAGGTAGCGCCGATGACCTCAGTCCCGCACCATGCGGCCCTGGCATCTAATACCACCGGATCGGAGATCCGTGCCGCTTCCACGCACAACATCTCAAGGTAGTCCTCAGAGCCCATGTCAGCCAACGACGCGGATCCCTCCCGCCATGGATTCCAGACTACCCAATCACCGAACCCATCCGCCCCTACGACCGTGGAGCTGGAGCCGATGGCTGCAGCGATCGTCACCTGTCGAGGGCCGGAGATATAGATGCGGTCAGTTTCACCGTTCACGCGAAGCTCGCTCGCTTCCTCTACGTAACGGCCACCCGACAGGACCTTGTCCACGTAGACAAGGCCCGTGAGTCCCTCCACCGCAGACTGTTGGACGTTGCCAACCGCGAAATAGTTATGGAGAGCCGCTGTGAATGAGAATGGCGAGTCGCCGGAATTGGTGATTCGGAGCGAGACCGTGAGCATTTCCGCCAGTTCTACCGTCAATTCGGCTATGAACGGATAGGGCCAGAGTGCTCTGGTCTGGTCGTCGTCGGTTATCCGAAAGGTGGCGCTGGAGCCGACGTGGGCGATCAGCGACCAGCGACGGGTTCGGAGAAATCCATGTTTTGGGAGCGGACCAGTCGCGAACTGCGGGAATATTACGGGAATGCCACCGCGAATTGCCTGACCGGGTCCGAACTGCGCCTTGGGACTGAGATACAGCCGTTCCTTGCCGCTCGGATCGACCCAGCTCACGACATGGGCGCCGTGATGGGTTATGCGAGCGGAAGCTCCTGAAGGATGGACGAGTGTAACGGCATCCTCTCCGTTCCCGGACTCATGCATCAGAGAAGGTTACTCAGGAGCGCTCTCGGGACATATGAGGGGAGTTCTCTCTCACACGTGGCAGCTCGCCATGCCGTGCTTCTCCAGATAGCTCTGATGGTAGTCTTCCGCTACCCAGAAGGTGGATGCGGGCACGACCTGCGTGACGATTGGCTGCGCGAACCGGCCAGTCTCGGAAAGGACCTCCTTCGACTGCTCGGCCAGCTCCTTCTGCTCTTCGTCGTGGTAGAAGATCGCCGACCGGTACTGCGTTCCCACATCCGGGCCCTGGCGATTGAGGCTGGTCGGGTTGTGGTTGTTCCAGAAGACGTCGAGCAGCGTGTTGTAGCTCACCAACGCTGGATCGAACTCGACCTGGACCACTTCGGCGTGTCCGGTGGCGTGGCTGCACACTTCTTCGTATGTGGGATTGGGCTTCGTCCCGCCTTCATAACCTGCGGCCGTGGCAGTGACGCCGGGAATCTTCTCGAAGGTGGCCTGCGTTCCCCAGAAGCATCCGGCACCAAATGTTGCCTTGGCGGTCATCCTTAAACCTCGTCGATCGAACGATCGTTCAAATTGTTAGTGTCGCTTGAAATACTGGACGTCGCGCTCGTGTTTCTCAGCGGCTGCGCGTGTACTGAAGGTACCAAGATTACGTCGCTTCCCGGTCTTTGGATCGGTCTTTTTCGAGTACAGGCGGTACTCGCCTGACTTGAGTTTGCGGATCATGAGTCCTCCTGGTCTAGTAGCCGAAGCGCCTTCACTGCATCCGAATGTTGTACGGCAAGTCGTACTCCATTCGAAAATGTCAGTGCTGGATACGCACCACCTGCGTCGTCGCCGACGATGATGGAGCGAATGTCGTTCGCGTCGAGTGCGGCCTGAGCGATATGCGCAGAAATAGCGTCCGGGAACGTACGAATGACGACGATGTCGTTGGTCCCATCCCTTTCCGCCGGCATCAGAACTCACCTACGAATGCGATCTCGGGTGTGAGCTCGTGGCCCAGCTCATCCTTCACGCGTCGCTGCGCGAGCGCGATCAGCTCGCGCACGTCGCGCGCGGTTGCACCGCCCAGGTTCACCATGATATTCGCGTGGATGTGCGAGATCTGAGCGCCACCTATGCGATGCCCCTTCATGCCGAGCTGGTCGATCAGACGCCCCGCTCCTACGCCTTCGATCTTCCGGAAGATGGAGCCTGCTGATGGATGGAACTGCAGCCAGGGATGTCTGGCACCGCGCCAGCTGAGATTTTCCTGGATGATTCGGTGCATCACGGCAGGGTCGCCTTTGTCGAGCTGGAACGTGACGGCGAGGGCGTAATCAGCGCGATGGTGGAACACCGAGTCGTCGTACCCGAACTGCAAGTAGTCCGTGCCGACAGTACGCCGATCACCTTCCGCGCTCAGAATGTCGCACGAGTCCACCACTTCTGCGATGAACATCGTTCGGTGGCGCTCAGGCGCTGGACTGAGAAAGTGCAGATTCTGCCATACTGCGCCACCAACGGTACTGGGAATCCCAACGTAGTGTTCGAGGCCGGACCATCCCCGCTCGACTGCCTGCGGAATGAGATCGGCCATGACAACGCCACTTTCCGCGTGGAGGTGTCCGTCGTCGTGAAACTCGAAGCTGCGGGCGCGGTTCCGGATAACAAGCCCGCGAAACCCCCGGTCTCCAACGAGAATGTTCGCGCCCAAGCCGAGCACGAAGAAGGCAACGCCTGTGCGCCGCGCGGCGGTGATTGCGTTGGCCAGATCGTCGGCTGAATCAGCGGAATAGAAAAGGTCCGCGGGGCCGCCGATGCGAAACGTCGTGTATGGCGCGATGGGCTCGTCGCGAAGGAGCCGCGACGGATCGAGCAGAGCCGCCAGGTCCTCGTACGCGTAGCTTTCTGTCGGCGCGGCGCCATCGCTCGTCATGTTGTCGAGCCCAGTCATAGGTTATGGTGCGATCGCATGGCCAATGAAATATACGGCGGGAAGTTCACGTCTCAGTCAGTCACTCGATTCAAAGGAATTCATTGATGTCAGGGCATTTGAAAAATCGCGTCATGTTGCGCGCCCGCGTGCTGTTCGCGATTCCAGCGGCGACGATGGTTGCCGCCACATTGGTTCTAACCATTCCGGTGAGGCAGGCGAGCGGGCAGATCGCGCAGGAGAAGGTGGATCTCGGTGTAGTTGCGCGCATACGGCAGGAGGGACTCGAGCGCTCCCAGATTCCGGCGCTCGCGCGTCATCTGACGGATGTCATAGGACCGCGTCTCACCGGTTCACCGGGCATGAAGGCGGCGAACGAGTGGACTGCGACGACACTGAAGTCGTGGGGGCTGACGGGGGTCGAAGTCGAGCCGTGGGGCCGCTTCGGGCGCGGTTGGGAGAACGTGTCGTACGAGGGCCGCATCCTCACTCCATACAGCCAGCCGATGCCAGGCCAGGCGAGCGGGTGGACCGGAAGTACAAAAGGGACGATAACGGCACCTGTGATGGTGGTCGAGGGCGGAGTCGACAGCATTGCCAAGTACGGCACCAAGCTCCGCGGTGCACTCGTGTTGCTCGCGCCAGCACGTCCGTTGCCGCCCGAGTTTCGTGATCCCGAAGAGCGCCGTACGCCGGTCGACTCGCTACTGGCGCCGGTCAATCAGCGCGCCCGCCCACCGATCGGATGGGACACTCTGCTGGTAAAGATTCAGAAACAGCAGGCGCACGCAGATTCACTGCTGCGAGCTGCCGGCGTGGCTGGTGTGATTACTGGTTCGGGAAGTGCGTACGGAACGATACGCGGCGGCGGAGACTGGTCCGCGACCAATCCAGCCATGCCGATTCCCGTGCCGAACGTCATAGTGCAGCAGGAGCAATACAATGAGATGTACCGCAACGTGACGAGCGGCGTACCTGTCACTGTGCAGCTCAACGTACAGAACAGATTCCTCACGGATGATCTGAACGCATACAACACGCTCGGCGATATTCGTGGGACAGACAAGCCTGACGAGTATGTGATGATTGGCGCCCATCTCGACTCCTGGCACTATGGAAATGGCGCGACTGATAACGCGGCCGGCTCCATCGTGATGATGGAAGCGATGCGCATCCTCAAGACTCTCGATCTGCACCCCAGGCGTACGATCAGGATCGCTCTGTGGAGTGGCGAGGAAGAAGGGATATACGGCTCGCGAGGATGGATCAAAAAACATCCGGAGCTGGCGCCGAAGATCTCGGCGTATCTCAACCTGGACAACGGTACCGGCAAGATTCGAGGGGTGTGGGACCAGGGTAACGCAAAGGCGATCCCGATATTCGAGCAGATTCTGTGGCCATTCCATGACCTCGGTGTGGCAGCGGTACGGCACGGGAACACCGGAAGCACGGACCACGTTTCGTTCGACGACGCTGGTATTCCCGGGTTCAACTTCATCCAGGATCCGATCGAATATGGCCTCCGGACGCACCATACCTCGAACGACGTGTATGACCATCTGGAGCTCGAGGATCTGAAGCAGGCCGCTGTGGTGGTCGCCGCAACTGCGTACGAGCTCGCGAACAGGGACGAGATGTTTCCACGCAAGTGAGGAAGATGAAAGTTCGACAGCATCAGAGGGCGTTGGCGTTACTGGCACTCGTTGCTGGAGCATGTTTGCTTCCGGCGCTTGTGCCAGCAGTTCTGCCAGCTCAGCGTGCCGCTCTCGAGAAGATCATTCAGCGACGTGTGTTGCCGAACGGACTCGAGGTGATAGTAGTGGAGAACCACGGCGTTCCACTCGCTACCGTCGAGGTCAACGTGCGGAACGGCTCGTTCACGCAGACGCCTGAATATGCTGGTCTTGCTCACATGTACGAACACATGTTCTTCCGGGCGAACCAGCAGTATCCCGAGAGCGAGATGTATCTCGATCGTGCCGCGCAACTGGGCGCGGTGTTCAACGGAACGACTCAGGAAGAAACGGTGAGCTACTATCTCACCGTGCCTGCGGATTCGGTTCGCGGCGCAATTCAGTGGCTGACGCCGGCACTGCGCGAGCCGTTGTTCCTGGAGAGCGAGTTGGCCGTCGAGCGACAGGTTGTAATCGGCGAGTACGATCGCAACGAGTCCAGTCCATTCTTCCAGTTGCAGCGACAGATGGACATGAAGCTCTATCCAGGCAACTACTCACGGAAGAATGTGATAGGCGATCGTCAGGTTGTGGCGACGACCACACCTGAGAAGATGCGGTTCATCCAGCACAAGTACTACATCCCGAACAACTCGGTACTGATAGTCGCCGGCGATGTGAAGCCGGATAGTATCTTCGCCATAGCAGCGCGCCAGCTCGGCGGATGGGCACGCGGTCCGGATCCGTTCGTCACCGATCCCATTCCCGACATTCCACCACTAACAGCGAGCGATGCAATCGTAACGGAGGCTCAGGTCAACGCCGTGACCGTGCTGTTGCAGTGGCAGGGACCGAGTGTCGGCAAGGATCCCAAATCGACGTACGCGGCGGATGTGTTCTCGGATCTTCTGAACGACCCGCGGTCGCGCTTTCAGCAACGTTTGGTGGACAGCGGCCTGTGGCAGGGAGTGACTGTCAATTATTACACGCTCAATCACACGGGGCCGATCACGATAAGTGGCCAGACGTCACCGGAGAAATTGCGGCCGGCACTCGCGGCTCTGGATTCTGAGATCAAGAAGCTGGATGCCCCGACGTACTTCGATCCCGATGAATTGAAAGCCGTGCAGGCACATCGCGCAGTAACATCGGCGTTCGGAAGAGAGCAGGCATCCGCATTCGCGCACACGCTTGGATTCTGGTGGAGCGTCGCGAGTCTCGAGTATTACATGGGTTACGTGGACAACATGGCGCATCAGACGACTGCAGATCTGCGTGCATATGCCGACAAGTACATCATCGGAAAGCCGCGTATCACCGGCGTCCTCATCTCACCCGAAGGGCGGCAACGGATTCACCTGACCGTTGACGAGCTCAAAGCGGGAGGGTCCAAGTGATGCTGCGGAGAGTCATGCTGTTTGCGGCGCTGGTGTGCGCAGGAATTGGAAGTGTCGGCGCACAAACGGAGGCAGACACCCTCACATCGAGCTTTTCGGTCGACGGTATTCCGGTGATCCTGCGTCGCAACACGTCGAACAACGTAGTGGTCGCCAATGTCTATCTGCTGGGCGGCGTACGTCAGGTGACACCGACTACAAGCGGGATCGAGCCGTTTCTACTGGCCGTGTCGGAGCGCGGCACGCAGCACTACCCCAAGGCCGTCCTTCGTAGCAGGACATCGGCGCTGGGCAGCGACTTCGTGATAGCGCCGAGTGTGGATTGGACGATGTTCGGAGCGCGAACGATTACGAGCGCAGTGGATTCGACGTGGGCGATATTTGCGGATCGACTGATGTATCCAGCCATTCAGCCCGCGGAAGTCGAGCTGGTAAGGGCGCAGCTGCTGAGCGCGCAAAGGCAGGAGCGGGATGATCCGGATGCGTACGTTTCGGACCTCGCCGACAGTGTCGCATTCTCAGGGCATCCGTACGCGATAGCCGAGACCGGCAATGCAACCTCGCTGGCAGGCATCACGGCTGCAGATCTGAGACAGTATCAGAAGTCGCAGATAGTCAAATCACGGATGTTGATTGTCGTCGTCGGCGACGTGACTCGTGCTCACGTCGAGTCACTGATTCACTCGACATTCGGACGGCTTCCGGCGGGATCGTACAAGTGGACATTGCCGCCAGTCGTCCCGGTCACGCCATCGTCGGCGGTGTTGGTGCAGCGGGATCTGCCGACGAACTATCTACTCGGATACGTTGCCGGGCCACTTGCATCATCGCCCGACTATACTGCGCTGCGGGTAGCGGCAACGGTGCTTACGGGTCAGATGTTCGCCGAGATTCGCGGTCGACAGAATCTGACGTACGACGTGCACGCGCCGTTCCTGGAGCGTGCCGCGAGCGCATCCGGGCTCTACGTGACCACGGTGGCGCCCGATACGACGCTCAAGCTGATGAAGTTCTTCATAACGCAATTGCAGAACGAGATCGTGACGCGCGAAGGGTTGCAGCGGCTGGAGCTGCAATTCATCACACAGTACTTCCTGGACAACGAGACCAACGCATCGCAGGCGGACTTTCTGGCGCGGTCTCAGCTGTATCAGGGGGATTATCGTCGCGCGATGTCGTTCGTGCAGGATCTTAAGGCGGTGACGCCCGAAGGTGTGCAGGCGGCGGCGCGGAAGTACTTCAAGAACTTCCACTGGGCGTATGTTGGCGACACGACCAAGGTGGATCGGAAGTTGTTGGAGGGTTTCTGAGAAAACAGAGCCGATCGGACGGCGGCACTCACACTCACACCGCGCACGGCTCGCCCGGGGTTCGTTCAGTAACGTATGTTGATGCGAAGTGAGTAAACTGTCGCCGGTCCGCGGTCGCGATTGTAACCGGGATCACGGATGTACTGCATGTCCGGGCTGACCTGCAAGTAAGCTCCAAGCTGTGCGCGATAGTACGCCTCGATGAGCCGTTCAGGGCCATAATCGAGTCGGCCATCGCCGAGGAGGAATCCGACACCGCCGGCATCCAGATACTCGCGGTGGATCTTCGCAATTTCCGTCTCGGCTCCGGCAATACCGATGCGATCGTCCGTGCGATCCCAGTGCACGCCGCTCACCTGAACTCCTGCGCTGATGTGGCGATCGACTTCGGTGAATACAAAACTCTCGTTTCTGCCGTCATCACCGCCGACGCGTGCGAATGCTCCCGTCTCGCCGTTGTCGGCGAGTGGCTGTTCGACATTCACTCCCCAGCCGTACTTGCTGCGGTCCGGTTTTCCGTCCGCGGCGATATCGGGGATCGAGCCGTTGGATCGCGCGATGGTCAATGCTTCAGCATAATTCCCCATCCGCGCATGATTCATGTAGCCGAGAATGCGTGCGACGGTGCCGGTCGCTGGGGCCGTTAGTGTGAGTTCGACCTGATCGCCATGTGCGCGTCGCAGATCACTGTCGAACCTGTTCCCGTTAGCTACCGTTGGCATCTGGAAGGTTCCCACGCGCAAAATCCAGAGCGGATGAATCCACGCCAGGGCAACGCCATTGGTGTATCCGCGAGTGTCCGCCGCAAAGTCCCATGCGGTGTTCTGGAACAGATCCCAGTTCATGAACTGTTGCCTGGTACTGTTGGCATAGCGGTTCAGGTCGAACAGGTCGCTCGCCGCGAGCTTGCCGGCGGTGATCTCGATCCGACGTTTTGAGACGATGCCGGGAAGCTGATCCACGCTTCGCTGCAGTGTATCGAGTTGCTCATCCGCAAAGGGAACAGTGTATCGGATGAAGGCTCTTGCCACATATGGCCCATTGCCAAGATCGAAAGTACCCTGGCGCAGTACGTCGCCGTTGGTGGGGCCGGCAAGTCCGGTCACGCTACTGATTCCCTTGCCGCGGATCATCTCAACGTCGAGGTAACCCTGCAAATTGCGCCAGGCTTGAACGCCGACGTAGCCACCGTACGCATGGCTGATCTTGGAATCGCCGCGGGCGCGCAGACTGTTGGGACCGCTGTACGGGCTGTGGAACGGCCGCAGGTCCTGACCAATGATATTTACTTGCGTGCCGAGCACACGCACAGTCCAATCGTTCGAGCTTGCCGGTGCGGAAGTGCTGCCATCACCAATCGCCGATGACGGCACGCGCTGCGTGCTATCTCCACCCTGTGCTGCCACCGTCGCAGGCATGGCTGTGGTTCGGGCAACTATAACGGATGTAACAAGCAATACGATGGACACTCTCACTCCGCCTCCATTACAAGTGCCCAACTACATGGGCTGAGCCAGGACCCTCCTACGTCGCACGGCTCGCCAGCACGCGCCGAACGTCATCCAACGTAACGCCATTCGCGCGTAGAGCGGTCATCAAATGATAGATAAGATCCGCGGCCTCTTCACGGGCGCGGGTATTGTCACTGTCCCCGAGTGCCAGCACCAACTCCGCGGTTTCCTCCCCCAGCTTCTTCAACCGCAAGTTTCGGTCGGCCAGCAATTTTCTGGTATAACTCTCGGCACCCATGCCCTGCGCTCGTGACTCGATCACCGATGCGAGTTGCGTGAGTGCATCTCCATTCGCAGGCTGATCGAAGCATGACACCGTACCATTGTGGCAGGCCGGCCCTGCTGGATTCACACGTGCAAGGATTGCATCACGATCACAATCGGGCGTGAGCGACACCACACGTTGCACATTTCCGCTCGTAGCTCCCTTATGCCATAGCCCGCGCGTACGCGACCGATAGTGCATCTCGCCCGTCGCAACGGTCCTGTCAAATGCTTCGCGATCCATGTGCGCGACCATCAGCACGGCACCGGTAACCGCATCCTGCGTGACCACGGTGACCAGGCCAGCGCCCTTCTCGAAATCCAGATCGTCTGTTGTCATGACGCTTCAATCAGAATGTTCCGCACCGGGTTGGCCAGGGCGGAGTTGGTAGCGATGATGTCACCACCGAATGCGGTGGCAGTTCCACGCCAATCCGTGAACGACCCGCCAGCCTCGGTAACTATCGGATACAGTGCAGCCGCATCCCACGGCGCTACGACGTCATCGACCATCACGTCGGCTCGTCCAGTGGCAAGCAGCAGATATCCGTAACAATCCCCCCAGGTACGCGATACACTGGCCTGCGATGCGAGCCGTCGCCACGCTCTTGCGCGCTCAGGACGTTCTTCGAACCGTTCGTCGGTTATCACGATGGTCGCCTCTGCAATCGTCGCGGTCGACGAGACGCTGCAGCGAGTGCCGTTCCAGAAACATCCTTCGCCAGCAGCCGCAGCGACAGTCTCCGCCACTGCCGGAAAGTATGCGCATCCTGCGAGAACTGACTCACCTTCGGTAACGGCGACAAGCGTTCCCCACAGGGGGACTCTTCTTATGAAGCTCTTGGTTCCGTCGATCGGATCGAGAATCCACCGTCTCCGCGCGGTTGGGCGCACGTCACCGAATTCCTCACCCAGAATTCCGTCGTCGGGAAACCGCTTCTCGATCCACGCCCTGGCGCGCTCCTCTGCGCCACGATCGGCGATCGTCACGGGGGAACCATCGTGCTTCACATCGACAGTGAGTGTCCGGCCATAGTGCGACATCGCAAAATCACCGGCAACGCGGGCAAGCTCGACGACTGCTTCCAGATATGAATCGCTCATGCTGCGTCTCTCACGGGCAATGATGCTTCTCTCATGCACGTCTTGAGCTCATACACAGTCGTCACCCCATCGTGCAGGATGCCAGCGACAAGTGCCGCATCTGCGCGGCCCGATTGAATCACATCGACGATGTCACGCGCCGAACCGGCCCCGCCCGATGCGATGACAGGAACGCTCACAGCGTCCGCAACGGTGCGTGTCAGGTCGAGGTCATATCCGTCCCTGGATCCGTCACGATCTATGCTGGTGAGAAGTATCTCCCCCGCACCGCGCCGCTCGCACTCGCGCGCCCACTCCACGGCATCGAGATCGGTAGCTGCTCTTCCGCCATTCGTGAAGACGCGCCACGATCCGTCGACCATTTTGGCGTCGATGCTGGACACAACACATTGCGCGCCAAACATGGCCGCCGCCTCCTCCAGCACTGCTGGTCGTAGTACGGCAGCAGAGTTGATTGCGACCTTGTCCGCGCCGGCGCGCAATACCTGAGCGACATCGGCAGCACTCCGCACTCCACCACCGATTGTGAGCGGGATGAACAGCTTCTCAGCGGTTCGTCGCGCCACATCCAGCAGTGTACCACGTCCTTCGACACTCGCGGAGATGTCCAGGAAGACTATCTCATCGGCGCCTTCAGCTTCGTATCGTGCAGCCAACTCCACAGGATCGCCGACGTCGCGAAGGTTCACAAAACGCGTCCCCTTCACCACCCGGCCATCCCTGACATCGAGGCACACTATCAGTCTGCGTGTGAGCGTCACTTTACGTCCAGCGAGACGGCGCCCTTGGTGCTGAATACGGCACCGGCGCCAGTATCAACCATCGCCTTGCGAATCGCCAGACCGAGAGCCTTGAACGCAGCCTCTACAATGTGGTGCCGGTCGACACCGCGCAGAACGCGAATGTGAATCGTTGCTTTCGCATTGTCCGCGAAGGAGCGCATCCAGTGATCGTACAGACCACTCGGCACCGGCCCGCGATAATACGGCCGGCCACCCATGTCGACACACGCCTGAACCAACGCCTCATCCATCGGAATGGTACAATCGCCATAGCGTGCAGCCGACGGACTGATGACATCAGCAACCGCCGAACCCATGGCAATCGCCACATCCTCGATCATGTGATGTCTCAGGTCACCGGTTGCGCGCAAAGTTACGTCGAGGCCCGAGTAACGTGCGAACGTGACCATCATGTGATCCAGAAACGGAACACCGGTTGCAACATCACCCTTCCCTTCTCCACGCTGAACCTCGAGCCGGATCTGCGTCTCGCGCGTCTTGCGCTCCACCACTGTTCTTTCACTCATTCGGCAAACTCCTCAGCAACGGCTCCTGGATCGATAGCGCCCGTATACAGCGCCATCCCTATGACAACTGATGCCACTCCCCGGTCCTCGAGTGCACGTAGATCACCGATCGTGCCTATACCGCCGCTGGCACACACCGGATGCTCGCTCTCCTCCACCACATCTTCCATGAGAGAGAGATCGGTTCCTTCCATGAGACCTTCCTTGTGCACGGCCGTGACCATTACACCGGCCAGCGGAAGCGCGTTGAGCTCTTCAATGAAGTCCAGCACGTAACGGTCCGATGTGCGCGTCCAACCTCTGGTGACGACATGCCGGTCGCGCACATCGGCGGCTACGATCAACGTACCCGGAAATGCTTCCGCCATGTCACCGAGCCAGTTGGCGCTCTCGACAGCCTTCGTACCAAGAACCACGCGTTGCGCACCCTCGCGAAGTAGCGACTCGATTCTCTCTTCATCCCGTACGCCGCCACCCACCTGGGCTTCCATTGAAGTTGCGCGCAACACTTCACGAATCATCTCAGCATTGTTGCCGCGTCCCGTCGCCGCGTCGAGGTCGACCATGTGCAGACGACGAAAGCCCGCAAACTCCCACTTGTGCGCGACCCCGGCAGGATCATCCAGTCTCACCTGCTCGGCGTCATACGAACCGCCAACGAGCTGAACGCACGCTCCATCGCGAATGTCTATCGCTGGTATCGCGATCATCGAATCACTCCGTTGACGAAGTCTCGCACGAAGCTGACTCCCGCCCGGGAGCTCTTCTCAGGATGGAACTGCACCCCGACAGTGTTGACGACAGTCACGACCGACGCGAATCGGTCGCGCTCATGGGTCGTATATGCCGTGATACAGTCGGCATCATCGGGTTCGCATACATAGCTGTTCGCGAAATATGCAACCTGCGGCAGCGCTTCATCGAGCGATTCGACTTCATTCCATCCAATCTGGGGAACTCTCTTCGCCCTGAGCTTGCGTACGTGGCCCGGTATGACCCCGAGTCCTGCGCCGGGCCCCTCCTCGCTGTCATCGAAAAGCAGCTGCATCCCGAGACAGATGCAGAGAGTCGGTAAACCGCCGAGGATTGCATCGCGCATCGCAGGAGCGCCGGATGCAAGCCTGCCAGCCGCATTGCTGAAGGCCCCCACTCCGGGCAGAACCAGTGCGTCCGTTTCCAGCGCGGCCTCCGGGTCAGTCTGCAACCGCACTTCGACGTCGCCCCCGATGTCGAGCGCCTTCAGCAGCGAATGCATGTTGCCAGCGCCGTAGTCGAAGACGGTGATGATTGTCTTCCCGTTCATGTAGCGCACTCCTGCAACGCGGCGATGCATTCTTCCAGCAGCTGCCACGGCCCAACCGATATGCGCAAGGCGTCTCCGATATTGGGTAGTGCAACGAATGGCCGGACGGCGATGCCGCGCGTGCGCAGCTGCCGATCGAGCTCCGCTGCATTCCTGACAGGGACCAGCACGAAGTTGCTTTCACTCGGCAATGGCTCCAATCCAATCGCCGTGAGCGATTCTCGCAATCGGTCGCGATTCACAATTGCATCCTGAACATGGCGATCGACCCAGGCGCGGTCTGCCGTGAGAGCTGCAACTGCTGCATGTTGAGCGATCGCATTCACCTTGTACGGTCCGCGCGATTTTTCTATCTCTGCGACCAGCTCCGGATCGCCCAGCGCATAACCAACCCGAAGACCGGCCAGGCCGAACGCCTTGGATAAAGTGCGTGTGATCACGACACGGGGAAACCGGGCCAGCAAATCCAGACAGTTCCAGCCCGCGAACTCGGCGTATGCTTCATCGATGATCACGATACCGGTCACACCAGAGGCGACCCGTTCTATCGCGTCGCGCGAGAACGATGCACCTGTCGGGTTGTTCGGCGAACACAAGTAACTAATGGTTGCATTTGTCTCGATGTATCGCTCGACGTCTGCATCGTACCGTGCAGTGAGCGGAATCGGTGCGCCTACAAGGCCGTTCATCTGAGCGAAGATGGGAATCATCGCGAACGATGGATCGGGATAGGCAACGACATCACCCGGCTCGCCGAATGCGCGGATTGCGGAGTCAAGTACGTCGTCCGAGCCGCATCCAGTCACCACCATCTCAGGTGGCAGCCCCACATAATCTGCGATCGCCTGCTTCACATCCGCCGCGTACAACGCCGGATAACGCGTGATCGTGCCCGATGCGGCATCTGTAATTGCACGTAGAGCAGCCGGAGGAACACCCCAGAGGTTGGTATTGTCGCTGAGATCGATAGCTGCCGGCGCACGGTTCGGCGCATACAGAGAAATGGATCTGTAGGTTTCGCGTGTCACTGCGCCGCTCCGACGGATGTCCACTGTCGTGCTGCCGCGGCGTGCGCAGGCAAACCCTCCGCATCCGCGAATACTCCAACGTCTTCAGTCAAACCCTTCGCGACGGCAGGATCGATCACCTGGTATGTCGTCCAGCGCATGAAGTCGAGCACCGACAGACCCGAGTAGGAGCGCGCAAGCCCACCCGTCGGAAGAACGTGATTCGCGCCGGTCATGTAATCACCAAATGCAACGGAGCTGCGCTCGCCGACGAATATCGTCCCCGCGTTACGGCAGCGCGGAAGCAGCTCGCGTGCATTCGCTACCGCGAGAAGCAGATGCTCCGGCGCGAAGGAGTTGCTGAAGGCAATCGCTTCGTCGACATCCGCTGCGCACAATACCGCGCCGCGCGTCCGTAGCGACTCTTCGATGACCTCGTGCCTGGTCTGCGCCGAAATCGCGCCGACGAGGCGCTCGACAATACAATCCGCGACACTTTGCCCGATGGCAACGATCACGACAACCGCGCGTGGATCGTGCTCTGCCTGAGCCAGCGCCTCCCGTACCACCACGTCAGGGTCGGAAGTCGCGTCAGCGATTACGAGCAGCTCACTCGGGCCAGCCGGCGAGTCGATCGCAACAACACCAGCTACCTGGAGCTTGGCCTCGGCAACATATGCGTTTCCAGGCCCCACTATCCGATCCACACCTGGAACGGTCTCAGTCCCATACGCCATCGCACCAATTGCCCCTGCCCCGCCGAGTGCAAATACTCGGTCGACGTCCGCAAGCTCGGCGGCCGCAAGGACTACCGGGGACGGAAGTCCCGACGGACCAGGCGGCGAGCACAGGATCAGTTCACGCACGCCGGCTACCCGGGCTGGAACCGCGCCCATCAAGACGCTGCTTGGGTAGGCGGCACGCCCCCCTGGCGCGTAGATGCCGACTCTATCGATAGGATCCGGCCGGCGTCCGACGAGGATACCGGGTTCGGGCGACGTCTCCGAGGTCGTTGGGAGAAAGGCCTGCTGGACCGATTCGAGATTCCGGATGCTGCGTTCCATCGCCCTGACGAGACTGCGGTCAAGAGAATCGAGAGCAGCCCGCCAGGCTGGGCGAGCGATCTCGAAGGTGGCCATCTCGACTCCATCGAAGTCCCTCGCCATCTCCGATAGGGCCTTGTCGCCGCGGAGCCTCACTGCATCGAGGAGTCTTGCCGTTGCGACCGCAACCGCATCACCTGACGAAGGGCTGCGCGACGAGAAAAGCGCCGTTTTAGCACTGTCTGTGAGGGCGGATATACGCTCTGTTAGCCAGACTTTACGCAAGTTAGGATCATTTATCATCGCATCAGTCTCTCGATGCGAGTTACGAGGATCCCTTCTCCTCCGATTGCCTTCAAATCCGCAATAGTTCGATATATCGCAGATGCGGCCACGACCGCGTGAACAGCGACGTGTCTGCCTCCGTCGAGGACGTCGATCACGGTAGGGCCGTTGAGCCCCGGAAGGACCCTACGGACATCGTCGAGACGGTCTCGCGGCACGTTGGCCATGAGGTAGCGCTGGCCGCGTGCAGACGTCACCGACTCGAGTGCCGTACACAGCTCCTGCAGAGCCGTTTCCTTCGCAGCGGGCCAGGCGGTCCGGTTCTCGGCGACGACCAGCTGGGCCGTGGACTGCATTATCGTGCCGATCTCTCGCAGACCGTTGGTCTTGAGGGTGGACCCTGTAGAGACCAGGTCCACGATGACGTCAGCGATGCCCAGGTGCGGCGCGATCTCGGCAGCGCCCGAGATCGGCACTATCTCGAGATCGAGCCCAGCCTCGGCGCAAAAGCGTGCCGTGATGTTGGGGAATGCCGTCGCAACGCGGGACCGCGGCGGTAATTGGCAAAAATCATCGATTCGGCTTTCCTCCCGGGCGGCCATGGAAAGGCGGCACTTTCCGAATCCGAGGTCGAGTCTGGAGACCACACCGCGCCTGTTCTCGGCGATGAGGTCCAGCCCTGTAACTCCTGCGTCTGCGGCGCCGTCGGACACGAACTCAGGGATATCCTGGGCCCGAACGAAGATCGCCTCGAAGTCTGCGCCGAGTGAGGCCTTGAGGGCCCGATCGCTGGAAGCGCGGACTTCGAGGCCTGCGTCGGTGAAAAGATCGCGCGTATCCTGGGCCAGACGCCCCTTGTTCGGAAGTGCGATCCGGAGGACCGGGGGGATCACGGTGCGGGAAGCTAGTGGTTCGAGCTGGAATTCAGCCGGTGTCATGTGAGTGGGAAATAGGAGAAGATCGGACCGGAAAACAAAAAAGCCCGTCCAGAAGGACGGGCCGGAGATCGCGGATGGTTTGGCTGGTCAGCCCATCACGTACGACAAAATCCCCGGTCCGTCAGGACATGGAGATGATGAGCGTGGTGGGTTGCGGTACGAGCCATGCCTGAATGTGGTCAGAGACGGATTTGTTGTCAACATTGAATTAGGCGCGATTTGTGAATAGTTTCACAATGCTCGGCGAGAGCGCTCGTCGGGCGCACTTATCTAGGAGAATGAAGCAGATGCGGTATTTCGGTTTTACTGCAATAGCGGCTAGCGCCTTGATGCTTGCCGCATGCGGCGGTGGCGAGAAGGCTGCCGACACGACGGCTGCTGCGACCACCCCAGCAACTGATACAACTGCGGCTGCGGCCGCGGGTTCGACCTCGACTGCCGCGGCACCAGCAGCTGGTGCTGTTGCGGCGGCCCCGATCACCGGTACGATCCACGATGTGAAGATGATCGGCGACGCGAAGGGCTATCGTTTTGAGCCAGCCGCGATCACGATCAAGGAAGGCGACGGGATCCGCTACACCAACGTCAGCGGTGGACCACACGACGTTGCGTTCGATCCAGCTCAGATTCCCGCGGCGGTCAAGCCGCAGCTATCTGCGAACATGCCCGATCAGATGAGCGATCTCGCTGGCAAGCTCCTGGTTCAGCCGAATGAGACCTACACGATCTCGTTCGCAAAGATTCCGCCAGGCACGTACGAGGCGCACTGCACGCCGCACCTCGCTATGAACATGAAGCAGACCATCACGGTTCAGTAGTACCGACCGCGATCTCGCATCTCACCGGCTGCTCCGGAGCTAACTTGCTCCGGGGCAGCCGGTTCGTTTTGTTTGGCGTAGCAACCTTGGCCGAGCCGAACAGTGAGCGGAGCTTCTGATCTGGTATTGAATGCCGCCGGGTAATCCGACGTACGTCTGGATCGCCGCGCGAGCGCGCAACGCACTCAGGCGACGGGCGTTGGCGAGCATCGTCACAGGCATCGCTTTCGTGTGCGCGCTGATCGGGCTGGTGCTTCTTCCGCGCGAGACGACGCGTCTGGTGCGCATCACGAGTGAGCGCCCGGTCGAGAAAACCGCTGACACATCGGCAGCAGCCGACGCACTCGCCCTCGCGCGCGCCTCCATACGACAGGCCGACTCGGCGCTTGCCGCAGCGCGTCGGATTGTAGCGTTGCAGCAACCGGTCGCCGTTCCTCGGGACACTCTATCGCCGGCACTCCGTGCGGAGCGCGATTCGCTCAGTGCGTTGCTTGCGTCGCTCACTGCAGCCATGGCGCACGCCGCGGATTCGCCGTTACCGCCAGCGTTCAGGGCGCTGGGTGAATCACCGGCGCTCGCGAAGGACCAGCACGTTCGAGTATGGCTGGATTCGCTGGATCAGGTGGACAAGCTGCGTGCACCATTCGGCGCGCTGGGTGCGGGCGATCCGATCTACGTGGCGTTGACGGCGCGCGTGAATGAATTGGGGCGATCGATTCGCGATGCCGCATCAGAGAAGCAATCGGAATTGCGTGCGCGTCTCGCGCCTCTCCTCGCGCCGCCGCCGCCGTTACCGACGCTCCAGACGACGCACGTGGACACAACAGCGTTCGTGGATGCACGGGACAGTGCAACGCAGGAATTCCTGCAGGCGCGCCAGCGACTCGATTCTCTACGGAGTGTCAATGCGCGAATCGATACGGTGGCGACGCAGGCGCGTCAGGTCGCGAATGTCGGCGCGCCACCGATCGCCATGCTGGCTGCGGCTCTTGTGATTGCACTTGCCGTTGGGTTCGTGGTCGTGTTCATCGGCGAAATGCGCCATCCACGCGTGGCGCACATGCGTGAAGGTGAAGCCGTGTCGAACGTGCGCGTTCTCAGTGTGATACAGCCTGGAAGCATCGTGGAGCGCGGCAGGCGCCAGTCGGATATCGAGACGCCGCCACTGATCGACCTCACGTCCGAGAGCTACCGGACATTGTACTTGCATCTTGCGGCGACCGAAGCAAGTGTGCCGATCGTAACCGTGACGGGTGACATTCCGGGCGTCGTCGCCACGATCGCCGCCAATCTCGCTGCTGTCGCGGCTTATGAAGCCCGGAGCACCTTGCTGGTGGATGGCGATCCGTCCACCAGCTCTGTGTCGTCGGTATTGCGAATCGAATCCGATCCCGGATTACGCGGTGTGCTGAGTGGGGAGATCGACCTGTTCAGTGCGATCGTACCAACCACCGTCGGGCGTGATCGTCCGCTCGATGTGCTGCCGAGCGGTCACGGGCGCATCGGTACCGCATCGCCGGATGCAGTCCGCAAACTGCACGATACGCTTGCCAGGATGGAACGTCGCTATGACTTCATCGTAATAGTTGCCCCATCGAGTTACGCTCAGCTCAAGACCAACACGATCGTACCGGCGCCAGACGTGGTCGTGTGCGCACGGGTGGGTGTGACACAGATCGCGGATCTTCGAGCGGCGGTGAAGAACCTGCGAGCAGCGGGGAAGCTGGTGCACGGGATCGTGCTATGGGATGACGAGGCGCCGCGGTTGTAGAACGGAGTCCATCTGTCATTCCCACTTTCGTGCGGATGACGAGTCTGGCGAATCGCGGATCCAGCTTGCGTCGCAACCTATCCTAACGAGGCGCGACCTTATGAAATTGGCGCGCCTGCTTTCCGTTCTGCGGAGTCAGCGTGAGCACACTGTCGGCGACCGTGAAGAGAGCCGTCGCAGGGAGCTGGAAGGTTTGATCATTGGACAGATGCAGCGTGTCGCCGCGCACCACGTACTTCCCTTTTTCGTCGCCGACCTGTGCGTGCATGCGCATCGCACCGTCGTTGGTGAAAACGTAGTGTGCAGCCACTCCGGTGCCGACCGTAATCACCCAATCACCGGTGATCGGCGACGACGGGACGGCAGCGCCTGTACGACGCAATACCCTGGGAGGTGTACCCGGCCGCTCGCTCACGACCAGAGAATCACCGGCGATGGTAAACGTTGCCGTGTCGGTATGTGTCACACCGACGTTGGGCAGAGTTACGGTTTCGATCAGCTGGTTACCATCGATCCGGTACTGGCCTTCTACTGCGAGTGCCTGAGCCAGGTCGAACGTGCCATCGGGATCGAATCGGAATGTCTGGACCACTCCATTCGGGAGGGGCGCATCTGCGCGCCAGGCACCGACGAGAGACTGGGTCGAAGACTGGGCCCCGATGGAACTGCTGGAGATCAACGCGAGAGCGGCTATTCCGATAAGCGATAAGGTTTTCATTGGCGACATCACGATGTGGCGGTGCGGCTGGCGGAGTCTGTCGTTCGTGGGAGAAATGCTCGAAAAAGACGATTTGACGGGCTTTGGTGAAACAAAGCCGCTACAGTGCCCGGTACGGTCCGTGCATAAGGGGAGGCCTCATGAGCAAGATTCTACGCGGGATTGCGGCGGGCTACGGCGCCAAGAAACTGGGCGGCGGCGGGTGCGGCTGCGGAACGATTCTCATCTTCATCATTCTGTGGTGGCTGCTGGGGCACTTCGGAATATTCAAGTAAACGTGCTAGCTTTCGTGCATGGCCGAAGTAACCCTGGACCTGCGCGGAATTCCAAAAAGTCAGGCATATAGCGAGCTCGCAAGCCATATCGAGGCCGTGCTGGACGGCATCGATGATGACATCGCCGAGATGGCGACGGTGAGCGCGCTGGTCCACAACGCATTTGGTTTCCTGTGGACCGGTTTCTACCGCGTCGTGACACCAGGCAAGCTGATGCGCGTCGGTCCGTACCAGGGCACACTGGGCTGCCTCGAAATTGCATTCGGACGCGGTGTGTGTGGCACCGCCGCTGCGGAGCGCCGCGCGGTCGTGGTGCGGGATGTGGCGACGTTTCCCGGTCACATAGCATGTGATGCGAGCGCGCGTTCCGAGATCGTGCTTCCGGTAATCGACTCGAGCGGCGATCTGATAGCAGTGTTCGACATCGACTCGGAGCACACCGAGACATTCGACTCCGAAGACGAGCGCGGCCTCGCCCAGATACTATCGCGGTTTGCGCGCTAGGCGAAGAGAAATACCGCGAGTGCCACCAGTCCCATGATCACCGCCAGCGAGATACAGTAGCCGAGGACTATTGTGGCGAACTTCGCCGTAGTCAACGCGACGCCCTGGCCATAGACTCTCCGCAACGCCAGGAACAGATACACCAGAATCGCGAGACTCGTAATCGCATCGATGAACGGTATCGGGAGCAGTCCGATGGTCAGCGCTGCGAAGGCGAAGCCCTGGAAGTGCAGCGCGAATACCAGGTGCTCGGCGAAGTAACGATTTTCGCCGTGGAACAGTACCCACAGCGCGAACGCGAGCCCCGGTACGAGAAGAAAGAGAGCGTCCGGAAGATCATGCTGAAATGCTTCGGATATGCGAGCGGAAGCTTCAGCCCTGTGGCTCTGCATGTATGCGGCGCGACGCCCGATCCGGCGGCGAATGAACAGCGTGAACGCATTCCCGTGCATTGTATCGATCGTGATTCCGGGCATGGGGTTCGACGTGACGTTAGTCGAGCCGACAGACTTGTTCGGCGCTGCATTCTCGGGGCTCTTCTCCGGAGTGGTTGTGTCGAACGAGATGATCTGTCCCGGTCTTCTCGCAGCTCCGGATGTGTCGAATCGAACGGTCGAATTCGAGCCATTCAGTCTGGCGCTGGTCGCGGAGCAAAGGAAGAACAACACACTCAGCGATAGATAGAGGCGCAGCGGAGGAACGTAGCGAACGCGGCGGCCCGAGAGGAATTCGATCGTCAGGCGGCCGGGATGACGCAGCAGTGTGACGAGGGTGCGCGCAACCTTGCTATCCAACCCCAAGTGCTCTGCAACGGCTTCGTGCGCAATGTCGCGCACTGACAGGCGCGTATCGCCCGCGCGCTGACCGCAGTGGGCGCAGAATGCGTCGGTGAGGAGAGTACCGCAATTGAGGCAGGCGCCGGCCTGCGTCGCTGCTATCGGCGGATCAGACTCCAGCTGTGATGTTGCTTCCAGCGCCACTGGTGGCGCCATAGGTTCGTTCCACATAGTCGTCGAGAATTTTCAGGAACTCGGGAACGATGTTATCACCTTTGAGCGTCACGGCAAGCTTGCCGTCGACATACACGGGAGCCTTGGGGTCTTCGAATGTGCCTGGAAGGGAGATGCCGATATTGGCATGCTTGCTCTCGCCGGGTCCGTTCACTATGCACCCCATCACTGCAACCTTCATCTCGACCACGCCCGGGTACTGTGCGCGCCATTCAGGCATCTGCTCGCGCAGGTAGGTCTGGATGTCTTCCGCCATGTGCTGGAAAAATGTCGATGTCGTCCGGCCACAGCCGGGGCATGACGTCACCTGCGGTGTGAATGATCGCAAACCGAGTGACTGGAGGATCTGCTGGGCGACCAGCACTTCCTCGGTTCTGTCGCCGCCAGGCTTTGGGGTGAGCGAGACGCGAATGGTGTCGCCGATCCCTTCGCTCAGCAGAATCGAGAGTCCGGCGGTGCTGGCAACGATCCCCTTCATGCCGAGTCCCGCCTCGGTCAGACCGAGATGAAGCGGATAATCGCAACGTGCGGCGAGGAGGCGGTAGACGTCGACGAGATCGTTGACACCGGAGACCTTGGCGGAGATGATGATCCGGTCGTGTCCCAGCCCCGTCTCTTCGGCGAGTATTGCCGAACGAAGTGCGCTTTCGAGCATTGCTTCGATGTAGACGTCGCGTGCGCCGAGGGGATCGGGGCGGAGCGCGTTCTCGTCCATCATGGAAGTGAGGAGGTCCTGATCGAGCGAGCCCCAGTTTACGCCGATGCGGACCGGCTTGGCGTTGTCGATGGCGATGCGGACGATGGTGCGGAAGTGTTCGTCGCGTCGCTTACCGCCCACGTTTCCAGGATTGATGCGATATTTCGCGAGAGCACGTGCTGCGTCGGGGTACTTTGCGAGCAGGATGTGGCCGTTGTAATGGAAGTCGCCGACGATGGGGACATCGATTCCAAGATCAGCAAGCCGTTTGACGATTTCCGGCACGGCGGCTGCTGAAGGCTCATTATTGACAGTGACACGTACGAGCTGAGATCCAGCGGCGGCGAGTGCCGCAACCTGGGCGACGGTGCCACCGACGTCAGCGGTATCTGTGTTGGTCATGGACTGCACCACGACCGGATGGTCTGACCCGACGGCGACGTCGCCGACGAGGGTCGTCACCGTTCTTCTGCGCGGTCCGAAGGGCATACTCGAAAAGTAACCGCGGAGAGAAAAGGGATGACGTCGAGCGAACCGATACCGCAAGCAGCGACAACACCGAAGAAGAAGCGCCGGCTGTGGCTCAGGGTTGGCGTACCGGTAGTGCTGGTGCTGATACTTGGCGCGGGGCTCTGGACCTGGGGGGCGCTGGGCTTCGTGTATTCCTCCGGGGAGCGAACTGGTTACGTGAAGAACCTGACTCAGCGCGGGTGGCTCTGTAAGACATGGGAAGGCGAGCTTGCGGTGGCGCCCATACCGGGGGCGACGGCGGCGGCGCCTGGCGACACGACCGGGAAGGGCGCGGCCGTGTTCGATTTCACGATCCGGAACGATTCAGTGGCGAGGGCGCTCCAGCTGGCGGGTGGGAAGCAGGTGACCCTGTCATACGGGGAGCACAGGGGTGTGCCCACTACCTGTTTTGGCGAGACCAAGTACTTCGTGCAGGCGTTCAGGGTCGTGCAGTAACCGTTGGCCGCGGGATCAATTTGTAGGAAAACTTGTCTATTGCCTAAAATTCCGGCCGCCAATATTTTGTGGCCCAGCATAGGATCGTCCTATGGATCTGTGCGGGGGATCTGAACTACCCGCAGTATTGTCAGGGTAGGCGTTTCCTGCTTCCGGACAAGTTTCTATTCAGGAGTTAGTTGGAATGCGCACGACCGGAAAGGTGAAGTGGTTCAATGACGCGAAAGGGTTTGGTTTCATCACACCCGACAACGGTCAGAAGGACTGCTTCGTTCACTACAGCGCCATCTCCGGCAACGGCTTCAAGTCGCTGCAAGAGGGTGAAGCGGTGGAGTTCGACATCGTCCAGGGGCAAAAGGGGCCTGCGGCGGAGAATGTCACCCGGATGAACGGGTAACGCGATCCTGAAGCAATGGCGAAAGAGGGGCGTCTCGAAAGAGACGCCCCTCTTTCGTTGCGGGCGCCGTTCCCACGTGCGTCGGACACGCGCCGGAAAGCGGATCAGCTTATCTTTTGGGCGGGCGTCCCCGCCGGCGGGTGGGGGCAAGCTCTACGGCGCGGGCGAGGCACTGCAGCACGTCAGCCTGGAACTCGTGCAGGTCGATAGTCATGCGTATGGGTGAATCGCCCAGGCTCTTGCCATCCGGGTCAGCCAGCATGGTCGAGGCGACTTGCACGGCCGTGGGTACGGGAACATTCAAGAGCTGGATGAGCTCCTTGGTCAGCGCAATCTGAGTGACGGCTGCGAGTGAGAGGCGGCGGGATACCCCCTGCGACTCACTCTGGACTCCTGGTATGTGGTTGTGGGACAGCAGGTTATCTAGCCACTTGCTGGTGACTCCGATGGCAGTTGCGGCAGTAGCTGTGTTGTAGAGCGGCATAATATCCTAAAGTCAGAGGATATTTAAAATTAACCTAGTATATTAGGATATTATACATGAAGCACTCGGCCGTGGCTATAGCAGCCATAATCGGAATGAGTCTGGCACCTTCGGCGCGGGCCCAAAGTTCGCTTCACCTGGGCCTGGCCGGCGGTGCCGCGATCCCCGTGGGAAAGCTCGACAGCAGCTATTCAGCTGGTGGTGCCGGGCTCGCTACTCTTTCGCTAGGGCCCCGGGAA